>JAABUM010002824.1_pt1 | contig 22482 bp, 22 predicted proteins | sample 5559161 | NCBI WGS metagenome assembly JAABUM01 (sample SAMN10711868, study PRJNA513369) | rock metagenome | isolation source: Antarctica rocks | place: Antarctica: Victoria Land, Siegfried Peak nord
ACAACAACTTGCCCACCGGATCGGTCGGGTCGTGCACCGACCCACCGATGCTCAGCTTCACTTCCTTGCGGGTCAGTTCGTCGGCGATGTCGCGGGCATCGGGCACCGACCGGGCCAGCCGATCCAACTTCGTCACCACCAACGTCGAGCCCTCGTGACACGCCGCCAGGGCCTCCCGCAGGCCTGGGCGTTTGCGGTCGGTGCCCGTCAAGCCGTGATCAACATAGATCCGGTCCGCGACCACCCCCAACGCTGTGAGCGCGTCCCGCTGCACCGTCAGATCCTGCTTGTCAGTGCTGCACCTGGCGTAGCCGACAAGTGTGCTGCCCGTGCCCATACCCGGAGTGTACCGCAAGACCCCCCTTTAACGGTTCATCCCGCTCCGCTCCGGATGATTCCCCGCTCCGCGGCCCTGCGCCGCATCACCTGCTAGCACCTCAAGAGGTAGAGGGGCATCGGGGTTCACGGACCACCGTGTCTCGTCTGCGCATGTTCACCAGAGCGGAACGCCAGCCGGTTTCCGCGGACTAAGTCCGAGGAGGAACCATGGGAAAGAAACTTGGCGCAGCTGGTTGTGCGGTGATGTGGTCGATCGCCGCGGCCTGGGTGCCGTGGATCGTCGTCGGCACGCTCGCCGCTTTGGTCTTGGTGCTCGTATTCGTCGCCCTGCTCGCGTTCTCCGACCCGGACCGTGAGGCCCCGACTCGTCGGGTGATCGCCTTGATCGGGGCGGTGAAGTCCCCCCGTTCGCCACCGGCGCGCCGCAACCACAAGCGGGCGAAGCCACCCGACCAGCCGTAGTCTCGGTGCTGGACGCGGCCAACTCTGTTGGCCGTCTCCCTGCACGCCTGACCCCTCCCCCGGGCTGGTGTCGCAGCGGCCACCGGCCACACACCCCCCTCGTGGCCGGTGGCCACCCCTCACGCTGGCCGCCCGTCTCTCATGACCGCGGGTGCGCGACCCGTTCCTCCAGGGCCTCGCGGGCGAGCTGGGAAACCTGGAACGCGATCTGCGGCGAGGTAGCCATGCCGGACAGGGAAGGCCGGCCCGCGGTGCGGCGCACCTGCTCGACTTCTGCACCTGCTCAACTTCCGCACCGCGCTGTTACGTCCCTAGCGCTGCCCCGACAAGCAGTCACAGACGAGCGCCCTAGTGTTCGTCTGCTGGTCCACCTGCACTGTTGTCTCACCCGCAAGCTGCCCGTGGATTCCTTCAGCGGTGAACGTCCACCGTGCCTGCAGCTCAGTCACAAGCGGATCCTGAATATAGAGAATCAAGTCGTTTCGAAAAGGGCTCCACGGCGTATTTGACCGCAAAGCCTCGGGATGCAGCGTCACGACGACCCCGGTACCGACCTTTTCCCAGGACAGTTCCTGTACCGCTCTTACTGGCCGAATGGTCAGCAAGTCGATTTCAGGGGCCATAGCGATGGGCAATCCATGTGATTCCGGCTCGACTGGGGGCAGAATTTTATTGCACGTATTGTAGCCAATTGCCACACTATTAACCGCGTCACAGTGGTCGATAACAATTCTCATTTGAGGGTTGCTGAGGAAGCTGTCGGTCGGGTTGATGATAGTAAACTGAACGGGTACTGCGAATACCTCGAGAAGATGACGAATACTGTTCGGCCAGTCTGTCCGAGTGCTCTTTACCCAGTGTGAGATGCGATCTTCTGCTGACCCGCTGGATGCGGTAGTAACAATCTTCGCCGAGGCGAGTCTGATACTCTCGGCGAGACTCTCGCCGAATACACCCCCAGGGAGCAGCGAGGTTTGGCGCTCTGCTTCCTTAGCCTGACGGGCAGCGCGGGCGGCCTCCACCTTGGTGCGGTAGGCCTCCACCGAGGACTGGACCCACGTGTTCAGTACGTCGTGCCGGTCAGCGATACATATGGCCTTACCCACGACACTGAGATCAGGGTCCGCAGGCAGTGAGGCATCACGGCCTCGTTCGGCGAAGAGCTCGGCGGCTTCAGCCCCAGTCGCTACCCGCGTACTCATCTTGTCGCGCACATAAAGCGCACCGTCGGCGAGCAATACATTCTGCCGACCACCCGGAACTGGGACGACAAGACTTTTGTGGCAAAAGTAGATTGGGTCCCCGTCCCGTGGCGGTTCAACGATCACCACCAAAACCTCGCGGTCCCCGTCCACTGGTACGCGATCTATGTCCCAGCGGGGTATATGGGCCCCAACCCTTGCACGAAGGCACCGTCCAGGACGACGACACCCTGGTGTGCGCCGCCCACGCAGCGCGGTTCGACCTGCACACCGGCGAGTCGATCGGTGTACCCGAGGTGGCGAGCATCCCGGTGTACGCATGCAAAATCGAGGACGGGGCAATACTGGTCGACGTGGATCAGCAACTCAACGACACCACATCCAGCTGAGCCCGAAACACGACCGCGGACCCTCCGGCCACTCACGCCGGACTGATCCGCTCCCATCCCGAGCGACGAGGAACCGCCCACGTAACTGCTGACCCAGCGCTGACCTGCCTGAGGAACAATCGGACAACCCCCGGGCGGTGTGCTGCTCGCATGGCTGCTTTGTGGTGTTTCGCGTGGTTGGACAGGGAGTAGCGGGTCATTCTTGGGCGATGAAGGATGTCGGTGATCGCAGCGGTGCAACCGGGAGCACGGCGGGTGCCACCGTTGCCTCCGGGCGGGACAGCGGTGCCCTCGAGCGGCTCAGCGGGCGGGTAAGCGCGGCGGTCGAGCAGGTCAGCGACAAGGTTGTGTTGAGCCCGCCACCGGTGAGTGGGCACCCCACCGTGGCCACCGCGCTGAAGCGGACGGTGGTGAAGGCCTGGGATGACAGCCTGTTCGGTGAGTCCGCCCAGGCCGCTTTTTGGCAGACCCTCTCGTTGCCCCCGCTGCTGCTGGGTCTGCTCGGCAGCCTCGGCTACATCGGCGCCTGGTTTGGGCCCAACACCCTCGACACGGTGCAGCGGCGGATCATCACAATCAGCGGCAACCTGTTCAGTCCCAGCGCCGTGGACCAGATCATCGCCCCCACGGTCGCGGACATCCTGTCCACCGGCCGCGGCGAGGTCGTCTCGGTGGGCTTTCTGATCTCGCTGTGGGCCGGGTCATCGGCGATGTCCTCCTTCGTCGACTCAGTGACCAAGGCCCACGGCCAGTACGGGGTGCGTAACCTTCTCTGGCAGCGCATCCTGGCCGTGCTCATCTACATCGCCAGCCTCGTCGTGGGCATTTTCGCGTTGCCCCTGGTGGCTATCGGCCCGGATCTGCTCACCCGGCTGCTGCCCACCACCGTGGGCGGGATCGACGCCAACATGCTGGCGTGGGCGTACTACCTGGTGCTCATAATGCTCCTCGTCCTGTCACTCAGCTTGCTCTACAAGGTGGCTCTACCCAACAGGCTGCCCTGGCGCCGCGGGCTGCCCGGAGCCCTGCTGGCAGTGGTGGTGTTCCTCATCGCCACCGCGGGACTGCGGCTCTACATCGGCTGGGTCACCCACACCGGCTACACCTACGGTGCGCTCGCCGCGCCCATCGCGTTCCTGCTCGCCACGTTCTTCTTCGGGATGGGGGTCGTCATCGGAGCGCAACTGAACAACGCAATCCAGGAACTGTGGCCCGCACCGGTCACCATGCGCACCTCACGCATCCCACCCACACCGTGAAGATGGCCGCGGCGACGGCGCATGTACCCCGCCCTTTTCCGAGCCTGGCCAGGGTGCACAGTCCCTGCTGTCCGGCCCTAACCAGGAAACCAGGAAGGACGTTATGGGTTACTTGTTGATTCTTTTCGGACTTGTCGTGTTCGGTGCCGCGCTCGCGGCCCTGATCCGGGGACACCTCGGGGGGGCCCGAATCCCGAACCGCAAGACCGCCGGGGTGACCCTGATCCTCGGCGTCCTCATCGTGGGCATCGGCGGTGCTCTCACCCCCCAAACCCCCTCGGACACCACCGCCAACACTGCGACCTCCACCGCACGGTCCGCGCCGTCATCGACCTCAACCACAGCCACGACAGCAACTGCGAACCCGAGCAGCACGACGCCTGCCGCGGGCGGTGCCAACACTGTCGCCGCTGCTCCGGGACTGCCCGACACCAGCGTGTGGGACGCTCTCGCTCAGTGCGAGTCGAGCGGCAACTGGGCCACCAACACCGGCAGCGGCTTTTACGGCGGCGTGCAACTCGACCAAAGTGTGTGGCTGAGCAACGGCGGTGGGGTCTACGCGCCGCTGCCCAGCGACGCCACCCGCGAGCAGCAGATCGTCATCGCCGAGAAAGTGCGCGCCGACCACGGGTACACCCCATGGTCGGACTGCGCGGACAAGCTCGGCCTGCGGTAACGGACGGCGCCGGCGACAATTAGCGTGCCCGCGCCCGGTGCCCGGAAAACCCGGGACGGCACCACTACGCACCGTCGCCACTGCGAGCAACCGCAGGCGTAACGTCCTACGCCAAAGCTATCCGCGAGGAGCCACCCGACGCTGTGCTGATCACTGCCAGTCAGCAAACCCGGTTCCCCGGTGCGCCCCAGCGAGGCAGAGGCACAATCCAGCACCGCACCACCAGGTGAAGAAGGCGCTATGGGTAAAGATGGCTGGGTTGGACTCCCTGCCGGCCCGGCCCGGTGCTACACCAGCACCGTCCGCCCACCCGAGTCGTGCGCGGAGATCTCCCCGGTCGTTAACCGTTGGCGTAGAGCGCTAACACCACCTCGTCGACACCGCCGAGCCGGCGTTGCCGCTTCTTGGCGATCAGCAGTGCGAACGTCCCAGCGGTGCCGGGCGGGCCGTGCTCTTATAGCCCAGGTTCTCAGTCATCTCCTCGTTCAGGCGGTCCAGGACCGTCTTGGTGAGCTGCCTGAGCAGCCCGTCCGGGCCGGTCAGCGACAGGCCCCGCGCCTCCGCCGACTGCTCGTCAGCCTTCTTCTTCGCCACATCGTTCAGTGTCGCGGTCGCCGCACGCACCTTCCCCGCCAGCCCGCAGGGCCGGTGCGACAGGCCAGAAACACCGTTCGCCGGACAATCCCCGGTCCCCGGGCACCGGGTTTCCCCATGCGGTGCAGGCCGCGGCTGGTGAGGAACGAGATCATCAGCGGCGCCGTGCCGCCGAACAGGGGCCCTGTGATGCTCACCGCCACTTCAGGTGGTCCCGTGCTCATAGCGATGAGGTAGTCCTATAACGCTGGCAGGCGACGGTAGGCGCTACGATCCCAGGATGGATCATGTCCTGACGGTCGGCTGGTTGGGGCTCGGCTCGATGGGAACGCCGATGGCCTTGCGTCAGGCGGCAGCGGGTCGGGTCGTCGTCGCCTTCGATCCCGGTTCCCCCGCCCCGGAGGGCATTGAGTTGGTGTCGAGCCCGGCTGAGGTGGCGCGGGCGGCGGAGGTACTGGTGATCATGGTCGCTACCCCGGTGCAAGCGGAGGCCGCATTGTTCGGTCCGGATGGCGCGGCTGGGGAAATGCGCCCCCACGCCAGAGTTGTCATCCTCAGCACTCTCGGCCCGTCGTGGGTGCGCAACCTTGTAGGACGGCTGCCGACTAGCGTCGTCGTTGATGCACCGGTGAGCGGAGGTGTCGTACGGGCGGCGGCGGGAACCCTGCTGATCATGGCCGCGGGTGCCTCTGCGCAGGACCGCAAGCTCCTTGCGGTGCTCGGTGAAGTTGTCGACGTTGGAGACCGCCCCGGCCAGGGGCAGTCGATGAAGATGGTGAATCAGGTGCTGTGCGGTGTTCACATCGCCGCGGCGGCGGAAGCACTTGCCGTGGCGGAGGCGCTGGGCATCGATCCCGGGTTGGCGCTGGACACGATCCGACGGGGCGCGGCGTCGTCGTTCATGTTGGACGATCGGGGCCCGCGAATGGTCGCCGGGCCGGACGGCCAGGTGCGCAGCACAGTGTCCCTATTCGTCAAAGACTTGCAGCTTGTCCTGGACGAAGCCGGGGCCGCGCGCCTACCCACACCCGTGGTGGAGGCCGCTCTGCAACTGTTCTCGGACGCCGCGGACACGGGGTTGGGCGGCCACGATGATGCCGAGCTGTACAACCACGTGCGGCAGGGCAAGGCGGGCGGGCGGGGAGTCGTCTGATCGCCCCGCCCGCCTGCGTGCGTAGGCCTCAGCGCTTGGGTAGCGCTCGCCCGTCGGCGTCGAGGTAGTCGCGCCAGGACCGCTCGGGCGACCACCCGAGCTTGTCCATTGCCTTGCGCGAGGAGATGCCCGACGCGTCGACCCGCTCGAGGTCCCGCAGCTCGATTGCGTCGCCGTAGTACTGCTTCAGTACTGCGGCGAAGTCGTGGCCGCCGACGTTGTCCGGCGAGGCGATGTAGAACACCTCGTGGCCGGGCAGGTCGCTCTCCGCAGCCAGGACGATCGCGTCTGCGAGGTCGTAGGCGTCGATGTAGCTCCACAGGTTGGGGCTGGTGACCGCTGCGTCGCGGACCTGGGGGCCGAGGTTCTGCTCGTAGTTGTCCTCGTTCTGGACCCAGCTCGGCCGGATCGAGATGCACCGGATGTCGGAGCGCTCCACGGCGGCATTCATCAGCTTCTCGCCGAACAACTTCGTCAACGCGTAGGGGTCCTGGGGATGGGCTGGGTGGAGCTCGTCGACGGGTGCGTAGTCGGGTAGGAAGTCGCGTTCGGGGAAGAAGAATCCGGGGACCGTCTCGCTGGAGATGTTCACGAAGCGCTGCACGCCGAAGCGTACGGCGGCCTCGAGCACGTTGAAGGTGGCCATGATGTTGGTCTGGAACACCACGTGCGGGGGGTTTCCAGTGGGTTCGGGGATGGCCGCTGCGTGCACGACGGCGTCTGCACCCCTGATCACGGCAAAGGCGTCGCCTGCATCGGTCAGGTCAGCCATCCGGTAGTCGGCGCTGCCGGGCGGCTTGCGCTCGAAGCCGGGTCGGGTGAGGTCGGTGGCGAGCACGTCGTGGCCCGCGTCGAGGAGGGCCTGGGTCGCAGCACGACCCACCTTGCCGTGGGCTCCGGTGACGACGATCTTCATGAGCTGTCCTTCGGGGGTCGTGGAAGGGCGCCGAGTGCCCGGTGTGGGCCCCCGGTTCGGAGGAATGTGGGAAGAACGCGCGGGGGGGTCAGGGGTGGGTGGTCAGCTGCGCGACGTGGTTTGGCGACCTCGGAGTCACCGGCCCGCAGCGCGAGCATCGCGGCACCGGGATCCAGCACGTAGGTATCCATGTCCTGCTCGGTCTGGGTCATGTGGTCGCGCATCACCCGACCCGCCTGGGAGGGGTCGCCGGCGCGCACGGCGTCGAGGATCTGCTGGTGGTGCCCGATCGCGTGCTCGCGCACCGGTTCGTGCGCCGAGGTCTGGTGCCGGGTCAACTGCAGGATGCGGGAGAGCGGGTCGAACAACGAGGTGATGAAGCTGTTGCGGGCAGCGTCGAGGACGTGCTGGTGGAAGGCGATATCCGCGGCGACGAACGCAGCGACATCGGCTACCGCTGCGGCCGAGCGCATCCCCCTCAACGCGTGCTCCATGTCGGCCAGGTCCTCCTCGGTCCGCCGCTCCGCGGCGAGCTCGGCGACTGCGACCTCCACGACCCGCCGTGCCTCGATGAGCATGCGCGGCAGGGCGAGCCGGTCGCCGTCCCGGTTCGACCGGGCGATCAGCAGCACCGGGTCGAGAACGGACCAGGTGTCGGATGGGTTAACGAAGGTGCCGCGGCCCTGCTCCACCCGCACCACCCCCTTGGCTGCCAGCGACTTCACTGCCTCGCGCACCGTCAACCTGCTGAACCCGGACTCCCGGGTCAGGTCGGTCTCGCTGGGCAGTGGCGCGTTCGTCAGGTAACGCCCGGACAGGATGTCGTTGACAATGTCGTCGGCGAGACCTGAAGCGAGGGACGGTCGTACCGTCACTGCTGCCCCCTTCGACGTAGTTGACCTCAGACATCATATGGGTGGCCGCGCTGGGCACGTGGGTGGCCACGCTGGCTCATCTGCCTCGTCCCCGCTGTTGACGCCAGATGTTGAGCGCGACGGCCGCGACGATGATCACCCCGCTGAACACCTGCTGCCAGTAGGCGGAGATGCCGAGCAGGATCAGTCCGTCCTGGATGAGGGCCAGCAGGACCGTCCCGAGGACGGCGCCGAGGATGCTGCCCTCACCGCCGAACAGGCTCGCCCCGCCGATGACAACGGCTCCGATGGCTACCAGCTCGTAGCCGTTGCCCGCAGACGGCTGCCCGACGCTGAGCCTGGCCGTCTCGATGACGCCCTCCAGCCCGGCGAGCCCGGCGGCGATGGCGAAGATGATGATTTTGGTTCGTCGGACTCGGATGCCGGAGAGCACCGCGGCCTGCTCGTTGGATCCGATGAAGTACACGTTGCGCCCGAAGCGGGTCCGGGTGAGGACGAGGTGGGCCACCGCGGCCACCCCGACCGCGATCCACACGGGGATCGGCACTCCTGCGATGGAGCCCTGACCGAGCACCAGGAAGCCTGCGGGCAGACCGCTGAGCGTCTGTCCCTGGGTGACGCCGAGCGCGAGGCCCCTGGCCACCGCGAGCATCCCGAGGGTGACCACGAACGGTGGGATCGAGGTGGTCGCGATGATGACGCCGTTGACCAGTCCCACCGCGACGCCGGACAGCAGCGCCAGCACCACGGCCAGGGCGATGTTCAGGTGCAGGCTGACCATCGTCTCGCCGGTCACGATGCTGGTCAGGGCCACGGTGGACCCGACGGACAGGTCGATGCCTCCGGCGAGGATGACGAAGGTCATGCCCACGGCGATGATCAGGGACAGCGCCGCGAGTCGGGCGACAACAGTGATGTTGCTGGTGGTGATGAAGTAGGGCGAGCGCCACGCCAGGAAGACAACCAGCACCAGAAGGACCCCGGCGAGGCCCGCCTCGCGGGCGGCGAGCACCGAGCGCACCCGCCGCACCGAACCGGCGCCGCGGCCACCGCGGCTGTCGTCCCCGGTGGGCTCCGTCCCAGGGGGTGCGGTGATGAGGTCAGACATCGTGGTCTCCTAGTCGGTCGTGTCGGGGCTGGTCATGACGCGGTCTCATGGACGCCGGTGGCCATCGCCATAACCTCTTGTTCCTGGGCTGCTGATCCGTCGAGCTCGCCGACGAGGCAGCCCTCTCGCATCACCAGGACGCGGTCGGACAGGCCCAGCACCTCAGGCAGCTCGGAAGAGATCACCAGGACCGCGACGCCCTCAGCGGCGATGTCGCGGATCAGCCGGTAAATCTCCGCCTTGGCCCCCACGTCGACCCCACGGGTGGGTTCGTCGAGGATCAGCACCTTGGGGCGGCGGGCGAGCCAGCGGGCCAGGACCACCTTCTGCTGGTTACCGCCGCTCAGAGTGCCCACCGCGGTCTCCACGGAGGACGCCTTGACCCGCAGGTCGCCAGCGAGCCGCTCGGCGAGAGCGCGGTCGCGTCGGGTGGACAGCACCCCGTTGCTCGACACATCGTCCAGGCACGCTGAGGACATGTTGGTGCGGATGGGAAGGTTGAGGAACAGGCCCTGCTGCTTGCGGTCCTCCGGGACGTAGGCGATCCCGGCGGCAATAGCCTCTCGTGGGCTTCGCAGGTGCACCTCGGTGCCGTCGATGAGGACGGTGCCCTCGGTGCGGCGAAGGTGGCCGAACACCGCGAGAGCGGTCTCGCTGCGGCCGGCCCCAACGAGGCCGGCAAGCCCAACGATCTCACCGGCCGACACCGACAGGCTGACGTCGCGAACCCGAGGCCCGGCGTGGAGCCCGCGGACGGCGAGCACCGGGGTCGACGCTGGGCGAGGTGCGGGCCGGGACCCGTACATGTCGACGAGCTCGCGTCCCACCATCATCTTGACCACTTGGTCAGGGGTGACGTCAGCGGTCCGGTGCACCCCGACCAGCTCGCCGTCGCGCATGACGGTGATGGCGTCGGCCACCGCGAAGATCTCGCGCATGCGGTGCGACACGTAGACGACGCTGCCCCCCCGTTCGCGCAAACGTGTCACCAGCGCGAGCAGCGTCTCCACCTCATCCTCGGTCAGCGAGGAGGTGGGCTCGTCCATCACGATCAGCCGGGCGTTCGTGGAGAGCGCCTTCGCGATCTCCACCATCTGTCGTCGGGCCACGTTAAGCCGACCAACCTGGTCGCGCGGGGAGGCCTTGATCCCGAGCTCGCGCAACAAGGTGCTGGTGTCTCGTCGCATCGCCCGGAAGTCGACCCCCCGCCAACCGCGGCTCGGTTCCCGACCTGCGAAGACGTTCTCCGCGATACTCAGGTGCTCGGCGAGCATCAGCTCCTGGTAGATGACCGCGATGCCGGCGTCCCGTGAGTCTCGGGGGGTCCGCAGCTCCGTGGGTCGACCAGAGACTTCGATGGTGCCCTCGTCGGCGGTGACGGCACCGGCGAGCACCTTCAGCAGAGTGCTCTTGCCGGCGCCGTTCTCCCCGACCAGGCCCATCACCTGACCTGGCTGGACCATCAGGTCCACTCCCCGCAGGGCGCGTACCCCCGGGTAGCTCTTGACGATGCCCTGCATGCGGATGAGCGGTGGTTGATTCACCGTTGAACCTCGAACTTCCTTGTTGGCCAGGAACCCGACGACGGGTCGGCGCCATCAGTTACTGATTGCAGCCACGGTGGATGACGGGGTGACTGCCGCCGCGACTGCGGCTAGTGAGGGGCGGCGGCTTGGAAGGCGTCCAGAGTTGCGGGGGTGACCACCTCGACGCCGGTGTCGACGTTGAAGTTGGGTGGCATCGTCGACTTGCCGCTGTGGAAGTCAACCAGGATCTGCAGGGCCTGCTCGGTCATTCCGAAAGGCTTCTGGGAGATGAGCGCGTCGACACAGCCGCCCTTCATCCCGTCGACACCCTGCGGTACGACGTCGAAGCCGACAGCCTTGATCTTGCCGCACTGCCCGCCGGACTTCAGCGCGCCAGCGATCCCGGGCAGGTCCGAGCCGCCGATGCCGGCGAAGCCGGTCAGGTCGGGGTGGGCCTGCAGGATGGTCTCGGCCTTGGCTTGGGCGTCGCCGATGGACTCACCCGACTGCTCCGTAGCAACGATGGAGATGCCCGGGAACTTGGCCAGGCCCTGCTTCAGGCCCTCGAGGCGCTGGTTGAGGTTGGTGGCGCTGAGCGAGCCGATGACGACAGCCAACTTGCCCTTGCCGCCCATCGCCGTGCCGAGAGCCTCGGCCGCCTTCTCACCCGCTGCGACGTTGTCGGTGCCGATGTACCCCAGGACCTGGCTGTTGGGGACCGGGCCGTCCCAGGCGATGACGGGGATGTTCGCGGCGCGCGCCATGGCCACGATCTGGGTGACGCTGCCGGGGTCGTTGGGGGACACGGCGATGCCGGCCGGCTTCTTGGCCAGCACCGACTCAAAGATGGCAACCTGCTTGGCCGCGTCGTCGGTGGCCGGGCCCAGGAACTGGGCCTGTACGTCGAGCTTGGTGGCCTCAGCCTTCATTCCCTCGCGTGCGTCCACCCAGTACGGGTTGTTCAGCGACTTCGGCAGGAAGACGTAAGTGTTGGAGCTGACGTCCGATGCGGAACCTCCCTGGACTGCAGCCCCACCGCCAGCGGCGTCCGGTGCTCCGGTGCCGGCGCTCCCGGCGCCGGAGCTGCACCCCGCAGCGAAGACGGACGCGGTGACGAGAAGGGTTCCCAGCATGGCGGCTCTGCGCATGATGACTCCTGTTTCTGGTTTCTGGTGTGGCGATGGAGGGGTAGTGCGGTCCGGGTCGTGCGGCAGGCAAGGAGACGGCGGGGTCTGCCAAGGGTTATTCATGCCTAACGGCCGGCCGTGCGAGCTGGCCGACCTTGGCGCGGACGACCGCACGCACGGCGTCGCGGGCGGCGGCCAGAGCGCTCGCCACATCCGAGCTGGGTTGCGCGCCGGGCAGGGCCGCCGCGAGGGCGCCGAGGAAGGCGCCGCGGAGCTCGGTGTTCACGTTGACCTTGGCGACGCCGAGACCCACGGCGGCCTGCAGCTCCGCGGGGGGAAGGCCCGAGGCCCCGTGCAGCACGAGCGGGACGGGCACGAGAGAACGCAACCGGGCCAAGAGCTCTAGGTCCAGTGGTACCGGTTCGGCGGCCGTGCCGTGCACGTTGCCGACAGCCACCGCCAGGGCATCGACACCCGTACGCGCCACGAACTCCTCGGCGAGCGCAGGATCGGTCAGCTCGCCCGGGCCCGTGTGCTCGGAGCGGTCCTCGTCACCTGGGATGGCCCCCAGCTCGCCCTCGACCCAGGCAGCGTGCGCGGCAGCAACCAATACCACCGACCGTGTCAGGGCGACGTTGTCCTCGAAGGGAAGGTGCGACCCGTCGACCATGACCGAGGTGTACCCGGCGTCCAGGCAGGCGCGGATCTCGTCGAGGTCCCGGGAATGGTCGAGGTGCACCCCCACCGGGACGCTCGCCAGGTCGGCCGCCAGCAGGGCCTGGGCGGCCAGCTGCACACGGCCCGCATGGCCGAACGCGCTGGACCCGGCCTGCAGGATGACCGGGCGTCCGGTGTCCTCGGCCGCCAGGCAGATCGCCTGGGTAATCTCCTGGGTGTAGGTGGAAAAGGCCCCCACCGACCAGCCCTGCGCGTGCGCAGCGCGCAACGTGTCCGTGCCGCGGTCACGCACGGTGGGCCTGCCGCAGGATGGCCACCGCGTCGCGCAGGCTCGACTCGTCACCGACGTTGCCCGCGAACACGACGTAGGGAAGACCCGCGAGCGCGGTATCGGCGGCTCCGCCCCCGGTGCTCTCGCCCGGTTCGGCCCGCCAGACCGAGACGATCCCCGCGAACATCTGCCCGAGCACCGTCGCCCGGTGGATGCCCAGTCCGTGCGCGGCGATGTCGTGGGAGGTGATGCCCCCCTTGGCCACGACCCACCCGAGCTCGACCACGCCGGTAAGGCGCCGGGTCAGCTGGACAAGGGCGGCCGACACCAGCCGCGAGAGCTCCAGGCTGGACTCCCCTGGGGCAACGACAACACGACGACGGCTGGTCACGAGCACGACATCGGCGTCCGTGGCGGCCGCTTTCAATGCGGCCGCACACCGGTCAAGTTCGACGGCCGCCCCGGCCGGTTCCAGCAGCGCCACCACGTCGAGCTCCACCGGGACGATCCCCGGCAGCTCGAGCAACGACTCTAGCTGCCGCGAGCTCAGCTCGACGTGCGAGCCGACCACGACCAGGCCATGCCCCGGACGGGCTCCCGCAGCTGCGATCTCGGTTGCCTGCAGGGGTGTGCGACGGTCGATGCCCGCCCGAATCGGAACGAAGCTGGGGCCCACCCGGCAGAGAGCCCGCCAACCGGTGGCCCCGGCCTCACCCAGGGCCAGGGCCACCACCTCGAGGTCGCTCTCGTCCAACGCGTTCACCACGACCACCGCCCCGCGACGCGCGGACAGCAACAGCTCGACCACCCGGCTGACGCCACCCACCCGAATGTCGTCCAGGCTCAGGCTTGACACCTCAACGGTGCTGCCCGCCTTCTCTCCCACCCACAGGGGCAGAGACGAACTGCGGTAACCGAACGCCGGGTCCGTGGCGTAGTCGGTCTCCCCCACAGGAACGTAGTCCGACCCGATGCGGGCGTAGTGGATGTCGTCGACCGTCACCCGTCCCGCGTCCAGGTAGGCGGGGGCAAGGACGACAGCGTCGTAGGGGCGGCCCCGGCGAGCCGCTGCGTCCGCAAGCACATCGGTCTCGAGCGGGAAGTGACCTCTCAGGGTCGAGTCGCTGCGGCTGAGCAGCACCACGTTGGTACCCACCTCGGCGGCGATCTGGTGGATCCTCCGGTCGAGGTCAACGAGCAGCTCCCCTGCAGCCCGCTGGTCGAGGCTTCGGGTGTTGGTCAGGATGAAGAACGCGCGGGCCGGATGGGTGAAGGCCCACCGCAGGTCGTCGTCCTCCCAGGTGATGAGCACGGGGACGTCGTGAACGACCTGGCTGCCCGTGGGGTCGTCGTCCAGGATGACCACGTGCGTCCCCGCAGCGGCGTTCGCCTCACGGATGCGGTGCAGCGCATCAGGCACTACGAGGGGCTCGCCGAGGCCGGACCGCAACCGCTCCAGGGTGGTGGTGCTGGGCAATCCCGCAGTCATCGAGTCGGGAACGGCGTGGACGCCAGCTGCTCGCGCACAGTCTTGGCGAGCAGCTCGACACCGATGCGCGGGCTGGACATGACCCGCAACCCGGTCTCGTCCTCCAGCCGCCCTACCAACCGCCGCATGGAGGCCTGCGCCAACACGAGAACGTCGACCTCCCCGGCGAGCTCCGCGGCCTGCTCGGCGACCATCCGGTCGTGCTCCTCCCGGTCGCCGCCCATGAGAACGTCGAAAGCACCGGGGCACAGCCGCTGCACGATCTGCGGCTGCCGGCCTGCGTCGAGCGCCCTCGCCGTGATCAGGTCGCTGGTGGGACCGAGCGTGGTCGGGACTGTTGCCAGGACGCCGATCCGGTCGAACGCGGCGGCCTCGACCGCCATCGCCTCATCGATCTTCACCACCGGGACGCCGACGGCGCGCTGGGCGGCGTCCAGGGTGGGTCCTAGCGAGGAACACGCTGAGAAGATCACGTCGGCCCCCGCGGCCTCCGCGGCCTGCGCCAGATGCACCATCCGCGCCTCGCTCGACGATGAGATGCCCTGATCGCGCACCACCGTGGCGAGAACATCCGAATCGACGAAGTGCATCAGCTCGACACCGGGAACGAGCTCGGTGATCAAGTCGGTGATTACCGGCTCGACCGTCACAAAGACGAAGCTCGTGTGCAGAACAGCAACCTTGGGCACCGCAACTCCTCTGACGTATCCAACAGACGTCTTATGAGACTGACATCACAGTGGCCCCTCGTCAAGACCGCGGTCCGAGAGTCCTCAGCTTTGCGACCAGCGGACAGTCAGGGGTCAGCTCACGGAGCACGCGATACAGGTCAGCCTTGCCCTCGAACCCAATGCCGAGTAGCTCGGGGACCACGACGTGACCATCAGAAACGGTGACCCCGTCGGGGAAGCCACCGAACGACGCTCGCGTTCTTGACCGACTACCCGACACCGCAGGCGGCAGCGTTGCTGGGAGGGCCGCATGCGCCAGTTCTGCCGTCGACACAGCTACCGTGGCGGCAAGTCTGCAGCCGAGCTCGTCAGTCGGCTCCGGGCGGCTCCGGCCAGCGCGAGCCCGATCGCACCGACGATCCTGGAATCGATCGTCCATGGCTCGACCGCGCAGATCCGGCTGCTCAACACCGAGATCGCCCGTCTCGAATCGGTGAGCTCGTCGCCGCCGAGACGGTGGTGCCGTAGACCTGGCCCAGGTGGGCGGCGATGTCACGGGTCGACATGCCCCGGGCGTACAGGCTGATGATCATGTCCTCGACGTTGCCGAGCCTGCGTGTGCGCTTCGGGACGATGGCCCGCGACGGTGTGCACCGTCTTCGGCCCGTGCCCGTTGCGGGAGTTGCCCGACCCGGTACTAGCGGGGTCACCGGCCTTGTAGCCGAGGTGAATCAGCGAGCTCGTCATCCGGCCCAGCAGCCCGTCGGGCCCGTCGATACCGATGCCGGAGGATCCCCAGCGGCCAACAGCTCATCGATCGCCGCGGGCGAGAGCATGCCCGCCAGCCGCTGCGCGGCTCCGTGGCTCCCGTGCGGTGCACCCGGCGACGACGAGGGAGGGGTGGTGTCCATGGTGGTCAAGGGTGGCTCCTGTCCTGCTGCCCGGGTAGGCCCCGGGCAGCGATCTCCGGCCACACCCCTTACACAGTTCATGAAACACCTTTGCAGACGACAGGTCGCCCGAAGCTCGTGTGCAGCACGGGACCTTGGGCATAGCAACTCCTCCGACGTCTCCAACAGACGTCTGACGCGAATGCATCACACTCGCCCGACGTCAGGCCTGGGTCTGGGAGGGCCTCAGCCGGGCGACCAGCCGACGGTCAGCGAGTCAGCTCGCAGAGCACGCGGTAGAGGTCGGCCTTGCCCTCAAATCCGATACCGGGCAGCTCGGGGACCACCACATGGCCCTCGGAAACGGTGACCCCGTCGGGGAAACCACCGAACGGCTGGAACAGCCCCGGGTAGGACTCGTTGCCGCCCAGTCTCAGTCCCGCCGCCAAAGCCAGCGACATCTGGTGCCCGCCGTGCGGGATGCACCGGCGCGGGGACCAGCCATGCTCGGCGAGGACGTCGAGTGTCCGCAGGTACTCCACGGCCCCGTAGCTGAGCGCGCAGTCGAACTGCAGCACGTCGCGGTCGGGGCGAAGACCCCCGTGGCGCAGAAGGTTCCGCGCGTCCTGCATGGAGAACAGGTTCTCGCCAGTAGCGATGGTGCCGGGGTAGACCTGCGCGACCTCGGCGTGCAACGCATAGTCCAGCGGATCGACCGGCTCCTCGAACCACGCCAGGTCATAGGCCGACAGCGCCTGCGCGCAGGCCAGCGCATCGGCCCGGTCGAAACGGCCGTTGGCGTCCACGGCGAGGCCCTGGCCGGGTCCCAACACACCGAGCACCGCCTCGATCCGTCGCAGGTCCTCCGCGAGCGGGGCGCCCCCGATCTTCATCTTCACCACCGAGTAGCCCAGGTCGAGATAGCCGCGCATCTCTTCGGTCAACGCCTGCAGGTTCTTGTCGGGGTAGTAGTAGCCACCCGCGGCGTACACGAACACGGAGCGGTCGACGTATCCGTCGCTGTGCCGGTCGGCGAGGAGCTGGAACAACGGGAGCTCCGCGAGCTTGGCGGTGGCATCCCACACCGCCATGTCCAACGTCCCTACCGCGACCGAACGCTCCCCGTGCCCACCGGGCTTCTCGTTACGCATTGCGGCGGCCCAGACCCGCCCGGGGTCAAGGTCACCGTTCTCGTCCAGCAACGACTCCGGATCGGCCTCCAGCACCCGGGGTATGAAGCGCTCGCGCAGCATCGCGCCCTGGCCGTAGCGGCCGTTGGAGTGGAACCCATAACCGACGACGGGCCGACCCTCACGCACCACGTCCGTGACCACCGCGACCACGCTGAGCGTCATCCGGCTGAAGTCGATGACAGCGTTCCTGATAGGAGACGAGATCGGGAACGTTCGCTCCCGGATATCCACGATGCGCATGCCAGCCACTCCGTCCGTGCCGCCGGAGCATGGGATCACCTCCGTGCGCGGCGCAGGTTACGCGACTGTGCGACATCCCGTGAGTTGCTGGGTTCGTTGTCGGAGCGTGAGAGCCTGGTGCAACCGGGAAGATGTCCGGGCTGTGGTCGGGTCAGCCGGCGAGCATCAAACTCGACGACCTCGACGTCCTCTGCGCCGGGCTCGGCTGCGAGCTCAGCGAGATCCTGATTCCCGAGCCCGCCAAGGTCAGCAAACCCACCGACGGTGTCCCACCCCAGGCGGCGGCCGCCGGAACACCAGCGGTGACACCCAAACGCCGTGACGGCCGTTCGTTGCCGCCCGCGTGAAGCCTGCCTCCAAGAGAGATACCGCAAGCCGGCGGCGAGCTGCGTCGATTGCCTGGCCTGGGGCGTGCTGGGCCAACGCCGGTGCACAGCGTGCTCGGTTTGACGGCACAACCATCCGGGCGAGCGCGACTGTACGGGCTGCACCCGGCTGCTGGCGGTGAAGGACGGCTATTGCCGGCTGTGCTGGCAGCACGCCCGCCACGAGTCCAAGGCCGTCGGAGGACTGCCCGCGGCGCGGTCAGCGTGCTCGAAGCCGGTGGAAAGCTTTATGGCCACCAATTGTTCTTCGACCGCATGAAACTGCGGTGACCCGCGCTACCGATCCGTCGGTATGACCGCCGCAGGGGTCCACGCCAGCCCCCGCCCGCCCCGGCATGACGCCCCGCTCCCGGACCGGAGCAGTTGAAGCTGTTCGACGTTGCGCGCGATTTCACCCCCATCTACGAGCGGGAACACGCCGAGATGGACAATCCGTGGCTGGTCTGGGCGGTTTATCTCGGCCACCGACTCGGCGAAGCACGGGGATGGCGCCGGGGAACCCGACTCGGCGTCCGACGAGGGCTGACCATCTTGTTGTCGCCCCACGCCGAAGGCGACGTGGTCCGCTACTCGGAGCTGTTCCCAGCCCTTCGGGCACTGGACATCAGTTGCGAGCGGGTCGCCGACGTGCTGGCGGAAATGGGCGTCCTCCTCGACGACCGACGCCCGTCCTTTGAGGACTGGATGAAGCGCAAGCTCGCCGGGCTCGGACCCCCCGGCTTAACGGTCGCGTTCGGCTTCGTGGGTGGATTCCAGGCCTGGGCGTGCGACGGTGGGCCGCTGTTCGTGCGCCGCGGACTTGCGGGTCCTCGGCCTGCTGCGAGCCGGGCGAGCACGTCAACTCCTGCACACCTGACACGCGTGTCAGGTTCTCGAGGATCCGGTCGGGGCGGGATTGGTGGCGTAGTTCGCCCGGCAACCCATACACGGTGTTGCTGCCGTTGTCCTGCTCGCACTCGGATAAGCGTCTCCGGCGTGGAAGACCACCGCGGTGACTCCGCCCCCCACGATGGTGTCGGCGATCAGCCGTCGGCGGGGTGCGCTCTCCTTTTGTCATGTGCACCCCGCCGCTGCCCGGGGAGCACCAGCCCGCGCACCCTGCGACGCCGCGCTGCCAGGTCACCGGGCACCACCACCGCAGCGACCACCACGTAACTGCGGTGCTAGGTGCGTGGGTCAGTAACGAAAACCCGCTGACAAGATGTCCATAGCTGGTGCCGATTCTCCGGAATGGCCACAGCATGTGGTGGTTAAATTGCTTCGGTCGGCATTACTGACCCACGCACCTAGGTCGGATCAATGACCACCTCACCGCTCACCGCGGCGGATTTGGCTTCCACAGCAGCTGCCGGTACAACGTCGACCGCGACACCCCAACCACGGCGGCGACCTCCGAAAGCGGGGCGCCCTCGGCGATCATCCTGGTGGCTTGCTTGCGCTTAACCGCAGTCATCACCGTCGGACGACCACCCCGCCGGCCCCGCGCCCGGGCCGCAGCAAGTCCAGCGTAAGTGCGCTCCCGGATCAAATCCCGCTCGAACTCCGCGAGCGAACCGAAGATGTGGAAGACCAACCGGCCCCCAGGAGTGGTGGTGTCGATCGACTCCTGCAACGACCGGAACCCCACCCCCCGCTCTACCAACCCGCGGACGGTCTCAATCAAGTGCGGCAGCGACCGACCCAACCGGTCCAAACGCCACACAGTGAGGGTGTCCCCCGGGCGCAGTGCGGCCATCACCTCCCCCAGCTGCGGACGCTCCGACCGGGACCCCGACGCGGTGTCGGTCCAGGTCCGCCAGCACCCCGCGGCGCTCAAAGCGTCGTGCTGCAGCGCAGGGTCCTGCACCGTGGTCGACACCCTCGCGTACCCCAACAGCTCCCCCACGAGCAACGACAGTGCCACAACCCACCGAAACCACCTACTGTGACACGCACATTCCGACCACGAGTTCCGCAACAAAAAGTAAGCCCATCGACCTGCGGCAACAAAACGCGCCCGAGACCACGCGGCCGTGTGTCAAAAACGATCGTTTTTGCAAGGTGGTGAAGCTGCTCGCACGACCGCTGCCTACCGGCGCTGATCTCCGCGGTGACTGACTGGTGGTGTTCCACGAAATGGGTACCGCTGTCCGCCCCCCCGCGAACGGCCGCCGTCGGACTTGCGCGTGACTACAGTCGGAGCCACATCGATTACTCCTTTTGGCCAGATAGCGAAGGGCGCTCCGTGAGTCTCGGCGCACTGTTCATCGCGGTCTTCCTCGCCTGCGCGGTCGAGGCAGTGGAGGCTGTCACCATCGTCCTCGCCGCGGGAACCGCACGGGACTGGCGCTCCGCGCTGACGGGCGTCGGTGCCGCCCTGGTGACCCTGGCAGTGGTGGTGGGTGCACTCGGTCCCGCCGTGTCGATCATTCCGCTGCGCGGGCTGAGAGTGGTCGTCGGCGGCCTGCTGCTGGTCTTCGGTTTGCAGTGGCTACGCAAGTCGATCCTGCGGGCCAGCGGGTACAAGGCGCGCCACGACGAGGACCTGATCTTCCGCAGGCAGGTCGCGGAGGCACAGAACGCCCCGCAGCAGCGGCGGCGCGGCGTCAGCGACTGGTACGCCTTCACCCTGTCCTTCAAGGGCGTAGTGCTCGAGGGCCTCGAGGTGGCGTTCATCGTCCTCACCTTCGGCGCCAACCAGCACAACATCGGCCTGGCGGCGCTCGCCGCGCTGTCGGCCGTTCTGGTGGTCGTGTTGGCCGGGGTGCTGGTTCGCGCGCCGCTGGCCAGGGTGCCGGAGAACACCATGAAGTTTGTGGTCGGGGTGATGCTGACCGCGTTCGGCACCTTCTGGGGCGCTGAGGGAGCCGGGGCGGACTGGCCGGGGGCGGACGCCGCCCTGCTGGTCCTGGTCCCGGTGATCGCCGTCTTCGCCCTCTGCTTGGTGGCCGTGCTGCGTCGAGGACGAGTACTGGCGGGACGCGAGGGCTCGACGTCGGTGGGGTCACCGTGATTGCGAAGCTGAAGGCCTTCGGCGCGTTCTGGTACGACTTCGTCGTCGGCGACGACTGGCGGGTCGCGCTCAGCGTGGTCACCGCACTCGCGATCACCTACGGCGCCAGTCAACTCAGCACCGCAGTGTGGTGGATTCTGCCCCTCGTCGTGGCAATCGTCATCCCACTGAGCCTCAGGCGAGCGACCCGACGACGGTAACCCACAGCATCGCCAGTAGCCGTCCCGATACAGCGCCCAAGCACCCCACGCGAGCGTCCACACCTGTCAAATGGAGGTCTTGACCCACGGCCGCCACGTCCTGAGCCGTCATCACCGACTTACTCCGAGTGTGACCAGCACCGGCTGCCTGACGTCGGGTTGGGGTGCAGCCCAACCCGACGGTCGAGCTGTCCCGCAAGACGCACCTGAGCGAGAATCTTCGCCGGGCGGGCCTACTGCGAATGCACAGGGTCCAGGTCGCGACGTCGACGACCGGGATTTGGGTATGTGCGGTGGTGGTTGGGCTGGCGGCCCGGGTCCGGCCCGCCGCGGCGGAGAGAAGTCGGCTACCCGCCGTCAGTTGTGTCGGTCGGTTAGCTTGGCCAGGATCGCGCCGAGCTGGGCCAGCTCGGCGCGACTGAGCGCGATCTGGTGCCCGGCGCCGGATGACGATTTCGCTCTGGGACGCCTTCACCGCTGGCACGGCCAGCCGGGCTCTAACATTCACGCTATGCAGTTCGACTCGGAGCAACTCGCCTGGGCCGCTGAAGTGGTGAGGCGGCGGGTACTACCGACTCCGCAGTACCCCTGGCCGCTTCTCGCCGAAGCGGTCGGTGCCGAGGTGTGGGTCAAGCATGAGAACCACACCCCCACCGGGGCGTTCAAGGTGAGAGGGGGCCTGGTCTACGCCGAGCGGCTGCGGGCTGAGCGGCCCCGGGTCAAGGGAATCATCTCGGCCACCCGGGGTAACCACGGCCAGAGCCTGGCTTTCGCGGGGACCGCCGTGGGGGTGAGCGTCACCATCGTCGTGCCCGAGGGCAACAGCCCGGACAAGAACGCGGCCATGCGGGCCTTCGGCGCCGAGCTGGTCGTCAACGGCCACGACTTCCAAGCGGCCCGGGAGCACGCCGCCGAGCGGGCCGGGGAGGGGGACCTGGAGATGGTGCCCTCTTACCACCCCGACCTGGTGCTCGGCGTCGCCACTTACGCCGCCGAGCTGTTCGGGGTCGCCGGGGAGCTGGACACCGTATACGTGCCGGTCGGGCTCGGTTCGGGAATCAGCGGGCTGATCGGCGTGCGGGATCTGCTCGGCTTTCGTACCGAGGTGATCGGCGTCGTCGCCGAGGCCGCCCCGGCGACCGCCTTGTCGGTCGCTGCTGGGCGGGTCGTCGCCACCGAGACGGCGGCGACCTTCGTCGACGGGGTGGCCTGCCGGGTCCCCGACCCGGAGGCGATCGCGGTCATCGCCAAGGGTGCCTCCGGGGTGCTCACCGTCACTGAGGACGAGGCCGCCGAGGCGATGCGGGTGCTCTATGCCGCTACCCACAACGTCGCCGAGCCCGCCGGGGCGTTGGCTTTAGCTGGCCTGCTCCAGGACCGTTCCAGGATGTCCGGCAAGCGGGTAGGGGTCATCCACACGGGCGGGAACGCTGATTCCGGTCTCCTCGCCCAGGTCCTCGGCGGTCAGACTCCCGCGGCGTAGATCAGCTTGGGGTGAGGACCGTTGCCGCGGGGCGCCGCTCCAGCAGAGAGTCGCTCCGTGGTGCGTCACCAGGAGCCCGTCGCAGTCGAGGATCCGATCCTCATACGGTGAGGCCCGGACACGCGAGCGATGAGCCCGATCGCCGATGAACGACCTCTAGCCTTTCTCCCTGTGCTTGAAGACATGGTGCAGCCCGCCGATCTCGAGGTCGTCCGGTCGTCCTATGACCGGGTCGCTGACAACTACGTCGCGATGGGCGTCGGCGAGCTGGCACCGACGCCGTGGCTGCGTGCCGCGCTGGCGGCGTTCGCCGAGGACGTCAACGGCCTCGGGCCGGTGCTCGACGTCGGCTGCGGCCCAGGA
>JAABUM010002826.1_pt1 | contig 22471 bp, 37 predicted proteins | sample 5559161 | NCBI WGS metagenome assembly JAABUM01 (sample SAMN10711868, study PRJNA513369) | rock metagenome | isolation source: Antarctica rocks | place: Antarctica: Victoria Land, Siegfried Peak nord
GCAAGGCGTTGTTCGCAAAGCCGGGCACAGAAACGCTTCTCTGCTGACTATGTCCTCACTCACTCCTGAACCGTTTCGCATCCGGTTTGCAATGCTTGTGGCGCAGGCACCATCTCGGGGGAGGATGTGGAGCACTACAAGGCGCTGTTTACGGAGCCAGTCGTCATCCCACACGAGAAACTTCTCTCAGTTCATAACACGAGCTGAGTTTACAACACGTGCATAAACCGTCATGCAGGCGCCATCTCGGGGGAGGATGTGGAGCATTACAAGGCGCTGTTTGCCGAGCCGGGCGCACTCACCGCCGCGCTCAACTACTACCGCGCCTTTGTGAGTCCCCAATCCTCGAAAAACAACAGAAGCACGCCAGATGTGTTTCTGTGCGCATTCTGTGGGAGCGCTGCCCGCCGCGCTCAACTACCACCCCGCGCCGCCGTGCGCCCTTCGTTACCTGGATAGTTGAACCTTTCGGGGATCTGGGGCTCTGTGCCTGGGCTGCGCCATTGTCGCCGCTGTGGACAGCCTGTATGCGTCGTGGAGGCGGCATCGGGGGAATGAGTCATTGCGCAGGCCTCGAGTGCTGTAGTGCCTTTCGCTGTAGTGCCTTTCGCTGCCCATCGTGAATCTGCGCCGTCTTCCAGTCTGCACACACTCCTACACGACCTGCATACTTGCAGCTTGCTGCTCCTGGAGGAGCAGCATGCACCTGCTGAAACCGGGAGGTACAGGATTCAGACCTGTGGTCCATCGCAGGTCGACTCGGCGACATGGAACCCTGGACCCCGCACGTGCGCTCCTCGCCCTTTACGTCCCCACCAATGCAGTTTCAACAAACGCATACAGCAGGTTCATATACCGGAGTCCCATGTTGCATGGCAGAGCGGGGTTGTACATATGCCAGGATCCAAGTTGCCAGCTGCGACAGAAGTGTCCTGCATCTGTGGCCCAACGCTGCGCAAGTTGTACTTTCTTCCGACATAGTTGGAGCAACAGGATTTTCACTGCCCGCCCGTGAACTGGCGTGCCGCGCCCGGAAGCTGCTGCAGCGGTGCATGCAGGAGGTAGAAGACACGCAATGCACTTCGTTTGGCTGTTTCAAGTGGAAGGCGTACCCGATGTGCGTGCCGACGCTGGGTCATGTGCGGCGATGACAGCGGAGCGCTGAGCAGGAATGTTCTTCACTGTAGCTCAGCAGTGGAACCATTTCAAACTGTTTCCCTGTGGCGCCCAGGAAGGCCAGGCCCGCGTACCCGATCCGCGTGCCGACGCTGGTCATCTGCGGCGAGAAGGACGGCGCACTGGACGGAAAGCAAACAATTCTCCATAAACCCTAACCCTAAATTCTTTTCCTGTGCAGGACGGCCAAGCCCACGTACCCGATCAGCGTGCCGACGCTGGTCATCTGCGGCGAGAAGGACGGCGCACTGGGCCGCGTGCTGTTCAAGGGCCTGGACGCCGTCGCCAAGAATGCCCAGGTACAATCGGAATTCGGAGGCAAAGCTTGATGGGATCGGTAGAGAGCAAGCTTCCTGGGGTCTGTAGATCGTGTATCTTCATGCATGCTCATCAGACCGCGCCTGCGCCGCGTGCTGTTCAACGGCCCGACCGACATTGCGCCAAAAGCCCAGGCGAGCTGGCTGCTTGAGGGTTTAGGGTTTAGGGTTTCAGCCAAGTTCGAACAGCCCAATCGCGAAGTGAGGGACCCTGTCAGAGGCCTGGACACCCTGAGACACTGGGCAACCTGTGCACTTAGCGAAGTGTCAGACTTGTCTGTCAGCAACTGGGGGATTGGGAATCCTGTCGCTTTATTCACGCCTGACGCCCTTCTAGGCGCAGACGGCGTCAAACTTTCAACTTTCAAGACACGCCTTCCAGGACAGGTCCGCGGCAACATGCCAAGAGTCACTCTGCAATGTTGTTCAGCAAAAGAGTGCTCCAATCGTAACGGCAATCAAACCATCTTTCTTTTCTTCCACAGGTGGTGTTCCTGCCGGAGTGCTCGCACTGGGTGCAGCAGGACAAGCCGGACGAAGTCAACGCTCTCATGAAGCGCTTCCTGTCCTGATGCGACGGGCGCTGCCGGGCGCAGTCGCGGCAAGTCGATATACACGATACCGCGCTTTCGCGCCGAGGCTTGCGCTGTGTCAGCGCGCTCCCTGATCCGGTGAGATGAGCGCTGCCGGGCGGCGTGGCCTGGCCTGATGAAATGAATGCTGCTGATGGGCACACTCCCTGAGTCAATGCGGCAAACGCTGTCGGGAGGCGGCTGCATCGAGCGCCGGTGCGCGCGCCGCAAAGAGGCGCTTCCCGGCCAGAGGCGACAAACGCTGGAGACAAACGCGGCGTCTCCTGACCTGATGGTGCGGCGGACGCTGCCGGGCGCATCTGCGGCGGGCGGGTGCACAGCGACGAGCTGCTTCCTGGCCCCACTGTGAGACGACAGCTGCCGGGTAGTTCTCAAACTTGATCGTGGAGCACGAGCTTGCGGGGCGCTGCTGGCGCAGCACTGTCGCAGCACTGTCGCAGCACTGTTGCAGCACTTCATGACAGAGACTGATATCAGCAGAGCAATGCGACATTGGACTCTGTGTACTGGTCAGGTGCAGTACAACAGGCTGTGGAAAACAACAGGCTGTGGAAACAGGAAATGACGGACAAGCAGTCGGATCTGATCCATGGATGCCGGGTGAGATTCTTCGGAGCGGCGCCCAAAACAACGCGCAGCAATTACCTGCCGTAGTGTCAGGGCAGGTGCTGCTGGTGGGTGGGGTGGATGCAGAGTCTTCGGAGTCGAACTGCCGTCCAGCAACATTCGACAGACGCAATTCAACAGTCACCAACAAATCAATCCCCGCTATCTGCTGATGGTGACTTGCAGACCGCACCCAGAATCTCTTGCAGCAGCATGGTCGACACCGACACCTTCAGCTCCTCGTTCCTCCAAAAGCCTATCGAGCCCCAATGCACAGTATCACCTGTGTACGGGAGGTGGCCTGTGTCGCCGGAGGGCACCAGGCCCCGCATGATGCGCGACAGGTCGATGAACGGCAGCCCGTTCTGCGCCATGTAGTCCTTCGCGATGGCGTCCAGCCCCATGACCTCCACGTGATAGTGGACATATTTCGTGTAAGGCCTGAAGCTCTTGGAGCCCACCCAGAACACCCGCGTCCCGAAGTTGGCGGCCAGTCACCCAGCCGCGCCGCCACGCGCGCCATGTGCTCCTCGAAATGATTGATGACCGCTTTGCCATCGCGCGCGTCATGCAGCCCGGAGTTGAGGAGCACGATGTTGGGGCGCGGACACTCCGGGGCGCCGGACTCGCCCAGCAGGCAGGCCAGCTCCGCCTGGAAGTCGGAGTGCGTGAAGGTGCGGATGCCGTAGAAGTTTTCCCGCAGCTTGTAGTGCCCTGTGGCGCACACAGGCCGTCAGGCGTGCAACAGCAGCATATGCTTTTTGTACGCTTCTCTGAGGTCACGGAGCACAAGCCACGCAGAGGGCTGTGGAACTGCGGTTCAGTGTGCAACAAGGCGGTCCCGCCGAATGCACGGCGCCTGTGCGCATTTGGCCGGCCTTCGAAGCGCTCGGCAGCGGTATGCTCCGCCGGTCAGTGGCCGATTGATTGTCAGGCACGGCATTCTCCACAGCGACACGAACACAAACACAATCAAGACTCGAAGAAGGCCCCACCTGTGAACCGGTAGCGGACGGTGATGTTCAACGCCGGCACCCGGATGCGCGTGTGGCGGTGCGACGCGAAGTACTCTATGTCGACCGTCGACTTGCCGTCGCCGTAATCCAGCAGCGGCAGCCGCATCGTCTCCCTGTCCTTCACCCTCGTCCCCTGCGCGGTTGGCGATGTTCCGATTAGACTGCGCCATCATGCTCACATATGGCACACACGATGGCTGATGCCCATGGCTGCAGACTGCAAGGCGCACCCGTCGCATGTAGTCGGTCAGGAGCGTGCGGTTGGCGGCGATGCCGCTGAGCAGGATGACCAGGTCGTGCGCCGTCTCCCCCGTCGTAGAGTCGCCCAGCAGCAGCAGGTGCTTGTTGGCCAAGCACGACCGCGCGGCGGCGGAATCGAAGAGCTTCGTTTTGCAGATCACGCTGGCCGCGACCTCGCCGCTCACGTCGGCCAAGTCTTCCAGCCGGCTGTCGTGACATACGTCGGGGACGCACCGGTTTGAATCAGCATTCCAGGCCACCGGCGCATCCGTCACATTGGCGCAGTAGTCTACTGGCGCCGGCTCCGGCGTGGGCGCCGCCGCTGGCTGCGGACTGATGAGGTGCGGACCAACCCGATGGTGACCCAGCAGGGCCAGCATCGTGAAGGCTGCGAGGCCGGAAAACGTCAGCGACGCCGCTGCGCCGTTTGCGGCTGACGGTATGAACAGCATGCCGAAAGCGCCCTCACGAGCAGCAGTGAAAACGAGACTTTGACGCCGTCTGAGCCCGGAAGGGCACCAGGCGTTTCCCAAAAGACTCTCACTCAATCCCTAGTTGCTGGCAGACAAGATTGCAGCGCACGGGAACTTCGCCGCTGCTCTATCAAATGAGATTTGAGCCAATGCACATCGACGAGTCTGCGAAGCACTGCGGCAGTTTCGATCAAGAGCGCCTATCTGGTCTCTGGAAAGGACTTCTGGGAGCGAAGGGGTTGGTCCTGGCAATGCAGGGCTGTGTGTGCGCAAGTAGGGCCGTCAAGGAGATCTCAACTCACCAGACGCAGATCGCTGCCAGCTCATGGGACATAGCAGGCGCCATGTGCGCTGCTGGCGCCGCCACTTGACTATTGTTGTGAAGAAGTGTCTTGCCTGTGACGATCCATCGATCTGTTCGACCACTCAGTTCATAGCATAGAGCTGCTGCTTGTCAGACATGTCAGACAAGTAGGGCACGCTTGCAGCTCAAGGCTTGATTGTTGGCTTTTACCACACATCATGAAGCACTGACTCGGCTTGTTATTAATCATTAAAGCGCGCCTTGATCGGGGCAGGGGACTGCACCTAGTTCAGAGTGACTTTTGAGCAGCACGTGCTGCTCAAGTGACACTGCAAGTTTGACACTCCCCAGCAGGGCTTCCAGAAGCATAGTCCGGCACATTGCGGGCTTACCACCGCTGGCGGCCTGCCAGCTGACGTGCGGCAGCCACTGCGCCACCAGTGCCGGCCACGCTGTCCGCTCCAGCTGCCATCGTGCTCAGCCGGCCTCGCAAGTGCGTGAGCGTCTCTTCAGGTGAGAAGCCGCGTGCAGGAATGATGCCGGTGCGCTCAGCACGGCAGCCGGGCATGTGCAAACTGCTCACACGAGCTCGCGGCTGCCGAGACTGGGTGCACAGCCGCACGCTCATGCAGCTGTCGCAGCAATTGGCTTTTCCTGGCATCCCTCCGCCATGTCCTCTGCGGAGTGTCACAGCCGCGGCGGCGGCCACCCGACTGCCCGCGTCGCCAGGGCAAACGGCAGTGCGTTCTCCACGTGCGGGAAAGGCGCCGATGCAGGCTTCACTGCGCACTCTGTACGCTCCCCAAGCTGCGCAGAGCGGCTGCGAATGTAGTGGCAGCGCACGCCGCCGAGCTGCAACAGCGGCTCGACTGCAGCCCTGCCGCCCCCTGAGCTGCGGCAGGCGGCCGCCGCAGCGCGGCCATTGTGCTATCAGCGTCAGCTGCCAAACAGCGCGCGGCCGCGGCGGCATCACCTGGGCGCCGGCGGTGGCGGCGGCGGCGGCAGCAACCTCATCATGCTGGACCGGCGTCGCCGTTGGTCGCCTGGCGGGCGGCTGTCCGAACCCTATCAGGGCCGTCAGCCCCGCCGCCGCTGGCTGCAAGGGGCAAACCTTCCCAATGGAAACGCCACAGGCAGCACACACATGGAAGCGGCGGCGTGCCCGGCCAGCGCCGGCGGCGGCAGTTCTCGCCCGGCTGCAAGCCTGCGGTCTTTGATGGGGGCCCTTGGCACGTGCAGACGGTCGAGCGACTGCGGCAGGCGTTTTGTACTAGATATAAGCAGGAAGCTGCGGCGGTGCGGCATGCTGCAGCCGTGCCGGCCCCGGCTGCTGCGGCGGGGCAGTTCGGCAGCAGACCTGGTCTGCCGGTGGGCATGCCATCACGGTACCGTGCTGCATGCAGCGCAGCGGCTGGGGGCTCCAGGCGTTCTCAGGGGTCTGTACACATGTGCCAGACCCAGGGCGCGGTGCACGCACCGCTAGTACAATCAACATACATGTACCGGCAGCGGTGAGTGCAAGACATCAGGATCACCTGATCGTTTCCCGGCAGCAAAACTACCATAGCGCATCGGCTTGTACGCTGTCGACTTGACGGGCGATGGCAGCACGCAGCATGTGCACACGGGAACAGGAAAGGCTGCAGCGGTGGAGTCAGCACCGGCGGTGCAGTGCCGCTGCAGTGGCGGATCGATGAGAGCCATACGGCTCTCCGGTGCCCAGCAGTCCAGTGTCTCAGCAGCAATTTCTTGAGGAACCAAACCAACTTTTCAACTGCGTGCAATGTTCCCTCCAAAAATGGCCTGGGGTATTTAAAGGTTCGGTGCATTACTAAGCCCCTGTGATTTCACTTCCGCCAGGCTGGTTGGATTGCAAGTCAGCGATGATCAGCTGCAAGATTCATTCACAGCAGCATCACAATCCTCAAGGTTTGCATAGCAGAAGGCGGTGACAGGCGCTGAACGCACCGCTTGCACTGTCGTACGCCGGAGCAGCGGAAGGGATCCTGTGAAGATCACCACTCAAAAACAACGACCCGCACGCCGCGCGAGCGCTGCATTCAGGCTCGGGAAACTGGCATCGACACACAAAGGGATGGTAGACGATCCCGAGTGCCTGGCCGCACCCTAAGGCCGCCGCCTGCCAGCGGGCGATGTCGACTACGGCACCTGGCCGCAGCCCTGGCCGGCCGCGGCTCCTCCGACCCAGGCAGCTGTCCGAGACCGGCGCCTTCAGCCGCAATTGGTCGCTATCTCTGGGCCTGGCGCTGCTGCTGTGCGTCTGCCTGCTGCGCATCTCGGCAGAGGCATGGCACCGCAGCGGCGGGGGGAGCTTCTACCTCCTGTCAGCCTTCGCGGACAAATCCACGCTGCCTGGCCTGGACAGCGTCTATTCATACACCGAAAACAAGCCGCCGGTGCCCATGGAGACGGTGCTAACAACTGGCGTGGTCCACGGTATGCTCCCGTGGCGCCGCTGTATGCGTCAACACCTCTGAGTCTTTTGCGGCCGCGCTCTGGAACCAAGCCTGCCAGTCCTGCGAATGCCTGGTACAGAGCCATAGTCGTGATTTGATTGAAGACATGACATGGAACGACAGAGATTCAGGCGATTCAGAGGTCCCGCCTTGTGCCCCCTGCACGATACATGACTGCCGCACCCGAGCCATCCTCGCCGCAGGCGGGCGGGGCGACACAGCTCCCGTGGAAGCACTCCAAACCCGAGGACTCCATGTCCGAGGCGCCTGGCATTGCTCGTGCACGCAGGCATGCTGCGGCTGCAGCGCGGCGGGGACTCTCCAGTCCCCGGCGCCATCAACCCGCGGGCGCGCTCCGCATTGGAGTTCCCGGGCGTGCTGCCGCGCCGCGCTGCCAGCTCAGAGGCGCGGCTGGCGGCCTCGCCGAAACTCAGGGAGGTGCGGCGCCAGCAGGCGCTCATGTCTGTCTTCCGTTTCGAGTTGGAAGTGAACTGCCCTGGGGAGGGCAACATGACCGCCATGGGGGAACAGAGAGTCGCTGTGAGGGCGCCCAGCTGCAGTTGCTGCAGGCTGTGCCATGTTCGTGGCGAGCTGGAACGACCCGGCATAGCCACCTGTCCACACAGTCAGCACCGCACCTGTCCTCAGTGTGCGACTGCGTATACGCAGGAGGACCTGTGCGGGACGGAGCGGCAGCACATGACGCGTGATGAGCTGTCAAAGGCGGCACATGATTCGCGGCAGGTGCGCATGCGCCAAGCGCCTGTACAGCCCCCGTAAGCTCCCGATTCGCACGTGAGTGCCCAGACGATTGCAGCCCTCGATATGACGGTGTCTGCCTGGACAGCCTCTGTGACGGTTACTGCGGCCGCCAAGACAGCTGCCCAGCCGGTCTGCAATGTCCGACACGCTGCTGCTTCGCAAATTTTGTCACGCATGTACCTGCTTTACAGCTGTGTAGTGTGCAGCGCTGGCAGCACGCTGTGCCGTCTTGTCCATGCGTCCAGCTGGCCTACTTGCCCCATTCAGGGCGCCCTGCCTCCGCAGGGGCTGCGCCTTCGGCGGACGCTGGGTGAGGTTTTCAGAGGCTGACAGTTCGAGTGTCATCATCGAGACCTGGCACAATCGGCTGCAGGCCGGCAGTCGCGGGGGCGCGGCAGGCACGCAGGGCCATGAGGCAAAGGCGGGCGCACATGAGGCAAAGGCGGGCGCACATGAGGCAAAGGCGGGCGCACATGCAGGCGACGGCCGGGAGCGGCGCCATGGCCGACGCCTCCAAGGAGCTTCCCGAAGGCGATGAGGTGCCGAGGTTTAATCCGAAACTTTCCAAAACTTCAACAGCCGAAGCTGCCTCTGCTGGCGTCTGGGGCGAAAACAGGAACGGCGAGGCGGACGCGGGGGCTGCCTCTGCCTTCGCACTTCTGGGACAGGAGCGACTTTGTGGAGTGGCCCTGAGCAGCTGGCGCCAGGAGGAGCGTGAAGCTCTGCATGTCCTGTGCTGGAATGGCAGGTTCTGCTGAAGCACATGCTTCGTGAAGAAGTCTCTGCCCCTGGTTTTCCCGCTACAGGCCAGCAATCATGATGTCATGTGTTCTTCTCTCAGTGTCTCCATGCCTGTGCTGCCGCTGCAGGACGTCGTGGACGCAGTGGAGCTGGCGGTGCCAAGGCGACGGCGATGGACGGCTGGCCTTTCTTCTTCTGCCAGTGGGACGACTGGCTTTTCTTCTTCTGCCAGTGCTTCCTCCTAACCTCGCTTGTTTACACACCCCTTGCACTGCTGCTGCAGGACGGTCTAGACGCGGAGGAGGTGGCGGCGGCCACAGCCGTCCAGGCGATGGCGATGGCGGCTGCGGCCGCGGGCGAGGTCGACGAGGAATATGACCCCGCTGGCGACGGCAGCGACCTGCCGTTTGCGGGCGGCGGCGGCGGCGGCGGCGGCCGCAACGCGAGCGCCGCTGCCGACGACGCCGACAACGACGCAGAGTTCGACGGGGACTTTTACCAGCAGCTCACCGAGCGCGACGGCGGGCACGCCGCGGCGGATTCGCTGCCAGATCCCGCCGCGGATCCGCTGCTGGACACCGCGGCGGAGACGCTGGCCGAGGAGAACGACCTGCTGCACCCGCACCCGCAGGCGGCCCGGCAGCAGGGGGGCGCTGCCGCTGAGGCCCAGGTGCTCGGTGACACGGCCGGCCGGCCGCAGGGCGGCGCGTCAGACAAGCAGCAGCAGCCGCAGCGGCAGACGCCACCGCAGACGCCGAAGCAGCAGCCGCAGCAGATGCCAAAGCAGCAGCAAAAGGAAAAGCGGCAGGAGCCGCAGCAGCAGACGCGGCAGCAGCCGCAGCAGACGCCAAAGGAGACGCCGAAGCAGCAGCCGCAACAGCAGCAACAACAGCAGCAGCAACAGCAGCAGCAGCCGAAGCAGCAGGCACCGAAGCAGACACCAGAGCAGACACCGAAGCAGACGCCAAAGCAAACGCCAAAGCAGCAGGCGCAGCAGCAGCAGCAGCAGCCGAAGCAACAGACACCGAAGCAGACGCCAAAGAACGTGCCGAAGCAGCAGCAGCAGCAGCAGCAGCAGCAGGTGCAGCAGCCAAAGCAACAACCAAATGAACAGATGCCAAAGCAGACGCCAGAGGCGACGCCTGAGGCGACGCCAAAGCAGCAGGCGCAGCAGCAGCAGCAGCAGCCAAAGCAGCAGCCGAAGCAACAGCAGCGACGGCAGCTGAAGGCCTTTGGCAGGCAGGCGGTGGCGTCGCTGCCGGCTGCGGTGAGCAGTCTTCCGGCGGCTGTGCATTTTGCGGTGAGCCTCTTTGGATCTCCGTCCCCCTTATCTCTTTCAAGTTTGAGATACCACTCAATGCAGCGTTTCTGAGGCGACCGCAGGCGGCCCGACCCGCCTACCTTGCTACCGTTTTGGAGTCGATCATCTGATGTGAGATTGTGATGGTGCAAATTTGCAGAGGCGTGATCACACTCACTCGCGTCGGTGCGGTGCTCGCAGGCACCAGCTGGCAGGTTGCGGCGCACGCGGCGCCGCAAACGCATGCTCCTGGCAGCGCAGGCAAGGACAGGCACTTTGCCAACTGGAAGCAGTTGGTTTTGGTTAAATCACCGCCTCATCCAGGTGGAAAAGAGTTGATGTGATACTCCCCTTTCTCAATGTACCTGAATGCCTAGGAATCTTGCCATTGGCTTTCTGCGCTTGGACCTGAAGGTTTCTGCGTGTCACCGCAGGCGCGACAAGCCGGGCAGCCCTGTAGCGGTCGCGTCGCTGGAAGCAAGAAGCAGGAAGACCTGGACCCGCTGCCGGAGCCGCCGCTGCCGCTGGAAATCAAAAGAGCCGGCACCAGGTCTGCCATGGGCTCGGCTTGGGGAAAACCATCCTGCCTTGACCTGAACGGTCAACTATTGCGCTTGGCGCCTGCAATCCAGGAGCTGCTCTGACATTCCTGCAGCGCAGCTGAGATGACTCACTGCCTTGGCCTGGTGGTAGACTGCTTTGTGCTTTCCCGCCTGATGCTTGTTCCCATTCATCCCACCTGCATGGTTGTGTTCGTCTGTTTCGCGACCGACGGCGGACTGTGCCCCGCGGACTGTGCAAGCTATCCGCGGAGGAGGTGCGCGCGTCCAAGATGCTGTTCCTAAACCTAAACCCTCATATCTAAACCCTCACCCTATGCGCTGTGCACCCGCAGGCTGTGCCAGCTCTTTGCGGAGGACACGCACGTGTCAAAGAAGCGGCGCCGCCCGCACTCCAGCATTGCGCTCGTCGGCAACGCGCCGCTAGACGCTGCGGACCGGCCTGCGGTTGCAGGAGCCGATTTCATCATCCGCTTCAACTGGATGCACCACAGGTGGCTGCCCCAAACAGGCCCATCGATCCGCTCTGGACCATCCGCCGGTTTTCTGGACATGTCCGCACGTCAGAGCGCCGTCAAAGCTCAATACTTCCGTCCCGCATGTTCGCCGCTTTCATTCCTCTTGACGTTGCCCTTGTCCTTTCCCTGTCCTTGCAGCATCCGAACCTCGACTTCCGTTTGGTTGCCGCAGGCTGCCGGGGCAGCGCGCGCACCTCAGGCCGCTGGACACACACCGTTCGCCCCTCCCCAGCAGGGGCTGAGTTCCTGCATCTTGTCCACAATTCCGTCTCGAGTCGCCCTGCCTCCTGCTTGCGAAGGCTGCCGGGGGAGCGGGCGCACCTGTGGGTGCTGGCGCGCCGGGCAGGAGCTCTGAGTGTCCGACCGCCATTGAATGTTTTCGCTTCAAGGCTTCAACACCTGCGAGTTTCCTCCTTGAATCTTTGCACTCACGTACTTTCGCAGGCTGCCGGGGGAGCGCGTGCACCTGTGGGTGCTGAGCCACTACCCGGGCTCGCCCGAGCGCTGGGGCGGGCTGGGCGACCTGGACCAGGAGGTGCGTGGTTTATCAGTCCGATATCGATGATGTCAATACATCATCTTGTTTGACGTTCTGCAGCAGCCGGCGGCGCAAACAAACCAGAGACCAGCTTGACGTCTTCAGCAACAGGACATCAACGATGCTTTCCCAACATATCCATCACGAGTGTGCACCAGGAGCTGGCGGAGGCGCTGGGGCAGCAAGCCGGCGCTGCTTATTTTCTGGGCATGGGGCGGGGCAACCGAAACCGTTGATGAAGAAGGCCTCAATGGTTTCATCAGCAAACAAACAAACGCTGAATATGTAAAGCTGAATATGTAATGCCGAATTTGTAACGCCGAATATGTACAGCTGAACTAAATAAACTGTCCCTTCACGCAGGAGCTGGCGGAGGTGCTGGGGCAGCAGCCGGCGCTGCTGTTTCTGGGCGGCCCGCCGGCCGACGTCGCCTGGGCGCTGGCGCACCACAACGCCTCCGTCTCCCGTGCGCTTTCCATTGGCCATTGCTGTTTTCCGCGAGAGACGCTTCATTGGAGCTGCGCTGCACATGCCCCTTCTGCGTGTTGCCCTTTTCGGTGCATGCCCCTCAAGCAGCCGCGGCCTGGCGCACCAGACCTCCACAACATCTGCACCTCTGTGCGTCCGCATGGGCTGCTGCTGACTGCTGAAGCCCTCTGTAAACCTGCTGACTGCCAAATGAACCTGCTGTCTGCCACCATCTCCTTCTCGAAGGGTCGGGACAGGCAGCGCCAAGGTTTTCTAAGGCCTTGACACGTGTTTGGACATCGCACCCATCGCTGTTGCCGCCGCAGGCTTCAGCAGGGTTCTGCACGCCGGCGGCGGCGCGCTGGAAAGGTTCACGGCGGCTGTTTCTATGAACGAACTCCGATCGTCAACGACTGTTGCTGCCGCACCGCAGGCTTCAGCACGGTTGTGCACGCGCCGGCGGCGGCGTACATGAAGCAGTTCAGCGCGGCGTTTCGGAACGCGCTGGGCGTGTCCGAGGAGCGCGTCCCCACCACCGGCTTCACATGTGCGCCCTGCAGCCGCCCTGAACCGCGGTTCCTCAGCCTGCACTGAACCCTTGCGCGCCAGGTCCCCTGCGGCCACCAGCGTGGTTGCGTTCAGTGGGATGCAGACGCTGAAGCGTTGGGACAAACTCTCGTGGGACAGCATGATGCACTCATCACAGAGGCTGCACGAAACCTCTCAGCGCGCGGGTTGCCGGCCCGTGGTTGGGGGCGGCGCTCGCCTGACTCAAACGCAGCTTCCCTATGCCTGGCGAAAGGCTGACACAAGCTTCCAACCGGGCTGTTTCACGTCTGCAGTGGCCATGCTGGCGGTCGCCTGCACGCCGCCGGGCACCAAGCTGCACGCTTTTGGCTACAACTGGTCTCCGTGGCAGGCGGAGCGCCACCCCCGCCAGAGCGAACATGTGCGCGTCCGTCCACATTCACACAAGGACATCTGGAAAACGCCTTTCAAAGGCTTGAATGGAATTCTGCCTTCAGATGCTGTCGGTACCTGGGGCTCGGCGCTTCCCGCACCGCCTGCCCTTCGGCCAAACCGGCCGCCTCGGCGTGGCTTCTGCAGCAGGGACTTGCGTGCTCGCTTGCTTTCTTCAACTGTATTATTTATCAAAATACGTCACGTTCTGCGAGAAGGTATGCCTTGAGAAGGGAATGCCCCAGCATTCGAGCTGACTGGCAGAGAGTCCGTCGTTGATCGCGGCACACATGGCATTCTACCAAGATGACTGAAACAAGAACTAATCACGTGACGATCAACAACTGGCGACACATGAACTTGCAGGCGAGCATGCAGGCGATGGAGGCGAGGGGGTGGCTGGCGCTGCACCACTCGCCGTGCGGCGCTCTGCGCTCCTGCGGCCGCATCGACGAGGACTGGTGCCGCGCCCGCGACGGCCGCTGCGACTTCCCGCAGGTAGATGTGCTCTCCTTGACCGCTACCTCTGCGTGTCTCGCCATCGTGCCACAGGCCCCTCGAGCTCGGCGCTCCTACACCTCTTTGCTGGCCGCGAGGCCAGGCAGAGACTCCTGCCGCCTGTGCAGTGAGCGCGGCATGCCTGCAATTGTGACCGTGGACCATAGAACCCTACACCGTCAAAATCTCTCCGGCCGCCCTGTCCCCGCACACAGGCCTTGCAAATTCCCCGGGTCCGGCAGCTGCCTCCCATCCATCGTGTGCTGCCTGGGGCCAAGACCAGGCGGAACCGCTGCCGCACGGCGGCGCACGCGGCCGACGCGACGCCGCAACGCAGCCTCTGCCAGGACACCACACTCTCTTTGGAACGCTGGCGGAAGCGATGCCTCTGCGTCACGGTGCCCCCACAGAGCTCCTCCTGAGGCTGCGCTTCACTACCCTGCAAACCCTAAACCCTGCAGGTGGCCCAAGTGGACATGGCGGAGGTGGTCTCACAGCGGCCGGACTTGCGGCGCTTCCTGCGTCTCATGTACCCCCCGGGTCGTGCCCGCGGCATCGTCGGCGGCCGCGCCCAGCCGAAGCTCAGCAGCGCGGAGCGACAGCAGGCGGAGGAGACGGCGATCGCCGAGTGGCGGGCGGCGGCGGCGCGCCCTGTCGAGCAGCAGGGGCACAGCTGGGGCGCCGCCGCCGCCCTCGCAGCGGCACTTGTTCAGGCGCGCCCCTTTCGTGTGGTTTCCTTAGCCATGGTCGTGGGTGCTTGATCCACAAGAACGGCAGGTAGCGGTAACAAAAACCCCGCCGGTGAACAAACCCACCTCCTAGTGACTCGCCTCCCAGCGCCTGGGTCCTGCTCGGCCTATCGGCTGGGCGCCTGCCGGGCGAGCCCGCGCCTGCGTCTCAGTCCCCGCGGTTTCCTTAGCCGCTGCCCGGCGCAGCGCCCTATGGCAAGCCGCGCACACTGGGAGAAGCTGCACTGGCGCTCGGCGCTGTGACGCGCTGGAGAATGCCTGTCTGTGGCCTCGGGGGACATGCGTCCGGCAGCAGGAGTGACAGAGGGGGTGCGTCTGGCCTGCAGGAGCAGCAGAACCCGCTGTGCGCGGCGCTCGGCGCCGACGCAAACGACCCGCCAGTCTCCGTGGCCCTCGTCGGCAACGGCCCGCTGTCCATCGAGCAGCGGGAGGCCATCAACGCCACCGAGCGCGTGGTGAGTTGCGTGAACCAGAAGTCCTCAAACCATGCTTCCCTGCAGAAGCAGCGGGCGGCCGTCGACGCCGCCAAGTGTGTGGCATACTTGGCATACGCCACCTAAGGGTGCGGCTTCTAACCTGCTTGACCTGCTCATTTTCTGTGCCGTACTTGAAAACGCTGCTGCCACTCCGCAGCAGATTATCGGCTGCCCAGGGAGTAGGTGGGTGGATGTGTGCTGGCAAATTTATGTTTTCTTTTTTAAATTATCTTTCTGATCCATGGGCCGGCGTGGAATTCCAAGACGGCGATTCTGATGTAGTTGGTTTAATTCTACTAAGTAGAATTAAACCACAAATGGGATAATTATTTTCCATAAAGAAGTACTGTAGTTATTTGTGGACAAATACACTCACGGCCAGGCGGCCCAGCACGGCTTACAAACTCTGGTCCATCACACACTCTCATTTGCGTCTACAAGGAGGGTTTCGGTGCCGTGCGCAGGTGCGCATGAACATGCTGAACAACTGGCTGCCGGGGGAGCGGATGGACGTGTGGGTGTCCCGCCACGGCGGCCACGCTCCCGCCATGTATGCCGGCTTTGACCAGGCGGATGCGCCCGCCTCGACCGAGGAGGTCGATGGGCCCTCTGCGGTGAGCGCACCGGGCTCTGAGCGTTTGTGCCGGTTTCGATCTCCAAGAAAAGACCCTAGTCTTCCTTTCCAATCACCATGGTGCTCACTTGCGGCTTGGGCTCGCCCGCATGCACACGCTGCAAAGGAGGTCTATGGAATAAACTCCTGTTGAAATGTGTTGAACCCTCCGGCGCCGCCACAGCAGGCGGACTCTCTGCTGTCGCTGGGCGGGGGGCCCAGCGCCAGCCTCAAGACCCTGAATCCTGTCTCGGAGTATCAGACGGATGTTCCGTGTCCGTGCCGCGGCGAGCGGCCTCGGCAATGCCGCAGGGCAGCAATGTCAGCTCCGTCAACGCTCTGCTGGGCCCGTGATGTTCGAAAATCTACATCAAGCTTCGACCCATCTGCTGCTGCAGCAAGCGGCCTTGGTGGTGTTGCTGGGCGGCAACGTCAGCTCCGTCAATGCGCTGCTGGCGCACTACCTGGACCTGGCTGCGCCAAAGCTGCTGCACGTGGACACCGAGGCGTTTCTCACGGCCTACGACAGGCTCTACAGGTGCGTTGCGGCTCGCACTCGGTGAATGATATGGTCATGCTGGCACGATATCAGCAACTGCTGCAGGTCGATGGCGGCGGCGTTGCCGGCGGCCAGCGACAGGGCGCGCCAGCGATGAAAGACGACTTGCATGAAAACAATATGCAGAAAGGCTGACCTTGTGCCATGCAGCCTCCCTGCCGGGAGGCCTGCGCTCCTGCACCTGTGCAGGCCACCTGGCGCGGCAGCTGCGTAGGATCAGAGAACCTAGGCCCTGCTGCCGGGCCAGAAGCGACCCGGCTGTGCAGCGCTGGACCTGCTGGCTGGGTTTGGGGCCATCGACCTGGACTGTCGCTTGCATGAGCCCTTGCTGTTTTCATTTCAGGACTGAGGTCAGGGTTCCGCGCAACGTGAGGTCGCGGCGGGTGGTAGCGCCCTCCACTGGCTTTGTTGGTGCGCCTTCTACCTCGACTCGCCTGATGTCTTCTGTGTTGAGCGTCACAGTGCCCGCTTGATCATTCGTGCCATAGTATTGCCATGAGCAACGCACTGCCGAAAGGACATCTCCTTTCTCATCGAGAACCTCACGTGCACTGGTACCGGCGGCTCTGGCATGCCTGCCGGCGAGGGGTATGCAAGTTCAGTTGACCATGCAAAGACGCAAGCTAGTGCCGGTTCCATCTCAGTTCAAAACGTGTGATGCTAGGTCAACGGCGCGCCTGCTCGCGGGGTCCCGGCTGCAGCTGTACAGCTGCAACAACTTTGCAGCTGACGAACGAGGATCCAGATCAGTGTATCCGTGACTTCAAGGCTTCCATCCGCAGTGGACCTGCAATGGACAAACAAACAATTAACTCAAGCCAGTGGTCCACAATTGCATGGCCGCCGTGCGCAGTGATCCTGGCGGCGCTGGCCTGCCTGCCGGCGGAGTCCGCGCTGCAGCTGTACGGTTTCAACTGGGCGGGCGGCCCGCAGTGGCCGCAAGTCGACGCCACCGCCGAGGCGCGCGCAGTGGGCGGCCTGCAGACAGCGGGCCTGCTGCGCGTGCACCCCACGCCCTGTCAGGGTGCGCCGAGTCTTCCATACAGAGCAAAAACGCCCTCCTTGCCCCATGCCGTGTCCTGGGCCCCGGCCGGCTGCCGAACGCATTTCTGCACGCATTGCTGCACGCGCCGCCGCATCGGCAGTCCCCCAGACACCCGTGCACGCAAGCTGGCCATTGGGTATGGGGGACGCGCTGCGAGCGCTGGGCGGCGTGCCACTTGCATGTGACGACACTTTCATCCGGAATTATCTCCAAGCCGGCAGCCGCATGCCGACCAACATCGCGGCGTCCCCACAGGGCTGCGGGCATGCGTGCGGAAGCTGGACGTCAACTGCAAGGCGACTCGCGGTAAGTGCTGGGTGGCGCCGACGGCCTACCTGCGCTACGCGGTCCACGAGATCGGCGAGGAGCTGCACCGCCGCGGCCTGGCGCCCGCCACAGGTGCCGCCGTTCGCCATGCTGTTTCACGCCGGGTTGTGTGCAGTTTCGGCGTCACCACCACAAGGCTCCCACCGCCTGCCGTTATTTCAGGGCGCGGTGCGTCGAGCTGCACTGGCAAGGCTCCGCACACGCTCCAGTACAGGCAGGCCGGTACAGGCAGGCTGAATTCCCCCCTCCAATTTCCACAGGCGACGACGCGGGGGTGGAGGAAAAGGCGCTGGCGGACGCGGCGGCGCAGCCCGACGCTCTGCCGCACCTGTGCCGCCGGCTGCGCTTCGACGTCGCACAGCGCGTGGCGCTCGTCGGCAGCAGCAGGCTCACGGGCGCGGAGCAGCGCGCCGTCCGCGACGCGGACACCATCGTGCGCTTCGACGGCATCGACCGCAGGCGCGCGCACCTCAATGCAGCCGACTCTCCATTTGACCCTGAGGCTCGCAGAGCAGCGCTGTCCGCGACGCGGACACCGTCGTGCGCTTCGACGGCGTGGACCGCAGGTGTCCAAACGCCCAGCCCTTGAATGCAGGATCGGTTGCGTCTCCTCATATCACAAGCCCCGAGAGCGCATCGGCGCTGAGCGGCGAGCCGCCCGCGACGCGGACACCGACCAGCGCGTCCTCCGGCGGCGTGAACCGCAGGCGCGGGTGTCAAGGAGCTGGAGGGCTCTGCGGCTCCCTCCTCTCACAGCAGACTGGCGTGGCTTGATTTCGGCTTCCCTTGCGTCGCCGCAGGCTGTTCAGCCAGCGGCGCATGGTGTGGGTGGCCACCTTCCGGCAGGGGGTGCCGGGGGCGCCGTCCGGCGGCGGCTACGCGGGACTGGACTTTGAGGTGCCGCCGGCTGTGGACAGCGCCATCGGGAGCACCGATTGGCTGATTTTCTGGGGCGGGCTGCACCACAACGTCAAAACGGTGCGGCCCCGGCAGAGAAACACAGCTGCCTGAAAAGCTTGTCGGTCCTACAAAACCTTTGCTGTGCTGGCTTGCAGACACGGTCTGGATGTGAAGGTGTGAAGGTGCCGCGATTCGAAACATGGGTCGGCCTGCCGCGGCGGCTCGCGACGTTTGAGTATCCCGTTGTCGAAAGTGCCGCGCCCTTGACTGTGGTTGGAGGGTGCCTTGCATGCAGCGCAGGCGGCCGAAGAACTAAACCCTAAACCCTAAACCTTGCACTGACAGCAGCACAGACAACCCCAGAAGCCAAACACACTACCGTGAAGCTCAGCCCTCAGCGTCTGCGGCTGGTCAGCATAGTTTCTGCACCTTGCAGGCGATGGACAGGCACGGGCTGAAGTTGGAGCGGAGGCTGAGTCGCATGGTCACGGATCTATTCCTGGACTCCATTGCACACTCGCTAAGGAACCCTCATACGCTGACTTCAGTTGCGCAGGCTATGGACAGGCACGGGCTGAAGCTGGAGCGGAAGCCGGAAGTGGCGCGCGTGGCCATGGACGGCCTCGCGCCGCGCCTTGGCAACCTGCGGCGGCTGCTGTCGCCGCCGAAAGCGGGCGACGCGCCCAGGAAGGCGATGCATGCCGTCAGCGCGCAATTTGGTGGTGCGCCGCCGGCGTTGTCTGGATCGTTGCTTGCGGCCTGCTGCTCACATGCGGGCTGCGCAAGCTGCACAGAAGACAGGGGTCGCCTGCTCCCCCCGCAAGGTTGACCGCTGGCAGCGGTCGTCCCTGCACCAGCTCGAGCTTTGTAGGGTTTGTTACTCTCTGGGGGTGGCGACGCCATCGAGCAGCAGCCCCCTTGCCCGGCTTGTTGCCGGCGACCCTTGGCTGAGTGTGCACCCTTCGACCCATTTCCGCTCGAGATTGGCTGGGATTGCCGAGCGTGGGGCAGTGGGCACCTTCGTCTTTGGGAAGAGCTCCACACTACTTTCTGTCCACCACCTGGCGAGCAGCAATGCCGCGCCTCCTCCCGACAGTCTCTGGCTTTGTCTTCCCTCCCCGCTGTTGCAGTCCTCGGGCAGTGCTGCTGGCGGGCCGGGGCTGCGCACCCAGCGGAAAGGAGGCGCAGCTGGCGGGCTTGCCCGGACCCTGACGACTTTGGCCAAATCCCAACTCAGGTCATCCGGTTCTGGGCCGCGCTGCTGGCGGCGCTGGGCTGACCGCCAAAGGCACGGCTGCAGCTGGTGGACTGCTCCCTAACATAGCTCTGCCCAATTCCTTGCCTAAACCCTGCCCACCCACTGCTTCCCGCTGCCGTGCAGTGTTGCTTGCGGCGCTCGGGTGCACGCCAGAGGCCCGGGTGCAACTATTGGGCTTCCCCACCGACGTCCTCAACTCCGTGATGAGCCATGCCGAGCAGGTGCGCACCCATTCAGCGCCCAAGTCCTCTGAAGCCTCCACAGCAGGATTCGCTTTCACATCCATGTTCGACATGCAAACTTCGAGCCCGCCGCGGGAGCAGCTGGTGGGCTTCTCGACGGAGAACCTTGCTTTCGCGCTCTCTTGTGCGTCGACGGTGCTGCTGAAGCCGGTGCGGCGCAGAAGACATCAAGTGCCCCTCCTCAAACCTTCTGCCACCCAACAGCCCTTTGTCGCAAAGGAACTGAAGCTCATGTCTGTGCTCAATGTCGCGCGCAGGCGATGCTTCTGAAGCTGGTGCGGCGCGGCTTCGTTCAGGTCTTCGACCCGACATCCAAGGGTCCATGACGCGGCAACCGGTTGCCGCGTCATGGACCCTTGGATGTCGGGGCAGCGGTGGCGACGGGATCAGCGCTTGCAAAGCTTGCAGACACCACGCAGGAGGGGGAACACGCAGGAGGTTTCCATTGGCTGGGCGCGCAGTGGGTGGGGGGCTAGCCGGAGGGACTCCAAACCCTCAAATCTGCAGCCTCAGATCGCAGAGGGTGCGTGTGGTTCGGCGACCTTGCTCGCTGGAGGAATTTGAAGGCGAGCGGGCGAGGGTGAGCGGGTGAGGGGACCCTTCTTGGCCGTATCGTGTATTGATTTTATCTACAATTATCTATTGAATTCATGCTTCTTTCGCCGAGGGGTATTTCACGAAGTATCTAGTTTGCATGCGACGTGTACTACGAGTACACTGTGTCGTCACAAGTAGTTACTTCCCGACACCAGGTATCTGTTCTGAGGTGATTACACCACTTCGAAGGTGACATTCGTGATCTTCATATTTACAGTTGATGCGAGTGGGAGGAACTAACAGCAACCGCAACAACATGCGTCCCGCAAGTTTGCACAGCCTAGCCCTGGCATTTCTCCTTGCTTGTACGCGACCGGGCCCCAGTGTATCGTGCTTCTCCACAAGCCAGAAACGTTCGTGCCCCGAGGCAACAATCTCCGCATCACGTTAGCCACAGCAATGACTGGCAGCACATTGGCTGTCATGTAGCGTCTGGCAATGGCATCGAGCGCCATGACCTCGACGTGAGGAACTTCCGCAAAGGCGCAGAACGAATTGCTGCCCACCCAAGCACCTTTGTTTTGCCCGCCGACTGATAAACCAGCTCCCGCGACCGCATCGCCAACTGGGCGACCCTTCCTTCGAAGATGTAGGCGAACGTGGAATTACCTCCACTTCGTGCATCATGCATACCGGAATTTATGAGCACGATGTCAGGCCGCGGACAACTCGCGGCGCGGGTAGTATCCTCGCCAAGCAGACAGCTCAGTTCCCGCTGAAGTCAGGGTGCTGAAACGTGTGAATGCCTTATAATTACCCTGGACCAAATGGTGGCCTGCAGCGACAGACCCAAGTGTTGACAAAGCCACGAACTGGGGTCGTATTGCTGTTTAAGCAGTCAGATGCCCGTTGCCGCCGCTCTGACAGTCCCTCCCCAGCTCCTGGACGCAGCAACATGACACATGCAGGTCTATCAGCGGCTGGCACATTGCACCAACCCTGGCACATAGCTGTGAACCGTTGAATACTGTCGATGTTGAACGGCCAGACGCGGACCCGCACGTGGCGTTGCGTGTCAAAGAACTCTATGTTGACTGCTGCATTGGCATCAAATTTACACCCAAAAGCGGCAGCTGCATCGTACCCTTGCCCAGTACTCTTGTCGCCTGCATCATGACGCAACTTGTCATTGACACCACCCAGCACCTGGCGCCTCGCGCAATACTTGGCAAGACTTGCCAGTCTCTATGTGGCCTACATTGCATCAAGACACTCTATGACTTTGGGAGACTCTGATCCTTGAATGCGGTCAAGAGGCTGTGTACCCGTCTCATGTAGTCGGTCAGGAGCGTGCGGTTGGACGCGATGCCGGACAACAGGATGATTAGGTCGTGTGTAGTCTCGATCATGGTGCTGTCTCCTGCGCATGCGGGGCCGCAGCCAAAAGGTCTGCTTAGTCAATCAAACATACCCAGTGTTGCGTTTTGCGCACGCAGTCGACACACACCCAGCTTCAGCCACCACAATGCCCACAAAACTAGTGCGGCATCGATGACACCATTAGAAGAACCCTTAGAGTGAACAGCCATCACTTAGGCAAAACCAGTTGCCTAAGTGATGGCTGTCGCAGTGTTGACACAAGGCCACTCGCTTTCCTTCGCGTAGTGTAACAACGAGCATGCTGTGCAACACCGACAGCCGAGCGGGTGAAGTGCAGGCGACAGCGCGCCGGACGTTTGCAAACTTGCGAAGCTTGTCAGCGATCATACTCGATCATCACAAACAGAGTGCCATAAGTGCCCCTGGCAGGTGCAGCGCCTTGTATTGCTGCGCGCAGGGTTTGAGTGGACAGAAATCAGGTGCAGGTGCAGGTGTGGACCGGTAGGTACCTACTACTTGCCATGCGGCCTATGTGCACGAGTGCCACTGTGATGCAGGTCCGGTCCTCGCACCTCAGATATGGGTAGTGGTGGCCCTGCTGTCACTGGATTACGGCAGTCGGTAGAACTGGATCGACCTCCGAGGAGCTGCGGGATCGGTGACAGGGCGTTTGTAGCGGCGGGCCGGGCCAGCTGTCCAGCCCAAAGGCCAAGCTTTGCTTTTCTCGACATTACATCCCAGGCCCATCGATGCATGGACACGAATAGGGGTAGCGATTTATGCTGCATGGCGATAGCGAAGGCTGGAAGGCGATAAGCAGACCACTGGGGCACAACAT
>JAABUM010002828.1_pt1 | contig 22439 bp, 18 predicted proteins | sample 5559161 | NCBI WGS metagenome assembly JAABUM01 (sample SAMN10711868, study PRJNA513369) | rock metagenome | isolation source: Antarctica rocks | place: Antarctica: Victoria Land, Siegfried Peak nord
ACTTGGCCCCCAGGTCGGTCATCGCCGTGGCGCGCTCGATGCTGGTGCCCATGCCGTACTGATTGTTCTCCAGGATGAAGAGGGTCGGGTTCATCCCGCTCTTCCCCCAGAGCCCGGCGAGGTTGGCTGCCTCGTGGAATGCGCCATTGTGGATCGCGCCATCGCCGAAATAGAGTTGCACCAGGCTCTGCGACCCCTGATAGCGCTGCGCGTAGGCCATACCCACACCGAGCGGGATGTGGCCGCCGACGATGCCATAGCCGCCCATCAGGCCGCGCGGCTCATCGAAGAGGTGCATCGACCCGCCCTTGCCCTTGACCAGCCCGGTCCCCCGGCCATAGAGCTCGGCCATGACCGCGTTCGGTTCGCTGCCGAGCAACAGGGCGTGGGCGTGGTCGCGGTAGGCGGTGATGATCCGATCGCCCGGTTCGTAGCTTTCGATGAAGCCGGTGGCGACCGCCTCCTGACCGATATAGACGTGGAGATAGCCGCCGATCTTCCCCTCGCGGAAAGCGCGCGAGGTCGCCTCCTCGAAGATGCGGATCTGCACCATCTTGCGATAGAGTTCGAGCCGCTCCTCGGTGCTCAGGGCTACCGAGGTCGCATCGCTCTGCTTGGCCGTGCCCGACGCCTCGCGCGCGTCGTCGCGCGTCTGCGTCGTCCTGGCCTCGCCTGTCACCGCCATCGTGTCCTCCTCGGGCGGGGCCTGAGCCCTGCCGCCGCCCGTCCGATTGTATGCCGGGGCTGCGCCCGGTCTCATCCACCGCCGCCATCCCCCGATCGTCCTCAGAGTTACGATAGCTGAATTGCGTTGCGGGGTCAAATAATTGTCCCGACCGGCGGTCATGGGCGGGCTGAGAAACTGGCTCGTCGGGCCGACTGGTGTGCTACGGGCGCTCTGGCGTGGTGGGGGATGGGGTAGCGGGACCGGGCCGGGTGAATGATGCGATGCGGATCGTCACCTGCTCGTCGTAGACATCGGGGAGATCCCAGGTGATGCTGTACGGGAAGCCGTAAGTCGCATCGTAGGTGACCGTGGTGCCATCCGCCTGGGTGGCGTTCGTCGTGCGGATGCCCAACTGCCTGGTCCGCGTGCCGTCAAGGTACGCTTCAGCCTCGGCGAAGAGCCAGGGTACGGTGTATCGGGCGGCGTTGGGGCAGGATCCGCTCGATCCCACCGGCCCGGAGCAGGACGCCGACTGCGTTTGCACTCGCCCGCCCCGCACGATGACCGTCGAGAGGTAGACCAGGCTGAACGCATGCGTCTCGCGGACGACGATGTCGTAGTCGGTGATACCAAGCGCCTGCCAGCGGGCGCGCTGGGTCGCCAGTTGCGCCAGTTTCGGGGGCACTGGGGTCATGGTCGGTGGTGGCGGTGGGGTTGGAGTCGGGGTCATGGTAGGCGGCGCTGCGCCGCAGGCAGCGAGCGCGAGGATCAGGAGCGAGACCAGGGTACACGCCATCGTTCGTCGCCGCATGGTGCCCTCTTCTCCGTTGTTCCGGTCACGCCGCTGTCAATCGGTATTCACCGTGAACAATGCGTCCGAAGCGAGATAGTTTTGTCGTCCGATCGCCGGGTCGATCGGCGTCGGCAAGTTGGCGTCGGGGCTATTGCGCGGGGATACGAATCCTGGCATAGTGGCGGGGAAATCTCGGTAAAAACAGCCACTGGAACTGCTCCGTTAGGGCGGCTGATCGTTTCGTGACGATCTATTGATACTGGAGAAGGGAGAGGCGATGAACGCTGAAGGGTTGTGGCCGGGGTTGACCGCGCGCGTCGTGGCGACGCCGCGCCTGCGGACATTCGTGATCGAGGGCGGTGACTCGGATGGGGTGCCGGTCCTCTTCATCCACGGCAACGTCTCGGCCAACCCGTTCTGGGAGGAGACGCTGGCCGCGTTGCCCGCCGGGCTACGCGGGATCGCGCCCGATCTGCGCGGCTACGGCGGCTCGGAGACGCTGCCGGTCGATGCGACACGTGGCCTGCGCGACTTCGCGGACGATCTCTGGAGCCTGACCGAGACGTTGGGGCTGGGGGTGGTCCATCTCGTCGGCTGGTCGCTTGGCGGGAATGTGGCGATGCAGTACGCGATCGATCACCCGGGCGCGGTCGCCTCGCTCGTCCTGGTCGCGCCCGGCTCGCCGCGCGGCTTCGGCGGCACCAGGGGGCTGCATGGCACGCCGGTCTGGCCCGACTTCGCCGGGTCGGGCGGCGGCACGGCGAACCCGGACTTCGTGCGACTCCTCGGGGAGGGGGATCGCTCGGGTGATAGCCCGGTCTCGCCGCGCAACGTCATGAATTCGTTCTACTTCAAGCCGCCCTTCCGGGCCGCGCCGGAGCGCGAGGAGCGCTACGTCGAAGCGATGCTGGCGATGGCGATCGGGGAGGGGAACTATCCGGGCGACCTGACCCCCTCGGACAACTGGCCGGGGATCGCGCCGGGGACGCGTGGCGTCAACAACGCGCTCGCCCCGGCCTGGGGCGATCAGGCGGCGCTGGCGACAATTACCCCGCAGCCGCCGATCCTCTGGGTGCGCGGCGCAGACGACCAGATCGTCTCCGACACCTCGCTCTTCGACTTCGGCTTCCTGGGGCAGCTCGGGGCGGTTCCGGCCTGGCCGGGCCAGGAGGTCTACCCGCCGCAACCGATGATCGGGCAGATGCGCGCGGTGTTGGAGACGTATTGCGGGCATGGCGGGCGGTATCGCGAGGAGGTGCTGGCGGAGTGCGGGCACTCGCCGCACATCGAGCAGCCGGAGGCGTTCCGCGCGCTCGTCTCCGGCTTTCTGCGCGAGGCCGCTGGCGGCGCTTGACTGTTGTGGGAGATAGAGAAAAGCCGCCGCGCCCGGGGAAGATACAGGCGTGGCGGCCAAAGGGGTTGTGCCTACTCTACCGAAACCGCTGTAGCGTGTACATCGATAGCATGGGGGAGATCCGCGGTACGGTCCTACCGGGCGGTACGTGTGGGAGCGCTGTCGCTGTGCGAGTTACCCAAAGGTCTGTGCGCGATTCGTGCGTCATGGCCGATGATCCGGCCTCGTCCCCTTGGTATCCTTCTCGGTAGTTACTCCTTCCCTACCCACACCCCGCCCCGGTCGCGCCCCACACGCGACTGGGGCATCCTTTTGTCCGGCGATGCACGATCCGTCGTGGCGCTTGTGCCATCCCGGATGCTTCGGTAGCATTGTGTCGCTGAATAGGATCGATAGGTTGGATAATCGCGCGAAGCGGGGCGGCATGAGCGAACAGGCAGGGACAGGGCACGGCCTCGCGACCAGGGAACAGCACTGGGAGGGGACCGTCGCGCAGCAAGATCTGGAGATCGAGGGGGAGCCCTATTACCTGCCGGTCGGGGACGAGGTCGCGGCGTTCGAGGCGGCGTACCGGAATCGCCTGCCGGTCATGCTGAAGGGGCCGACCGGCTGCGGCAAGACGCGCTTCGTGCGGCACATGGCGCACCGGCTCGGTCGCCCGCTGATCAGCGTCGCCTGCCACGATGACCTGACGGCGTCGGACCTGGTGGGGCGCTACCTGATCCGGGGGGACGAGACGGTCTGGGTCGATGGCCCGCTGGCACAGGCGGTCCGTTCGGGCGCGATCTGCTACCTCGATGAGGTCGTGGAAGCGCGCAAGGACACGACGGTGGTGATCCACCCGCTGACCGACGATCGGCGGCGAATGCGGATCGAGAAAACGGGCGAGGTGGTTGCAGCCCCGCCCGAATTCATGCTGGTCATCTCCTACAATCCGGGCTACCAGAGCCTGCTGAAGAACCTGAAGCAGAGCACGCGGCAGCGCTTCGTGGCGCTGGAGTTCACCTTCCCGCCGCGCGACGCCGAGATCGCGATCGTGGCGCACGAGACGGGGCTCGATCGCGCGCTCGCCGAGCGGATCGTGCGCGTTGGGGAGCTGATCCGCAACCTCAAGGAAGCGGGACTGGAAGAGCCGGCCTCGACGCGCCTGCTGATCTATGCGGGGCTGCTGGTGCGCGGTGGCCTCGACCTGCGTCGCGCCTGCGAACTGGCGGTCGCCGCGCCGATCAGCGACGACCCGGCGGTCTTGGAGGCGCTGAACGCGCTGATCGCGACGGTGGTGTGACGAGTGGGCGTAGTGGGCGAGTGGGCGAGTAGGGCGAGTAGGGCGAGTAAGAGAATATCCCAGCCCGCGCAGGCGGGTAGTAGGCCCTTCATGGGTAGTGGCTGTCCTCCGGGGCACTGCGCCGGTGCCGCAGACACCAAGAGCCGCTGCGACCACCTTCACCCTCCGCCCCCTCTCCCTATCCGAGGCGCGGGGGGCCGACCAACCCTACAGCCGATCGCGAGATGCAGCACTACGGCGTGAGGGTTCGTTCCAGCGCCTGCCAGAGGACGCGCGCGAACCAGCCGCGGCTGGCGGGGGTGTCCCAATCGTCCCATGCCGCCGTGGCGGGGCGGTCGGGGATCGCCCCGGCGTAGTGGACGAAGGTGGCGAGATCCTCTCGGTGTCCCGATGAAGCCGGGACGTTCGGGTAGAGCGCGGCCTCGTCGGGCTGGGGCTGCCAGAGCTGGCGCGCGATCATGGCGCGGGTGACGAAACTGATCACCTGCACATGGAGCACCGGTTGGAGTGGCCCGTAGGTGCCATCCTGATATCCCCGCGCTACCCCCCGCGCCGCGATGGTCCCGACGTTACGCCAGAGATCGGCATCGACTTCGCCCCGATCGGGGAAGGGGTTGCCGCGATTTTCCGTGTCCCAGCCCATCGCCCTGGCGATGAAGGCCGCCATCTGCGCGCGCGCCGTCTTGGCGAAGGGGCCGAAGGTGCCATCCTGATACCCCTTCACCACGCCGCGCGCCGTCAGTGCGATGACCGCGTCGGCGGTGGCTGGGTCCGGGGGGAGATCGCCGAAGGTGGGACGCGGGGCGAAGACGGGGGTCACGGTCGTATCCCGCGTCAGGGTCAGCGTCAGCGGATTCGCGACGGAGACAACGGGCGGGGCGGTCCCGATGGCGACGCCCGCGACGCCCGATACCTGCCACCCGAGGAAAAGGCTGCCCGCCGAGGGGGTCGCCGTGAGGACGATGCGCTGCCCGGCGGCATAGGGACCCGCAGGGGCGGCACCGGCGCTCCCGCCAGGGGCGGGGGCGATCGTCAGCGCGAGCGGTGTGGCGGTCGGTGGTGGGGTGGCTGTGGGTATCTGTATCGGTGTCGCGGTCGGTATCGCCGTGGCGGTGGCAATCGGTGTCGGGGTTGAGGTCGGACTGGCGGTTGGTGTTGAGATGGCTGTTGGAATCACGATTGGTATCGTAGTGGCGGCTGGGGTCGGGGTCGGAGGCGCGGTTGGGATTAGGGTGGCTGTCGGAATCGCGGTGGCGGTCGCAGTCGGGGTTGAGGTCGGAATCGCGGTGGCGGTCGGAATCGCGGTCGGGGTGGCTGTCGGCGTCGCCGTGGCGGTGATGGTGGCGGTTGGGGCTGGGCGCGCGGTGAACGTCGCGACGAGGCGGCGCGGCGTCGTGCCGATCGTGATGCTATGGCTCGCCGCGCCGCCGTCCGACCAGCCGCTAAAATCGTAGGTTAACCCACCTATAACCTGCGGGGATGGTGCCGCGACCGCGCGTTGCCCGCCGACGACCGCTTGCCGCGTGAATGGCGCGGTGCTGTTGGTGCTGACGTACCCCAGTTGCAGGCCGGGCGGGACCGTTTCGAGGGTGAGCGCGGCGGTGCGCGGGCGCACGGTGCGCGTCGTGGCGTTGGTTTGCCCGCCGCTGTCGGTGGCCGTGAGGGTGATGTCGTAGTAGGTGTCGTCGCCGTGGTCGGCGGCGGTGAAGCTCCCGGAGCGCCCGGTGACGCCGACGACCGGGTGCTGATGGCAGACGCCCCCGCCCGGACAGTGTTGCAGGATGATCGACCAGGAGAGCTGCGCGTCGGCGATACCCGGATCGGTCGGGGCGTCCTCGGGGTCAGTTGCCTTGCCGGTGAAGCTGAGCACCTCGCCGACCGCGAAAGTGGTCCCGTCGGCGGGGGCGGTGATCGTGGCGACCGGCGACTGGTTGGTGCCCGTCTGCGTCCAGGAGAAGGAGGCGTGCGCGCCGACCGCGATCTCGTTGTATTCGACTTTGATCTGGTGGGTGCCGCCCGCCATCGGGCGCGACACATCGTAGGGGCCGGACACGCCGACCCAGTGGTCGTAGAGCGGCGCACCGTCGACGAAGACGCGGATGCCGTCATCGGCGTTGCCGGAGAAGGCGTAGGTGCCCGAGGCGAAGGTGAACGCGCCGGTCCAGCGCACCGAGAAATCGTCGGCGTTGATGCGCGGGTCCGGCGAGCCGGTGCCCCAATCGAAGGCGACATTCGCATCGCAGCGGCGGAGGGTGGGTGTCCCGGTCAGCGTCGCGTTGTTGAAGTACTCGCCGAGGTACTGACCGGGGCAGTCGGGGATGCTGGGGTCATCGGGGCGGATGCGCCGCAACTGCCCCGCGTCGATGCTACCATGCCCGGTATTGAGGGCCAGGAAGTAGATGTTGCCGTCGGTCGCGTTCATCTCCAGGTCGACCGGGGCGCCGGCCCCGAGGAAGAGATCACGCGGGGGCTGGGTCACGGCGTTGTTCGCGTCCACCTTGAGGTAGCGGATGAAGTCGCGGGCATAATCGGCGTAGAAGTACGCCCCCCGATACTCGGTCGGGAAAGTCGTCCCGGTGTAGAAGGTGCCGCCGACGATCGCGCTCCCGACCGTCGCCCCGGTGTCATCGATGTGCGGATAGGTGACGAGCGGCGCTTGCACGGCGGCATTCATGTTGTACATCGTCTGACAGCGGGGATCGCTTTGGAATGTGGCCTGACGCGCCGTGCCCTCGTAGCAGGGCCAGCCGAGGTTGGCACCTGCCGTCGCCACGTTGATCTCCTCCGCCGTATCCCAGCCGACATCGCCGAGATAGGGGACGTATGGTGTCACGTTGGGGCGCAGGTTCAGCCGGAAGGGGTTCCGCATCCCGCGCGCCCAGACCTTCGATTGGTTATCGGTCACCTTACCGGTGTAGTGCGGGTTGGTGGCGAGCCCGGCTCCATTGGTGGCGATGTGGAGGACCTTGCCGGAGAGGACCGTCAGGTCCTGCGCGCGGAAGGGGTTGTCGAGGCTGCCGTTGATCGTCGCGTCGCCGATCGTGACGAAGAGGGTGCCATCGGGCGCGGTCTTGACCGTGCCGATCGAGTGGATGATGCCGTCGGAGTACAGGCAGTCGGCATTGGTCCCAAAGTCCGCGCAGCCCTGCGCGATCGTGCCGGTGCCTGGCACGGTCATCCCGGCGACGAACTTGCCGAGGATCGGCGTCTCCGCGCCGGTGGAGACATCGCCGCTGGCGGTGACGCGGGTGAGGCGCGCGGTCTTGCGCCCGTCCGCCTGGTAGCCCGTCGCGCCCTTGTTCTGGTGTTCGTAGGTGTAGAGGAGGTAGACGTAGCCGTTGGTGGCGAAGTCCTTGTCCGCCGCGATCCCGAGCAGGCCGCGATCCTCGTAGTCGTTGACGTGCGCGCTGATGTCGATGAAGGGAGTCGTCAGGACGTTGCCGGCCTTCACGACGCGGACGACCCCCGATTTCTCCGCGATCAGGATCCGCCCGTCGGGGAGAAACGTCAGCGCGGTCGGCAGGGTCAGCCCCCCCGCGACGATCTCCTGGACGAGGTCCGAGGGTAGGTCCGCCGCCTGTGCCCCGGCTGCCGCGCGCGCCCCGGTCGCGGGCGGCGCGGCGGGGATGGCGTTGAGCAGGATCAGCGCGATCAGCAGGGCGGCCACGAGGCGGCGGTGCTGCGAAGGGGCCACCCCGGACACGCCTTCGCCGGTCTGTCGGAACACGAAATACCCTCCTGATCATCGGGGCGGGGCCGATAGTTAGCCCGCACTCTTGCAACGATGCGCCATGCACGCGATCGTCGGGGGCGCACGGCGAGCGACGAAAGCGGTGCCCGACGAATAATCTGCAAGTGATGGTACCATGATGACGTTGCCGAATGGTTGAGCCATACGGAGGATTTTGGTGACGAATTGGTCCTACATCCCGATTGTCCGAATGGCTCGTTGCGGGTCGGCCCGTGCGGCGCGGCGCGGATGAGCGGGCGCTGGCTGGGGCGCTTCGGCGGGGGGCGGCGCGCGGCGGAGGTTCCGGCAGGACCGCCACCGTTGACGCTGCGCGCGGCGGAGCGGTCGCTGGCGCTGTTCGCGGCGGGGGTCAGCGACGGCTTGCTGACGATCGCGGAGGGGGCGGACGCGGCGGCGTACACCGACGGGCGGACGATCTTCCTCCCCGCGTCGCTTGTTCATGCGCCGACGCGCGAAGGGAATCTGCGCCTCTATCGCGCCCAGATTGCGCACGCGGGGGCGCAGTTGCGCTACGGCACGCTGGCGCAGGATGGCGGACTGGATCGGCTGCGCGCGGCGGGCGGCGATCCGGCGCTCGTCGCCGCCCTCTTCGACATCATCGAGGGGGCGCGGCTGGTGGCGTGGCTGACCGGCGATTTCCCCGGCAGCGGGCGCGATCTGGCCGAGCTGGCGCAGGCCGGGTTGCCCGCGCGCACGCCCCCCGCCGCGCTGCGCGGGCGGTCGCAGGCGTTGGAGGTCGTGGCGCGCGCGACGGTCGGGGCGGGCGAGGCGGCGTTGGAAGGGATGCGCGGTCGCGCGGCGGGGGAGTTGCGCGCCCTCCTGCCGACCCTGCCCGGCGCGGGCGGTTGGGCGGGGCTCGATCGCGCGGGGAGCATCACGCTGGCGCGGATGCTCGCCGCACGGCTCGGGGCGCTCGGCGCGGGCGCTGCGCCGCACCCGTTGCTGGGGCGGAGCGCGATCCGGCTCGATCGGGTGCGCCGCGACGTGTTGCTCCCGCCGCCCGCGCCCGCGCCGGAAGCGCCCGCCCGCCCGCCGAAGCCGCCCACCGCTGCGCCGCGCTCGACCCCGACCCTGACCATCGAGGGACGCGGCGCACCGCCGCCCTTGCCGCGTGAGGATGAGCGCCGCCCCGCCGCGACCGGGGGGCGGCAGGTCGCGGTCGCCTACGCCGATACCGCCCCACAATTCACCGCGCGCCTGGTGCCGTTGACGGCGGAAGAGCGGCGGGGGGCGTTCATCTACCCCGAGTGGGACGTGACGACCGGGGCCTATCGCCCGGATTGGGTGGCCCTGCGCCCGCGCCGGACCCGCGCGGGCTCGACGGAGTGGGTGGAGCGGACGTTGCGGCGGCGGCACGCGCAGGTGCAGCAGATCAAGCGCCAGTTCGAGGCGCTACGCCCGGAGCGCCAGCGGCTGCGTCGGCAGGATGACGGCGAAGACCTCGACCTGGACGTGCTGGTGGCGTCGCACGTCGATCGGCGGCTGGGGCTGCCGCCCTCCGAGCGCCCGTACGCGCGGACGCGCGAGGATCGCCGCGACATCGCGGTCGCTTTCCTCGTCGACCTGAGCGGCTCGACCGGCGGCTACGTGGCGGGTCCGCGCGGGGGCGAGCGGGTGCTCGATGTGGCGAAGGAGGCGCTGACCCTCCTCTGCGAGGCGCTGACCACGCTCGACGATCGGCACGCGGTCTATGGCTTCTCCGGGGCGACGCGCAAGGGGTGCGAGTTCTATACGGTCAAGGATTTCGATGACGGCTGGGACGAGGAGACGAAGCGGCGACTCGGCGGCCTGGCCCCGCTCGCCTACACCCGCCTCGGCCCGCCGATCCGCCACACAACCACGCTGCTCGCGGCGGTCCCCGCACGGGTGCGCCTGCTGCTGCTGCTGAGCGACGGGCGGCCCAACGACTTCGACGCATACGGCGGCGAGTATGGGATCGCGGATACGCGCAAGGCGCTGCTGGAGGCGCGTGGGCGCGGGCTGCGGACCTTCTGCCTGACCATCGACGCCGAGGCGCGCGACTACATGCCGCGCCTCTTCGGCCCCGACAACTACGTCACCCTCTCCAACATCGCCAGCCTGCCGCGCGTGCTGCCGGAACTCTACCGGCGGCTGACCGTGGGGTGAGAACTCATCGCCCTTTTTCGAAGGTAATTTTTTCTGCCACTAGGTCAACCCGAGTTACGCGCCAGCCAATATCAAGCCAACTTTTTGCTTGTGCGTGTCTCGACTGCTCGCTATTGTCCCACCATTGTTTGTAGTTACGCGCTGAGACAGGCAGGCTCCGGTTAAGGATCGTTTCAAGATTCTTAAAGTCCAAGGTTAGCGACGGTGCATCGGATGCTTCTAAGAAATCCGAAAGTGGTGCGTAGATAGATTTTTTAGGTGTGATACGACCTTCTTTTGTGCCGTTATGCGACTGTAGTAACCCTTCTGCAACGCGGATAAGATCTGGTGGGGACACCAACTGGTTTGTTGGAGGAACATATCCGTGAGCAAGGAGGTTCCTGGAGCGATATCCTTCTTGCAATACCTCATATTCCTTGTCCCCAAGCAAACCAAGCGAGAAGAGTGTGTTCATCACGAACGACGGTTGTTCCCGCTCCAGTACGACCTTATACCGTCGAGCAACTTCTCTTAGCGCAGCTTCGGTGGCCGCCCATGCCAGAAGGAGCGCTGCTTCTGGTTGCTCGATAGTCAGTAGTTCTCGGGAATGCTCAAGATACGTTAGTGCCCCTTCAAGTCCTATATCCCTGCCTCCTTCACGAATAGGCGTCTGCTGAACAGGCGCAACGATCAACTCGAACCGCCAGCCGGGCTCGGCGTTCACAACGCGAGATAACTCAGTCAAATACCCAGCATGGGTAAGTTGTGCTTTGTTCTTAACTTCCACGACGACATGTTCAGCAGCATTTGAAGCGAGCAGATCGGGCTGGAATGCTGAGAGAAATGGTGGTAACTCGTTTCGACCTGGTTTGCGCGAGACGTGATATCCTTTTGAGCGATATTGCTCGACAATATCATCTAGTAGGCGATTCTCGGTTCTCACGGGTGTAGAGCTTGTCATAGCGTATCCCTATGGTCTGGCGCTGCTTCAATAGTTATGTGTAAAAACTCCCGTCCCCGCGTGAAACCCTCGGCCAAAGCAGCAGACCAATATCTTACCCGAAACTCGCCATCGATACTTGTCTTCCTTGCGATTGTATCGGTAATCAGACGATCATCTGCATAGATCAGACGATTAAGCGCGTCTTGTAGTGGTTTCACCATGTTGTCATTATCCAATCGAATGGCTTCTCCCTCGTGATAATAGACAACTGTGAACTTGATCGGGGTCATGATGGGCGGAGTTTCTATGGGCCAGTGGGCTGCCGCTGCCGCTCGTACCTTCTCTTTCCATTCTTGAAGCCGCGCGCGATTCCTTGTCTGATGTGACAGGGGCGGACCTTCAACGATAAACTCGAACGGCAACATACGTATAACACTTCCAATACAGACCCACTCTGTCGTTCAAGCTGGCAGATTTTATCACTAACGAACAGGCAACGCTCACCATACAATCGGTCCTGTTTTCGCGTCTTTGTGCGCCATTCGCTTGTGTGCCCCCGCGCCGTCTCCTATACTCTGCCTGTTATCTCGCCGCGAATATCGCGGCGACATTCTTCTGTATGGGGCGGGGTCGGGCGGTGGCGGGCGTGGGGATCGAGGCGTTCGATGTGATCGTGATCGGTGGCGGCCACGCGGCCTGCGAGGCGGCCCTGGCTGCGGCGCGGATCGGCGCGGAGACGCTGCTGCTGACCGCGAATCTCGACACGATCGCCTACATGCCCTGCAACCCCTCGATCGGCGGCCCGGCCAAGGGGCACCTCGTCCGCGAGATCGACGCGCTCGGCGGCGCGATGGCGGAGGTGACCGACCGCACCGCGATCCAGATCCGCCTCCTCAATGGCAGCAAAGGCCCCGCCGTGCAGGCGTTGCGGGCGCAGTGCGACAAGCGCCTCTACGCGCAGACGATGAAGGAAGTCCTGGAGGAGCAGCCGCGCCTGACGCTGCGCCAGGAACTGGTCGTCGATCTGCCGCTCGATCTGGCCGACAGCGCGCCGCGCGTGCGCGCGGTGGTGACGCAAGGCGGCAATCGCTACGCCTGCCGCGCGGCGATCCTGACGACCGGCACCTTTTTGCGCGCGCGGATGATCGCGGGCGCGACCGTTGCGGCGGGCGGGCGGGCGGGCGAGGGGCCGGCCAACGAATTGTCGGCGGCGCTCGGCGCGCTCGGCTTCCGGCTGCGGCGGCTGAAGACCGGCACGCCGCCCCGGATCGACGCGCGCTCGATCGACTTCGCGCAGACGACGAGCCAGCCCGGCAGCCCGACCCCCCTCTGGTTCAGCGAGGCGGGGGCGCACGGCGAGATCGCTCCGTTCGTGCGCCCGCCGATGCCGATCTACCCGCAGGCGGAGCCGAGCGGGTGGCGTCCGCAGATGGCCTGCTACCTCGTCCACACCAACGAGGCGGCGCACGCGCAGATCCGCGCCAACATCGACCGCGCGCCGATGTACGACGGGACGATCGAGGGGGTCGGGCCGCGCTACTGCCCCTCGATCGAGGACAAGGTGACGCGCTTCCCGCAGAAGGGCGCGCACCAGCTCTTCCTCGAACCGGAGGGGTGGCGCACCAGCGAGGTGTATGTTCAGGGGGCGAACACGAGCCTGCCGCACGACGTGCAGTGGGCCATGCTCCGCGCGATCCCCGCCTTGCGCGCGGCGACGATCACCCGCTTCGGCTACGCGGTGGAGTACGACGCGGTCGATGTGGGCGAATTGACGCCGACCTTGGAGGCGAAGCGGGTGCGCGGCCTCTTCTGCGCGGGGCAGGTTAACGGCACCAGCGGCTACGAGGAGGCGGCGGGGCAGGGACTGCTGGCGGGGATCAACGCCGCGCGCCACGCCGCCGGGCGGGAGCCGGTCATCCTGCGGCGCGACCAGGGTTACCTGGGGGTGATGATCGACGATCTGGTGACGCAGGAGTTCGTGGAGCCGTACCGGATGCTGACCTCGCGCGCGGAACACCGCCTGTTGCTGCGCGGCGACAACGCCGATCTGCGCCTGACGCCGCTCGCCTACGAGCTGGGGTTGGTGTCGCGCGCGCGGCTGGCGCGAACGGAGGCCAAGGCGGCGGGGCGCGACGCAACCCTCGCGGCGCTCGCCGCCACCCGCCTGACCGATAGCGGCGCGACGCAGGCGGCGCTCGCGGCGGTGGGGTTGCCGCCGCTGAGCGGGGCGATGTCGGCGCGCGAGTTGTTGAGTCGTCCGCACACGACCTGGGAGCAGGTTGTCGCTTTCCTGGCGGCGCACGTCCCCGCCCCGGCCCCGCTGGCGGATTGGGCGGTGCCCGGCGATGTCGCGGAGCAGGTGGCGACCGAGGCGCGCTACGCGCACTACATCGAGACGCAGCAGGCGCAGGTGCGGCGGATGGCGACGATGGAGGGGCGGGCGATCCCGCGCGACTTCGCCTACGCCGCCCTGCCGAGCCTGCGGGCCGAGGCGTGCGAGAAGCTGCTGGCGATCCGCCCGGCCACGCTGGGGCAGGCGAGCCGGATCGCGGGGGTCACGCCGAGCGATCTGGCCGGGCTGTTGGTGGCGCTGGAGCGGCATGAAAAGTACGAAGTACGAAGTACGAAGTACGAAGAGGTGGGAGACGGGCGCGAGGTCCGTACTCCATAATGGTTCGTACTTCGTCGTTCGTCGTTCGTACTTCGTACTTTCCCCTGGGGGTAGGATGCGCGTATTGCTCATCACCGATGTCCACGCGAACTGGGCGGCGTTGGAGGCGGTGGTGCAGGATGCCGGGCCGACCGACGCGGTCTGGTGCCTCGGCGATGTCGTCGGCTATGGGCCGTGCCCCAACGAGTGTGTCGCCTGGGCCGAGGCCCACGCCGATATCGCCGTCGTGGGCAACCACGACTGGGCGGCGCTCGGGCGGCTGGACCTCGACGACTTCAACGAGAGCGCGCGCCGATCGACCCTCTGGACGATCGAGCAGCTGACGCCGCACGCCTACGGCTGGCTCGATGTCCTGCCGAATCGCTACATCGAGGGGGACATCACGCTCGTCCACGGCAGCCCGCGCCATCCGATCTGGGAGTATCTGTTGCGCCCGGCGCAGGCGGCGGCGAATTTCGAGTATTTCGATACCGACATCTGCTTCGTCGGACACACGCACGCCCCGGCGATCTTCCACGAGGGGTTGGCGCGGCACGGCGAGCCGAGCGCCGTGCCGCCCTACGGCGAGCCGATCATCCTCGCCAATGGGCGCTACATCGTTAATCCGGGGAGCGTGGGGCAGCCGCGCGACGGCGATCCGCGCGCCGCCTACGCCCTCTACGAGCCGGAGACGCGCACGATCGAGTTCCGCCGCCTCGCCTATGACATCGAGCGGACGCAACGGCAGATGCGCGCGGTGGGGCTGCCCGCCGCGCTGGTGGGCCGTCTGGCGCGCGGGATATAGCGCCCCCGTCCGCGCTGCCGCTTTTGCTAGCGGCGCTGCGCTATACTGTACGCTTAGGACAGTGTAGGTGGTAGAGCTGATGGGGAGGGTTGTGCGGCATGACCGCCGGTGAGAATCTCATCCTGGTGCCGGTGAACGGTTCCGTGGTGGACGAGCGGGCGATCGATATCGCGATCCTGATGGCGCGGCGCTACCATTCGACGGTGACGGCGGTCCATGTGGTCGAAGTACCGCAGCAATTGCCGCTGGAGATCGAGATGGGCGATGAGGTCGCGCGCGGCGATCAGATTCTCCACGCCGCGACGAAGTGTGCGGCACAGTATGGCTACGAGATCGAGGTCGAGCTCTTGCAGGCCCGCGCCGCCGGTTCGGCGATCGTCGATGAGGCGCTGGGCCGCGAGGCCCGCCTGATCGTGATGGGCGCGCAGGTCCGCAGGCGCGCGGGCGAGATCACCCCCGGTCGCACCACGATCCCCTATATCCTGAAAAATGCCCCGTGCGAGGTGGTGGTGTGCCGCCGCGCGCGCACGGCGGAGTGAGGACGCAGGCGATGAATGTAGTCATCATGGGCTGCGGGCGGGTCGGCTCGTACCTCGCGACACGCCTCGACCGCGAGGGGCATCAGGTCGCGGTGATCGATCTGACCGCGAACGCCTTCCGCCGCCTCCCCGAGGAGTTCACGGGGCAGACGGTCGTCGGCACCGGGATCGACGAGCAGGTGCTGCGGATGGCCGGGATCGCGGGGGCGGATGCCTTCGTGGCGGTCACCGAAGGGGACAATCGCAACATCATGGCGGCGCAGGTCGCGCGCGAGATCTTCGGCGTGCGGGATGTGATCGCGCGAATCTACGATCCGGTGCGCGAGGAAGTCTATCGCGGCCTCGGCCTCGGCACCATCTGCCCGACGCGACTCATCAGCGACCTGGCCTACGACCGCCTGCTCGGCGATGAGCCGGAGCGGCGCGACGACCGCGCGGACGCGCGACGCTGAGGGGGCGAGGGGCATGTATATCCTGATCGTCGGCGGCGGCAAAGTCGGCTATTACCTCACCAAGACCCTCGTCAACGAGGGGATGCACGAGATTTTGCTGATCGAGCGAAATCCGCAGAAGGTGGAGGTGTATACCGAGCGGTTCGGCTCGGTGGTGATGCAGGGGAATGGCGATGAGGCCGCGACGATGGAGCGCGCCGGGGCCGGGCGTGCCGACGTGGTGATCGCGCTTACCGGCGACGACGAAGATAATCTGGTGATCTCGCAGATGGCGAAGCTGCGCTTCAACGTGCCGCGCGCCATCGCCCGCATCAACAACCCGAAGAACGAGGAGTTGTTCCGCCGTCTCGGCGTCGACACGACCGTCAGTTCCACGAACGTGGTCCTCAGCCTGATCGAGCAATTGATCCCGCAGCGGCACTTCGTCCATCTGATGACCTTGCGGCACGGCGATCTGGCGATCGTGGAAGCGACGATCGCCGCCGACTCGCCGGTCAATGGGCAGACGCTGGCCGCGATCCCCTTCCCGAGCGGCGTGGTGATCACCGCCGTGATGCGCGGCGCGGACCTGATCCTGCCGACCGGTGCGACGACATTACGGCAAGGGGATGAGGTTGTGGCCGTCACCCGACGCGAGCAAGAACCGGCCCTCCGGGAGTTGCTCACCCCGTCCTGACCCGCCGCGACCGCTGGTTCTTTTCCCTGGTAATCAAAACACCGATCCGGCACGTTAGCTGCAGCCGCCCGGGCGCAGGTAGCCGCGCAGCGTCGTGACGCGGCGGAAGCCGAGGCGCTCGTAGACCGGCAGTCCGTCCGGGCTGGCTTGCAGCGTCGCGCTCCGCATCCCCTCGTCCCGCGCGGCGAACAGCAGTGCGCGCAGCAACTGGCTGGCGAGGCCGCGACGGCGGTGGGTAGCCTCGGTCGCGACGTACTGGATGCTTATGTCGTCGCCGACCGCCAACGTCAGCGCGACGCAGACGAACGCGCCGCGATCGCGCAGTCCGTAGGTGCGGACACGGTCGTCGCGCAGCGTGCGGATGAGCGGGCCGAAGGTGCCGGACTCGTTGTAGGCGCGCTCGTTGAGGTCGCCGATCACCGCGAGCGGCGGCGACCCCACTTCCAGCGCGCCGCCATCGAGCGCCAACGCCGGGTCGTCGAGCGCGACGCCCATGCACGGCGTCGCGATCTCCTGCTCCTCGCGGCGTCCCGGCACCGCGTCGGCCACGGTCCACACGCAGAGCGGCAGTTGCGGGTCGTCGGCGGGTGGCGTCGCATCGAGCGGCACGACCGCCGCGTCGAACCACGGATTGCCGGCGGCGGTCGGGATCCGCGCGCCCAGGGCGTCGGGTCGGCGCACGACCGCCCCATCTCCCACGCCCCACTGCCCGAGTGCCGCGACCATCTCGCCGAAGCCGCCGATCGCGCGGCGGGTTAACTCCCTGTCGTCGATCATGCCGAACTCCTGCCGAAACGAGCAACGCGGACGCGGCGTACAGCCACTGCGCGCCTTCTTGTCGTATGTGTGTATTTTATCTCACGCTGGCGGCGCGTGCTCGCCCGCGAGCGCTTCCCGATGGCGGCGGGGAGCGTCGCGCAACCGCTCGTCGAAGTAGTCGCCAGTATGGGCACCGGGATATTCGTCGTAGGCATGAGCATAGCCGATGTGCCGTAAGTATCGGTGGAAGGCGCGGTTTTGTGCGAGTAGCGGATCATCGGAGCCGCAATCGAGCCGCAACACGGGGCGATCTGGCCGTCCGACGGCCTGCCGCGCCCACGCGAAGACGTCCGCATCCGCGCGCTGTTCCGGTGTCAGCAGCGGGGCCGACGCATCGAGCGCCGTGCGGTCCAGATAGCGGCCCGCGTGGGCGATGATCGAGCCGAAGCGGTCGGGGTACTTCAGGCCGAGGCGCACCGCGCCGTAGCCGCCCATCGACGCCCCGCCGATCGCCCAGCGCCCCGTACGGATGGGGAAGAACTCCTCACATGCCGGGAGGAGGTCTTCCAGCACAAAATCCTCGATGCGCTCCTGCGGCCCCTGGTTGAGCCAGTGATTGTTGCCGCCGTCCGGCATGATGGCGACGAGCGGCATCCCTTCCAGATAGTGAGCGAGCCGGGAGGAGTGCAGCCAGGTGGCGTGGTCGCCGCCCCAGCCGTGGAGTTGTAGCAGCGCGGGGTATGGCCCCGGACCGGCGTGGCGGGCGAGCGGCAGGGTGAAGGCGAACGTGATGCGGCGCTCGAGGACGCGACTGCGGAACTGCATCGTGCCGACATTCATGAGGACCATGCGCTTCCCTCCAGCGGTGTTCGGCACGAATCGAGCGGACATGGGCGAGACGTACAGGCCCGATCATAATCGGCCACGTACTCGCAGTGCTCGCGTTGTGGCTACACGTCGGTGGCGTGATCAGAGGTTGCGAACCCAGCCTGTAGAGAGTACATGGCTGCGGCGCAAGGCACTGTCCGCTCCCTGACCTAAACAAGAGTTTAGTTGATGGGAAGGATCGTCTCGGGCGCGGGCTGTCGGATGACGGCCCGCGCCGTTGTGTCTGCGGGGAGGGGCCGGATGAGCAACGCGAACAGCGCCAGCAGGCCATAGGTCGGGAGCGCACGGAGGGTCAGTTCCATCAGCAGTCCGCCTGGCAGGAGCACGAGGAGGATATGCGGCGTCCAGAGCAGCGCGACCGTCGCGGCGAGGGCCGCGCGCGCGCCAAATCCGAGCCGGGGCCACGCGGCCAGGGCCGGGAGGAGCGCGGGGAGGAGCAGCGGCGTGTAGTAGAGCCAGCCGAGCGGCGAGCCGAGCAATCCGAGGAGGAGGAGCGCGCCGACGGTGCGATCGCGCGCGGCGGTGCCGTCGTGCGCGCGCAGGACGAGCGCCGCACCGAGGAGCGCCGCCAGCCCTTGCAGGGTCCAGCCGAGCGCGGCGGGCGGAGCGGCGAGCCGATTGAGCAGCCCGAAAAGGCCGACGTTCAGGCCGTGGTCGTACCACGACACGCCGCGCAGCGCGCCGAGCCAGGCCGGGTAGGCGGCGAGGCCGACGAATGGCAGCGCCAGCAATGACGCCCCCGTGCCCCCCGCACCGATCGCCAGCAGCCCCCCCCAGCGACGACGCGGCAAGAAGAACGCGGCCAGCGGCAGCAAGAAGGGTTTGAGGGCGATCAGGAGGCCGCAGAGGAGCCCGGCGAGCAGGAGCGCGCGGCGGTCGTGGTCGAGGCGTGGGTCGCGCAGCAGGAGCCAGAGCGCCACGACCGGCAGCGCGAGCAGGCTCCCCCACTGGCCGAGTTGCAGGCCGTAGATGAGGCCCGGACAGCAGGCGATCAGGGCGATCGCCGCGATCCAGCCGGTCGGTGTAAGGGTGGGGGCGAGGGCGCGGCGGGCGAGGGCGAGGGCGGCGCAGAAGGCGAGGAAGCCGAGCGCGTCCCAGAGGAGGAACGCCGCCGCCGGGGGGAGGGCGAGCAGCGGCGCGAAGAGGGGGATCGTCAGGGGGTGGTTAAGATTGGCGTGCGCGAGTTGCGGCCCCCCGCCGAGATCGACGAGGCGCGTCGTCAGGTAGGGGTCGAGCCCCACACGCCAGCGCCCGGCGCTGTCGAGGAAGGTGAAGAAGTCGGCGTTGCCGCGCGTCGCCACCCCGACGATCGACCCCGCGCTGGCGACGAGGGTCAGCGCGCCCCAGGTGCAGAGGAGCGCCAGCGCCAGGATACGCGCGAGGGCTGATACCGGGGCCGTTGTTCGGGGGGCATTCCTTACCACTATCGGATCGCCTCTCATCGCCTCTCCCCCTGTCGCACGAACAGGCGCTCTACCTCGCCAGCGTACACTTCGTGCCATCCAGCGTCGGTCTGGAGCATCACGGCGAGCGGCCCATCTTTGTCGATCAGGACGAGGTCGATCCGCCAGCTATCGAGTGTGTCGCGCCATCCCGGCGCGAGTTGGATGGTGCGACGATAGGGGGTGAAGAGATCGCTGCCGTAGGGGTCGGTCGCCTGGGCGGAGACGAAGACCTGGCGCTCGGGATAAAGGTAGTAGATCAGGTAGCCCGCCCAGCGGTATTCGTTGAAGAGCCGACCGTGTAGCGCCGGGTCGCCCTCGTGCGCGCGGAGATAGGCAAGCGCCCCCGCCGGATAGCCGGTCGCGCTTGGCGCGGTGCCGAGTTGCAGTTGCGCGCGCATGGCCGGGCCTGTGCCGATCGTCATCACCAGCACGAGTGCGCCGAGCGCAAGCGCGCTCAGCCCGACCTGGCGGGCGATCCGCCAGCGGGGTCGCCACCATGCCTGGCCGGGCCACTCACGGCTCAGCGCCGCGAGTTCGCCCATCAGGATCGGTGTGGCGATGACCGCGAAGAGTGGGAGATGCCGGATCGATTGCAGGCCGAGCAGGGCGAAGACACCGACCCACAAGCGTTCGGGCCAGCCGAGCGGACGCCGTCCGATGCCGACCATGATGCCGAGGAGCAATGCGACGGCGAAGGGGAGGAAGGCACCATCGTGGAAGTTCGGCGATTGCCACTCCGCGACATAGCGTTGTGAGACATTGCCGGTGCCAACGTAGCTGAGCGGATAGCGGAGCGCTTCGAGGCCATGCGGATTGAGGAGCGTCGCGAGCACCGCCAGCACCGCCGTCAACCCGAGTGGCGCGAGCGCGCGGAGCCATGCACGGCGGGTCTGTCCGGGGCTGAGCGCCCGCTCGAGCGCCTCGCCGCCGAGGGTGAGGGCGAGCAGGGCCAACCCGATGACATAGCCGCCATGCAGATTGACCCAGATGGCGAAGAAGGGTGGTAGCGCCCATAGCGCCCGTCGCGCGCCCTGGCGATAAGCGACCAGCAGCAGGACACAAAAGGCGGTGGCGCAGACGGTGACCATCTGCGGGCGGACATTGGCGAGTGGCAGGAGGATGGCGAAGCCCCAGAGCATCGCGAGCGCCGCGCCGAAACGACCGAGGCCGCGCCGTCGCGCGTGCAGATAGATCAGCAGGGCGGTAACCATCCCGAGGGTGGCGAAGAGCGCGACGTTCGCGACATATCCTACCTGATGCTCGATCTGGTAGAGGAGGAGTTCGGTCAGCCACTCGTGCGTGATCCACGGGCGATCCGCCGAGGCGAAGGAGTAGATGTCGGTCTTTGGCAGTCGACCGGTCTCGCTGATCAGCTGGCCGGTGCGCGCGTGCCACCAGTAGTCTGGGTCGGTGGGGGCGACGAAGAAGGTGCCGCCGAGCGCGACCAGGAGCGGGGCCAGGAGGAGCGTGGTGCCGAGCCAACCAAGACGCTGCCGCAGCCAGCCGCGTGCGCGCGGTGTGGCGCTGCTCCCTGCTCCCTGTGCGATCGCGCCCATCTCACCTCGTTCTATCGACCAGTCTGTCGCCATTTAGCCTAGCGCGCGTGGTCATGGTCGGTCACTGGCCCGATGGTCCCGCTTTTTCAGATTTCGCCCGATATGGCACTGCGGGGCGTCGCCGATGGGTCCGATCAGTGGGGGCGATCGCGCGACATGGGAGGTGCCGATGGATGAGTTGTCGCACGAACGGGGTACGGAGCATGAGGAGGTATCGCGACAGGAGGTGGCCCTGGCGTTGGCGGCGTTGCCGCCGGAATTGCGCGCGTGGATCGCGGAGCAGGGCCGGCGGGAGAGCCTGGCCGAGGAGATCGGCGCGTTGCGCGCGGTGCTCGCGCGCCTGCTGGCGACCGATGGCGCGGACGTGGGACGCCTCTCGCAGAGTGTCCCGCGCGTTGTCAACGCGATCGTGCGCGCGCTGCGGGCGCAGCGGCTCCTGGCCGGAGAAACGGCGGGCGACCTCAACGAGATGCTGACGCGGATTCTGGCCGATTTGGGGGGTGAGGAATAGTAGGCGAGTAGACGGAGGGGACGAGAAGGGATACGCCGGAACGATCGCAGGCCGCCGAATCCCACTCGCCTACTCGCCTACTCGTCCTACTCGCCTACTTCCGGGAGGTGCGAAATGGCTGAGGACTCGTCACAGCGGCGTCGGGCGCGATCAGGGGAGGGGTTGGAGGCGCGGCTGCGCGAACGGGGCGGGCGGCGTGACGAGCCGCCGCTGAACCTCGACCCGCGCAGCGCCTACGAGGTGCTGACGCGGCAGATGGTCGCGGGGCTGACAGAGGAGTTGCAGGAAATACCCAGCAATAGCAAGGAAAAACAGCAGTATTGTGTATGAGAAACCATGCTAGACGCTGCTACCCACCAGTTGCCATACAACTGGCGACAGCCTCAGCATAACACCCCCTGTCAAGGGAAGCTTGTTAGCGATTTGGCATACACGCGGCGGGCATGTAAGTGTCTAGTGCAGACTCCAATGCAACCCGATTTTGATTGCTTCTGTAACCCTGTATTGGGACGGACACACGTGGCAGTGCTTGTGAACTGTGGCGACAAAATGTCGCCGTAAGCCGTGGCGCGAATAGCCCCGATGCAGTACTATACAAACCTGTAAATTCCCTATCAGAATGGCGTAATTCGGTTGTTTTTGTACTCGGTTTTGTGTTACACTTAGAGTAGTGGGACTGACAGGTTTTGTCTCCCCTGTGCGTTTTGTTTCCTTGTTGGAGGTGCTTTCATGGCGTTGCAGCAGCAGGCGTATTCGGTATCGGATGTGGCGAGTCTATTGGGGTTGACGCGACAGACGGTACACCAAGTCTTGAAGCGGGAGGAATTACCCTCGTTTCGTCTAGGCGGTAAAGTGCTGGTCCCGTGTGAAGCTGTGGACAAGCTGTTGGCAGGAGGTGTGAAGGACACAGCGCCGAAGTCGGGCAAGTAAGGCAATCAATGAAAATGGCCTGTGTAGCAAGCACAGGCCGCAGAGTTGGGGAGATTAGGACTTAGCAAAGCCGCTTATTGACATAATCTATTGTACCACAGCGGCATTCCTAATCTCCTCCTGTAATTCAGTTTAGTTACAAGAGGACCGATGAATAATTCCAGCGAACAGGTCAACCCTTCCGCGCCTATTGAGGCGACGATACTAGGGCGTGTCCTCAGTTGAGGAGAATGACGGAGGCGGCGAGGTGGATGGCGGCGAGGAAGTTGCGCTTGGTCTTGTCGTAGCGGGTGGCAATCGCGCGGTATTGTTTCAAGGCGCAGAAGAAG
>JAABUM010002830.1_pt1 | contig 22418 bp, 17 predicted proteins | sample 5559161 | NCBI WGS metagenome assembly JAABUM01 (sample SAMN10711868, study PRJNA513369) | rock metagenome | isolation source: Antarctica rocks | place: Antarctica: Victoria Land, Siegfried Peak nord
TTGCCTGGATTGGCAAGTGTCGAAGACTCTCCAAAGACTACGAACACAACCCAAGAAGCAGCCGCGCCTTCATCCTCCTCGCCATGATCCAACTCATGATTAGGAGGCTTTGAATACACACTCTTAGGTTGAAGGTGACTTTTTCGCCCGATAAATAGCGTTTGCGTTCGGGCGCAAGCGCGACTTGAAATTCCGGCTTGCGGTATTCCGCGACCGAAAACGCGCCGTATTGCGTGCGCTCATCCTTTCCAACAGGCGCCGAAATCACGACCGAATACTGGCCAAGCGACCCTTCTTCGGGCAGTTCGACATCGCCCGCAAGAGTGCCGATGGCGCTGCTCGTCATCGTCTGGCGCCACAAAACGACATCTTTGGCGTCGCGCACTTCGACCCCGCAACGGGTGCTTGCCAGCGGCTTCCAGCCGTTGCCCGACGTGAGGCGTAGAATCGCTTTCCACGAGGCTTTCTGGCCGGGCCGGTAAATCGGGCGGTCGGTTTGAAAGTGCATCGTCAACTTGCCGTCTGGGTCTTGCGCCGCACTCACCAGCCCCGCATTGTCATCGGCGCGTGACACCACCACCGTTTGGGCTTCCGTTGAAGGCGACACGTTCAAAAACACCGTGCCATCAATCCCGGTCGGCCCACTGCGCAATGGCGAAGTGCCCGATTGATTCCACAGCGCCACACGCGCGCCACGCACCGGGGCGCCGCTTGCGCAATCCGTCACCCACGCGAGCAAGTGGTTTTTCGATCTTTTGGTCACCACCGCGAGGTTCGTGATGTTCACGATGTCGCGCGCGCTTTGCCCTGCGCCCTCGACTTGCAGCGCATAAACGCCTGGCGGCAAAAGCGGCAAGTTGACCTGACGCGCACGATAAACATCGATTTGCCGCGCGTTCTTTTTCTCCTTTTTGGGCCGTATATCCACGAGCCACGACCGCGCGGGCCTGCCCAGGGATGCCGGCAAAAAAGCGGCAGGTTTGCTTTCGGTTTGCAAACGCCGAATCCACTTTTGCGGATCATTGAGCCGAAACAGCGAAGCGCGCAAGCGCGACACGTTGCGCGTGTTGAGCGACAAACGGATTTTTGGCCCCGGCGCCACGTTGCGCGATACATCGAGCGACACCTGCGGCGGCTCTTGCTTGACCGTTTGTGCCCAAAGCGGAGCCGCGCCTATCAAAAGCGCGGGAACAACGAATAATTGTATTTTCATAATGGAAATTTGGATGTTCGCGGGTGCGAACAGTTGGCGACTTGTCGGCGGGTTAGCTCCCCCTAAAAATGGGGGTTCCTCGTTCGGTTGCGTTACCCGGTTCAACTGCCCGCATTAAAATCCAGTGCCCCACGCGCTTTTGGCACTTCTATTCACCTATGCGAACAGTTGATAATTGGGCAATCAGCCGCGAAACCGTTGCGCTTGGAGGCGAAACAATCGAACCGATGAACCGCGCGCAACGCCCGCCTTTTTAAAAGCCCAGCTGAGCCGCATTTGCGGGTCGCGGCCCTCGAAGGGGAGCACGATGCCAACTCGTTCGCCGCTTTGCAAAATCAATCCGTCTTCAGGCGACAGCGAATCCAAATCGCTGGAAGAAAGCGGCGTCTGGCTCTCAACTATCGTGACAGTGACGCGAAAACCCTTCAGATCGGCGGGGCTTAACGGTCGATAACGCGGATCGCCCGAAGCCGCACTGCGCGCGGCGCGCACTACTTCGCGTTGCAGCGAACTTTGCGTGGTGCGCAAAACGCCGCGACAGCCCAGAATTTCGCCTCGGCCCTCGATGGTGATGAACACCGGCGCGGGCGTGTCTTCGTCGCGCGTGATGGGCGGCGCTTGATGAAGCACTTCGCGCTTGACCGTTTCGCGCGCCAAAGCGATCAGCTCTTTCTCCGTCCACGCGAAACACGGCGATGCGCCAGACAAAAGCAGCGCACCCGCACCGATGACTTGTTGCCATTTCATATCATCTATTTTGGGAGGGGAGATGGGCGTTGTCAACTGTGGATTTCATAAATTCACATGGTCTATTGCAATGCTCCCGCATCAGGGCCAAACGGTTCACTGGAAGTCCGTTCTCAACACGCTCTGAGGTGGGCTTCATAAATCGAGGTTGACGTTTAGCCACTCGCCGTCGAAACGAACGCCAAAGCGTTTGTAGAACTCGATGGCGGGCGTGTTCCAATCAAGCACCTGCCACATCAAGCCCGAACAACCCGCCTCGCGCGCGACGCGCATTGTCGCTTCGAGCAAAGCGCGCCCAACGCCATTTCCGCGCGCCGATTCGGTCACGACCAAATCTTCGAGATACAAGCGCTTGCCCTTCCACGTCGAATAGCGAAAATAAGTCAACGCCATGCCCACGACTTCCTCGCCGCGTTGCGCCACGAGCAAACCAAACAGCGGAGCGGGGCCAAAACCGTCGCGCTCCAATTGTTCGGGCGAAGTTTCGACTTGCTCGCGCGCGTTCTCAAACTGCGCGAGTTCACAGATCAGTTCAAAAACGCGCGGGATGTCCTGGCACGTGCCGGGACGAATCGAAATCGAATCGTTCATAAACTAGTGCGTTGAGTTGTCACTGTCTCGGCGCTTTCTCGCCGCCCAAAAACGACAGATTTTGTCACACGCCGCGATGTTTGAGGTGCAAAACGCGCAGTTCATAGAAAGTGGCAGAACAGGCAAAAAGTTTTCCCTGCGAGGGAAAAGTGGCCCGTGTCGCACAAAAACCACGATTCCTGAAAATCAGCGAATTTTCGCCCGCCCGAATCGAACCGCTTTGTGCGCTTTTGGTGAACGCCTTTCACGCTCGAACGGTTTCACTAAGGCGGCTTTACATCCCTGCCTGGCAGGGTTGTCAAGTCTGAATCTCTCGAACGACTGGCGGTATAATTGCCTTAACGAAAAGCCGACGAGCGCCGGGAAACACAGCGCGCTGCGTCGCCACCTCTTTTTCGATGATGCAAAATTTCGGGTCGAACCCCTCGGTTATTCCTTTTCCTCAACGCGAGGCGAGCAACAATCGCCCCGTCGCGCGCGAAAGGCTCACGCCGCAATCGCTCGAAGCCGAACAATCAACTATCGGCGCCTGCCTGATGGAGCGCGACGCCATCGCTCGCGCCGTTGAACTGCTCGCCGCCGACGACTTCTACCGCGAACTCCACAAGAAAATTTATAAGGTCGTGCTCAAGCTGTTCGACAAAGGCGAACCCGTCGACATCGTCACCGTCGCGGAAGATTTGCGCCGCGCCGGACAACTCGAAGAATGCGGCGGCGGCGACTACCTGTCTTCGCTCATCGAAGCCTGCCCATCGAGTGCCAACGTCGAAGCGTATGCGCGCGTCGTCCAAGAAAAATCGGTTCTGCGCCAACTGCTCACCGCGTCAGAACAAATCGCGGGCTGGGCCTATCAACCCGACAGCGACGAAGTGCACACGCTCGTCGACAAAGCCGAAAAGCGCATTTTCGAGATCGGCCAAAAGCAACTGCGTGACGGCTTCGTCCACATCAAGCCGCTGTTGATGAGCGCCTACGACCAGATCGAGCGCCAGTTCCAGCACCGGGGCGAAGCGACCGGCATCGCTACTGGTTTTTATGACTTGGACGACATGACGAGTGGCTTGCAACCCACGGATTTGATTATTCTGGCAGCTAGACCTTCGATGGGAAAATGCTGTGGCGAAAATGTGATAATTGATGATCCGGACACTGGCGAGCGGTTGACAATCAAGGAGATGATCGCGCGTCGTCAGGAGCGTGTGTTGAACATGAACCACGCCGGGCAAATTCAATCCGCGCAGGTTTCGGATTGGATTGATTCTGGCGTTAAACCAACGTGGAAAGTGACGACTCGTTTGGGCCGCACAGTTGAAGTTACTGGCCATCATCCATTCTTTACAGTGGATGGTTGGGTGCCCTTGCACGACATCAAAGTCGGCGAAAAGATCGCGGTTCCGCGTTCAGTTCCGGTGTTTGGGCGCGATGAAACTCTTTCCGCAGAACGCGTTCGTTTGCTGGCTTACTTCATTGCCGAAGGCAATTTGAGAAATGCCACTCCGCGTTTCACCAACACCGACCCCATTTTGGTGGCCGATTTCGTGGCCTGTGTTGAGACTGCTTTTTCGGCTTACGAGGTTCGACAAAGCGGCGAGAAAATCACTTACAGCGTGGCGCGCAAAGACAAACGCCACATCCAGAGCGAACCTGCCGCGTGGCTTGAAGAACTCGGTTTGATGGGCAAACTCGCCACCCAAAAGTTCTTGCCCCAGTGCGTTTGGACTTTGCCGCGTCCGCGTCTCGCCGAGTTTTTGCGCGTGTTGTTTTCCTGCGACGGCACGATTTACAAACTCGGCAACTTTCCGCGTATCGAGTTCACCGTCGCTTCCAAACGGTTGGCCGAAGATGTTCAACACGCTTTGCTTCGTTTTGGCATCATCGCCAAAATGGGGGCCAAGACCGCTAAGCACAAAGACAAGTCGTTTCCCTCGTGGCGCGTTGAAATCACTGACCCGTCTTCGGTGCTGCTTTTCAATACGGAAATCGGTTGGATCGGCGAAAAAAGCGGGCGTTTTCAGGAAGATGTTTTCACGCTACGCGCGCTTCCCAAACGCGCATCCAACGCGGGGCATCCGCCCAAGGAAGCGTGGAAGCACGTCGAGTTCGCCTGCAAACGCGCCGGGATTTCGCTCATTGAATTGGCTCGCCGCGCCGGAGAAACCGAAGCGCAGGGCAAGTTAGGCGGTTTTAATCCCCATAAAAACCGCTCGATTCCCTCTCATCGTTTGCGCGCTTATGCCGAAGTGCTGCAAGACGTGCGCTTGTTCCGCATCTCATCGCCCGACATTTACTGGGACGAAGTGACATCCATCGAATACGTCGGCGAGCAACAGGTTTACGACCTAACCGTTCCCGATGGATCGAACTTTGTCGCGCAAGATATTTTCGTTCACAACACGGCGTTGGCACTTAACATAGCGCACCATATTGCACTGAAAGAACGGCAGCCAGTAGCGATATTCTCTTTGGAGATGAGCAAAGAACAATTAGTGCAACGCTTGATTTGTTCGCAGGCCGAAATCAAATCGCAGGATTTGCGGCGTGGGCGCGTGCAAGATTCCGACTGGCACCGCATCACCAACGCCGTCAACGAATTGTATCAAGCGCCGATTTTCATCGACGATGTTCCCGGCGCCGGAACCTTTGAAATGCGCGCCAAAGCGCGCCGTTTAACGGCAGAACACGGGCAACTCGGCTTGATTGTCATTGATTATTTGCAACTCGCGCACTCGTCGGGCCGCTCGGAAAACCGCGTGCAAGAAATCTCAGAAATCGCGCGCGCTTTTAAGTCGATGGCGCGCGAACTGAAGTGCCCGATCATCGCTTTGTCACAGCTATCGCGCGCTGTAGAAACGCGCGAAGACAAGCGCCCAATGCTGTCGGATTTGCGCGAATCGGGCGCAATCGAGGCTGACGCGGACATCGTGACTTTCATCTATCGACCGAGCTATTACCGCCGCAAAGCTCAGATGAAGGACGGCCAACTCGACCCCAACGCCGAACCCGATCCCGATGAGGGCATCGCCGAAATCATCATCGGCAAACAGCGCAATGGCCCGGTCGGAATGATCAAGCTCGGCTTTCAACCGGAATTTGCGCGCTTCACCAACCTCGCGCGCGACCCGAACAGGCGCTACGACGACTAAACGAATGGGCGGCGAAACCGAAGTTTCGCCGCCCATTTCCACGGGCGACCGGCTTGAACCGGATCGCGCACTGAGGAGCGCGGCGCTTCACGAAGCCGCGCTTTCCAACACAACCGGGCGTTCATACACCGATTCCATCAAGTCGAGGCCGTTTCGCCGCGCGACCCACAGCTCGACCACCGGGTCTTGCGCGGCGATGAGTGTCAAAACGATGCGCTTTTTGTCAAAGGTTACGCGCACGTCGCGCACGATTCCGCAGCGGCCCCGTTCGAGGTATTCACTCAAGCGCAAAATCGCGGCGAGGTGGCGCACGCGCGCTTCATCGCCCGATTCGAGCAGCGGGGCGAGTTCGCCAGGAACTGGGTTGCCTTTGCGATGAAAGCGGGCCAGGAGGGACACGATGGCCACTTCGCGCGGCGAAAATCCGGGTAGGCCGTTGCTGATGATGAGCGTTTGCGAGTGTTTATGGTGGTCGTTGTAGCGAATCGCGGTGCCGATGTCGTGCAGCGTCGCGGCGGCGCCCAGCCACTGCCGCTCGATTGGCCCATAGCCGTGCAAGAGTGCCAGTTGATCGAACAGGCGCTCACACAAATGTTTCACATGATCGGTGTGAGCCGCTTGATAGCCGAAAAAGCGCGCCAGATTCAGCACGCTCCACGCGCGCAGGTCGGGCACCACGGGATAGGGCAGTTCGCGCCAGAATTCTTCGAAGAACAGACCTTCGCGCAAACCGCTTTCGGAGATGAGGAGCTGGCTTTGGCCTAAGCGATTCAAAATTGCGCGAATGACGAGGGCGCCGGGCAAAATGATGTCGGCGCGGTCGCGCACCAAACCAGGAATGCGGCGACGCTGACCCAGCGGCAGTTCGCTCAGTTGGCCGATGATGGCGTCCAATGCGCTTGCAGAAAGGCTCAGGCCGTTGATGCTTTGCAGCGGCGATTTTTGGCGTGCCGCCTCGATTTTGGCGAGGTTGCGAATCGTGCCACCCAAGCCCACGATCGGCCCGCGTTCTTCATGGAGCCACGTCACGCCGTCGAGTTGGCGCTCGATTTCGTTTTGCACCGCTTTAAGCTCGGCTCTAGAAATCGGGTCACTTTTGACGAAACGCTCGGATAAAGCGAGCGATCCCAGCGTCAAAGCCTGCCCGCGCACAAAGCGGCGGCCACGAACCTGGCTGACCTGCGCGCTGCCGCCGCCGATGTCAACCACCGCGCCCTCTTGGAGCGGCACCGCTCCCAGGGCGCCGAGCACGCCGTAAAACGCTTCTTCGTCGCCTTCCAGAATGCGCAGCGATAGGCCAGTTTCACCCTCGACGCGCTGGAGAAATTGCGCTCCGTTCGCCGCTTCGCGCACGGCGCTGGTCGCTGTGGCGATGATGTGATCGACCTGGAGACTGTCGCAGAACTGCTTGAACAAGCGCAAAGTGAACAGGCCGCGCGTCATCGCCGCCTCGCTCAGCCCAGAGGAAGTCATGCCTTCGCGCAAGCGCACGATCTCTCGGATCTCGTCTTCGAGGTGGTAACTCCAAGCCGTGTGGCTGTTCATCACGACCACGCGGGCGCTATTGGAACCCAGATCGATGATGGCCGTGCGGCGCGGCAGAGCATTGGAAGAGCCAAGGAGCATTGGCAAAAGTGTGTCTTAAACCGCAAAAGAGGAGGGCGTCTCAAGACAAAACCCGAATCGCCGTAAAATTGACTGCGCATGAAAGTTTTAGTGTTAGGAAGCGGCGGGCGCGAACACGCGCTCGTGTGGAAAATCAAACGAAGCCCGCTCGTTGAAACCGTCTTTTGCAGTCCGGGCAATGCGGGCATCGCGCGCGAGTGCGAGTGTTTGGACGGCGATGCTGTGGAAGTCGCGCGGCGAATTGGCGCCGATTTAGTGGTCGTCGGGCCAGATGGGATGCTCGCTGAGGGCGTCGTTGACCGTTTGGACGCAGCTGGATTTACAGCGTTTGGCCCGACGCAAGCGGCGGCGCGTTTGGAGTCGAGCAAAATCTGGACGAAAACGCTACTTCAGAAATACGGCGTGCCCACCGCGAAATTTGCGGCCTTCGACTCGGCGCAAGACGCGAAGCATTATCTGCGCGAGCAGAGTGAAGGCGCGTTCGTCGTCAAAGCCGATGGTTTGGCCGTCGGCAAAGGCGTCGTCGTCGCCGACACGCGCGACGATGCCATTAGCGGAGTAGATGAAGTGCTGGGCATCGCGTCGCAAACCGTGAAACGCGACGCGGGGCGCGTTGTGATCGAGGAAAAAATGAGCGGCCCGGAAGTCTCGTTTTTCGCGCTGTGCGACGGGCAAAGCTTGCTCCCCTTGATCGAAGTGCAAGACCACAAACGTGCCTTTGACGGCGATCAAGGGCCAAACACCGGCGGCATGGGCGCCTATTCGCCGGTGCCATTCTGGTCGAATGAGCTACGCCAACAAGTTATCGAAACGATTTTACGACCGACGTTGAATGGCTTGAAATCGGAAGGCGTGGATTTTCGCGGCGTGTTGTATTGCGGCTTGATGCTAACTGATGAGAGGCCAAAAGTCATCGAATACAACGCGCGTTTTGGCGATCCCGAATGCCAGATTTTGATGGCGCTATTGGAGTCGGACATCGTGCCCGCGCTTCTGGCGTGCGCGCGCGGCGAAGGTTTAGGCGAAATCGAACTCAGGTGGAAATCTTCATCGGCCCTTGTCGTTGTGATGGCGGCGCACGGTTATCCCCTGGCGCCCCGGCGCGATGACCCGATCATCGGCCTGGACAACGTGTCGCAGGCGCTGGTCTTTCACGCCGGAACGCGCGCCCAGGGAAGCGAGATTTGGACGAATGGCGGGCGAGTCTTGGGCGTGGTCGGTGCGGGCGACGACTTCAACACAGCGCGGGAGCGGGCTTACGGCGCGGTTTCGCAAATTCATTTTGAGGGCGCGCACTTTCGCTCCGACATCGGCCACGCGGCGATGGGCGAGGCAGGCGCTGGGCGCGCGGTTGGGTCTGGCGATTGAAGGTGGCGATTCAAGGTGCGGCAACTAACGCGCGATGAAGCTTTCAGGCGGAAGCTACTTGGTTGTTTCCGCCCGCACCAGCGCGTGTCGCTGTGTGTTGTCCGCGACTTGAGTCGCCGATACAAGAGCAAAAACTAAACACCCGGAACGACGGCGCGAGAAGGGGCCGTTAAACTGGGCTTTACGCCAGCGTTCGGGAAGGGCGTTCTCTCTATGGCTCTCGCAGAAATTCATGTCACGCTCAAACCTGCGTTGTTCGACGCGCAAGGTCAAACCATCAAAAAAGCGTTGCAACAGCTCGGTCACACGGGCGTATCCGACGTTCGCATCGGCAAATACATCACCGTTGAAGTGTCGGGCGACGCGGCGACAATGGAAAGCGAACTCGACGAGATGTGTCGCCAACTGCTCGCCAACCCCGTGATGGAAGATTACGACATCTCCGTTTCGGGCATCAGCGACCGTCGCTTGGAACCCCTCGCGCCTGCAATGTCGGTCGAAAACCCCTCCGCCCCGGCACCCGGCGCGGTTCTCCGCAACGACACGGTGGCCGTCACGACGGGCCGCGTTCTGGCGCCGCAAAGCGCAAGTGCGAGCGCAACAACGGCGCACGCACCCGAACCGGTGGCAACTCCGGGCGGCGTGACCGACCCATTTCAAGTCGATTTTCGCTCGTATGAAGCGATGCCGACCGATGCGAAAATGGCGCTTCGCACCCTCGCACTTCGCAAATACGGTTCGTGGATCGAAGGCCAATTGCGGGGCCGCAACGCCTCGTGGATTTTGTGCTTGGGCCAAGAAGTGCTCGAAAGCGGCCCGTCCACCGATTCCTCGCCTTCCGACCAGCGTCTGCTCAAAATGGGCATCCAATACGACCGCATCCCCTGGGTGTTTACCCGACCAAATTAGGCAACAGCCAAAGGGCAATAAAGGCACTTCCAGACGAACACAAACACTCTTGTTCAGGTGCAACCTACTCCTATTGCCCCTTGCCTTGTTGCTCTTCCCTATTATGCACTTCGGAATCCTCGTTTTCCCCGGCACCAATTGCGAGCGCGACACGCTTCACGTCGTGACCGATGTTTTAGGTCATTCGGGCGCGCTCGTGTGGCACGACTCGAACGATTTGTCGCCCTTTGACGGCATCATCATCCCCGGCGGTTTCGCGCACGGCGACTATCTGCGCACCGGAGCCGTCGCGCGCTTTTCGCCCGTGATGGACTCCGTTGCCGAGTTCGCGGCCAACGGCAAACCGGTTTTAGGCATTTGCAACGGCTTTCAGATCTTGTGCGAAGCGGGACTGCTTCCCGGCGTGTTGCGGCGCAACTACACCTCGCACTTCATCTGCCGCGACGCGCATTTGCGCGTTGAATCGAACCGCAACCCGTTTTTGCATGGCTTAAACGTGGGAACTCTCTTGCAAATGCCCGTTCGTCACGGCGAAGGCTGCTACACCGTCGATGACGAAACGCTCGCGGACATGGAGCGCGGCGGACAAATCGTCTTGCGCTACGTTAACCGTCGCGGGCAACTCGATGACGGGGCCAATCCCAACGGGAGCGTGTCGAACATCGCGGGCGTGTGCAACGAGCGCGGCAACGTGTTCGGCTTGATGCCGCATCCCGAAGCGGCTTCGGAACTGATACTGGGTTCCAACGACGGGTTGGCGATTTTCGCGGGCATGACGCGCGAACTGGATCCCACGCGGGCGCGCACCGCCGACCTCGACCCGATGATGGCGTTATAAAGCGATGTGGCTGTTCAAAACCGAGCCGGCGACCTACTCATTCGCCGATTTAGAGCGCGACGAGGAAACGATGTGGGACGGCGTGACCAACGCCCTGGCGCTCAAACACCTGCGCTCGGTCGAAGAAGGCGACACGGTTTTGATCTATCACACCGGTGACGAAAAACAAATCATGGGCGTCGCCGAAGTGACGCGCACCTCTTACCCCAACCCCGAAGAAGACGATCCCAAACTCATCGTTTGCGACGTGAGCTTCGTCCGCTATCTGGAAAAACCGATCACCCTGGCCCAAATCAAAGCCATTCCGGAACTTGCCAGTTGGGAACTGGTGCGTAACTCGCGTTTGTCGATTGTTCCGGTTTCTGATGAAGTGCGCGAAAAATTGAAACCCTGGCTGGAATAAACATCATGGCGACCTTAACTGAACCCAAAACATTCGTTTCTGATGATGGTTTGTTGTCTGTGCGCGATTGGTTGGCAATGGGCGAAACCAAACCGCACTATGAGTTGATTAATGGAAGGTTGGTGCAAAAGATGACCACTCGACGCAGACATACCAAAGCCGCCGGACGATTCTACTTTGCCTGTGAAGATTGGGCCGAAGCAAGCGGTTGGCAATTTTTTCCCGAAGGCACAGGTGTTTATGTTTCGGAACGCATTGGCTATGTTCCCGACATCGTGGGTTTTGCACCTGGCATCGAAGTTAATCCCGAAGCCGCAATGGAAGGCGCGCCCACCCTGGTAGTCGAAGTATTGTCACCCGCCACAGCCACCAAAGATCGCACCGACAAAAAGCGCAACTACGCGCGCATCGGTGTGCGCATCTACATCTTGATCGATCCCGACCAAAAAACGATAGAAGTTTTTCGGTTAAACGGCAATCGCTACGGCCCACCTGAAACGTTGCGCGAAAACGGGGTTTGGACGCCCGTCGAACTGCCGGAACTGCGTTTGGAACTGCGCAAGCTGTGGATGTAAAGGATCAAAACCCTTGCCCCTTTGGGCAAGGGTTTTCGATTTGGGTTCGCACGAAGTTCACGTTTGCGCCGCAAAACCACCGATTTGGTTTTCTTCGTGGCCCGTGACCGCTCTTTTGGCGGCAAACTGAAGTTGATGCTCCATAAAGCCCTCGCCCTTGGAATGACCGAAGCCGAATACCGGCGCGTCACCGATACCTTGAAACGCGAACCGACGCCCACCGAATTGGCGATGGTGTCGGTTGAGTGGAGCGAACACTGCGGCTATCCGCGCTCGAAAAACTTGCTCCGTTTGCTGCCCAAAGACGGCCACTACGCCTCGATTGCCGGAGCCGACACGGGCGGCATCGAAGTCGAACCCAACTTAACGGTTGTGTTCAAGATGGAATCGCACAACCATCCCTCGCAAGTCGAACCGCGCCAAGGCGCCGCAACGGGCATCGGCGGCATCATCCGCGACATCTTTACTGTCGGTGCGCGGCCCATCGCCAACCTCAACTCGTTGCGCTTTGGTCTGCTCGATGACCCGCAACACGGCGCCAAAGCGCGCTACTTGTTTGGCGGCGTGGTGGACGGCATTTCGTTTTACGGCAACTGCATGGGCATTCCAACTGTTGCCGGCGAAGTCGCGTTCAATCCGAGTTATAAAGGCAACTGTTTGGTCGGTGCGATGAGCGTGGGCGTGGTCGCGTCTGATGCCGTCGCATCCAGTGCGGCGCGTGGCGTGGGCAATCCGGTGATGTATTTCGGCAACGCGACGGGACGCGACGGCATCGGCGGCTGTTCGATTCTGGCCTCGCACGAGATGAGCGATTTGGCCGCGCGGCCAACGGTTCAAGTGGGTGATCCGTATTCAGAGAAATGTTTGCTCGAAGCGACCATTGAAGCGCTGCGAACCGGCGCGATGGTTTCGATGAAAGATATGGGCGCGGCGGGCCTCACTTGCACGACCTGCGAACAAGCGGCGGACGGCAGCGCCCAAACCGGCGAACGCGTCGGAATGGACATCAACCTCGATTTGGTTCCGCTGCGCGAAGCCGACATGGAAGCGTTCGAGATCATGATGAGCGAGTCGCAGGAGCGAATGCTGGGCGTGGTTCAGGCCGGGCGCGAAGCGGAAGTTATCGCCGTTTTCCAAAAGTGGAATACCAACGCCTGCGTCATCGGTCATGTTACGGATGATAGTAACATCACGATTCGGCGGAACGGATTAGTAGTGGCGCAGTTGGATGCGCTGTTTCTGGCCGATGCGCCTCGCTACGATTTGCCGCAAACCGAACCGGCGTATCTCGCGCAAAAACACGCCTTTGATTTCGAGCGCGTGCCGCTTCCCCAAGATTACGGCGCGACTTTGATACAACTGCTGCAAAGCCCGAACATCGCGTCAAAAGAGTGGGTTTATTCGCAATACGATCACATGGTTGGCACCAACACCGTGGTCAAACCCGGCCAGGGCGACGCGGCGGTTTTGCGCTTGAAAGAATCGCAAACGGGCAAAGGTTTGGCGGTCAAGGCCGATTGCAACTCGCGCTATGTGTTTTTGAATCCCGAACGCGGTTCGCAAATCGCGGTCGCCGAATGCGCGCGCAACCTCGTGTGCGTGGGCGCCGAGCCAGCGGGCGTGACCGATTGTTTATGCTTTGGTAACCCCGAAAAACCCGACCGCTTTTGGACGTTCGCCCGCTCGATTGATGGCATCGCCGAAGCGTGTCGCCATTTTCGCGTGCCGGTGGTGTCGGGCAACGTGTCGCTTTACAACGAGTCGCCCGATTCGGCGATTCACCCGTCACCGCTTATTGGCATGGTCGGCGTGCTGCAAGACGTGAAAAACCACGTCGGCATGGGTCTGCGAGACAGCGGCGATTTGATCATTTTGCTCGGCGATTGCCGCGACGAACTGGGCGGCTCGGAATACCTGTTCACGACGCATGGACTCGAAGAAGGCGACTGTCCAGCGCTCGATTTGGCGCGCGAACTGAACGTGCAACGCTTAGGGCTCGCGGCTATCCGGCGCGGCATCGTCAAGTCGGCGCACGATTGTTCGGACGGCGGATTGGCTGTGGCTCTGGCCGAAATGAGCATCACGGGCGAAATCGGCGCCTCGATTGAAGTGCCGCTCGAAGCGGAAGCGCGACCAAATATCCGGCTCGATTCGCTCTTGTTTGGCGAATCGCAAAGCCGCATCGTGGTGTCGATTGCGCGCGAACATCTGGAAACCCTGCAAACGATGGCGCGCCGTGTTGGTGTTCCAACTTCGTTTCTGGGAACAGCAGGCGGCGACCGCTTCACGTTGTCGGATGTGCGCGGCGGCGTAGTGCCGCTCGTGAACTTGTCGCTGTTGGAAATGACCGACGCCTATCGCGGAGCCATCGGGCGTATCATGAGCAAGTGAAATATGTCGCGGCGCGCCACTAACCTGAGCGCGTCGCGGCCTCGAACTATGAAAAACGCGCTTTTGCTAAAACCATTCGACCCAACTATTGATTTCTTATCTGCGTTAACCATTTGCCTCGGATTAGCACCTCTGGTTTTATATGCCGTTGGGCGGATTAACAATTGGATTCCAACGCAGGTTGAATGGGAAAAACATGTCGGCAATCATGGCCCCTGGTTCGGTTTGTGGCAGGGAGACGTTGTTACCCTCTCCTGTTGTGCGATGATGGCCTTGCCACTTCTCACCATCTCGCTTTGTATTGCACTTAGCTTAGGCGCGAAAGAACAAAAACGTCAGATTCTCACTCAAGGCTTCGTTCTTTCAACCATTCAGTTCGCCTCGCTTCTTTTGTTGATTAACACGGTGTTCTGGGTGACTGACTGAAACAGAGCGCGCTTAAACAACGACGCGCGCATCGCCCAGCAGTTCGCGCGCGTGAGACAAATTGGCTTTCGATTCTGACCCCATCATGCGCGCCAGTTCGACGACGCGCTCTTCGCCTTCGAGGGGCACGACCGAAACGCTCGTGAAGTCGCGGCCCGATTGCTTTTCGACGCGAAAATGATGGTCGGCGCGCTTGGCAATTTGCGGCAGGTGCGTGATGCAAAACACTTGATGGCCGCGCGCGATTTCCTGCATTTTCTCGCCGACCTTTTCGGCTGTCAACCCGCCGATGCCCGTGTCCACTTCGTCGAACACAACGATGGGCACGCCCGCTTCGTCATCGTCCGAACCGCGTTTCTCGCGCAACACCGAGCGAAGCGCCAGCATCACGCGCGAGATTTCGCCGCCGGACGCGATTTTGGCGAGAGGTCGCACTTCCTGTCCAGGATTAGCACTGAACAAAAATTCGACGCGATCAACGCCCTCATTCGAGCCGTTTTCGATGCGCGCGAAACCGATTTCGAGTCGCGCTTTGTCCATCGCCAAGCCCGCAAGTTCCGCGATGACGGACGAAGTGAAGCCCTTCGCCAGTTTTTGCCGCGCTGTCGAGAGTTTTTCGGCGAGCGCCAAAAACTCGGATTTGCGCTTTTCAACTTCGATCTTGAGTTCGCCAACTTGTTCGTCACTGAGCGTGAGACTGTGGATTTCACCTTCTATTTGGGCGCGGTGTTCGAGGATTTCTGAAACGGTCGAGCCGTATTTGCGCTTCAAGCGGCCCAGTTTGTAAAGGCGCGCTTCGATTTCCTCAAGGCGGCGCGGGTCGGCGTCGAGCGCATCGGCGTAGTCGCGCGCGCTTTGCGCGGCGTCTTCGATTTCCAAAAGCGCGCTTTGGAGTTGGTCAGCCCAAACGCCAACTTCGCCGTCTACCGCTTGAATTTCCCGCACTGATTTGAGCGCGCGTTGACCGAGCGACACGGCGCCGGGTTCGTCGTCGCCGAGCAGCAAATCACGGCACAGCGCGGCGGCAGAGCGCAATTTTTCCGAGTTGGAAAGCTTGAATCGTTCCTCGTCCAATCCCTCGTCTTCGCCCGCTTGCAGTTTGGCTTTGTCGATTTCGCTCGCCTGAAACTGGAGCATATCCAACTTTTGCGCGCGCGCCTGTTCGTTGCTCGAAAGTTCGTCCAGGCGGCGCCCCGCCTCGCGCCACGAGCGAAACGCTTCGCGCGTTTTCTGGCGCGAAGCGGTGTGCTTCGCGTCGCCAAAGGCATCGAGAAAACCCAGATGCGCTTCGGGACGGAGCAGGTGTTGGTTGGCGTGCTGGCCGTGAAAATCAACGAGCAATTCGCCCAATCCCGCGAGCGTTTGCGCCGTCGCCATGCGCCCGTTGAGGCGCACTTTGGATCTTCCCGACCGTTCGACTTCGCGGGTGATGATGAGCGAGGCGTCGTCGCTTTCCAGTCCTTGGTCTTCGAGAAATCGGCGCGCGCGCGGCGCATCAGCTAAATCAAAGGCGCCCTCGATGACAGCTTTGGACGCGCCGCCGCCCACGCCCTCACCGGTCGCGCGGTTGCCCAGCAGCAAGCCGAACGCGGCGATGAGAATCGATTTTCCGGCCCCGGTTTCGCCAGTGAGCACGTTGAACCCCTCTCCCGCCACGATTTCGGCGCGTTCGATGAGGGCGAAGTTTTGAATGCGGAGTTCTTGCAACATCGGGCGCAAAGCAGACGAGTCAGGCTCCGCAGAGGTCGCCGCTTTTTGCGGTTAAACCTCATCCCGCGGTGGCGAAGCGTTGTTTCTTCGCAGCAAAAAGCGCGACTGCTTTAAAAATCAGTTTGAAAGGTCAACCGAGAATTGGTGGAATGTGATGGGAAGAACACGCAAGTGCCGCTGTGTGTTCCACAACGGCACTTGTCTGCCCTTCTAAGCGAGAGAATTGTTACTTTTGGGCACTTTTCAAACTGATAGTAAAAAGGTGTAGAGCTACTTTGTCCACACGCGCAATTCGATGAAGATGCGCAACAGTTCGGCGTCAAGTTTTCCGGCGCGGACTTCGCAGTTGAGTATTTTGAGCGCCTCTTCAACGCTCAGGGCGCGTTTGTAAGGGCGATCACTCGCGGTGAGCGCGTCGAACACATCCGCGATGGCCATCATTTTGGCGCCCAAGGGAATGCTGCTTTCTTTTAAACCCAGCGGATAGCCGCTTCCGTCGAGTCGTTCGTGATGCGCCTGTGCGATGCTGGGCACGTTTTCAAGGCCGCGCGTCCAAGGGATTTGGCGCAGGAATTCCCACGACATCTGGGCGTGATCCTGAATTTTGGCGAACTCGAACGGCGTGAGCGTGCCGCGCCGCACACTCAGCGCAGCCACTTCGGTTTCTTCTAAAAGCGGGTGTGATTCGCCGCGTTCGCCGAGGTAGCGACGCGAGCGAAGGCGTTCCAGCGCTTTTAGCGCTTTTGACCATTCGGCGTCGGACAGCGGGTTGGCGGGCGGTTCGTTGAGCAGTTTCAAGAAGGGCACATCGGCGTTCAACGCGTCGCTTTGCTCGCGGGCGGCACGTTCGAGTTTGGCCATCAGCGCTTCTTTTTCGACACGCGACAGTGCATCGTCGAGGGCGATTTCGGTTCGGGCGCGCGCCAGTTGTTCGTTGGCCTGGGCGCGCAAAAGCCCGATGCGGCATCGGATCGTTTCAAAGCGGTTTTCCTCGATTTTGTGGCTTTTGGTCAGAATCGCCTCGCGCACGCCGATTTTGCCGAAGTCGTGAAGCAAAGCTGCGTAGCGTAATTCCCGCAGTTGGGCGGGCGAAAAAAAGGTTTCGCCATACGGCCCCTGGGCGGTTTCGTTGACGGCATCTGCCAGAGCGAGCGTGAGGCGCGTCACGCGCTCGGAATGGCCAGAAGTCGCTGGATCACGTTTGTCGATGGCGCCCGATGACGCTCCGACAAAAGCTTCAAACAGCGACTCGATCTCGTGCAGCAACAAGTTGTTGTTGAGCGCCAACGCCGCCTGCGAAGCGAGCGTCATGGCCAGTTCCACGCCTTCGGCATCAAAACCCACGACTTCGCGTTCCACGCTTTGCGCGTCGCACAAAACTGCCTGGCGGTGACGCTTGCGGTTGATCAGTTGCAACACGCCGATGGTGTCGCCGTTGTGGTCGCGCAGCGGAACGATGAGCACCGACTTGGTTCGATAATTGTGCTCGATGTCAAAGCTGGGGTTGAACTGAAACGGCGCATCGCTCGGCAGATGATACACGTCATCGAAGCGCAAAACCTCGCCGGACAGCGCAGCATATCCGGCCAGACTTGTCACCGACACGGCGAGACTCATGTTGGTGTCGACCACAATCGAGTCGTTTTGCGAGGCACGAAAAATTAGTTTCTTATCGCCCTTGGCATCGGTTTCAACGATATACAGCGAGCCGCCATCGGCACTGGTCAACTCGCGCGACGTGGACAAAATCATCGCCAGCAAGCGGCGGATGTCGCGTTCGGCGCTGAGCGCCAGACCGATTTGAGATAAAGAGCGCAGTCGCCGCGCCGAAACTTCCGCTTCGGACAAAGCCGGATCGAACCCCTGCGTCACTTCTTCGACGGCGCGCGCCAACGAGGGCGACAAATCACTCGCGGGCACAAAAGTGCTCGCGGGCGTCGCATCATCGCGGGCGCAGGATTGAATCGAAGAAACCAAATCGTTCACGGCAAAAGAGACCAGCGGCTCAGCCGCCCCAACCCATCTTCTGGCGTAGGCGCCCGTAAAAGGAGTCATCGGGATCGCGCAGCAAGCGCGCCACCGACTTGGAGCGGCAAACCCGCACAAGGTCGCCAGGTTTAAGACTTACACCGACTTGACCATCGAGAGTGAGCATCGCATCAATGGAAGAAGTCTGGATTTCTTCGCCGCCCCATTCGGCGCGCACTTCGAGTAGTTCATCTGGCCCGACCACAAAAGGCCGTTGACCCAGCGAATGCGGGCAAATCGGGCACACGAGCAACAACGGCACATCGGGCGGCACAATCGGCCCGCCTGCCGACAGCGCGTAGGCCGTCGAACCGGTGGGAGTTGAAACGACCAGACCATCGGCGCGAATGGCGGCGACCATTTCGCCGCCTACCGAGATCGTCAGGCGCAAGATGCGCGCAAGAGCCGATTTGGCGACCACGGCATCGTTGAGCGCCACGCCGCCGCCGATGTCTTCGCCGCCCCGCAACACGCGCGCTTCGAGCATCATGCGTTCTTCGACCTTGAAATCGCCCTTTAGCAATCGCTCGAATGAATTTTCCAAATCGTCGGGACGCACGGCGCTTAAAAAGCCAAGCCGTCCCAGATCGACTGCGAAAATCGGCGTGGCAAAGGGAATGGCCGCGCGCGCCGCAGCGAGCACGCCGCCATCGCCGGACAGCGTGACGAGCACATCGCACGAGGCGACTTCATCGGAAATCAGGCATCCATCGCCGCCTTGTTCACGCGGCGGTTGGTGCTCGATTTGAAGCTGAACTTCCAGCCCGCGCGCGCGCGCGCGCCCCGCCAACTCATGGGCTAAAGCGGCGGCCTGCGCTTTTCCGGGCGCGGCGAAAATTCCAAGAGAACGCATAAATTTCAGAAGAGGAGAAGGGGAGCGCGGCAGAAGAAGAGGGAGCACAAAGAAAAGGGCCGATGAAACCAAAGTTTTGGCTCCAACTTAACCTTTTCCTCGGCTCCCCTTCTGCGCTTGGCTTTAGCCAATCGGCGAGGCTCCTTTCAAGCGGGCGACGTTGCTTTTGGCCTGCGCGTGATTTGGGTCAAGGCCAAGCGCTTGCGTGTAACTATCGAGAGCGCCCTTGCGGTCGCCGCGCGCTTCGAGAGCCACGCCCAGATCGTTAAAAGCGTCGGCGTTTTTGGGATCGGCGGCGATGACGGCGCGATAAGCGGTTTCGGCGCCCGCGTAGTCTTTCATCGAATACAGCGCGCGGCCCAAACCGGAACGGGCATTGAGGTCGCCCGGAGAAGTCGCCAGCAGACGGCGCAATTCTTCGGCGGCTTTAACGGGTTCTTTTTGCGCCATGAAGTTGCTCGCCAAACCCGAATGAGCCGTTGAAACGCGGTTCGCATACAACTTGCGCGCGGCCACCGTTGTGGCGCCGCGCAACTGGTTTTCGGACGCTGTGGCGAGTCGCGTCCACTGCGCGTTCGACTCATCCCACTTTTCCTGCGCGGCATAAACAATCGCTAAATTGGTGCGCGCGTCGGCGAAATTGGGGTCGATGGCCAGGGCTTCGCCAAACTTTTGGATGGCTTCTGGAAAAGTGCCGCGCTTGAAATAGATGCGCCCGATGTTGTTTTTGGTCGCCGCGTCCTGCGGGCGAAGTCTCTCGGCGACGGCGTATTGAGCGAGCGCTTCGTCGAACTTAGGCGTGTAATCGAGGGCGACTCCCAGGTTGAAGCGGCCTGTGAAATCGTCCGGCTTGAGTTGAACGTAGCGGCGCAAAACGGTCGCGGCGTCGTTGTAGTGTCCCGACTTGAGATGTAAATCGCCCATTTGAAGCAGGGCGGGCGCGTTGGTTGGGTCGAGTTGGAGCAACGTGCGCAGTTGGGTGGCCGCGTCGTCGGGGCGCGACGCTTTGATGAGAGCGAGCGCGAATTTCCAGCGATAATCTGGGTTTTTCGTATCGAGCGTCGTGGCGCGTTTGTAAGCGCCGAGCGCGCCGAGCGGGTTGCCGGTTCGCGCGAAAGCATCGCCTAAGCCGTCTTGAACGCTCGCATCCTTGGGGTTCGCCGTCGCCAGAGTCTTGAGATTGGGCAGGGCACCCGCGAAATCGTTGTTAGAAAGCAGTGCAAATGCGAGGTTGTAGCGCGCGTCGGTGTATTTCGGGTCGAGCTTGAGCGCGCCTTCAAAAGCGGTGCGGGCTTCAGGAATCTGGCCTTTGTTCCAGCGCGCGAAACCGATGTTGTTCATCAGTTGCGCGCGCGAACGCACGTCCAAGTTTTTGCCGTTGTCCTGCGCACTTGTCAACGCAGTTAAAGCAGCATCCCACTGTTTTTGCTGCAAGCGCACGAAACCCAGAAACGACAGCGCGCCCGCATCGGTGGGCGAAAGTTCGGTCGCGTGACCGAACGACTGAGCCGCGCCATTCCAATCGCTTTTTTTCAAAGCCGCTAAACCCTCGTTGTAAGCGGCGGTTGCCTGACGTAGCCGCTCGGTATCATCGGCGGGCGAATTGGAAGTCGAGGTTTGTGCTGGAGGCGTGGGAACCGAAATCAAGGGCCTTGGAGGCGTAGGTTCTGGCGGCACGGGCGCCATTTGAGCAGGCCGATCCAAGGGTGTTTGATCGGGCGGTGTTCCATCGGCGGGCGAAGTTTTGGTCGGGCCGGAAAGCGCAGACTGGGGCAAAGGGGGCGTTTGCGCCAAAGCCAGAGAAACGGGAAGGGCAAAAGTGCCCCATAACACGACGAAAGGTTTCATTCAAAAAACAGCCTGAGAATAATGCAACGCGACGGCAAGCCATCGCGCAGAAAAGTGTGGCTGATTTAGAACTTCCCCGCGCTTCTTCGACTTGATTTGTTGCGCGCCGAACCCGCGTCCAATGTGAAGAGCAGGTTTGCCGCTCGCTTCAACTCGTGCTCTATCAACCGACTTCCACCGTTCAAATCGAGTTCAGCCTGCAAAAGTCCACCCAACCCAATCGTGTTCTATCAACCGACTTCGCGTTTAGCGCCTTCTGGCGCGAACAAAAAAGCGCTCGCTTTTCCAATGCCCGATCCGGCGCCCGTAATGAACGCGGCTTTGTTGGCTAATGCGCGAGTCGGATGCCGCGAGCCTGTAGCTCAAGAGCAGCGGCTCTCAGGATTTGGGCGTGTGAGAACCGGTCGCAAACCGCAACTTTGGTTCGATTGAGGCTTCAGAAAAAGGCGAAGAACCGCGTTTTATATTTGGGCAAGCACACCGAGTTGTTCACGAGAAGACAAACGCCTATAGGGTGTCTCATTGAGGTTGCATCAAGCGGGGCTGACGCCCTCTCCCAATCGGTGTGGCTTGAGTTGATTGGAAGAGGGAGTCAGCCCCGCTTGGCCAAAATCGGGATGATGCACTTCTCACGAGATGCGCTTTACTTGGGCACAAGCGAGAGGTTATGCCTATGCGACCGGGTGCCCCTCTTCGCTTCGACAACGAATATGAGCGCCGGGGCACCTGTTCTTTGTTCCGTGTATTCGAGCCTTTAGCCGCTAAACGCTGGGTGCAGGTCAAGGAGCGGCGCACGGGCCTGGACTACGCCCACACGGTGAAGTGGATGTGCGATGAAGCGTATCCCGATGCCGACCAGATCGTGCTCGTGCAAGACAACCTCAACACGCACGGCCCGTGGAGCCTGTATATGGCCTTTGCTCCCGAAGAAGCCAGGCGATTCATCCAGCGCATCGAGTGGCACTATACGCCCAAGCACGGCTCGTGGCTCAATATGGCCGAGATCGAGTTGTCGGTGCTTGCGCGTCAGTGCCTTCAAGAGCGCATGGAAGATCAGCACAACCTGAGCCAGCAGGTGCAGACGTGGCAAGACACACGAAACGCAACCGCCACCCGCGTCCTCTAGCACTTCACAACTCAAGAAGCCAGAACCAAACTCAGGCACCTCTATCCACAACTACTGCCGGGTTAAACATCATATAACTACTGCATGGTTAGACCACTATCCAAAGAACACGATGACACCCTTTCTGCCCGCACATTCGCAGGCTGACCTTAACTGTCAGTTCAACTATTTGGCTCGTGGCCTCGACGTTCCCTTAGCCAAAACCATATAACCAAAGATGAGGCGGTGCAACACTTCTAACCCTGGGTGCAACACTTCCATCCGACTTGGAAACGCAGAGGATTCACTGCGCGCGATTTTTATTCTTTCTGCAAGCGCGCTTGAGTCAACCCCTTTATGCCACGATGCCCATCTTCAAATGCACCTTCGGCTTAACTTGAATAGCTCGCCGTGCGGCGTGCTGGGCATCGACCCTCGACTTTAACTCTCCGGTCGGTTGGCAGTTTTGCTCATTGATCGAAGGTTTTGTGGCGAGGGTTGGGGGCGTTGGTGATTCTCTAGAGGGTGTTAGTGACTTGTTTGAGTAGACCAAGAGGTGTGAACCGCAAGTCGTATCCGTCTGATGTGAGCGATGAGGAGTGGGACTTCGTGAAGCCATATCTGTGCCTGTTGAAAGAAGACGT
>JAABUM010002833.1_pt1 | contig 22399 bp, 15 predicted proteins | sample 5559161 | NCBI WGS metagenome assembly JAABUM01 (sample SAMN10711868, study PRJNA513369) | rock metagenome | isolation source: Antarctica rocks | place: Antarctica: Victoria Land, Siegfried Peak nord
GAGCGCACCGTCGAAGCCACCTGGAAGCGCATCGGCACCCTGCTCAAGAAGTTCAGCGCCACAGAGTGCGCCAATTACGTCAGGAACTCAGGATACGTCTTCACCTGATCCAAACATGCTCTAGGCGGCAGCGGCCCGGCGAGGGGTGATGTAGCCGGCAGCCAGGCAGTGATCCAGCAACCGGCGCAGGAAGGGGTACCCGGTGGCCGGGCAGCGCCGGCCGCTGAGCGCCTGCAGGTTGCCGTCCTGGAAACGCGGGTCCCGTTGCAGGTAGCCCTCCAGCAGGCCGGAGACCTGGCTGACCAGGTTGCGCTCGTTGGGCGCCAGGGCGCCTGGATCGAACCTCTCGGGCGGCACCAGCCGCGGCGCATGGAGCATGGGATAGTCCTGTGCCAGGCCGGCAAGCGCCGCAACCGGGACCGGGGCGCCGGACACGAGATGAAAAGTCCGTCCGGCTGCGGCCGTCATGTGTTCCGCGATGTCGGTCAAGCCGCCAATCACATGGTCTATGGGCACCAGGTCCAGGGTGGCGCCGGGGCCGGCCGGCAGGGTGCCGATGCGGCCCTCCGCCACCAGGCGTATCAGGCCGTAGATGCTGCCGAACACGCCGATGGCGCCGGTCCGCGAGTCGCCCACCACGATGGAGGGCCGCGCGACGGCGACCGTCCGGCCTGCGTCCCGGGCGGCGGTCACCAGGACCTCCGCGGCGGCCTTGCTGCGTTCGTAGCCGTTGTGGAAGCCCTGGCCGGCGTCCCCCTCCCCTTCTCCGATGGCTCCGCTGCGCCGGCCGCAGACATAGGCGGTGCTGACGTGCAGGACCGGCACCGGGCCGGCGAAGGCCAGGACGCCGGCGGTGCCGCGGATGTTCACGGCCGCATATGCCTCGGCGCTGAGCGAGAAGCCGGTGAGGGCGGCGCAATGCACGACCAGGTCCAGCCCGGCTGCCAGGCCATCCGGCAAGCCGAGGCCAGGCTGTCCCACGTTGCCGGAAAGCGTCGCCACCTCGCCGGGGCTTGGCAGGGCGCCAGCCCATGGATCGGCGGGGATCGGCCGGCCGTCGTTGCGAAGCAGCATGGTGTTGCGGTGCTGCACGGCGACGACTCCGTGGCCGCGTTCGGCCAGGTGCCCGGTCAGCTCGCGGCCGATCAGGCCGCCAGCGCCGGTGACGAGAATTTTCATGTGCCGTAAGTTCCCGGGGCCGGAGCACAAAGGGCGCAGCGGCAGCCTGAAATAGGTCCGATTACTAAAAGGGGAAAGCGAATGCGTTGGACGCACGACGCGATCGTGATCGGCGCCGGTGCGGCAGGGCTGACCGCGGCAGGTGGATGCGCCCGGCTGGGCTTGCGCGTCGCCCTTGTCGAGCGGGACCGGATGGGCGGCGAGTGCCTGAACACCGGTTGCGTCCCATCCAAGGCGCTGCTTGCCGCGGCACGGCGGGCGCACGCCATGCGCGGGGGCGGCATGGGCGTGTCCGCGAGCGGGATGGAGGTGAATTTTGCCGGGGTGCGAACGCACGTGCAGGCCGCGATTGCCGAGATTGCGCCGCATGACTCGGCAGAGCGGTTCACGGCATGGGGGGTGGAGGTCATCCGTGGCAACGCCTGCTTCACCGGGCCGCGCGAGGTGCAGGTTGGAAACCGCCGCCTGTCGGCGCCGCGGATCGTCGTGGCCACGGGGTCGCGTCCGGCGGTCCCCGATCTGCCGGGGTTGGCGGAGGTGCCTTATCTGACCAACGAGACCCTGTTCGACCTGGCAGAGCTGCCGCGGCATCTCGTCGTGCTGGGAGCCGGGGCCTCCGGACTGGAAATGGCGCAAGCCTTCCGGCGGCTTGGGTCCGACGTCACGGTCTTGGAAAGCGGTCGTCCCCTGCCCCGGCATGACCCCGATGCCGCTGCGGTTGTGCTGCACCAGCTTGAGTCGGAGGGCGTCGTGGTCCGTGCCGGCGTTCGAGTTGCCGCGGTCAGCGGCAAGGCAGGCTGCGTCCGGATGGTCCTGGCGGATGGCGAGGTGGTGCCGGGCAGCCACCTCCTGGTTGCCATCGGCCGCAGGCCGGCGCTGGACGGGCTGGGATTGCAGGCGGCGGGGATCGCGGCATCGCTGGAGGGCATCCAGGTGGACGGCAGGCGGCGGACCAGCAACCCTCGCATCCTCGCCATCGGCGATTGCCGAGAAGGGCCGCGCTTCACCCATGCCGCAGGCTATGAGGGCAGCATCGCCATCATGGCCATCGGGTTCGGTCTGCCGGCGAAGGTGGACTACGCAGCCCTGCCTTCCGTGATCTACACCGATCCGGAGCTGGCCCAGCTTGGCTTGACGGAAGCGGAGGCGCGGCGCCGTCACAAGAGGGTGCGCGTGCTGCAGGAGGCGTTCGCCGGCAACGACCGGGCCATCGCCGATGGCGCGGCTGCGGGGTTCGCGCGGATCGTGCTGGTCGGCCGGCGGGTGGTCGGCGTCACCGTCGTCGGCGCCGGGGCGGGAGACTTGCTGCTGCCGTGGAGCCTGGCGATGCGCGGCAAGGCGTCCACCTGGACTATTGGAGGGGCGGTGGTCGCCTATCCCACCCGATCCGACATCACCAAGGCCCTGGGCTTCGCTGCCTGGGAGGATGTGGTGTTCGGGCGGGCAGCGCGCCTTTGGGCACGCGGCTTGGCGGCGGTGCGGCGATAGGGTCCGGCGCCGCGGAACCGACCCTTTCATTCCGCCGGGTCCGGGCCGTCCGCGGCATCCGGCGCAAGCTCCAGCAAGCCTTGGCGCTGCAAGGCGTGGACGTAGCGGTAGCGGTAGGACTTGGCCCGGCCGCTGCCGACATCCTCACAGGTCCAGGATGCCAGGCCACCGGCTGCCACCATGTCGTCGAATGCCTGGCGGACCTCCTCGCGGAACTTCAGGCGCTGCCTCGTGGTCTCGTTGCGATAGTCGCGTCCGGACAGGTCGGCCAGCAGCTCGACGGCGACGTGATCGTAGGAGGGCTGGCTGTCAATGAACGGCCAAAAGCTCTTGGCGTAGTCCGACCTCAGCTTGAAATAGGCGTCGCCGTTCAGGCTGACGAGCGTCTTGGTCTCGAACATGCGCCGGACCCACTCGCCGTAGCGGACGGTGATGCTGCTATCCAGCTCCACCCCGTCCCACTGGATCAGGCCGAGCAGGTTGTCGGAGAACCCGGCGCCGGACAGCCGCCCGCGCTTCGCCGCGGCCTCATAGGCGTCGAAGTTGCCGTCGAACACCCGGAAGGTGACTCCTCGCATCTCCTCCAGCACGCGCAGCAGGGTTGCGAGGTTATTGACGTGGCAGGTGCGCCCTGTTGCCTGCAAGAGCTGCCGCCAGGTCGCCTCGGTGTGCCAATAGATCAGCTTCGGCTTCGGGCTGCTCATGCCGACGGGAATGGAGGGGTCGTATTCCGGGTTCGCCACCTCGGTCCGCCGTGCCCGCAGGCGGAACAGGGCGTAGAGGGCGTCGCGGTGCTGCGATCCAAGCTCCCTTCCCCGCACCTCTACGACCGCGTGCGGTTTCACCGCATATACGCGGACGAAGTTGCTGTCGGTGACGAGACCCTTCTTGCGTGGCGCGAAGGCGGAGGTGCGGGCGAGCTTGCTGGGCACGACTGCCGGGTTGCGGCGTCCGCGGCGGTTCTGTTTCATGCGTTCGAAGCGTTCGAGCCGTTTCCGCTCGGTGTCGCTCATGCCTGTCTCGTCTGCCATGTCCTGCCCTTCGTCCGACCCGTCTTCTCCCGTGATTAAGGCTGATCTTAAGGGTCAGGTCACGCGCGGGAATGGAAGGGTCGCTTTTGCTCCTGGACGCCTTGCAGCAGGACGTTTCGGAGGCTGCGGGAATAGAGGGGTCGCTTTGCTTGGTGGTGTCGTATCCGACTCGCGCCATCGTGAGTCGGAGTGTGGATTGTCTTTGCCTGCGTCTCCGTCAGCGGGCATTCGATCCACAGGCCGTGGTCTAGAGGAGTCAAACAGTATCTAACAGAGTCTATGCGGGGCTTGGCCAATGCTTCCAATGGGATCATCCGAGTCCCCGCCCCTTCCATTCCCGTTCGTGACCCCTTCGTTCCCAAAGGCGACCCGCGCATTCCGCCTCGCAACCCGTTCGTTCCTGGCGGACAGATTTTGTCCACAACCGGGATCACAGGCATAGGTCAACCATCAACTGCAAGGGTTGATGTTGACGCGCCCAGTCAGGCTGGGTCAGGATGCGGTTCGGGTTCTGACGTCAGGACTCAGCTGCGAGGATGGGTGATGGATGGTTCCGGACTGCGCCGGTCACGGTTGACGTTGCGCCTGAGTCAGACCGACCTGGCGGAGGCGCTGAACGCCAAGCTTGGCCGCAGTTACGACAAGCCGCGCGTCAGCCGGTGGGAGAACAAGCACGAGCCGGTCCCTGACGACGTGGCCGCCGTGGTGGAGGGGCTAGCCGCCCTGCAGCCCGGCGCCGCCCGCGTCGTCGTGTTCGCCAACCAGAAGGGCGGAGTTGGCAAGACCACCAGCGCCCTGAACGTGGCCTGCGGCCTGGCGCGGCTGGGCCGCCGGGTGCTGCTGGTGGACATGGACCCGCAGGCCACCGCGACCGTCGCCATCCTGGCCGACGCCGCAGTGACCGCCCACCGGGACGGCCGCACCATGGCGCAGGTCATCCTGAAAGGCCGCTCCTTGCGGGATGCCGTGCTGCGGGCCGCCGATGCGCCGGATGGCCGTGTCCTGCCGTTCGACCTCGCGGCCAGCCACATAGATCTCGCCGAAACCGATGGCCGGCGCGAGCCGGGGTTCGACGCGGCACTGCGCGAGGCGCTGGACGGGGTTCGCGGCGACTATGACTGGGTGGTCGTGGATGCGCCGCCAAACCTCGGCATGTTGACCTGGATGGCGCTGGCCGCGGCCGACGAGTGCATCGTGCCGGTCCGCACCGAGCCGTACGACGCCATGGGCGTGGGCCTGATCCTGGGCACGATCAACAAGGTCCAGCGCCGGCTGAACCCGGCGCTGCGCCTGGCCGGCATCCTTCCGACTCAGTATGGCGCGCGGAAGCTGGTGGACCGCGAGGTGCTGGGGCACCTGATGTCAGCGCTGGGCGCGACGGCGCCGGTGCTGGACCCGGTGCCGGACAGCGCGGTGTTCGGCCATGCCGCGCGCAACGGCCGCATTGCGCTTGAGGCTTATCCCGCCAGCGGTGCCACCGGCGTATATTCCCGCCTGGCCCGGGCGCTGTCCCAAGGCGACCCGCTGCCGGCCGCCGAGCCGCTGCTGCCGCTGAGGGAAGTCTGACCGTGGCCCGGCGCGCACGCCAGCCATCGCCCATTCTCGGTGCCGCCGCCGCGACCATCGAGGCGGAGTCCCGCGCTCTGGTCACGAACAGCGTGTTCCGCCACACCTTCGAGGTGCCGGTGGCGGCGGTGGAGGCCGATCCGGGGCAGCCACGGCGCAGCTTCGACGAAGCCGGGCTGCGCCAGCTTGCGGCGACGATGGACGAGCGCGGGCAGTTGCAGCCGATCCTGCTGCGCCGCCATCCCGGTGGGCGGCGCTGGGTGATCGTCGCCGGGGAACGGCGCTGGCGGGCGGCGGGGTTGCTGGGCTGGGCAAGCATGCTGGCCATCGAGCATGACGGAGACCCGGAGGTCGCGTCCCTGCTGGAGAACCTGCAGCGCGTGGACCTGACGGTGGTCGAGGAGGCGCGCGGGGTGCGCCGCCTGATGGAGACAAAGGGCTGGACCCAATCCCAGGCCGCCGAGGCGGTCGGCCGCAGCAAGGGCGAGCTGAGCGCCGTGCTGCGCATCCTGCACCTGCCGCCTGAGCTGCTCGATGAAGTTCTGACGTCAGAACCCCCGATACCTCGCAACACGCTGATCGAGTTGGCGCGCGTCAAGGACCCGGATGAACTCCGCCGGCTGGCGGCAGCGATGCGCGAAGGCGGCATGACGATACGGGAGCTGCGCCATGCGAAGACCGCAGCCGAGCGCCCGGCGGAGCCGCCACAAGTGCGGTTCAGCACGACAGTGCTGGACCGGCTGGTGCAACGCCTCGGTGAGATGCGGGCAGCTGGCCGTCGCCTGGACGAACAGGACCGGCGGCGCCTGGAGCGCCTGCGGGCCGAGATAGATGCACTGCTCGGCTGGACGGCCTAACGGTCATGCAGCGCAGCGCCGACCCTGGAAGAACTGATGCGATGGCCAGCACCGCCCCGAACAGCGCAGCCCCGAGGAGCGTGAAGGACAACATAGACGCCGTCGTCGGCGCGGAGGAGGCGCTGACGGCAAGCCGCGGCCGGGGCGAGCGGATTGGCGAGGCGGTGGCGGCCACTGCCGGCACGCCGGCCTTCCTGGTGGCGCAGGCGGCGGCGGTGCTAGGCTGGGTCGTGGTGAACGCCGGGCTGGTGTCGGGCGTGCCGGCGTTCGACCCCTTCCCGTATTCGCTGGGCGGCGCGCTGCTCTCGCTGGAAGGGGTGCTGCTCGCCTGCTTCGTGCTGACCAAGCAGGCGCATGAGGGCCGGTTGTCCGAACGGCGGTCGCACCTGAACCTGCAGGCGAACCTGCTGGTCGAACAGGAGGTGACGAAGCTGATCCAGATGATGCACCGCACGAGCGCCGTCGAAGGCACCGAGGCGAGCGTCGTGGATGCGGAAACGCGCGAATTGGGGCAGGTCACTGCCGTGGGGGAGCTGGCACAGGAGCTGGACCGCCGGCTGGGTCAGGGCGAGCGTCCGCACGCATAGCCGGACCGCCTGCGCCGCAATGCAGCCCGGCGTCACCGCCCCGGCTTGTAAACCCGGTCGAATACCCCGCCATCCCCGAAGTGCTCCCGCTGCACGTCCCGCCACTCGCCGAAAACGTCGGCGATGGTGAAGGTCGCGAGGCCGGGGAAGCTGTCGGCGTGGCGGGCCATCGCCGCGGCGTCGCGCGGGCGCAGGCCGTGCCGGGCCACGACCTCCTGCGCCTCCGGCGTCCACAGGAACCGTAGGTAGGCTTCGGCCAGGGCGCGGGTGCCGCGGCGGTCCACGACCTTGTCCACCACGGCGGCTACAGGCTCGGCCACGATGCTGAGGGACGGCACGACGATCTCCAGCCGGCCGCGGCCGATCTGCCGGGTGGCAAGCAGCGCGTCGTCCTCCCAGGCCAGCAGCACGTCGCCCTGGTTGCGTTGCGCGAAGGTGATCGTGCTGCCGCGCGCGCCGGTGTCCAGCACCGGGACGTGGCCATACAGCTCCCCGACGTAAGCCTCGGCCCGCGCCTTATCGCCGCCATGTGCCCGCAAGGCCCACCCCAGGGCGGCCAGGTAGGTCCAGCGGGCGCCGCCGGAGGTCTTCGGGTTCGGCGTGATCACGCCCACGCCGGGGCGCACCAGGTCGCCCCAGTCCTTGATGCCCTTCGGGTTGCCGCGGCGCACGACGAACAGGACGGTAGAGGTGTAGGGCACCGACCGATCCGGCAGCCGGTCGCGCCAGCCCGGCGCCACAAGCCCTGATCGCTCGCTGATCGCGTCAATGTCCGGGGCAAGGGCGAGCGCCACCACGTCCGCCTCCAGTCCGTCAATCACCGCACGCGCCTGCGCGCCCGATCCGCCATGCGACGCGCGGATCGTGACGGCCTGCCCGGTCTGCGCCTGCCAGGCCCGGGCGAAGAGAGGGTTCAGCGCGGCATACAGCTCCCGTGTCGGGTCGTAGCTGACGTTGAGCAAGGTCTGTTGCGCGCCCGCCGCTGGCGTGCCTGCGGCGATGGCCGTCAAGGCCGCGGCAAGAGCGGAGCGTCGGGCAATCCGCATGGCGATACTCCGTTCCGGTATTGGACCCGGTGCTGGACCGGGCGGCCGGCTGCATCCGGCATCCTAGCAGACGGGAAGGCGGACCAGCCAGGACCGCACATCAAGAACGTACACCAGGAACACACAATTGCTTGTGCAATCTCCGGCGTTCGTTGCGGCGACCGTTGGGAGTCCTGTATCTGGACGGCGCAGCTTCCTGCCAGGAGACTTTCGATGGCCAAAGAGGACTCGTCCGGTTCGCTGATGTCGCCGGCAGAGATGAAGCCGCTGCTCATGCTGTCCAAGCGCGACCCCGTCAGCGCGGTAATCGGCCTGACCAAGGCCAAGGATGGCGTCGTGTTCCTGGCCAAGAAGGTCAGGCCGCGCAAGCTGATGGCGCAGATGAAGAAGCGCGCGGCAGACGCGAAGCTGGAGTTGGAGATGACGAGCCTGCGCTTCGGCCGGGCCGCCGTGGACACGGCGGTGGACAGCGCCCTCGTCACTTTCACCGTGAACAAGGACGCGGCGGGCGCGTTGCGGCCGAAGCTGCTGGTGCAATTGAAGAAGGCCGGTTTCGCCAAGTGCGAGATCGTCGTGGACCCGTCGCTTGAGACGGAGCCGGACGAAGACGACCCGCACGCAGGCGGAACCGTGCCCGGCGACGGCGCGGCACCCGCTGCCGACGCAGGGGCCGCCGCCGTGGCCGCTGCCGCCCCTCCAGGTGCGCCAGCCGCTGCTGTTGCAAGCCAGCCTCCGGCGGCAGGCGTGCCAGCTGGGGAAGCGTCCGCACGCGATGCAGCGGACGGCCCTGCAAGCGCCGCCGGGGCAGCCGGCCAGCCGGAGGCGGAGCCGGACCGGGCGGCGCTGACCCGGCGCATCACCGGCCTGGTCAAGCGCATGATGGGCGTCATCCCCGCCAATCCGCCCGGCGCCGATGCTATGCGGACCGCGGCACTCGCGGCGCAGGCCGGACTAAAGGGCGGGGACCTGGCCGCGGCAGGCCGGTCGGCGGACACCCTCGAACGCCTGCTGGCATCCGGATCGCCCGCAACGCCTCCCGGCGGCTCGGATGGCGCGGCGCGGCCCGCCAACAGCGCCGTTTTCGATAAGGCCAGCATGGCCTGGTCCGCGACCCGGCAGAAGGTGCGAGGCGAGTTCGACAAGCTGTTCGCCGAGATCTCCGGCGTTTACCGCGGGCACGGCGTCATCGCGGAACTGGAGAAGACCTTCCATGCCAAGGTCTCCCCGGTGATGGACCAGTTGGACCGGAGCCTGTCCGGCAAGTTGCAGGAGATCGGTGCCAATCCCGACCCTGGCGCTCATTCGAGGCTGATGCAGGAGGTCCAGCAGATCATCGCCCAGTATGAGACCTACGTTGCCGGCGAGACCATGCTGTCCCAGCTCGACCGCAACCCGTTCACCGAGATTGCGGTGCAGAGGACGCTGACGGTATCCCTGACCGCCTTGGCCAAGGCTGTGCATTAGCCGCCGCCCGCCATCGGACCAGCGACGCCAAAGGGTAGGGGCATGACAGTCCCCTGCCCGGTTCTGCGAACCCCGGGGAAGTCCAGCCATGCAGTATGATGTCAGCTTCGGCCACCTTGGCCCGAAGCCGCGCCCCGTGCCAGGACCGGCATTCCGCATCGCGCTGCTCGGCGACTTCTCCGGACGGGCCGGCGCCGGGAACGCGGCAACCGGTGCTGCGCTGGCCGGGCGGAAGCCGCTGCGGGTGGACGTTGACACCCTCGACGCCGTGCTGGCCCGGCTGTCGCCGCGGCTGTGCATCCCGTTCGGGGACGCGGGCACGGTGGAGGTTGTCATCGGCGCCATGGACGATTTCCACCCCGACCAGTTGGTGGAGCAGTTGCCGGTGTTCGAGCACCTGCTGGATCTCCGCCGCAGGCTGCAAAGCCGGACCGGCTTCGGCGTTGCCGCGAAGGAGGTGCTGTCCTGGGCAGGGGCCGAGCCGCTGCGGCGCCCTGCGGCCCGCCGCAACCGGGGCGCCGCCATTGCGGCCGACCGCAAGCTGTCCGATTTCAGCCGTCTGGTCGGCCGCCCGGCGCCGGCCGCGGCTGCGGCGGACGACCTGGTGCGGCGGCTGGTCGGCCCATTCGTCGTTCCCAAGGGCGACCCTCGCGCCGACGAGCTGGTTGCGCGGGTGGATGCCGCCCTGTCGGACGCCCTGCGCCTGCTGCTGCACCATCCCGACTTCCAGGCGGCCGAGGCGTTGTGGCGCGGCGTCGAGCTGCTGGTCCGCCGGCTGGAAACCGGGGCGCGGCTGCAGGTCGTGCTGTATGACATCTCGGCGGAGGAGCTGGCCGCCGACCTCGCCTCCACCGATGACCTCGCCGCCACGGCGCTGCACGCCCTGCTGGTCGAGCAGCCGGCGCTCGACGCACAGGCCGGGCCGCTTGGCCTGATCGTCGGCCTGCACGGGTTCGAGCTGTCGCCGCCCCATGCCGACCTGCTGGGCCGTATGGCTCAGGTTGCCGCGGCGGCCGGGGCGCCGTTCGTTTCCGGCATCGGTCCGGATGCGCTGCAGGTGCCCGAACACGACTGGCATCCTCTGACGCGGTCCGCCTGGTCCGCGCTGCGCGGGCTTCGGGCTTCGGCCTACCTTGCGCTGGCGACCCCGCGGTTCCTGCTCCGTATGCCCTACGGCAAGCGGACAGACCCGATAGACGCCTTCGTCTTCGAGGAGTTCAGCCGGCAAAGCGGCCTGTCAGGCATGTTGTGGGGCCACCCGGCGCTGCTGGCCGCGCTGCTGCTGGGCGAGGCATGGTCCGGCGCCGGAGCCAAGATGCGGCCTGCCGGCGGCGTCATCGGCGACCTGCCGGTTTACGTCTATCGCGATCCCGATGGCGACCAGGTTGCGCTGCCCTGCACCGAGCGGCTGATGACCGAACGCCAGGCGGCGCAGATGGCCGGCACTGGCGTGATCCCCATCGTCAGCATGCGCGGGCGCCCGGAGGTGCGGGTCGCCGGCATGTCGTCGCTGGCCGGAACCCCGCTGGCTGGACGCTGGGCGCCTGTGGACGCAACGCCGCCGTCCGCCGTCCCGGTAGTTCCCGCGGCATCCGCGGTGCCGGTGGCCGCCGCTGCTGTGCCGGCATACGCGGAGGACGGCGACGCTGACGACCCGGCGCGCATGGCAGAGGAACAGCAAGCGTCGGACGACCTTGATGCGTTGATGGCCGGGCTGTCCACCGGGCCTGCGGCAGCGCAGGACGAGGCTCCGGCCGAAGCGGAGGCGGCCAGTCAGGAGGGGGTTGCCAGCGGAGCGGAGGACGACCTTGACGCGCTTCTGGTAAGCCTGGGCGCGGAGCCGCCGGCAGCGGCCGATGATGAGGCTGAAGCCGACTTAGACGCCCTTCTCGCGTCACTGCAATAGGCGATGGCTGCAAGCAGGGGCGAGAGGCCAGGTTAGCCAGCCAGGCGGAGCACCAGGCTGATCTGGTCCGCCTGCGCCTCGGCCTCGGCCGGTACGGCGTCGCGGACCATGCGCCCGGCCTCCAGGCCCAGCGCGGCGAGCCGCGCCTCGACCAAGCTGGACCGCAGGTTGCCCAGATCGGCCAGCATGGCCGGCCCGTCGGCCGTCACATGCCGGATGACGGCCAGCACCGCCTCCGGGCGCTCTGCCGCGCGCGCCGCGGCGGCTGCGATGACGTCCGCAGCCGCGCCGTCCAGGGATGCGGACCATTCGGCGAACCCGATTGTCAAATCCTGGCTCCCGCCGCGCAGCGAGCCGCGGGCGCGGTCGGCGATGGCGGGATGGATGAGCCAGATTTCGTTCGCGTCTGGTCCGGCTTCCGCGCGCCAAAGGTCCTCGACCGCCGATTTCGACTCGCAGGACACGACCTCGATGGTAACATGCCGTGGCAACGTGTTGGCGAGGAGGTCATCTATGTGCTGCTCCCCCTGGACCAGTCAGGTCCGGCCCAAGTATTCAGCAAGCACGACGTCAACGATGGCATCCTCCTGTATTGCAGATTTGTTGCCGCGGTATTCAACGCCAGGGCATCTATGGCACTGAGGCTCAGCCTTTCGGGCGGCGGCGGCGGACCGTCCGCACGAACCCTTGCCACCTCCACGCTATCAATCGGCCGTGGCGAACGCAACGACTGGGTCCTGCCGGACCCGGACCGCCACCTGTCCAAGACGCACTGCGTCATCAGCGAGGAGAATGGGCGCTACGTCCTGACCGACCTCAGCACCAACGGCGTCTATATGAACGGCGCCCGCCAGCCGACGGCGCGCGACAGCCGCGTGGTGCTGACGGACGGGGATGAGTTCCGCCTGGGCGACTACAGCATCGTGGTGCATGAGGTCGCAGCGCCGCCGGCAGCCGCGCCGGGGCGCCGGGAGGGGCACGGGGACGACCCGCTGGACATTGATCCCCTCGACGACCCGCTGGGCCGCCCGCCGGACCCGGCGTTTGCCCATCCGTTGCAGCATACCCCGGTCCGCCCACCCGATGACCCGTTCGACCAGGCCGACAACGCCGCGCGCCGTCCGGCCGATCCGCATGACGACATGTTCGCCGGGGTAAAGCCGGCCGGCAACTGGGCCGGACCGTCCCAGGCGGACCATGCCGACGCGCCCCGCCACGCCATGCCCGTACATCGCGTGCTGCAGCCGGTGAACCCGGCGGAAATAGACTTCGACGCTTTGATCGGCGACCTGTCCCCGTTCCAGCCGCAGGCCCAGCCCCAGGATCAGCCGCAACCCCAGCCGCCGCCCCTGCCAGCGCCGCCGCCCCATTCCGGCTTGCTGCCCGCACAGGCGCAAGTGGCCTCTGCTGATCCCTTTGCCGGGTTGGATGACCTGATGGGAACCATGGGCGCTTCCGCCGTCTTCCCGCCCCGTATGGCATATCCGACGCCACTAGTTGCCGTGATGCAAGCGCCCGTACCAAGCCCCGCCCCGGCGCCCGCGCCGCCAGCAGCGGCTCAAGCTGCTTCTGCCGCGCCCCATGCTCCGCCCTCGCAATCTCCTGATGCCTTGCAGACGGCGGTCCATATGTTCCTGGACGGCGCCGGCCTGCCGCACGGCACCATCACCGGGGACCCCGAGGCCGCGCTGCGTCAGGTGGGCCAGGTGTTTCGTGCCCTGACCGAGGGCCTGCGCGAGGTGCTGATGTCCCGCGCCGCCATCAAGGGGGAGCTGCGGGTCGAGCAGACGCTGCTGAAGTCCCACGGCAACAACGCCCTGAAGTTTTCCCTCAGCCCGGACGACGCTATTGCGGCGCTGCTCAGCGCTGTCCGGCCCGGATACATGCCGCCCCTGGCCGCAACGCGGGAGGCGTTCGACGACATCAAGACGCACGAGCTTGCGGTGATGGCCGGCGTCCAGACAGTTTTGACTAGCCTTCTGCATCGTTTTGATCCAGAAACGCTGGAGGCCAAGCTGACGCAGGGCCGCTTCGCCGGTGTCGTGCCCGCGGCGCGAAAGGCGAGGTTGTGGGAGAACTTCTGCGACCTCTATAAGACCATCGCCTCCGAGGCTGAGGACGATTTCCAGGCCGTGTTCGGCCGGGCCTTCGCCAAGGCTTACACGGCGCAGTCGAAAAAGGACTAGGCCATGCACGAATGCCCCGCAGGGACCGGCACAGCCCTCTCCACCCGGCGCCGCGCCGTGCGGCGGGCGCTGGCGCACGGCCTTGCCGCGATGGCGCTGCTGGCGCCGGCTGCTTGTGGCGGGGCGTCCTCGCTTGGCTCGCCGGCGGCAAGCGGCGCGTCGTCGTTGGGATCGTCCCTTGGCTCCGGCTCGCTCGGTGCGTCCTCCCTCGGGTCGGCGCTGCCGTCGGCATCCACCGCGGCGTCGGCGCTGTCCGGCGGCGGCGGCGGCGCATCCGGCCTGACCGCCGCGGCCCAGCCCGCCGTGTCGGCGCTGACCAGCGCGGCGTCCTCCGCCGCGTCGTTCCTGGCCGCTCCGGCCGGAACGCGGGCCGTGGAGGTCCGGCTCACGGCCGCTGCCGGGGCCAATGCGTCCGCGTCCGGACAGGGGGCACCGGTCGTCGTCCGCATCTACCAGCTCGGCTCCACCGCCGCGTTCGACAAGGCGGAGTTCTTCCGCCTGCTCAACGCCGACGCCGCCACCCTCGGCGCCGACCTGATCGCCAAGGATGAGGTGCTGGTCGCCCCTGGCGCCACCCGGCAGCAATCTTTGGTCCTGACCGACAAGGTCCGGGCCATCGGCCTGTTCGCGGCCTTCCGGGACTTCCCGCGCAAGGCGTGGCGCCTGGCGGTGCCGGTTCCTGCCGGGTCCGCCGCCACGGTGCCGGTCGCGGTCACGGCCGCCGGCCTCGCGGCAGGGGCCTGACGCCGTGGGGTGGGAGAACAAGGTCGTATGGGGCGAGGGCCTGTTCCTGCAGCCCCAGCACCTGCAGCAGCAGGAGCGCTACCTGGAGCGGCTGGTACGCGCCAGCACCGCGGCGCTGACGCCGTTCAGCTTCGGCCTCACCCGGCTGGAAGTGGATGCGGACCTGCTCACCCTGGGCAAGTTCGCGCTCCGCTCCGCCAGCGGCCTGATGCCGGACGGCACGCCGTTCGCCATTCCCGGCGACGTGGACCAGCCGCTGCCGATTGACCTGCCGGAAACGCTCCGAAACACCACGCTGCACCTGATGCTGCCGGCCCGCCAGCCCGGCGCAGTCGAGACGGCGCCGGCCGAGCGCACGGACACCGCCGCCCGCTTCGTCCTGGACGAGCACGAGGCGATGGACACCAACGCCGGCTACCAGTCCGTCGCCACCCTGCCGGTCGGCCGTTTGCGCTTCCGCCTGGGCGTCGAGCAGGAGGCGCGCGGCGGCCAGGTCACGATCGGGCTGATCCGCGTGATCGAGGTACGCGCCGACCGCTCCGTCGTGCTGGACGAGGGCTACATCCCGCCCGTGCTGGTGTGCGAGGCGTCGGGCGTCCTGGCCGGCTACGTCGCGCAGTTGCAGGGCCTGCTGCACCAGCGGGCGGAGGCGCTGGCCGGGCGCGTGTCGGAGAGCACGACCCGCGGCGCCGCGGAGATCGCCGACTTCATGCTGTTGCAGCTCTGCAACCGCTACGAGCCGCTGATGACGCACCTGAACGCCGGCATCGGCCAGCTCCACCCGGAAAGCCTGTATCGCGTGCTGGTGCAAATGGCCGGCGAGCTTGCGACCTTCACCGAATCCCGCAAGCGCCCGCCGGCCTTCCCACCCTATCGGCACGAGGACCTGCACGCGACCTTCCGCCCCGTGATGGCGTCGCTGCGCCAGTCGCTGTCCGCCGTGCTGGAGCAGACGGCGGTGCCGATCCCGCTGCAGGAGCGCAAGTTCGGCATCCGCGTCGGCCCCATCGTGGACCGCAGCCTGGTCACGGACGCGACCTGGGTGCTGGCCGTCAAGGCGCAGATACCGGCCGAGACCCTGCGCCGCGGCCTGCCCAACCAGATCAAGATCGGCCCGGTTGAGCAGATACGCGAGCTGATCAACGTGGCGCTGCCCGGCATCGCCATACGCGCCCTGCCGGTCGCGCCGCGCCAACTGCCCTACTACGCCGGCACGTCGTACTTCGAGCTGGACCGCAGCAGCCCTTACTGGGCCGCCCTGGCGCGGGCCGGCGGCGTTGCGATACACATCGCGGGCGACATTCCGGGGCTTGAGGTCGAGTGCTGGGCAATCCGGGGATGACCGATGGCAGATGATCCCTTCGCCGAACCCGGCGACACCGAGGGCACGGTGTTCCGCCCCCGCCCGTCCGGGACGGGCAGCGGCGGTCCGGGCAACACCATGTCGAGCACGCTGTCCGGGACCAGGACGGGCGGGGCAGGGGTCGCCGTCGTGGAACGGCGGCAGGATGCCGTCCGCCCGGTGCCGAAGGTCGGCGACAACGCCCTGGTCGCCGCCGCCGCCCCGGTGCTGGCCGCTGCCGTTCGCATCGCCAACGACCGCGCGCAGCCGCCCGACCCGGAGCGTTTGCGCCGGGCCATGACGACGGCGATACGCGGGTTCGAGACCGATGCCCTGGCCACCGGCCTCGACACCCGCTCGCTGCGCGCCGCGCGCTACGCCCTGTGCGCGACGGTGGACGACCTGGTGCTCAGCACGCCCTGGGGGATGCAGTCGAGCTGGACCCGGCAGAGCATCACCAGCGTGTTCCACAACGAGGTCATCGGCGGCGAGCGGTTCTTCGATATCCTGGAGCAGATGCAGGCCGACCTGGGCCACCACGCCCCGGTGGTCGAGCTGATGTATCTCTGCACCTCGCTCGGCTTCGAGGGGCGCTACCGCGTCCTGCCGCGCGGCGTCGCGGCGCTGACCGACCTGCGGGAAGGCGTCTATCGCACCCTGCGCGGGCGCAAGGGCGACTTCGAGCGGGAGCTGTCGCCGCACTGGCGCGGCCTGGCGACAGGCGCCATGAAGTTCCTGCGCGACGTCCCAATCTGGGCGCGGCTGCTGGCGACTGCCGTGCTGGCGCTGCTGCTGTACATGCTGTTCAGCTTCGTCCTAGCCGGCATCAGCGACGCGGCCTTCGCGGAGTTGGCGTCGCTGCCGCCCAAAGACCATTTCCCTGTCACCCACGTCGTCCCGCGCGCCCCGCCGCCGGGGACCGCCGCGGCGCCGGCCGCAGAGCTGCCGCCGCCGACCACCTTCAGCCAGCGGCTGCGCCAGTTCCTGGCGCCCGAGATCAAGGAGGGCCTGGTGACGGTGCTGGAGGACGCCCAGACCACCACCGTGCGCCTGACCAACCGCAACATGTTCGGCTCCGGCCAGGCCGTGCTGGGACCGGCCTACCCGGCGTTGTTGGTCAGGATCGGCGACGCCATCGAGAGCGAGCCTGGGAAGGTCGTCGTGTTCGGTTACTACCGACAACCAGCCGATCCGCACTGCCCGCTTCCCCTTCAATTTCGAGTTGTCGCAGGCCTGCGCCGACACCGTCGTCGCCGCACTGCGCGCACGCCTGAAGAAGGCAGTCCGCATCACGGTAAAAGGCAAGGCCGACGCCGAGCCGATCTCTCCCAACACGACGCCCGACGGCCGCCAGCAGAACAGGCGGACGGAGATCGTCCTCACCCGTCTGTCGGACACGCCATGAACCCTCTGCCCTTCCTGGTCACGACCTACCGCTCGCGCTGGTTCCGCAGCGGTCTGATCGTCCTGCTGCTCATGGTGCTGGTGTGGTTTGCAGGCCCGCTGCTGGGCCTGGGCGCGCTGCATCCGCTTGAGACCGAGATCGCCCGCTACATCGCCATCGGCGTGCTGTTCGCCCTTTGGGTCATCCACAACCTAGTTCACCAGCTCCGTGCCCACCGGCGGGACAAGGACCTGGCCAAGGGCATCGCCCAGGGCACGCCGGAGGAGCAGTCCGCCGCTGCCCGCTTGAAGGAAACGGAGAAGGCGTCGGCCGAGGAGGTCGCCGTCTTGCAGGACCGGCTGCAGAAGGCCATGCAGGCGCTGCGGAAGTCCAAGCTGGGCCGGTCGCGCAAGCGGCTGTCCACCATGCCGTGGTACATGATCATCGGCCCGCCCGGCGCCGGCAAGACCACGGCGCTGCAGAATTGCGGCCTGCGCTTCCCGCTGGAGACCGGCAAGCAGCCGGTGGCCGGCGTCGGCGGCACCCGCAACTGCGAGTGGCTGTTCACCGACGAGGCCGTGCTGATAGACACCGCCGGCCGCTACACCACGCAGGACAGCACGGCGGACGTGGACAGCGCCGGGTGGCTCGGCTTCCTCGACATGCTGAAGAAGCACCGCAAGCGCCAGCCGATGAACGGCGCGCTGGTGGCGATCAGCCTGTCCGACCTCGCCAGCCAGACGGAGGCGGAGCGCCAGGCCCATGCCCGCGCCATACGCCACCGCGTCCGCGAGTTGCACGAGCGGCTGAACGTGCGCGTGCCGATCTACGTGCTGTTCACCAAGGCGGACCTGATCGCCGGTTTCACCGAGTTCTTCGACAACATGGGCCGGGAGGAGCGCGACCAGGTCTGGGGCATGACTTTCCCCATGGACGACGGCACGGAGGAGGAGGGCGCCGTCGCCGCCTTCCGCGCCGAGTTCGACCTGCTGGTGGGCCGCCTGAACGACCGGATGCTGGAGCGCGTCCATCAGGAGCCGGACATACGCCGCCGCCGCCTGATCTACGGCTTCCCGCAGCAGGTCGCGTCCCTGCGCGACGTTGCGGCGGAGTTCCTGACCGACGCCTTCCGGCCCAGCCGGCTGGAGGCGCGTCCGCTGCTGCGCGGCGTCTATATGACGAGCGGCACCCAGGACGGCACGCCGATTGACCGCCTGCTGGGCACGATGACGGCGGAGTTCGGCCTGCCGCGCCAGGCCGCGGCGGCGGCGTCCGGGCCGGGCCGCAGCTACTTCCTGTCCCGCCTGTTGCGCGAGGTGATCTTCGGCGAGGCCGCGCTGGCCGGGCTGGACCCCAAGGTGGAGCGGCGGCGGAAGCTGGTCAGCATCGGCGCCTACGCGGCCTGCGGCCTCGCGCTGCTAGGGCTGGCCGGATCATGGCTGGGCAGCTACGTCGGCAACCGCGAGCTGATCGCCCAGGTCCACGCCGGGGCCAGCAGCTACAACGCGCTGCTCGGCGAGTTGCAGCGCCGCGGCGCGGAGGACCAGGACCTGGCCGCGACGGTGCCGCCGCTCAACGCGCTGCGCGGCATACGCGCCGGCTACAACGAGCGGGATGTCTCCCCCAGCGTGAGCCTGACGTTCGGCCTGTACCAGGGCACCAAGCTCAGCAGCGCGGCGACGGAAGCCTACCGCAAGGCGCTGAACTCCGTCCTGCTGCCGCGCCTGCTGACCTTGGCCGAGAAGCAGGTCGCGGCGAACCTGGAAAGCCCCGACATCCTCTACCAGACGCTCAAGATCTATCTGATCCTCAGCCGGCAGGGGCGGCTGGACAGCGAGCTTATCAAGGGGTGGCTGCAGGCTTACCTGCTCGCCACCTATCCCGGGGAGGAAGACGAGGCGAACCGCACGGCGCTGCTCGACCATGTCACGGTCATGCTGGAGGAGCCGCTGCGTGCGATCCCGATGAACCTGCCGCTGGTCGCCCAAGCCCGCGCGGTGCTGACGAAGCAGCCGTTGGCCGAGTACAGCTACAACCGCATCCTCCGCAGCAAGACCGTGCAGGGCGTGCCCCCATGGACGGTGGTGGACGAGGGCGGGCCGGAAGCCGGCCGGGTGTTCGAGCTGCGCTCCGGCAAGGACCTGAAGCAGGGCATCCCCGGGGTCTATACCTGGCCGGGCTACCACACCGCCATGATCCCGATGGTCGCCACCGTCACGCAGGACATCTCCGAGGACAGTTGGGTGCTCGGCCACGAAAAGCGGGACACGCAGGTGGCCATACGGGACACGGCCAAGTTGCGCCGGGACGTGCTGGGCCTCTACTTCAACGACTTCACCCGGCGCTGGGACGCTATGCTGGCCGACATCGCCATCAAGCCCTACACGACGCCGGAACAGGCGCTGGACCAGCTCAGCCGCCTGGGGTCGCCGAACTCGCCGCTGCGCGACGTGCTGGAATCGATTGACTGGCAGACGCAGTTGAGCCGGCCCTCGATAACCGCAGGCGTGACCGGCGCCGCTGGCGACAAGGCAACCAACCTCCTGAGACGCTCGACGGGACTGGCGGCCTACGAGGCGCGGGTCGGCCTCTCGATGCGCCAGCTTGAGCTGGCCCGCATCCTGGGCGAGGCGTTCGGCACCGACACCAGCGGGAAGCCCGTTGATCCCGCACAGCGCGTGGACGACTATTTCCGCCTGCTGCACAGGTTCGTCGCAGGCGAGCAGAACCGTCCTTCCCCGCTGGAGGTTGCCATCGAGCGCATCCAGGCGATGTATCGCAGCTTCAAGGACGCTGCGGCCACCCCGGGCGGAAGCGATGCCCTTGTGAAGTCCCTCAACAACCCGGTCACGTCCGCTCCTGTTCCGGGCAGCGGTGGCGGGGCCGGCGGTTCTGCGCCAGCCGCCGGGCCGGAGGGTGCGATGACGGGCGGCACCGCCGCCCAGTTGCAGGAGCTGACACGGTCCATGCCGCCGGAGATCGCGCGGATCATGGGTCCGGTGGCGCGCAACGCGACCACGGTCGCGGCAGGGAGCGCCGGGACGGAGCTGGCGAACGCTTGGCGCAGCCAGGTCGTGCCATTGTGCGAGCTGGCGTTCAAGCGCTACCCCTTCGTGCCCGGCAGCAGCGACGACGTGCCGGTTGACGACTTCATCCGCCTGCTGGGACCCGGCGGCGAGATGGAGAAGTTCTTCAACGCCTACCTCAAGTCCTATGTGGACACGGCCAAGCGGCCCTGGGGCTGGATCGCCCCGGACCGCGCGCCGTCCGGCATATCGGCCGCCTCGCTCGCACAGTTCGAGCGTGCGGCGCAGATACGCGAGGGCCTGTTCAACAACGGCTCCAGCGTCCAGGTGCGGTTCCAGTTGACCCCAGTGACCATGGACTCCGCCCTGGGCCAGGTGAGCGTGGACATCGGCGGCCAGACCTTGACTTACGCGCACGGACCGTTGCAGGCGCAGCCTTTCCTGTGGCCGGGCGCCGACGGCAAGTATGGCGTGCGCCTGACGATGACGCCGGCGGCTGCAGGCGGCGTCGCCGCCGTTACCGAGAAGGACGGGCCTTGGGCGCTGCTGCGCCTGCTCGACGGGCGCATCAACCCCGGGGCGCAGCCGGATAAGTTCCGCGTCAGCTTCCAGGGCGGCGGCGGCGCGGCGGTGTTCGAGCTGGCGGCAAGCTCCGTCCGCAACCCCTTCACACTCTCGGCCCTGCGCAGCTTCCGCTGCCCGCCAAAGCTTTAGGAGCGTCATGTCGGGTTCAGCATCAGGCGCGTCGGGCGAGGCAGGCGGACGCGCGAAGGACTACGCCCCGGTCGAGGTGGACTTCGTTCCCGACCCCGGCTTCCAACTGCTGTTCGACGGGCTGAGCGCGGAGGAGGAGCTGGGGCGACCCTTCCTCATCAACCTCGACCTGTCCAGCGGCAAGCGGCTGGCCGACGTGGACAAGCTGATCGGCAGCTCCTGCTCGATCTGGATGTTCCAGGAGGACGCCAAGGACCCGGAGCCGAAGGACCGCTACTTCCATGGCATCGTCACCAGCCTGACCTCGGGCGGCCTGGTCGGCGGCGCATACCGCTACAAGCTGGAGGTGCGGCCCTGGATACACCTGCTCAAGAACCATGTGGACTGCCGCATCTTCAACAACAAATCGGCGTTCCAGATCGTCACGCAGGTCTTCCGGGACGCCGGCTTCTCGGATTTCGAGGACAAGCGCCAGGCGGCCCACGGCGACCGGCAGCTTGTCTATACCGTCCAGTACAACGAGTCCTCCCTTGCCTTCGTCACGCGGCTGATGGAGCTGTACGGGTTCTATTACTTCTTCAAGTTCGCCAAAGACAAGCACACCCTGGTCCTGGCGGACGACCCGAACTGCCACGAGTTGCTGAAGCCCGAGGTGCCGCTGACGTTCGACACTACGGAGTATCGCACCGTTGATGACCACGTCTGGCAATGGTCCATTGACCACGGCCTGAACTCCGGCAAGTACACCTCGCAGGACTACAACTTCACCACGCCGTCCGCCGACCTGACGGCCAAGAACGTGCAGCCGCAGGACAACCGCTTCGGCTCGTTCGAGACTTACGAGTATCCCGGGCACTTCGAGACCACGGAGCATGGCCACGGCCAGAACGACGTACGCATGCAGGAGCTGCTGTCCCGGCGCGAGACCTACAACGGCCAGAGCAACTCCCGGAAGCTGCACGCCGGCTGGCGCTTCACGCTCAACGACGCGAAGGGCACGCCGCCCAAGCGCGACTTCCTGATCGTCCACTCCCTGACGACGGTGCAGGGCACCGAGGGCAACCCGAACCCGAACTTCGAGAACGTGGACAGCTACCGCGTGGACCTGCGGTGCATCCCGGCTACCACCCACTTCCGCATGGAGCGCACCACACAGCGCCCGATGATACGCGGCACCCAGACCGCGCACGTCGTCGGCCAGTCCGGAGAGGCCATCACCACCGACAACCACGGGCGGATCAAGGTCAAGTTTCCCTGGGACCGCAGCGGCACCGCCGACTACGACCGCACCTGCTGGATACGCACGTCGCAGGCTTGGGCCGGGTCGAACTACGGCGCCATGTTCATCCCCCGCGTCGGGCAAGAGGTGCTCGTCAGCTTCATGGAGGGCAACCCGGACCGCCCGGTCATCAGCGGCAGCGTCTATAACGGCAACAACAACGCCCACCACGGCTCGGCGGCCCACAAGACCCGCACCGTCATACGCTCCGCCACCACCGCCGGCAGCACCGACGACGGCGCCAACGGCAACGAGCTGCACTTCGAGGACAGCACGGGCGGCGAGAACCTGTATATGCGCGCCCAGAAAGACTTCACCGTGGACGTGAAGCACGACCAGGTCGTGACGATAGACAACGACCGCAGCGTCACCATCAAGGCCGGCAACGACACCCTCAACGTCACGATGGGCAGTTGCTCCACGACCGCCATGACGACGATCACGCTGACGGTCCTCGGCAGCAAGATCACCATCAGCGGCGGCAGCATCTCCATCGCCCCTCCGTGCCAATGACGATGAGACATCGTCCCCCCGGAAGTTTAGCCTTGAGGGTGCTGAAGGATGATCTTGCTCATGCCCATGATCCCGACCCCGATCAAC
>JAABUM010002837.1_pt1 | contig 22386 bp, 19 predicted proteins | sample 5559161 | NCBI WGS metagenome assembly JAABUM01 (sample SAMN10711868, study PRJNA513369) | rock metagenome | isolation source: Antarctica rocks | place: Antarctica: Victoria Land, Siegfried Peak nord
CCGCAGCGATTGAAGCCGGCTTTGGTCTGGCGGTCGGTGGCCGCGCAAGAAGGGCAGGCAATGGTGGAGGGGCAGGTAGTCATGCCAGGATTATCGGCTACTCCTGCGCGAAACTGGACACTCCCCGAGGTCAACGAAGACGCCGCCAAGGCCGTCTCCAAACGCTGTCCCGGCCCGCTCTCGGGAGCAATTGATCCGGGCACTCAGCCGCTGGGCGCGCTCCACCATTCGCTCGCCCTGAAGCCAGGTGCGTCCGTCCGGCTCGTCTATCTGATGAGCTTCGGCAAAGGCCGCGCCGAGGCCGCTCGCAACTACGCGCGCTGCCCAGATGCCGACGAGGCGCTGGACCGGACGCGCAGCCACTACCACGGCGTTCTGGGGCGCGCCGTCGTTTTCACGCCTAGCGAGGAGGTCAACCGGGGCGTGCTGTGGGCCAAAGCCAACATGCTGCGGATATTGATCAAGGCGCCGACCGGCTGGTGCTTCGTCAACGATCCCACCCGGAGCAACAACAGCGTCGCCCGCGACACCGCCTGGTTCGCCTACGGGGCGGACTACATCCGGCCCGAGTTCAGCCGCGAGGCGCTCCTGGCCTATGTGGAGCGGCAGGAGAAGAGCGGCCTGGTCGTCGAGTACTACGACATCCGGGGTGGCAAGACGGAAGACTACGGGCTCAACATCAACGACAACACGCCCCTGCTGGTCCTGGGCCTCTGGCACCACTACAACACCGCCGGCGACAAAGGGTTTCTCCAGGAAATCTACCCGGCGGCGAAGAAGGCGGCGGAGTACCTTCTCTCCCAGCGCAACGACCAAGGCCTCGTCTGGTGCAGCGCCACGGGGACCTCCGACTTCGGCATCATCGGCTGGCGCAACGTCATCACGAACTACCGCCTCTCCGGCGCAACCACCGAAGTCAACTCCGAGTGCTACGCCGCGCTCAAAACAGTCTCGCACATGGCGCGCGTCCTGGAGAAGCACGAAGAAAGCGTGCGGTTCGCCAGCGAGGCAGGGGCGCTGCGGGAGGCGATCAATACGCACCTGAAGAACCCCGAGAACGGCCTGTACTACCTCAGCATTGACGTGGGAGGCCGCCCCCGAACGGACGTGACGAGCGACCTGGTTTTCCCCGTGATGTACGGCGTGGCCGACGAGGAGACCAGCGCCCGCATCGTCAGCCGCCTGAGCGAGCGGGACTTCTGGACGGCGGCGGGCATCCGCACCGCCCCGAGCGACGCCGTGGAATACGATCCCGACGGCGGGACGGACGGCCCCTACGGGCTGCAAGGGGGCGTCTGGGTAGGCGTATCGTTCTGGTTCGCCTTCGCCGCTGCGCCCTACAACCCCGAGTTCATGGGCCTGGCGCTGGGCAGCAGCTTCCGCAACTACTCGGCCGACCCCCGCCGCAACAACACGGTGCCGGGCCAATTCTCCGAGTGGCTGCATGGGGAGACTCTGGTCAACCAGGGCATGATGCTCTCGCCGTGGTTTCCGCCGCGCTACCTGTGGGCGGCCATCGAGGGCGCGGCGGGACTGGACCTGAGCGGCGACGAGCTGAGCCTCAGCCCGCGCTTGGCCCCACAGTGGAAGTGGCTAGGGGTGCGAAACCTGCCGTATCGGGGACAGCGGCTGGCGTGGCTTGCCGTGCGCGCGCCGGACGTGCGGCTCTACACCAATTTCCAGATGCCCAAGGCCGGCTCACACCAGGCTTATGCGGAGGACGTCACGGGGGAAGTGGAAGCCCTCGGCAGCGCCATCTGCGTTCTCGCCCTGCGTCAAGGGACTGACCTGCTGGTGTTCGCGGGCAGCACGGCGGAGGAGGCAGTAACGACGTCAGTGCGCCTCCTGTGCAGTCTCTCCGGCTCCTATCGCCTGCGCCGTTACGATAGCTTGCTCGGCCACTGGCAGGACGGCGGCCTCGTCCCGGCCGAGCACCTCCGGCAAGGCCGTGTACTGGAAATCGAGCGCAAGGGGTTCAGCCTTCTGGAGCTGACACAGGAGGTCTGACAATCAATTAATTTGTATCCAAACCGTCTATCCGGGCGCTATTATCCAGACGCTATTTTGGCGTGACCCCAAGTTTTCGGAGCAGCAGGGGCATGGTCAGCCCCTGCACGAGAACGGAGAACGCGACGACGCCGAACGTGGCGATCACGATCTCATCGCGCAGCGCAAGCGAGCGCGGTAATGAGAGGGCGAGGGCGAGCGCCAAGGCGCCCCGCAGCCCGCCCCACCATAAGACGTGCTGGTGCCTCCAGGAAACAGCCCACCGGGAGCGTAGGAACAACAGACAGAGCGGATACACCGCCAGCGCCCGCCCAACGATGACCAGACCGATCGCCAGCATAATCGCAGCCACGCCGAGCGCCGCAAACGGGATCGCCGCCACCCGCAGGCCGATGAGCAGGAAGATCAACGAGTTCGCGAGGAAGGCCACGAACTCCCAGAAGTCCAATACGAAGGCGCGCCCCCGTTCTGAGAGGGGATTGGCCTGCTCGTCTTTGCACAGGACGCCGAGGTTGCCCATAACGAGGCCCGCGGTCACGGTCGCCAGCACTCCGGACACATGGACATGCTCGGCCATCAGGAACGAGCCATAGGCGGCAGCCGTCGTCAAGGCGGTCTCCACCAAGTGGTCGGCTGTCCGGCCGGCCATGAGTATCGCCACCCCACCACAAGCGGCCCCGATTAGCATCCCGCCTCCCACGGTCATCGCCAGGGTGCCTGCCACGTTCGCCGCGGTCACCGTCTCGCCGCCGGAAGCCAGGCTCCAGGAGAGGGCAAGGGCGAATAAGACCGCCGCCATGCCGTCATTGAGAAGGCTTTCAGTCTCCACCAGCAGACGCAGGCGCCCAACGACGCCGGTGTCCTTGAACATGGCGATCACGGCGACGGGGTCGGTCGCCGCGAGGAGGATGCCAAAAACGAGCGCCGAGGGCCACGGCCATTCTAGGAGCTGCCTCATCCCCCAGGCTACGAAGAAAGCGGAGATCACGACGCCAAGAGTCGCCAAGGTGAGGACCGGCAGCGTGTCTCGGCGCAGTTCCTTCCAGTGGATGTTCAAAGCCGCCTCAAACAGCAGCGGCGGAAGGATCACGTCGAAAATCAGCTCCTGCGTGAGAGTGACCCCTGCACTGATCCGGGCTACTGCGAGACCAAGGCCCGCCATCACCAGCCCGACGGTGTAGGGCAGGCGCAAACGGCGGGCGAGAAGCGCTACCAGGATAGCCACGATCAGTAGGAGAACAGTGCGGTCCAAAATGAAGCTCATTGGTCCATTATGGCGCGTATTTTGATTTCGGAGCGGTGCAATCCTTTGTCGCCGCAACAATCCAAGGACAATCCCAAGCTTGTTTTCAATAATAGAGCAGGAACCGAGTCTGATAGGAAACTTTGTTCATGGTGGCCGGCCTAGCCGCGAGGCCGGGACGAAACTCATCCGGACGAAACCCATCCTGCATAGCGGACATAAAATCCCCTCCGACACAGCAGCTCCTCGGCATATCCAGTGTTGATCTGAAAGCAACGGCGCTCTAAAGGCGGAGGATTGTCTCAAAAACTGGGGATTTCGAGACATTATCCATCTGAAAATCGCCGTTTTCCACGTCGTCTGAACCGTATCGTAATCGAACGATTCTGAGACTGCCGCTAAACGGAGCTATCATATAGTAAACCATCACCCAATGAAACGCTCGTTTGTGACTTTACAGTATCATTCCCATCCGCAGGACGCCGCCCTGCCGGGGCATTTGACTGGCCCGGCACTGGCCGAAGACTTACGAGAGGTTTAATACAGCGAACTACTTGGCGGCCCCGGTTGCGGAGATGATTGGCTCAGCCATGGGGAGCGTGAACTCCATAGGCTGCCGACACCGTCCCGGCGAAGGCGAAAAAGGCCGCGCCGCCCAGCGCTTTGGCGGGCGCGGCCGGGCAAGCATGTCGTCAGTGGGGGGAGGTGCGTCCTCTGTCATGCCATTTTCTCTTAACACTTTCCCTTAACACCTGGTCACTGCCCCGGCGGCAGTACGGTCACGGGGACGCGGATCTCCCGCGTCACCGGCGCGAGGCAGACCCGGTCGCTGCAGGGCTGGTAGAGGACGCGCAGGGCAATCATGGCCGGGCCGGGCCGGACGTTTGCCGCGACAGTCAGAGGAATAGTGATAAGCGCCGTCCCTCGGTAAACGGCCAGGCGCGTCCCTCCCAGCAGCACCCCCTGAGCCGGCGGGTAGAAGATGGCTCCGTCCGGGGTGGCTTCGAGGCTCCCGCGCCCCAGGGTCACCCCGGTCGGGATCAGGTCGGGCTGACCTGACTCGTGTGCGTTGACATGCCACCCGGCGCGAATGCGAAGCGTCAGGGTGACGCGCAGGCGCCCGCCGACCCGCACACGGGCGGGGAGGACGGTCCCGCGGAGACGGACCACGTCGTTTGCCGGCGAGGGTGGGGCGGCCAGGCTGAACACCGGCGGGACTCCTGCGTTCCCCAACGCGTCTTCTGCGGCCAGTGCCAGCGTCTGCACGGACGTGGGTGATCGCTGTAATGTTCCTTGAAAGGCGGCGACCGTGGCGCGGGCCAGTGCCGTGTCTTTCCGGTCGCCGGTCAGCCGGCCTAGGCGGGCCAGCACGCGCACCGCGACGGCGTTTCCGGAGGGCAGGGCGCTGTCATACGGGTCCTTCAGGCGCACAAGCAGCCCGCCCGTGCCGCCCTCCTCAAAGAATCCGCCATGCGTCCGATCCCAGAACAGCGCCACCATCGTATCGGTAAGACGCCGGGCGGCGGCCGCCCAGCGCCTGTCCCCGGTCGCCTCACTCAGATCAAGCAGCCCGTCCGCCAGGTAAGCGTAGTCGTCCTGAAAAGCCGCCGGGCCGAGGTGGCCGCCCCGCCAGTCGCGCCGAAGCGTGCCGTCTGGCCGCATCAGCGTCGTCGTGGCGAACACCGCCGCCCGCGCCGCTGTCCTCGTGTCTTCCGGCTCGTCCAGATCCCGGCCGGCCCGCGCCAGGCTGCCGATCATCAGGCCGTTCCATCCAGCGATGATCTTGTCATCGCGGCGCGGCTGCACGCGGGTCTGCCGTACACCCAGCAGCTTCGCCCGCAGGGCGGCGATCCGGGCCTCGAACGGGGCCGGGGCCTGTCCCTCGCCCGCGGCGTACTGATCCAGCGGCTTCGCCAGGAACAGAATGTTTTTGCCAGTCGCCTGATCCGTCGCCGGGTCGTTGTAGTTGCCGCCGTCGGCGACGCTGTAGACACGGGCGAAGAGGGCGCCGTCCTGCGGGCCAAGAACCTCCAGGATCTCACGGCGCGTCCAGACGTAGGTGCCGCCCTCTTCCCCGCCCGAGTCGGCGTCCAGGGCAGAGTAGAAACCGCCCTGCGGGTCCGTCATCTCGCGTGTGACCCAGCCGTAGAGGCCGTCCGCAACGTCTTTGTCCCGGACGTCCCGCGTCAGCGCGTAGGCCGCGGCATAGGACCTGCCGAGTAGGGCGTTGTCGGAAAGCATCTTCTCGAAGTGGGGGACCTTCCAGCCGGCGTCCGTCGCGTAGCGGTGGAAACCGCCGCCCAGGTGATCGCGGATGCCGCCTCGCGCCATCGCATCCAGCGTTCCGAGGGCCATCGCCCGCGCCTGCGTGTCCTCCCTCTCGCCGGGCGACAGCAGCAGGGCGAGGCTGGCATGCGGCGGGAATTTGGGCGCACCGCCAAAGCCGCCGTGCAGGGCGTCGTAGCGGTCGTGCAGGGCAGCCACCGCTTCGCGCACGGCCTCCGGCGGCAGGGCCGCCGTCAGCGGCCCCACGCCCCGGTCCTGCGCCGCGGCGGCCATTCTCATCTGCGCGGTGATCCGGGCCGCGCTGAGGACGACTTCGGAGTGCTGCCTGTGATACGCAGCCGCCGCCCCGGCGAGCAGACGCAGAAGGTCCGCTTTGGGCAGGTACGTCCCGCCGTAGAAAGGGCGCCCATCCGGGAGGAGCAGCGTCGTCTCCGGCCAGCCGCCGGAGCCGGTCAGGATCTGCACGGCGCTCATGTAGACGTCGTCCACGTCGGGCCGCTCTTCCCGGTCCACCTTGATCGCGACGAAGTCGGCGTTGAGTGCCTTCGCCACCTCCGGCTGCGAGAACGACTCGCGTTCCATCACGTGGCACCAGTGGCAGGTTGAGTAGCCGACCGAGAGGAAGACGGGCTTGTTCTCACGCCTGGCCTGAGCGAACGCCTCCGGCCCCCAGGGATACCAGTCCACCGGGTTATGAGCGTGCTGAAGAAGATAGGGACTGTGCTCGTGGATGAGCCGGTTGGTGTATCGGTAGGAGCCGTCGGGCTTTCGGGCGTCGCCGCCGCCGGCGCGTGACGAGGCCGGCACGCCCGCGTCGTGGCGGGCGCGGACTACCAGCGCGCACGGGACCATCACGGCCCCAGTGGCCAGAAGAAACAGCAGTGTGCCGGGCGACTTGATCATGCCACTTCCTGTTCGTTGGAGTTCTGCTCGGCGGGCGTCGCCTCCCACTCCTCGACACGCAGGTCCGGGTGCACACCGGGCAGCGCGAGCCGGTACCAGATGAACGGGAAGAGAGGGTTGGGCAGCCAGTAGAGCCAGCCCAGATTCCAATCCCCCTGACCACCGGCGAGCCGCAGGCGCATTCCCACGTAGAGGCCTTTGTACACGCAGATCCCGGGGAGAAAGTTGGGCTGAAAGGCGCGCTGCGCGCGAACATGCCTCCAAGGGATGTAGTAGTTACCCTCGAACGGCAGAATGTCCCAAGTCCCCAGAGGGCCTTCGGCGAGGACGGCCTCCGCCGGGCGATAGGTGATCCGCAGGTATTTCTTAGTCATGGCCGGCACCCGCACGGACACCGCGGAGCGCCAGCAGCGGTATGACGCTCCGCGGAATCAGCGCTACATCTTGCCCATTCCACCCATCTTGCCGTGCATCATCATGCCGCCCATCGGCTTCATGGTCTTGATGTCGGCGTCCGTCTTGCCGGGGATCACGCCCATCCCGGCGTCCCAGCCGCCCTTGCACTGGGTACAGACGGGCATCCCCATCGCGGCGTGCTTGCCGCAGGGGCAGGAACCCATCGTGACGGCGCAACTGTCACACATCGGCCGGATGCAGCACTTGTAGTTCGGCCCGGCCTTGATCTTGTTGACCTGGGCCTGAACCCTCTTGCGACGCCGTCGTCTGTGGCATCATCATGCTGCCCTTCATCATTTTGCCGTCCATCGGGGCGGCCTGCGCCCTGGGAAGCGAGACGAACGCCAGCGACAGGATAGCCGCAGCGAGCGGGATTCCCATGACGAAACGGCTCTTGATTGAGTGTGACATTTCTTTCCCCTTTACTTTTTCACGTTATGGCTCTTGAGTTGAGATACGTTCACCGCGTCGTTTCTCGGTGCCATGGAGTGTTCGCACTAATACTCTCTGCGACGATCGGTGGCTTTGTGGGCTGCTGAGGCTCACATCTTGCCGCCCATGTTGCCGCCCATTTTGGAGCCGTCGGCGAAACCCGCCGGGGCCTTGCTCATTTTGGTCAGCGTGTGGCCCATTGGGTCCTTGTAACCCATCTTCTTGGCCTGGGCCGCCGGGTAGTACATCTTGCACTCGGTGCAGGCGTACACCGTCTTGCCTGCCGTCGCCTTGGGCGCCATCTTGTGGTGCGCCATCTTGTGCGAGGCCTGGGAAGTCACTGGCACCGCCATGAGCAGGGCGGCGAAGGCCGTGGCGGCCGCTCCGGCGGCCAGACGGCGCAGAAGCGTCGGTGTGTTTGTCATTTTGTTCTCCTTAAACGTGAGCCGGACACTGACCGGTACTCTGCCCACTGTTACAGGCCGTTGCGCCGGTTTTATGCAGGACGCACGAAAACTCCCCAGGGAACTTTCCGCTCTCCGAAGGGGGTGCGAATCCTGAACCGACAGGGAATGTGGATCGCAGGGCGGCGTCGGGCATAAAAGACAGGCGCTTTGCTGTATAAACAAATAATGAACACGCTGGGGTTGAGCGGGAGCGAGGGCGGGCCAAGCGACGAGGTTCTGGCGCGACGGTGCATCGCCGAGGCGGACGAACAGGCCTTCGCGGAACTCGTGTTTCGCTACCAGGACGCGATCCTGCGACTCACCGCCCGGTTCACGGCCGGCCCCGAGGACGCCGAGGATCTGGCGCTGGACACGTTCGTGCGCGCCTGGGAACGACGTCACCGGTACGACCCGAGGCGGCCGTTCCGCCCCTGGCTCTACCAGGTGGGAACGAACCTGTGCCTGAATTGGCTGGAGGCGCGGAAAGCGCGCGGCGGATTGGGGAGCATCAACCTGGATTCGCTCGGCGACGTCGCGGGATCCGCCGGGCCCGAACCAATCGTCGTGCGGCGTGACGAAGAGGAGACCATTCTCGCAACGCTTGAGACGATGCCGGATGCCACGCGGACCGCCATCACCCTGCGGTTCCTGGAAGGCCTTACCTTTCAGGAGATCGCGACGATCCTGCGCCTGCCGCTGCCGACGGTGGCATCGCGCGTGCGGCGCGGGCTGGCCGAGCTGCGCCACCGCCTGGAGACGCTCGGCATTGACGGCGCCTGACGCAGTGACGGCGTCTCTGGAAGAATTAGAGTTCACAGAGTGAAGCGGGAAGAGTGAAGCGGGAAGAGTGAAGCGGGAAGAGTGAAGCGGGAAGCGGGAAGCGGGAAGAGTGAAGCGGGAAGAGTAACGATGGACAACTATCCTGACACTGACCACGTCGCGGAGCGACTGACGGACTACCTGCTAGGAGAAGTCGCCGTCCAGGAGCGGGACGCCATCCGGGCGCACCTGGTGACCTGCCGGGACTGCGCCGCCGAGGAGGCCGCCCTGCGGCGCTCGATCACCCGCATCGAAGACGCCCTGCGGAGCGACCGCCGTGCCCCCGACGACTTCACGGAGCGGGTCATGCGGCGGATCGGGGCTGGTCACCACTCCGCCCCTTTGCCCTCGGAGCAAGGACAGGATGTCCCCCTATGGCGGAAGCGCCACACGTCCCGAAAGGGGGCACCTTTCACTTTGCCTGCCCACGCGGGGCGGGGCGTACTGTTGCGGTTCGTCACTGCCCCCCGCTCATGGCGGTTACGCTCGTGGAAGTGGGCGCTCGCCCTCTCGGTGGCGCTCCTCGGCGCGACGGCCCTTCAGCACGAACGGGACTGGCCTGGTCACCCGGCCGCGCCGCACACGGAGCCGGGGACTCGCATTTCGCCGCCGTCGGCCCCGGTGACGCTGACGCTGCCCGCGATGCTCACGGTCTATCGGGACGTGTCCCGCGCGCCCGACGTGTCCGAAGTCGGCACGACCGATCCGGGGGGAGTCGCGGCGGCGCTGACGCCCCGGGTCGGCTTCCCGGTCGCGCCCGTGGATCTCTCCGCGCAGGGGGCCCTGACGCGCGGGGCGCGCGTGGGCCGTCTGCTGGGGCGCCCCGTGGCGGTGTCGGTCTTGGCGTTCCGGGGGCGGGTGCTGACGCTGTACCAGATGCCGTCGCGCGGGGTCTCGCTGCCGGCCATGCCCGTGATGAACGCCGCCGGCAAACGGATCCTGTGTGGCCGCGCCGAGGACTGCCACCTCGTCGCCTGGCGCTCCGGCGGGCGGCTGTTCGTGCTGGCCGGGGACGTGCCCGACCGGGCGCTCGTCATGTTGGCGGGTGCCGTCCGTGACTACGGTGGGGTCGCCTGAAAAGACGAATGGATTGATGAAAGGACGGACAGATCGATGAAAATACACCGAGAGCGATGAAGTGACGAGAGGATTCAAGAAATGACGGCCCATTTCTGGCAGGCAGTTCAGACGTTCTTCCTCGGCCTCGGGACCAAATACGGGGTCGATCCGTGGATCTTCGGCGCGATCTACGTCGGCGCGATCCCGTTCTTCACGGCGTCTCTCGCCTGGCTGGTGTGCAACGCTCGCCAGGGAAAGCCGACTCTGCTGCCTCTGCTGTCAGCGGGTTTTTTCTTCATTTCAGCCTATCTGTATTTGATCGCCGTCGGCCGAAACGTGCCGGTCTGGGTCTGGTGCCTCATCGGTGGAATGGTCGTGCTGGGTGGCGTGGGCGCCGCGAGGAAAATCCGGAAGCGGCTGGAGTAAGGGAAGCGACCGGTTTGAGAGAGGCTGCAGAAACCTGTCGTTGTAATACGAGGAGTTGTAATACGAGGAGATGATCAAGCAAGAGATGCGTAAAGACGCCGAGGAAGAGGTTTTCTGGCGCGGCTGACGCGCGCGCCCATAGCGACAGATTCCTCTTGCCCTCAGTTATCTTGGCCAAAATCGGAATCCTCACTGTTGAAACCCGCAGAATTTAGGTATAAATAAGAATACTGCTGATGCATTGCTTTAAAAATTCGAGATCAAGCACATTCTCTCAAAGGTCGCATGGCAATCGCGGGAGCGTATGCGACACTCGCCCACAAAGCGGCGGCGCCGGGCATCGGCGATGGAGCAGTTGCGATTGCGCCGGCCGAAGTGCGTTATGTGCGCGTCACGGTGATGGAAGTTGGCGACGAAAACTGGGCTGCGCGGATTGAGCGGCAGTTGGGTAGACGAACGCAACATCAACGCCAAAAAAGGCGAAGCGCTCTCCGGCGCGTTCCTGCTGCGCGCGATTGATGCGCTTGGTTTAGTCGGTGCGGCGCAGACGTAGTCTCAAACAACCATGAAGATTTTTAGCCTCTCGAAAAGCGCGTCCCCGCGACGTTCGGCCAAAACGCCTCTCTCGATTTTCGTCGCTTTCACTGCGACGCTAATAGCCGGCGCGGGCGGATGCGTTCACGCGCAAGACGCCACTAAAGCGCAGGACGCACCCACCGCGACTAACGCGGTCAAAGTGCAAACGGAACCGTTGTTGCATCCGTTGTTCTCCGAAAACGCGGTTTTGCAGCGCGACCGTCCGGTTCCGATCTGGGGCTGGACGCAGCCGCAGACCAAAGTTACGGTGAAGCTGGATAACAAGGTCACGCAAACCGCGACTGCCAGAGACGATGGGCGCTGGACGGTTTCGCTGGCGTCACACGCGGCGGGCGGGCCACATTCGTTGACCGTCGTCGCCAACGGCCAAACCGAGACGCGCAAGAATTTGCTGTTTGGCGATGTCTGGCTGTGCAGCGGGCAGTCGAACATGGCCTACGATCTTCACGGCGCGCTCAACCCCGAACAGGAAATCGCTGCCGCCAATTATCCTGACATCCGGTTGATGCAGGTGCCAAGTGTCATCAAAAGTGCGCCCATCCAAAGTTTCGACGCGAACTGGAAAGTCTGCTCGCCGCAAACGGTCGGCACGTTTTCGGCCACTGGCTACTTCTTCGGGCGCAAACTTCACAACGAACTCAAAGTTCCCATCGGCCTGATTGACTCGTCAGCGAGCGGCACACCCGGTCAGGCGTGGGTCAGCGGCCCGGCACTGGCGCAGATGCCCGAATTCAAGCCCACAGTGGACGCTCTGACCCAAAACGCGGGCGATTCCTTCGCCGCGCAGGCGGACGCGTGGTGGACAAAGAACAATCAGGGCGCGACCACCCATTGGGAAGCGACCGACTTCGATGACGCCGGCTGGCAAAACATTGACGAACCGGGCTTCTGGGAAGGGAAGGGCTTTCCCAATTACGATGGCGTGATGTGGTTTCGCCGCGTGGTTGACGTGCCCGCAATCTGGGTCGGGCGCGATTTGAAGCTGAACCTGGGCAGCGTTGACGACAACGATGTCACCTTCTGGAACGGCAGCGCCATCGGCACGACGCAGGGCTGGAACAACCAACGCGCCTACACCGTGCCGGGCGCGCAGGTGAGGGCGGGGCGCACCGTCATAGCGATTCGCGTCGAGGACACTGGCGGCAACGGCGGTCTGGCCGGCCCCACGCTCTCGATGCAAAGCGGCAGCAACACGGTTTCTCTGGCGGGCGCGTGGAAGGTGCAGAAAGGCACCGCTCTCGGAGAACAGACGACCCGACCGATGCCTTTTCAGGATCCCAACACGCCGACAGTGCTGTGGAACGGTAAAATCGCGCCGCTTTTGCCGGGCGCGATCAAAGGCATCCTCTGGTATCAGGGCGAAAGCAACGCCGACGACATGAATGAGGCGACGCAATATCGCAGGATGCTGCCGATTTTGATCACTGATTGGCACGCGCATTTTGGCGCTCAAACGCCGTTTTATGTGATGCAATTGGCGAACTTCAAAGCGCCCGACGCCGTTCCAAACGATGCGCCCTGGCCGCGCCTGCGCGAGGCGCAGCTGCTGGCCGCGCGCGCTCTGCCCAACACCTACTTGACCGTGATCACCGATTTGGGCGAAGAGAATAATGTCCACTTCCCCAACAAACAGGAAGCGGGCGCACGCCTGGCGCTAAACGCGCTCGAACACACTTACGGCCAGAAAATCGAAAGCAGCGGCCCGACTTTGAAGGACGTGAAAGCTGCGGGCGGTACGATGCAGTTGAGCTTCGATCACGCGCAGGGATTGAACCTGAAGGGCGACCAGAGCCGCGTCTTCGCGCTCGCGGGCACAGACTTGAAGTTCTTTTGGGCGACGCCGCAAATCGTCGGAAACATGGTCACGCTACGCTCTCCCGACGTGTCGAGGCCAGTCTACGCGCGCTACGCCTGGTCGAACAACCCGCGCGCCAACCTGTTCAACGCCGCCGGTTTGCCCGCCTCGCCATTTCGCACCGATGGCGATACTCGTTTCCCGGTCGCGCTCGCCCAAAACAAAGCCGACGCGGTTTTTGACGCCTGGAACGCGGCGTTTCTGGAACGCTCCAACGGCCAGACCTACTACACGCGCACGACGACCGATTTGGGCGTTGAATCGGAAGGTTCGTGGGTTTCCGCGCTGGACATTCAGATCGCCGAGGATGCCTATGCACGCACCCACTCGCCTGTTCACCGGCGGTTGGTCACTGAGTTGCTCGACACCTTTTTGCTGCAGAATAATAACGACTGGGCGAAAAATGACTGGAACGACGACATGGGTTGGATGTCGCTGGCGCTGGTGCGCGGCTACCAGATCACCGGCGACAAGAAGTATCTGGACAAAGCGGTTTACGCTTGGAATCTGGCTTACGACCGAGGCTGGGACACCAAGTACGGTGGCGGCGGCGTGTGGGAGAACATGGGCGATGTGCGCGCAAAGCCCCAGGCCGACAAGCTCGCTTTGAGCAACGATCCGTTCATCAACTCCGGCGTGACGCTCTACCAGATCACCGGCGACGCGGCTTATCTGACCAAATCCAAGGCGATGTATGCCTGGATACGCGACAACGTTTTCGACAAAAAAACCGGCAACGTCAACCAGGGCGTGAAGTGGTTCCTCAATCAGCCGGACAAACCCGAAACCGAGTATTCCTCCAACATCTACAACATCGGTTCGTTCGTTGTGGCCGCCAATCAGCTTTATCGCGTTACCGGCGACAAAATGTATCACGACGACGCGCAGTTGGCGGTTGATTTCGTGGTGGACAAAACCCCCGTTCTCAACAACAACAGCGGCTTTCAAAATCAGTGGGCCTACTGGTTTGTCAAAGGCTTGAACGAGTTTGCCACCGACAACAATCAGTGGCCCAAATACCGCCAGTGGATGCAAACCAACGCGGACGCGGTCTGGCAAAATCGCAATGCCCTGAACCTCACCGGCAACAACTGGCTCAAGGTCAACGATGACCCGAAGATCAACGCCAACGAAACTTCGAGTTCCGTCGCCGCCTGGCAACTTCTGCCGCCAGCCGATGCGACCGCTTTGGCCGGAAATTATATTTTCCGCAACGTCGCCAGCAAACTGGCGCTTTCGGTCGCCGCAGACTCAACCGCGCCCGGTGCGGCGGTTGTGCAGCAAGCCGATCCGCCCGGCGCGAGCGCGGTCTGGACGTTGGTACCGACCAGCGGCGGCTATTACCAGATCAAGAACGCCAAAAGCGGTTTGGTGATGGCCGTCGCCGGGGCATCGGTGCAGGCCGGTGCGAAAATCGTCCAGCGCGCTGCACAGGGCATGAATCCGGGCGACGACCAATGGTGGCCGGTGAAAAACGCCGACGGCACCTACTCGTTTGTTAATCGCAACAGCCAGCAGGCGCTGGACGATCCCGCTCTCGCCACCGAGCCGGGCACGCAGTATGCCCAGTGGTTCGACAACAGTTCATATGCCCAGCAATTCAACTTGATTCCGCAAAAGTAGCGGCAGCCAAAAAAGTAGCGGCAGCCAATCGCGTCTCGATTCAAACGCGTCTCAACTCAAAAAGGCTGCCCCACTTGCGCGGGTGTTTCGCGCTGGCGATAAGCCCCGTCTCCCGGTCGAGGAGGGCGTAGGCAGGGTCGCCGAGCAGTCCGCGCTCGGTGACAACCGACGTACTGACCTCCTCCCCTTGCATGGAGTTGACAGGATAACGCCACAACGTCTCCAACCAGCATAGGTATTATTGGTATTATTTCCCGATAAAGCACAAGCCCCCGTCCAGCGGCCCAGTTCAGCGGCGCGGAGCGTCCGCTGCAACGAGTGTTAGGCATCACGATTGCTCCGCCTCTGCTTTACACGATTGCTCCGCCTCTGCTTTAATCGTAATAGGTAAACGCTTCCCCAAAGGGCGTTAAAGATCAAGTCCACGATCACGACGCCGGTGAGAATCCATGTCATCGGGATGGCAATGCTATCACTGTTGGAACTTATGGCCCCCGACCGATGCCCTTCATCCACTTCTCTTAGTATTACAATGACGGGTTAGGCAAGTCTGCTTGTCGCCAACGCGCTTGCCGTCGTTTTCTGTGGGAACGCCTGGCGCGTTCGTTGCTCTGCTGTGTGTCTTGTAGCCACCGCTACAGATCGTCGGGCGTCAGCTGCGGCTTGGGCAGCAGGGCTTTGACCACATAATAGACCTGTGGGCGCGTCAGGGTGGGCATCTTTTTTTCCATCCCTGCTGCAAACTCAGCAGGAACGCGCTTGCCAGCAGACACAACAGTATGTGGTGGTGCCAGCCCTGCCAACTGCGGACCTCGTACTCGTCCAGGCCGATGTCGCTCTTGTTGGTCTCGAACTCGGTCTCGATGTTCCACCGACTGGCGGCCACTTGGGCCAGTCTCAGCAGGGGCGTCCCCTTGGCGCGTGGGCATAGTAGTAGGGGCAGTTCTAGTTTTCCGGGAAAATTGTACGCTAAGGAGTTCTCCGTACTTCTCTGCTGAGATTCTGGCCTTTATCGCAGCTTCAGGCAGGTTCTGGCAAGCACAATTGAGAAGAACGTATCCCCCTCCACTGCCGACAACTCAGCAGGGAATAAATATTCTCTGCTGAGTCCCCTCGGACGGCAATCCCATCGGTAGAGCGCAGGGGGCGGGACACCCGAAGGGGGCTTAACGTACAATTTTCCCGCAAAACTGCAACCGCCCCAAATAACGGCATCGGCGCGGAAATTGCCCCACACCTCAGGAGAAATTTGCGGTATAATCGTAAGTATGGATATATATCATGTGAAATTATCGCGCCGCACGTTGTTTCAGTGGACGGCGGGGACAGCGGCGGCGATGCTGGCGGGACGCTTTTCGGCGGCTCGGGGAAAAACGACCCGACCCGCCGCCATGTTTCAAAACCCGCTGTTTGCCGGTGATTACGCAGACCCGTCAATTTTGCGCGTCGGTCAGGATTATTACTTTACCCATACCTCCTACCACTATGCGCCGGGGCTGGTGGTCTGGCACTCGCGTGACCTTGTCAACTGGCTGCCCATTTCGCACGCGCTCAAAGCCGAAGATAACACACACGGGGAAGTCTGGGCACCCGACCTTGTCGAGCATGAGGGGCGGTATTTCATTTACTTTCCGATGGGCGGCATTTACGTGGTTCATGCCGAGAACCCCGCTGGTCCCTGGAGCGCACCCATTGACTTGAAGATCAACGATATTGACCCCGGCCATGTGGTTGGCCCAGATGGAAAGCGCTACCTGTATACCGCCGGGGGGCACGTTGTTGAACTGAGTGCCGATGGTCTTTCCACGGTGGGGGAGCAAAAAAAGGTGTACGACGGCTGGCAGTTTCCGAAGGAGTGGAAGACAGAGGGCTTCTGGCTGGAAAGCCCGAAGCTGACGAAACGCGGCGAATTCTACTATCTGATTTGTGCGGAAGGCGGCACTGCCGGGCCGCCCACGAGCCATATGTCTGTCGTCGCACGCTCTAAATCGCCGCTGGGTCCCTGGGACAACTCGCCGCATAACCCACTGATCCACACCTACAGCGCCGACGAAGAGTGGTGGTCAGTCGGACACGGCACTCTCGTTTCCACGCCTGATGATCGCTGGTACTTTGTGTATCACGGGTATCGGAACGGATTGCAGACGCTGGGCCGTCAAGCGCTGATGGAGCCGATTGAATGGACTGCCGACGGCTGGCCGCTGGCACCGCTGGGTGCCCGGCGCAGTGCGCCGATGCCCGCCCCGCTGGGCATCGCGCAGCGCCCGATGCTGCCGCTGTCGGACGATTTCCGCGCTCCGGCGCTCAAGGCAACCTGGGGGGCCTGCGACGAAACTGACATGAGCCGTTTCCAGGCAGGAAAGGGCACGCTGACAGTACGCGCCAAAGCGGCCTCCGCAGGCCAGAGTTCGCCGCTGACCGTGCGGGCACGCGATGCGAGCTATGAGGTGCAGGTGGTGGCGACGCCGCAGGAGGATTGCGGCGCGGCGCTGGGCCTGTTTTACAGCCCGGACCACTGGCTGTTTGCCGAACTGAAGCACGGCCAACTGCGTGTTTACGGAGCGGACAAAACACTGGCAAGTCGGGCATGGAAAACGGGTACGGCACACTTGAAGATTGTCAACCATCGCAACAGCGTCGAGTTTTTAGCCAGTGAGAACGGGCGTGACTGGCAAAGCCTGGTCGCCACCGTGGATGTGTCCGGCTACAGCCACAAGGACCTGGGGGGGTTCAAGTGTCTGCGCCCGGCGCTGGCGGCAATCGGCACAGGCACGGCACGCTACGCCGATTTCAGCTACCGCGCTTTGTAGTCTCTTAGTAGTCTCTTGACGAAGACGTTTCAGAGATGCCCTATAGAGGAGTTATAGGTCCCGCCGAGAGCGGAAACATCCGCAGCGCCCCCGCTCCTTATCGCTTGAGGGATTCTCCGTCTGTCACCAGACATTCCGCGAAAACATGAAAGTTTCCTCGACAATTCTGGGGCCGTGTTACCTCCATCGTCCCAATCCGTGTTACAATAGAGGCCAGGCACCCCACGCAAGAACCCAGCGCTGCTGCTCCCAGGAAAGACAAGCCGTGCCGCACCCAGAAAAGACAAGCCGTGCCGCACCCCGAACCGAGCCGCTTCCCCGAACAGGGTCTCCCCGAACAACACGCCCCTGTCCCTCCAGCACTCGCCGCCCTCGCGCTGGAAGCGCTGGGCAGCCCTCTGCTCATCTGTGACCCGTTTCAGCCCGACAACCCCGTCGTCTACGCCAACTCCGCGTTCGAGGCCGTCACGGGCTACCCGCCGCATGAGGCCTTGGGGCGTAACTGTCGGTTCCTCCAGGGCCAGGAGACGGATCCGCTGGTCGTCCATGAGATTGAGGCGGCATTGCATGAGGCCCGCCCATTTCGCGGCGTGATCCTCAATTACCAGCGGGATGGGACGCCGTTCTGGAACGACCTGAGCATTGCCCCGCTCCGAGACGCCTCGGGCGCTCTGACGCACTTTGTCGGGGTCCAGTCCGACATCTCCGAGCGTGTCCAGGCGCAACAGGCGCTTCGTGCGGCGACCACCCGCCTGGAGACGCTGATCGCCAGCCTCCAGGCGGGAGTGATTGTGGAGGATGACGGGGGGCAGGTCGTGCTGGCGAACCAGGTGTTCACCGACATGATGGGCCTGCGCGCCGAGGCGCTGGTGGGGGCGAACGTGGTCCCGCTGGCGCGCGGCACCGCGCTGCTGTTCGACGACCCCGACGGGTTCATCGAGCGCGCCCTGCACCTGCGGCGGCTCCAGGAGCCCGTTGTCTCTGAGGAGCTGCGGCTGTTGGACGGGCGTGTGTGGGAGCGCGACTATGTACCTGTGTTCCCTAGCGGGGGGGCGCACGGCGGGCATCTGTGGGTGTTCCGCGACGTGACGCAGAGGCGAAGGATCGAGCAGCAGGTCAGAGACGCCGCCGTGGTGCTGAAGTTCCAGAAGGCCGATTTGGAGCGGGCGAACGCGGAACTGGAGGCAGCAAATGCGCGCCTGGAGGGGATGAACGTGCGGCTGGCGGCGCTGGCGACGACGGATGGGCTAACGGGCCTCCTGAATCAGCGCGTCTTCAGCGAGCGGCTGGCTGAAGAGTTTCGCCGTGCGCGCCGCTACGGGGAGCCTCTGTCCTTAATCGTGCTCGATGTGGACCGCTTCAAGGCGTACAACGACTCGCTGGGCCACCTAGCGGGAAATGCGGTACTCAGAGAGCTGGCGGCGGTGCTGCGGGAGCACGCGCGCGAGAGCGATCTGGTGGCACGTTTTGGCGGCGAGGAGTTCGCCCTGATCCTTCCGCACACGGGGGTTGAGGAAGCGGCGGTCCTGGCGGAGCGTCTGCGTGCTGCCCTGGAGGGCAGAGCGTGGAGCGATCAGCATCCGATCACGGCCAGCTTCGGCGTCTGCGACCTGACGCCCGCCCTGGACGGCCCTGAAGCGCTCATCGGCTGTGCGGACGCAGCCATGTACCGTGCTAAGATGGGCGGCAGGAACAGCGTCGAGCGGGCGGCTCAGGACTGACAACCTTTAGATTGAGCCATGACGGAGTGGGCGCGCCGCAGTCCTTTGGGCGCGCCGCAACTAGCAGAAATGCCTGGAAGCTCTTTCGTGGGCGAGTTGTGCGTGTGAGGTAACAGAATAGCTGATTGCTTTTGCCGACTCCTGCGGCAGAACTTGCGGCACAGAACTTTCGTCGTGGCTCCATGTTCGCCCTGGCTCGCAGGAGCCAGGGTCCTTTTACTACAAGATTTTCGTGGTACAATAGTGTATCCCAAGATTGGTTGGGATCAGGCTCTCACAAAACCTTTACCGACACCATCTCGTCGTGCGGCCTTCGGGCGCGGAAGGACAGCGTGCGTCATCTTGACCGATTCCTCCTGTGACCCTCTCCCCTCGGACGGTCTCCTCGCCCCTGATTCCGACGGCACTCCTGGTCTTGCCGCCGATCCCCTTTTTGTCGTCGCCGTCGGAGCCTCGGCGGGCGGGCTGCACGCCCTCAGTCTGATCCTGGCCGCCCTGCCCGCCGATTTCTCTGCTCCTGTTCTCGTCGTCCAGCACCTATCGCCCGACTTTCCCAGCCAACTCGCCCACATCCTGGGCCGCCACACCCCTCTGCACGTCAAGCAGGCCGAGCAGGGTGACCGCCTCCGGGCTGGCTGGGTCTACGTCGCCCCTCCGGGCAGGCACCTGCTGGCCCGTGCCGATGGCAGCCTCGCCCTGACCCTCACCCCCAAGGTTCACCACTGCCGCCCGTCCGTTGACGTGCTGCTCACCTCGGTGGCGGCGGGCTTCGGCGCGCGGGCGGTCGGGGTGGTCTTGACGGGCGGGGACGGCGACGGGGCGGCTGGAATCCAGGCGATTAAGGCGTCGGGGGGCATTACCATGGCTCAGGACCAGTCCAGCAGTCAGCAGCCGAGCATGCCCCGTAGCGCGGCGGCGACGGGGGCCGTGGACTTTGTGCTGACGCTGCCAGACATCGCCGCCGCTCTGGCGGCCTTGGTGGGTCCAGGGAAAGTCCCTGATGCTGGAAGACGCAGTAGCCCCTCACAATAGCCCCCGTGGCTTGTGCCGTTGGTCGTAGTCCCCTCCAGAGTTTGAGGCAGGGGCATGGCTAAGGGGGAGAGGCGGAATAAGGGCCGGGGGCAGTCTCACTGCCCCCGGCCCCGTGTCGTGTTTGTCCCTGCTCACATCGCCATCACCGACCATGTGCTCTCCTTATTCCCCGCGCCTGCCCGGCTTAACGCCCGAGAGGTTGATGCCGGGTTACAAAACGGTTCATCGCAACTCGCGGTATCCCCACAGCTCGCGGATGACGGCGATGCCCCTCTGGATCGCCTTGTCAAGCCCGATGATGCCGTCCGCGTCCGTGATGCCGCAGTTCCCCTCCGGGGTGCGGACCCGGAAGTGTCCCGCCTTCAGCGTCACCTCCACTACTTCAGGGGGGACGGCCCCGCCCCCCGTCTGCCCGCGCGTTCGGGTACCTCCAATCTCTCTCTGCGTCAGGGCATAGCGCGCCGTGCCGTTCGTCTTCGCGGCCCGGTCCGCATGGGTGGGGTAGAACGTGACGCGGAACGCCTTGAAAGGCCCTGTCTCTTCTATCTCGCCTGCCGCCCGCTTTCGCGCCTCCTCTTGCATTCCCTCTTGCATTCCCTCTTGCATTTTCTCCGCCCTGTTCTTTCTACCCTCTAAGCGGCAGGCGGCGGCAGGCGGCGGCAGGCCTCGGGGGCACTTCCGCGCCACGAGAACCGGCTTTGGAAACCTGTCTTGTTGAGCACTTCCCTTGCAAGAGAGATGCCAAGCAGGGCGTTTCCGGCAGAAACCGGCAGGATACCCAGGGGTGGGGACGGGGGAGGGGCAGGAGAGAGGGGCGGTTAGGGTCTGCGGGCCGGTCCTGCGGAGTTTGCCGAGGCTCTAAAAGAGCGCGCGTCATGGCCGCCCTTCTTCTCGTAAGAGCGGAAGAGTTTTAGGGATAAAGTCTTATAGAGAAGTGGCGCGCCGACATGGAAGAATGTCGGTGCAAGTCCTTCTAGAATTAGGCGGACGGGGGTTATCCCCGTCCGCCCTTTTTTGCTTGCTCCGTCTTCACCTTTCCGGCGCGGTGATCACCGCCGGGCTAAACCGACTCCGCATCCATCCTGACGGACAGCTTCACGGCATACCCCTGGGCCGGGTGGGGACGGCAATGACCCGGCAAGTGGAGAGCGCGGTCCGCTCGATCCATTTCGCGGCGCACGCACGCGCGGTCGGTTACCGAACGAGCGCCCGGCATCAAATCGCGGAGGGGCGGGTATAGGCTGCTATTCCCGCCCGACGGTTTGGGAGAGACCCATGAATGAAAGAGACCCATGAATGAAGAGGATTTGCATCAGCGGCTCCGCTATCTAAACAGTTGTGGAAATACTCGGCAACAAGGAGTTGTGTCCCTGCGAACGTGCTTGATTGCTGAAGTCACTTGCAGCATAGCCGCAATGATTGTTGAGGAGTCGCGCGAACTGAGAGCGGCGGCCCGGCAGCTGCGGGAGGAGGCGGTCCGTCTCCGGCGGGAGCGACTGGCGCCGGAGGCAGGGGACTCGGCACGGACCTTGCCGGCGAAGGGATAGCCGATCCAAAGGGACAGCCGACCTCAGGGACCAGAACCCCGTGCCAGCTCAAAACACTACAGCAGCTCAAAACACTACGCCAATGCAGGAGCGCACGCAGTGGCGCGTCACGGTCCGCATCTCGTGCAACTCGAAAGGGGACAAGCAAAAAGAAGATGAGCAGAAGAAAGGTCATCAGAAGAAAGTCAATCAGAAGAAAATCAATCAGAAAGGAGGAGGCTGACATGGCCCACCCATGCTGCCGGCGGCATCGCCGCGCTCTGGCTGCTGACACTGATGCCCGGCCCTGCCACAAGCCTTCCTACGGGCGCACTCTTCTTGAGTTTGATCATCCCCAGCTCAGTCGTCAACGGTCAGATTCTCAACAGTCAGAACATTGGGGCATTGGCTGCGGTTGCCGCCTTGGCCGCCCTGCTGCCGGACCTGGATGCACCCCGCTCCAAAATCCGCTCCCTGGCTCTTGGACCCTTCCGGCCTCTGGACCCGCTGGGTGAGCTGCTGCACGGCGCCTGGGGCCACCGGGGGCCGCTTCACTCCTTGCTGGGGCTGAACGTCTTCGGGCTGATCTGTACCCTGCCGCTGGCTCTACTCTGGGGATGGGTGTACGGAGCGGCGGCACTGCTGGGGTACGCTTCGCATCTGGCGCTGGACGCCATGACCCAGCGCGGGGTGCCGCTCCTGCCGGCGCGGGGCAAGGACAGGCGGTGGAACCTCCGGCACCGCCGTCACCTGCTGCCGCGAGTCTTACGGTTCGTCACCGGCTCCTCCGCCGAGGACGTGCTGCAGGCGTTCCTGTTCGGCGCGGTCCTGCTCTTGCTGCTCACGCGCCTGGCCTCATGAAGTGATTTGAGACTAGCTCTATGAAGTGATTTGAGACTAGCTCTATGAAGTTCGGTACATGAGACGACAACAGATGAAACGACAACAGGTGAAACGACAAAAGCCGCGCCCGCCGCGAGCCCGTCCCGCTGAGGGATCGGGTCGTCGGACGGCACCACGGCCTTGTATGATTGGATGTCGGTGGTGGGGCATACTGTTGGAAAGCCGCGCGGCCTTACTGCCAATCTCGCTCAGGGCGAATCTGGACAGTCGGGGGAAGAAGGCTCACGGCACACCCTACCACC
>JAABUM010002838.1_pt1 | contig 22378 bp, 19 predicted proteins | sample 5559161 | NCBI WGS metagenome assembly JAABUM01 (sample SAMN10711868, study PRJNA513369) | rock metagenome | isolation source: Antarctica rocks | place: Antarctica: Victoria Land, Siegfried Peak nord
CGGCGTCGCCGGAGCCCTGGCCGCTGGCCTTGGTCAACGCGCATTCGGTTACGACGTAGAAGGCGCCGGGATTCGGGAGGTACCGGCTCATCGTGGTGTAGCCGACGGAGAAGAGCGCAGCATGACCGTCGCCGCGACGAAGGCGAGCGGCGCCCCAACGCCATCGGAAGCGATGACCACGGCAGCACGCCCACCACGCTGGCCAGCGGCGCGGCGAAGACCAGGACGGTCAGCGCGAGCTCGACCACACCCATCCGCCCTTGAAGCCGCACCCCGGCTGCCCAGGCACGTCGGATCCCGTCCCTTCGCCGGTGCTGCCCAGCACTGTTCTCGCACTCATGTCGGCTCCTCCATCGGTTGTGCTCTCCGAGCGGCCAGCCCCTCGCTGCCGCGGTGCGAACCGGTCGCCGGGGACCGGTCGGAACGTGGAGGAGGCGGTTGACCTCGGACGCCTCGGCTGGTGGCCCTGCGGTCAGACCAGCTGTGTCCGGTCTGAGAGGTACTGCCGGGCCAGGGCGATCACGACTGGCATGACCTGTTCGGTGATGAACTCGGCGGTGTCGTCACCGCCCCGTTCGGCCGCCCAGCCCAGGTAAGTCAGCCCGCGAGCCATCAGCATCCCGGTCCACACCCGCAGCTGGTCCTCACCCAGCCGGCGGCGGGTCCGGTAGCCGGCGACCGCCGCGTCGACGTACTCGTCGAACCGGGGGTGCGGGAGGTAGAAGAAGGCGATGGTGGCCAGCTCGAACAAGTGCCAGCCCTCGCCGAAGTCGTCGAAGTCGATAAGTACGAACTCATCGCCGCGCACGAGGACGTTTTCCGGGGTGAAGTCGGCGTGAATCACGCCGTACACCTCCGGCCCGGTACCCAGCGCAGCCAGCTCCGACGTCAGCCGGACCACCGCATCACTCAGGACGACCCGGTCCCCCGCCGACAGCAGCTCCAGCTCCAGCGGGTCACCCCACAGGGCCTTCTCCCCCACCAGGCCCGCCTGGTCCCACGCGGCCCGGGCGAACCCGGGCAACCGGCCCAGCTGCTGCGTGTGGTTGTGCAGATCGGCCGCCAACTGCCCCAGCCGATGGAACTGGCTGGGCTCCAGCCGGCTGGTGCCGTCAAACGCCTCACCGATGTCGCCCAGGGGCACGGCCCGATCGACCCACCGCTGCACGTCGACCAGGTACTCCGCACCCGCGTCGTCTGCGACCTGGCACACCACCTCGCCGGCGGTCGTCCGGAGCGGCTCCGCGACCGGGAACCCCCGCTCGCGCAGAGCGACCAGGTAGTCCAGCTCGGTCTGCACCGCCGACACCGGATGCAGACCACGTCGGTGCAGCCGGACAGCAAAGGACTCCCCACCACGCTCGGCCCGGAAGACGTAGTTCTCCCGGTACTTCACGAAGTGCAGAGCGGCGCCGTCCAGGGCGTAGCACCGCAGCGCCTCGTGCATCACCCGCCGTGCCACCGTCTCGTCCAACACCGCCACGTGACTCCTCCCGTCCTGCCGGTGACACCGGCTCGGATCAGTCCAACGACAGCGAGCACGGGGACTGTGACCTGGCTGACATCGTTCCGACGGGAGGAGTGTGACAGCGAATGAACGTCAGGTCAATACACTTGACGCACCGTTCATATATCGTCGTGCAGACTTAGGGCTCTTCAAAGTTGAAGGGGAAATCTGGCCCCTTGGGCACTGACGTCTCGGCGTGTTTGCCGGGTGCAGTGAAACCGTACTCGGCGGCGTTGGTGGTAGAGGTTGCGGAACCCGAAGGCGATCCGTCCGGCGTCCTTGATCATCCTGTTGGTGCCCTCGGTGCCGGCGTTGGTCAGCCGGGTCTCGAGGAAGCCGAGAATTTGCGGCCACCACGCGTCGATGGTCTCGGCAAGCCGGGTCGCCTCGGGCAGGTCGGCGGCGAGAACGGTTTCGTGGAGGCGGTGCAGCCGGTCGGCAATGGTGTGCCGGTCGCCGGTGGCGAGCAGCATCCGGAGCCGTTGATTGACGCCCCAGGCGGCGCCGATCTCGCCGGTCAGGTCGTCGGCTGCGAACGTCGCGGTCAGCCTGGCGACCGCCCGGTCCGAGAGCCGGTCGCCGGCGCGGAGCAGCAGCCGCCGGTTCGCCCAGGCCGGATCACCTGCCCGGCCGCGACGTCCGCGCTGGTCCCGGAACACGCGCTGCCGAACGTCGGGACCATCTCGTTGGCGAGGCGCACCAGGTGGAACCGGTCAGCGACCGCCGGGCGTCGGGGAGCGCCTGCTGCACCGCGGCCCGGTAGGGCGAGCACATGTCGATCACCACCACCTGCACCTGCGCCTTCCAGTCCTCGCCGCGCCCGTCGAGCCAGTCGACGACCGTCTTCGACGTGCGGCCGGCGGTCTGGCCCAGCAGCCCACCCGGCCCGGACAGGTCGACGAAGTTGGTCTCGAACCGCTCCAGCCGGCTCCAGCTGCCGGCCTCGTTCTTCGCCCACCGCGGCCGGCGGCGGCGGGTCTCGTCGATCCCGAGCACCTCCGGCGCGACCAGCTCAACCAGCAGCCGGTCGGCATGTGCGGCGAACGCGGCGTGGGCGATCGGCCAGCTCATCGGCAGCTCCTTCGTCACCGCCGCCGCCACCGACCAGCCGGAGCCGACCGCGGCCGCGGCGGCCCGCCGGGTCCGGCCGGTGATCCGCGCGTAGGGCGGCAGCTCGTCGATGGACTCGGTGAACGCCTGCTGCTTGCACAGCCGCTCGCGGCAGGCGAACTGGCGCTTGTGCCAGCGCACCTCCAACGCCACCTCCCCGTAGGGAAGATCCCGCGGCCGGGTCGTGCGCCGCTGCCGCACGCATGTCGAGAACACCCCGCACTCCGGACAGGCTGCTGCGGCCTCGTCGTCGGTGCCCAGATGCACCGTCCGGACGCCGTCGGCGTCCTGCTCGACGCGATTGACCGCCACGCCAGGCAGCCCCAAACAGAATCGCGTACCGTCTCTCAAGGCTCGCTGTCCTTCTTGCTGTCCTTCTTGCTAGCTGACCTAGACACCAGCCAGTGTCGAGGGGCCGCGAGTCCTCAGCTCACAGCATGAAGATTGTGTCGGAGTTCCCCTTCAACTTCGAAGAGCCACTTAACGCGGCAGCGCAACGCCCCGGGGGGCACGCCCGAGCCACTGCTCGGAGGCAGGGGGGCGGAAAGGCGCACGGCCGCCGACGAGGACACCGCACCCAGCCGGACACCGACTCAGCGAGAGCGCAAGGTGCGACAGAGGTCCGGTGCCCCCTGGCATCCGCGAGTCGCACGCGGCACGGCTGCCCCGGACCGCGTCAGGAGTGGTTTGGCCGAAGCAGCCCCGCCGTGAGGGCTGCGATGCCTGCGAGAACTCGCTTAGACCGCGTGGAGTCTGCGGCGACCTCGACCAGCGCCGCGCGCATCGCACCGACCAGCAGGACGGCGAGCGCCTCCGGTTCGACCCCGGGGTCCATGAGCCCCGAGCGGCGGGCATCAGCGGCGTCCTCGGCGATGAGCTTGGTGTACACGCGGGAGGCGGTCGAGGCGCGCCCCCGCACGGGCGCCAGTGCGGGTTCCACAGCCGGGTCGGCGTTGGAGTAGAACTGTCCGACCAGAGGCCGCGCGCCGATGTCGAGGAGAGGTCGGGTGAGCGCCACGACCCTGTCGACGAGTCCTGACGCGTCAGCGTGCGAGGCGGTCGCCAGTTCCAGCAGCTCCCCGTTGATCTCCTCGTAGAGCTCCCGGAAGAGGTCGTCCCGGCCCCCGGGGAAGTACGCGTACAGCGTGACCTTGGACGCCCCGGCCGCCGCGGCGATCGCCTCGACCGCGGATCCTGCGAAGCCCTTCTCGGCGAACACCTTGAGGGCCGCGTCGAGCAACTCCCGCCGGGTACGGAGCCTGTTGCGCTCTCGCAGCGTGGGCGGCGCATCCGCCGGGCGCGCCGTCTGCGGGTTCGTCATCCGGCCTGCTCTCTTGATGCCTGTCCGGCCCGCGAGGACCGGGCGCCGAATCGCCGCGCCCCATCGTGCCGTGGACGGCGAGACGGAGGGGGCGGAGCATATCCCGGCGTCGCCCGGCACCCCTTGATGCTACGGAACTGCAGGACACCGACCGCAGCCGGAACTGACCCACCACGGAGGTGCCGCTCCTCAGAGGACGACGGTGACGACCTTCTCCTCGGTGTTGGCGAGGATCCCGCTCCAGCCCAGCTCTCTGCCGATGCCGCTCGTCCTCACCCCGCCCCAGGGCAGTGCCGGGTTGATCGCCGCCCACCCGTTCACCCATACCGCTTCCGCGCGCACCTGGTGCGCCAGGGTGTGGGCCAGGCTCACATCGCGGGTCCAGATGGTCGCCGCTAGGCCGTAGTCCGTGTCGTTGGCGATCTGGATCGCCTCGTCGACGTGGTCAAAGGGCATCACCGCACCGACCGGACCGAAGATCTCCTCCCGCGCGATCGTGGCATCGCGGGCGACGTCCGCGAAGACGGTCGGCTCGACGAAGTACCCGTGGTCATGCGCCCGGCCCCCACCGGCTACGAGCCGTGCACCCTCAGCCTTGGCGCGCTCGACGTAGGACAGCACGCGGTCGAGGTGGTCCTGGCTGATCAGTGCGCCCACCGTGGTCTGGGGGTCGAACGGATCGCCCACCACCTGGCGGCTTGCAGCCCCCGCCAGCGCCTCCACTACCTGGTCGTACAGCGAGCGGTGCACCAGGATCCGCGTCCCCGCCGCGCACACCTCGCCCTGGTTAAAGAACAGGCCCGTGGCGATACCCTGGACCGCCGCCTCGACGTCGGCGTCCGCCATCACGATCTGCGGGCTCTTGCCCCCGAGCTCCAGAGTGACGCGCTTGAACGACTCGGCGGCGACCCTTCCGATCTCCCGACCGACCTCGGGGGATCCGGTGAAGCTTATCTTATCGATTCCGGGGTGGCGGACGAGGGCGGCCCCCGCCTCCTCCCCCAGGCCCGGGACGACGTTCACCACACCGGCCGGCACGCCGGCCTCCTGGACGAGCTCCGCCAGGTGGAGGATCGACAGTGGTGCGTCTTCCGCCGGCTTCACCACGACGGTGTTGCCCGCGGCGAGTGCCGGCGCGAGCTTCCACGCGGCGATCATCAGCGGCGTGTTCCACGGGACGATCGCCGCGATGACGCCGATCGGCTCGCGCACCGTGTAGGAGTGCGTGGGACGACCGAAGTAGCCGTCGGTCGGGATCGCACTGCCAGTGATCTTGTCGGCCCAGCCCGCAAAGTGGCGGAAGGTGGCCACGGCGTTCGGGACGTCCAGTATGGCCAGCTGCGCGACCGGCTTGCCGACGTCCAGGGCCTCCAGGCGGGCGAACTCCTCGGCGTCCCGCTCGACGAGGTCGGCCAAGCGGTCCAGCACCGCCCCTCGAACGGTCCCGGAGGCTCCGCCCCACTCGCCCTCGAACGCCCGGCGGGCGGAACGCACCGCGTCGTCCACGTCAGACTCGCTTGCCGCCGCGACGCGGGTGAGCAAGCTGCCGTCAGTGGGACTCAGGACGTCGAAGGTCCCGGTGGCCCCCCGCCAGTGCCCGTCGATGAAAAGCCCCGTCCGGACCCCGATGTCCGACGGCCTCGCGCCGGCCGTCGTGGCAGTGGCGACCCCGGGCACGATGCCACGGTGGGCCTCGACGTTCTCCAACTCGTCGAGGCTCACAGTGAGCCGGTCGACGAGCAGGTCCATGTGCTCGTGCTCGAACACCATGGGCGGCCTGATCTTCAGCACGTGGTCGCGCGGTCCGATCTTGCTGATCAGCACGCCTCGGCGGAGCATGTCCTCCACGACCCACTTCGCCCGGGCCCCACCCGCCCGGGCCTCGTCGTCGACGAATTCCAGACCGAAGAATAGGCCACTGCCGCGGACCGCTCGAACACTCGGCCGCTCGGCCGCCATCTTGTCCAGCAACTCTCGGGCGTGACGGCCGAGTTCCGCGGCGTTGCTCTGCAACTCCCGGTCGGCTGTCTCCCGCAGGACCGCCATGCCAGCGGCGGCCGACACCGGATTGCCGGCGAAGGTATTGAAGTAGAGGTTGGCGCTGCCGAACTCCTCGAGGAGCTTGGTCGTGGTGACCACTCCACCCAAGGGGTGCCCGTTGCCGAGCGGCTTGCCCATTGTCACCAGATCGGGACGGATGCCGTGCAGTTCGTGGCCCCAGAACTGCGAGCCGGAACGCCCCAGGCCGGACTGGACCTCGTCGGCGATAACCAGTCCGCCGGCCCGGTGAACCAGCGCCACCAGGCCCTCGACGTATCCGGCCGGGGGCTGCAACAACCCCTCGGTGGAGAAGAGCGGGTCGAACAGCAGCGCGGAGACGCCATGCCCTGCCGCCTGCAGAGAGGCGATCGCGGCTGCCGCCGCCTTGAGCCCCTCCGCGAGCACGACGTGCTCAGGTCGGGGATCCCCGATGACGTCGGGGATGCGCAGCGCCCGGACGTGGGACCCCAAGGGCTCCTTGACCGGCAGGCCCGTGGTCAGCTCCGCCAGCGCCGTCGTGTTGCCGTGGTAGCTGAAGTCTGTGACCAGGACACCGGTCGACCTGGTGTGCTGACGAGCGATGCGCAGGGCCAGCTCGTTGGCCTCTGACCCACTGTTCGTGAAGAAGACCTTGTCCAGGTGCGACGCGAACGTCGCGAGGAGCATCTCGGCGTAGTCCACGATGGGCTCGTGCAGATAGCGAGTGTGCACGTTCAACCGCGCCGCCTGCTCCGAGATGGCGCGGACCACTTCCGGGTTGCAGTGCCCCACGTGCGGCACGTTGTTGTAGGCGTCGAGGTAGTCGGCCCCGTCGGCGCCCGTCAGCCACACCCCGTGGCCGGACACGACGTGCAACGGCTCGTCGTAGAACATGGGCGAGTACGGCCCGATGACAGCCGAACGTCGGGCGTGAAGCGCCCTGGATGCCCACACGCTTCTGGTCGACATGACGCCTCCGGTCACCGAGCGAACGTCCCCACCTCACGAGGGAACAGTTCTGAACGTAAAGTACAGACACATTACTCGCGGTCAATACACCTGCGGGGATCCGTCTGGGGCGCTCGCGTGACGCCGAGCCCGTTGCACTCTGACGGGCTCGGGCGGTTCCGTCAGGAGGTCGGCGTGGAGAGGGGCTCGTCGGGGCCGACGGCGACGCGGGAGTCGAAGGCAATCGCGCCGGGCTCGACCGCAACGAGCCCGCCGTCGACGGGGACGACCGCCGCGTTCACATAGGAGGCCTTCGCCGACAAGAGCCAGGCGATCACCTCACCGACCTCGCGCGCCAGCGCTGGGCGCCGCGAGGGCACGAAGGTAGTGGCCAAGCGGTACGCCTCCTCCCGGTCCACGCCGGTGGACTCACCCGCTTCCGTCATCTCCATGTCGGCCATTTCGCTCCGCGTCCATCCTGAACAGACGGCATTGGCCCGAAGCCCCAGCGGCCTGTAGTCAACGGCGACGGACTGCATGAGCATGGCCAGGCCGGCCTTGGTCGCGTCGTACCCGGCAATACCGCTCATCGCCCGAAGGGCAGCTGCAGACGCGACGCCGACGATCGCGCCGCGTGCCGCGAGCAAGTGGGGCATGGCCTCCCTGGTCAAGAGGAAAGGCCGGTGAGATTCGTGCTGACCATCGCGTTCCAGTCCTCATCGGCGAGCTCACCGACGGCTCCGGGTCGGACGATGCCCGCATTCAAGACCAGTCCGTCGAGGCGGCCGAATGGATCGAGGGTGGCGGCGATGAGATTCCGGATGTCGGGGTCGCGATCTCCTCGGCGGTGTCACCCATGGACAGGGTGATCTTGCGGACGCGCGGGTCCTCCGGGTGCTCCACTGCCTCGTTGTGCGCCGTGGACACCGGGTTGGTGAACCGCCAGCCGAGTGCGGTGTCCGCGACCTCGCCCGGCTTGGCCCACGGCGTCCCCGGCTTGGCCATCACCCAAGGGGCGCGGGTCATCGACTCGACCCCGCCGGCGATCGCCAGGTCGAGTTCCCCGGCACGGATGGAGGCGCCGCCGACGCCTCGCCGTGAGCCCCGACGCGCACAGCCGTTCGTGGTGTAGCCGGGCACCGTGTCCGGCAGGCCCGCGAGAAGGACGGCCATCCGGGCGACGTCCCGGTTGTCCTCGCCGGCCTGGTTCGCGGCTCCCAGGACCACCTCCTCGACGGCATCGGCAGGGGCGCTGGACCGGCGCAGCGCCTCCGCCGACGACGAGCGCGGCCAGGTCGTCGGGGCGGACGGTGGCCAGCGCGCCGCCATAGCGGCCCTCCGGGGTGCGGGCCCCGTCGACCAGGAAGCCTCGGTGGACCGGTTCGACATTGGCGGCTCCTCCGGCCTGGTGAGGGGACGCGAGCGGCGTTCCGCCGACTCTCCCGACCGATTGTTCGGTAAATGTCCCAGGGAGTCTCGCGCACCTCCTCCGAGTCGGGCAACCCTCGTTCAGCATTTGGACGCGGGGACCGGGGTGACGTGGGACACGCGGCGCCGTATTCTCCCCCTTACTGACCGCCTGGTCAGGTAGTGGGGGAGAGGTGAGGCCGGGTGCAGGGCAGTCCCGTGCCGGTCACGTGGCCGTGAGCAGTCTCGACGCATGGCAGGAGACGCTCGCCCGGACCTTCGTCCCCCTGGAGGCCGTGCCCCTCGGCGACCGCTCGTCGTTCCGGGGCCAGGTGCAGGCGGCAGCCGTGGCCGACCTGCAGCTCTCCCTGGTGTCCGGGTCCGGGCAGGTGGTGCGCCGGACCCGCAGGCTCGTCCAGCGCACTGCTGCCGACCTGTACAAGGTTGGGCTGCAGCTGCGCGGACGCGGGCTCGTCGAGCAGGACGGGCGGGTGGCCGAGCTCTCGCCGGGCGACCTGACCGTCTACGACACGGGCCGGCCCTACGAGCTGGTCTTCGAGCGGGACTTCGAGATGCTCGTGCTCGTGGCGCCGCGGCGCCGGCTGGCGACCCGTGCGCCCGGCCTGGACCATCTCACGGCGCTGGCCATACCGGGCGACCGCGGCAGCGGGGCGCTGACGTCGTCCCTCCTGCGCGGCCTTGACCCGCGGACCACCCGGCGCGGTCCGGAGGCGGTCTACCTCAGCGACGCGGCCGTGGACCTGGTGGCCGCCTGCCTGGCCGGGCTCAGCTCGGCGCGTGCGCCGGAACCCGCCGCCGAGACGGTCGTCGTCGCCGCCCAGCGCTACATTGACGACCACCTTTCGGATCCCTCGCTGTGTACCGCCGAGGTCGCGGCCGCAGCGCACGTTTCCCTGCGTTACCTGCAAAAGCTGTTCGAGCGGCGCGGCACCACGGTCACCGGCTGGATCCGGGAGCGCCGGATCGAACGGTGCTGGCATGACCTCGCCGACCCACGGCTGGCCCAGCGCTCCGTCGCGGCCGTCGCCGCGGCCTGGGGATTGGTGGACGCCGCCCAGTTCAGCCGCGCGTTCCGGGCCCGCTACGGGACGACGCCGCGCGCACACCGGGCGGAGCTGCTTACCACCGGCTGACCGCGGGGTTGGTCGCCCACGGACAAGAGCTGTGCTCCCAGGCGCAAGTGCGACCCTGTGACCCGGAGCACCCTGGACTGGGCGGCCCGACCCGGGTCGCAGTCGGCAGATTGAGGAGTGCCATCCGTGACCAGCACCGACACCCTGCCGAGCCAGCTGTTCCTGGCCGGCCAGTGGCAAGACGGAGGGGCGGGGACCTTCCGCGACCTCAACCCGGCCACCGAGGAGACCCTCGTCGAGGTGGCCGCGGCATCCGCCGAGGACGTGAACACTGCCGTGGTCGCCGCCCGCGCCCAGCTGTCGGGGGAGTGGGCGGCGATGCCCGGCTCGCAGCGGGGCCAGGTCCTCGCGCGGGTCGCCGACCTCATCGAGCGGGACGCGGAGGTGCTGGCCCGGCTGGAGGCCCTCGACATCGGCAAGCCGGTCACGCAGCCGACCGTGCTGGACGTGCCGAACGCCGCCCGCACGTTTCGGCACTTCGGCGGCTGGGCGGACAAGATCACCGGGCAGGTCATCCCGACCGACGGCTACTTCGGCCGGCCCACGCACTCCTATACGCGTCGTGAGCCGGTCGGTGTGGTCGCGGCGATCGTGCCCTGGAACACCCCGCTGATGATCGCGGCCTGGAAGCTGGCGCCGGCGCTGGCGGCCGGCAACACCCTGGTGCTGAAGCCGCCGGAGGACGCGCCGCTGTCGATCCTGCACCTGGCCACACTGCTGCAGGAGGCCGGCGTCCCGGATGGGGTGGTCAGCGTGCTGCCGGGCCTCGGCTCGGTGACGGGTCAGGCGCTCGTCGACCACGCCGACGTCGACAAGATCAGCTTTACCGGCAGCCCGGAGGTGGGGCGACGCATCGGGATCGCGGCGGCCAGCTCCTTCAAGCGGGTGACGCTCGAGCTCGGTGGTAAGTCGCCGCAGGTGATCCTCGCCGACGCTGACCTCGAGGCCGCCGTCGGTGGCACCGCGATGGGCCTGTTCTTCAACCAGGGAGAAGTCTGCGCCGCCGGAACCCGAGTACTCGTGCACCGCTCGCTCTACTCCGACGTGGTTGACGCGCTGGCCGGGGCGGCGTCCCAGCAGGTGCTGGGCGACCCGTTCGACCCGGCGACCACGATGGGCGCGCTGGTCAACAAGAAGCAGCAGGACCGGGTGCTCGGCTACATCGAGAAGGGCAAGGCGGAAGGTGCCCGGCTGGTCGCCGGTGGCGGGCGTCCCGAGGGAGCGGGCTTCTTCGTGGAGCCGACGATTTTCGCCGACGCGGACAACGACATGACCATCGCCCGCGAGGAGATCTTCGGCCCGGTGGGCACGGTGATCCCCTTCGACGACCCGGCCGAGGCCGTCCGGATCGCCAACGCCACCACCTATGGGCTGGCCGCCACCATCTGGACGAAGGACGTCACCGCCGCCCACACGCTCGCCGGGCAGGTCCGCGCCGGTGCGGTGTGGGTCAACGGCTGGGCCGCCATCGACGCCGCGCTGCCCTGGGGCGGCATGAAGAGCAGCGGCATCGGCCGTGAACTCGGCTGGAGCGGCATCCTAGCCAACACCGAGGAGAAGGTCGTCACGGTCGTCCTCTGATCCTGCCGCGGGCTGGAGGTCCGGTGAGCGCGGTTGGCACGCGCAACTCCCGGCACGCGCAACGGTTGGCACGACGCAATCCGTGGGCGCCACTTGTCAAGGACCGTTCAGACCCTTACGATCCGGGCACCCTGACGGCCAATTTATAGGAAGACCGGTGTTTTCCATCGCGTTCCTGGTACCGCTGCTGGTAGGACTCGACCAGTTAACCGAAGCGGAACAGGGGCCGGTCAAGCTCTGAGCGGTTCCGACCAAAAGCAGTAACCACCTCCGGCGAGGAAGGGAAGTCAATGACAACCGGCTACCTATACCACGAGATCTTCGGCTGGCACGACACCGGGACGGCGGCTGGATTTTTCCCCTCGGACGCAGGGGTCGGCATGCAGCCCTTTATGCACTTCGAGAACGCCGAAACCAAACGCCGGATGCACGAACTGGTCGTCGTCTCGGGCCTGATCGACCGGCTTGAGCGAATCCGCCCGCGACCCGCCTCGGAGGAGGAAGTGCTCCGGGTCCATACACGTGCTCATCTGGACAGGATCAAAGAAGAAAGTCTTTGGCCGAAGGGTGGGGACGCTGGCGACGGCATCTCCCCGTTCGGCAGAGGCGGCTTTGAGATTGCGATGCTGGCTGCGGGCGGTGTCATCGAAGTAGTGGAGGCCGTGGTAAGCGGCGCCGTCCGCAATGGCTATGCGCTGGTCCGGCCACCTGGCCATCACGCAATCGACTCGACCGGTATGGGATTCTGCATCTTCAGTAACCTTGCGATCGCCGCTAAGCATGCCCGCGAGGTGCTCGGCGTGGAGCGGATCGCCGTGTTGGACTGGGACGTACACCACGGAAACGGGACGCAGGCAGCGTTCTACGACGATTCCGATGTGCTGACCATCTCGCTGCATCAAGACAACGTATTCCCGCCTAACAGCGGTGGCACCGACGAGCGCGGCGACCGTAAGGGTTTTGGATATGCGCTGAACGTGCCGCTTCCGCCGGGCACTGGGGACCAGGGCTATCTGTATGCGATGGATACTGTTGTCGTGCCCGCGCTGCACCGGTTTCGCCCAGAGCTGATCCTCGTCGCCTCCGGCTTTGACGCGAGTGCGATGGACCCGCTGTCGCGCCAGATGGTCACGTCCGAGGGCTACCGGTCGTTGACCACTCGGTTGATGGCTGCTGCCGATCACCTTTGCGAAGGCCGGATCGCGATGTCGCATGAGGGTGGCTACAACCCGGTGTACGTCCCATTCTGCGGACTCGCGGTGCTCGAGGCGCTCAGCGGTGAACCGGCATTCGGCGACCCGATCCTGCCTATTGTGGGGAACTTTGCAGGTCATGACTTGCAGCCACACCAGAAGACGCTCGTCGACCAGGTCGCCGGCTTTGTCACCGACATCGCATCAGCCCCTAAGGAGCAGGCATGACCTCGTCCACGGATGCCTCACCCACTCGACGCACCTTCCTCGCCTCCGCCGGCGGGGTCGGTGCGGCATTAATGCTCGCGGCTTGCGGGAAGGCCACAACCAGCAGCAGCAACGCCCCGAGTAGCTCAGGCGCAACGCCGGGCAGCGCGGCCGCCACGCACAAGAAGCTGACGGCCGTCGCCTTCGACTACCCGTTCACCTTTCTACCGGTGTACGCCGCGGTAAGCGGATTCGCGAAGGAGCGTGGCGCCCAGGTCGGGGTGCGCCTCAACCTGACCAACGACGAAGTCAAGCTCGAAAGCCAGGTCAGCAACCTCAGCACCCTGATAGGCCAGAAGGTTCCGGCCATCGTCTCGTTCCCGCTGGAGACGACGACGCTCGAGAAGCAGGTGAAGGCTGCCAGGGCTGCAGGAACGATCTGGGTGACGTACGGCGGCAACCTGCAAAACCAGGACGCCTCGATCACTTTCAGCTTCCTGAAGGGCGGCCAGCTGCTTGGAGAGGCGGCGGCCACCTGGGCCAAGCAGAACCTCGGTGGCCGAGGCAAAGTTGCCTTTCTCACCGACAACGTGATCGAACTTGGACGGCTACGCACCCAAGGCATGGTGGACGCGTTCACAGCAAACGCGCCGAACATGCAGGTCGTTGCCAAGCAGGAGGCGATTGACCCCGCCGGGGCACTGACCGCCACAAATGCGATCCTGTCGACTCATCCCGACGTGAACGTCATCCTCGCCGTAACCGATGATGCGGGCACCGGCGCCTACAAAGCTCTGACGCAGCGTGGCCGGGCGCCGGATGATGCTAAGACCTTCCTTGGCGGCCAGGACGGCGGCAAAGCGTCACTGCAGCTGATCCAGCAGGGCAGCTTCTACCGCGCATCGGCTGCTCTCGCGGTGAAGGACATCGGGTACGCCGTCATTGACGTGCCAACGGCAGTAGCGGCTGGTGCAGCGAATGCGAGCAGAGACGTTCCTATCACGCTCGTCCAGAAGGGCTCTCCGGAGCTCACTACTCTGCTCGCCCAGTACGGCTAAGCGTTCGGACCATGTCGCTTGAGATTCGGGAGCTGGTCAAGAGTTTTGCCGGCATCCACGCCCTGCGCGGTGTCAGTCTGCGCGTCGAGGACGGGACGGTGCATGCACTGCTCGGACACAACGGTGCAGGCAAGTCAACACTGATCCGTTGTCTTGGCGGCGCCTATGCCCCGGACAACGGCGAGTTCGTGCTGGGCGGCGCTAAATTCCACCGGCTAGAACCGCGCCAGTCCATGGCAGCCGGCGTTGCGATCATCCACCAGAACCTCAGCCTGGTCGAAAACCTGTCCGTCGCTGACAACATGTTCCTTGGCCAGGAACGGCACCGCATCGGCATGATCCGCAAGCGTGAGCAGCTCACAGAGGCCGCCGAAGTGCTGGGCCGAGTCGGTGCCCGCTGCTCGCCCCGGTCGTTAGTGCGGGACCTGCCGATGGGTCAGCGCCAGCTCGTCGAGATCGCGAAGGCTGTTCGCCGCCAACCGCAGATCCTCATTCTTGATGAACCGACGGCAGCGCTGTCCGCACGGGAGGCAAAGGCACTGGGCGACCGGGTGTCGGCGCTACGAGTTGAGGGCTTGGCCATCCTCTACATCACCCACCTGCTGGCAGAAGTGGAGCGTCTCGCTGACGAAGTAACCGTCCTTCGAGACGGGGCCGTGGTTTACCGCCGTGCGATGGCAGGGGTTAGCCGACGAGACCTCGTGCAGGCCATCAGCGGAGCCTCGGCGGTTGACGACAGGCCGTCCGAACCCGAACTGGGGCCGGTTCGGCTGGCCCTAAACGAGGTACACGGTCCCGGCTTCGGGCCGGTCGCCCTTGAAGTGAGATCTGCAGAGGTAGTTGCCCTGCATGGGCTTATCGGATCAGGCCGCACCCGGCTGCTCGAAACGGTCGCGGGGCGTCGACGGCGGCTCGGCGGACGCATCGCAATCGACGGCAGCGCAGTCGCTTTTCGTTCTCCGGCACACGCGCTAGATGCGGGCATCGCACTCGTTCCCGCTGATCGCAAGCGGCAGGGACTGTTCCCTACCATGAGTGCGAGAGACAACGCGTTGATGGGCTCGTTCGGCGTCCTAGGGCGACTCGGCTGGCGGCGCCGGGGACCCGAGGCGCGCACCTTCTCCATTGTCGCGTCAGAGGTGGGGCTGCGCCCACCAACAGCCGGGGCACCTGCCGCCAGTTTCTCCGGTGGAAACCAACAGAAACTAGTGTTGGGCCGTTGGGTCACCGGAGCCCGTCCACTTCAAGTGCTGCTCCTCGACGAGCCAACTCAAGGTGTTGATGTTGGCGCCCGCCGGGAGATCTATGCCGTGGTGCGGGAACTCGCGCGCCATAGCGGATGCGCAGTCCTGATCAGTTCCTCAGACCCAGAAGAAGTGGTCGCGCTCGCCGACCGCTGCCTCGTCATGGCCGCTGGTCGAATAGTAGCCGACCTCCCCGGCCGCCTGGTAACCGAAAGCCGGTTACTCGCGCTCACCCACCAAGCACCGTCGGCGACAGAGGACGTACACGAGTCGTGAATCAGCTCATCGCTACCGCACGGGCCCTCGGCCGCCATCCACTCATTGTCATTCTTGTCCCCATGGTCATCTACTTCCAGGTGGCGACCGGCCAGTTCATCACCGCCGACAACATTCGCGGCATCGCTCTCGACAGCGCGGTACTGGCGATTATCGCGGTGCCGGGTGCACTGCTGCTGATCTCGGGCTACCTCGACTTGTCAGTCGGTTCTACGCTCGCCCTCGGCGCGGTTGTCGCTGCCAACCTCATGATTGATCATCAAACGGTTGCCTTCGTAGCAATCCTCGGCGCAGTCGGTGCGGGTGCTCTCGTGGGTGCAGTCAACGGTTGCCTCTGCAGCCTGATCAACCTGTCGCCGTTTATCGTCACCCTGGGCACGTTGACCGCAGTCCGCGGACTAGACCTACTTTTCAGTCCGCTGCCACTGAGCGGTTTCGGCTCATCCTTCGGCGCCCTGGGCGGCGGAGAGGTGCTCAACATTCCGGTACCGGTCGTCATCGCCGTGGTCGTACTGTTAGCCGGCGCGGCGTTCCTGATCCTCACCCCCGCGGGGCGCTACGTCTACGCAATAGGTGTCAATCGTGAGGCAGCGTTCCTGTCAGGTATTGCGGTGCGCCGCTTACCAGTCTTGCTCTACATAGCCAGCGGGGGAGCTGCCGGGCTAGCAGGAGCAATTCAAGCGGCTCGCCTAGACTCCGCCCCCGCGGGCAGTCTGGGCACCCAGTTCGAACTCACCGTGCTCACCGCCGTCTTACTCGGCGGCGTGGCCTTCACGGGCGGTACCGGCTCAGTGTTCGGGGTCGCACTCGGGGTGATCTTCCTCGGCTGCCTACAGAACGGCCTTACCCAGCTGAACGTCCCCGACGCCTGGCAGGAGCTCATCCGGGGGCTGGCGCTGGTAGCTGCTGCGGCGCTCGCTGTCATCCAGCTGCCGAACGCCCTGTCGCGCAGACTATTGAGCTCCCCCCGCGCGGAGCCACCGCGACCGGCGGCAGAAACGACCACCGTCGATGCTGTCTCACCGCATTAAGCAACCGCACTCAAGCACTGACCGAATGCTCGGATGAGGCGGGGATGAATGAGATAAGCATTGCTGGTGACAGCTCCGGATGCGCGTAGCCCCCTCATCCTCCTGCAATGCCGGCGACCCCAGCGAGCACCGCAAGCACGCCGGCCACCTGGACCGGCCGAAGTCGCTCCTGGTGAAATTGGCGCGCTAGTAACACCGTCACAGCGGGGAACAGCGAGGCAGCTACTGCCACAAGCGCCACTGAACCATGCCGTGACGCAACCGCGTACAAGGCATTGGCCAGCGTGTCGCCGATCCCCACGACCAGCAGCCAACCGGCGCCGGATCGGTCCACACCAAATCGCGACCGCAGCATCACGGCGAGCCCTAGCACCACGAGCACACTCGTGACCCTCATGCCGACCAACGTCATCTGCGGCGAATAGACGCTCCCGTGAGCCAGCAAGACCAACACCGTCCCATAGGTCAGCGCGGCGAGCAAGGCGTAGCCGATGGAGGGTACGTTCACTCGCTCGGACACCTCTGGGCCGCTCGCCAGCACAATCCCGACCAGTGCACATGCGATCCCGGCAAATTGAAGACCGCCCGGCCGCTCCCCAGAAAGCAAGCCCACTACCACTGGGATCACCGCACCGGACGCTGAAATCGGCGCAACCACCCCCATTTGACCGCAGGCCAGCCCGGCATAGAATGCGGCCAGACCGAGATACGAGATCAGTCCGCAGGGGATTGCCCACGGCAACCAGCCAAGCGGAGCCGCGAAAGCGCCCGTGACAGTAGCCCAGGTGAGCAACCCGACCAGGCCGACGACGTGCGCGGCACCCACGACCGCCATGGGGTGTACGCGTCGGCTGAGCGTTCCGCCAGCGAAATCGACGGCTCCCCACAAGAGGCTGGCCAGCAGTGCCAATAAAGCGGCCATCTGCTATTCGACGTCCAGCGAAAGGGCTGGATCCGGGGGTCTTCGCGCCATTCGCTGCAACCTGATCACTGCACCCCACTATCTGTAACTTCCTCCGATCCCACCGTCCGGGGGCTGTCTTTTGGCACCGAACGATCGTCGGGCTAGTGCCAAGGGTCTTAGCATCGTCGTCAACCTTTGGTTCCCCTTCGACCTCGACATATGTCCGCCTGCCTGGGGCCTGGCCCCGCTGCCAGCAAACGGCCGGCACCCCGGCCGCGGCGACCTCGACCCGCCGGGAGCGCCGCTGGCGACGAGCGCAGAGCACCCCGCGCCGCCGGCAAGAGCGGCAAGGAGTCGGCCGCACGACGTGCGTCGCCTCCATCTGACCTGGTACCGGCCGCATGGCTATCGCCCGTGCGGCGTCAGTAGCGACGCGTTCCGCGCTCTGTTCCTTGGGCGGGCGAGCGGAGACCCTGTTCACCTGGGCCAATTGCCATTGCGGCGGCAGCGTACTACGCAGCAGTCAGCCATCGGGATCCGCTTCCCCGCAGCTGGTGGCCACGGCCCGGCTTGTCAAGCAGGGACGCGAGCAATAGCGTTCGTGACCACACGATTCAGGAGGGAGCGTGGCCGTGCACGATGTGAACCCGCTTGAGGGGGCCCTCGAGGAGGCCGAAGCCACCCTGACTCAGGCGGGTATCGACGTCGTACGGGTCGGCTACTCCGACATCATCGGCGTGGAGCGCGGTCGTGACGTTCTGGTCAAGCGATTCGCTCGCACCACCGGCGATGGGGTTGCCTTCTGCCGGTCGGTCTACGGCACTACCCCCATGGGCGACGTCGTCCCGATCCGGGGCGGCATGGACGCCGGCCTGCCCGACATTGTTGCCGTTCCCGATCTTGCGACCATCAAGGCGATCCCCTGGGAGCCTGGTGTCGCGCACTGCATCGCCGATCTCTACAACCCCGATGGGACAGTGTCACAGGAAAGTCCGCGCAACGTGCTCAAGGGTGTTGTAGAGCGCTTCGCTGCGCTGGACATGCGGCCCGTCGTCGGCCCGGAGTTGGAGTTCTACGTTCTCGAACGCGACGAGCATGCTCAGCCGGGATGGAAACGGTATGGCGAGGCCACCGGCAACGTCTACGTAGCGGGCTTGAAGGGCGACCCGGAGAACGTTCTGCTGCGCTCCCTACGCCACCTGTCCAACTACGAGCTCGACGTCGTGGCCGCCAACCACGAGTTCTCCAGCGGCCAATTCGAGATCAACCTGTGGCACTCGGAGGCGCTCGATGCAGCAGACCGAGCCTTCCGCTTCAAGTCGGCGGTCAAGGAACTGGCCCGCCAAGAGGGCAAGCTCGCCACGTTCATGGCCAAACCCTTTAACGATGAGGGCGGCTCCGGTTTCCACCTCCACTTCTCCACCTGGACCGGTGAGGGCGCTGCCGTCTTCGACGACCCCAGCGGACAGTCCGGGTTGTCCGGCACCGCCCTCTCGGCCGTCGCCGGGGTGCTCGCCCACGCGCCGGCGCTCGCCGCGTTGTGCAACCCGACGGTCAACTCCTACAAGCGGTTCGGTCCCGACACGCTTGCCCCCTGGCTGATCGACTGGGGTCTGGACAACCGCAGCGCCATGGTCCGCATCCCACCCGAGCGTGGTCGGGCCTCCCGGATGGAGCTGCGCCTGGGGGACGCCACAGCCAATCCCTATCTGGCGATCAGCGGGCTGCTGGCCGCCGCCTACCTAGGGATCGCCGCCAAGCTTGATCCCCCAGCTCCGCTCGAGGGCTACGGCTACGACCCCACGAGATCGGCCAAGCTGCCGCCCGACCTCGGCAGTGCCCTCGACGCCTTGGAAGGAGACACCGAACTCGCTGACATCTTGGGTCCTGCCTTTGTCGACACGTTTCTCGTCTACAAGCGCAACGAGCTGGAGCGGTTCTCACACTGGGTGACCGACTGGGAGTTCCGCGAGTACGCATACCACCTCTAAGTGTCGGCACGAGCAAACGCCTCATGCCACAACGCCTAGTACCTGAAGGAGCAACCATGACGCCTACCTCCGTGCCGCTTGCCAACGTCGACCTGTCAAACCTCGACACCTTCGTCCGTGATGAGGCTTGGGGCCAGTTCGACACGTTGCGACGGGAGGCGCCGGTGTTCTGGAACCCGGAGCCCGCTCCCAATTCCGGCTTCTGGGCGATCACGCGACATGCCGACATCGTCGCGATCGACAAAGACCCGGAGACCTTCACCTCGGAGAAGTACGTCAACCTGGAGGAGCTCGACGAGCAGTACATGGACCTGCGGCGCTCCATGCTCGAAAGCGACGGGCTGCGTCACCAGGCACAGCGGCGGCTGCTGCAACGCGACTTCGGTGGCCGCGTGCTGGCTCGCTACGAGGACTTCCTCCGGGATCTGACTCGAAGCACCGTCGACGCCGCCCTGCACCGTGAGGAGTTCGATTTCGTCACCGAGATCGCCGCCGACTTCCCCATCCAGGTACTGGCCCGTCTGCTGGGAGTGCCGGAGGATCACACCGGGCAGCTGATCGACTGGGGCAACCAAATCATCGGCAATACGGACCCTGACTATGCCTCGGTGTTGCTCGACACCACCGCGAGCGACCAGTACAAGCACTTGCCCTTCAGATCACCGGCGTCGATCGAGGTCTTCGAGTATGGCCGGAAACTGGCCGCGGAACGACGCGGCGGGGAAGGGGATGACCTGGTCAGCAAACTGGTCAACCGCGTGCCGGAGGACGGCGAACCGCTCACAGCAGCCGAGTTCGACAACTATTTCCTGCTGCTTGTCGTTGCCGGCAACGAGACCACTCGTCAGGCCATCAGCCACTCGATGCTTGCTCTCATCGACAATCCTGCCCAGCTGGCCTACCTCGGAGCACATCCGGACAAGATGCACGTCGCCGTCGAAGAGTTCCTGCGCTGGGCGTCTCCGATTTACCACTTCCGGCGCACCGCCACCCGTGACGTCGAACTGCACGGGCAGACCATTAAAGAGGGCGACAAGGTCGTCATGTGGTTCGCGTCCGGAAACCGGGACGAGGACGTCTTTCGTGACCCCGACACCCTTGATGTCACCCGCTACCCGAACGACCACGTGACCTTCGGCAAGGGCAGCCCGCATGTGTGTCTCGGTAACCAGCTTGCCCGCATGGAGATGCGGATCATGTTCGAGACCCTCTTACCTCGACTGTCGTCGATTGAGGTCGCGGGAGAGGTCAAACGCGTCCGGAGCAACTTCGTCAACGGCATCAAAGAGTTCCCCGTCCGGGTGAAGGTGCGGCAGTAGCTTGACGGCAAGTGACCCGAGCGCACCGACGCGCGTCCACGAGCACGAGGCCGACCTGATTGTTGAGAAGGCCGACAAGGTTGCCGAGGACGTTGTGGCCCTCACCCTGACCGACCTCAACGGGGGCGAATTGCCCGAGTGGACCCCCGGTGCCCACGTAGACCTCGTGCTGAACCCCGAACTGACGCGGCAGTATTCCCTGTGCGGTGATGTCACCAACGCGCGTCAGTGGCGCGTCGCCGTCCTGCGCACCTCAGACAGCCGAGGAGGGTCGCAACTGGTGCACGACAGCCTTACCGCCGGCGCTGCGGTGCGTGTGCGGGGGCCCCGCAACCACTTCCCGCTCGTCAGTTCGCCGCGTTATCTGTTCATCGCCGGCGGCATCGGCATCACGCCGCTACTGCCAATGATCCGAGAAGCCGCTACCAGGGGGGCGGTCTGGCAGCTTGCCTACGGAGGGCGCCGGCGGGCCACCATGGCGTTTATCGACGAGCTGGCCGACCACGGCGAGCGGGTCCAGCTCGCTGCCCAAGACGAGGCCGGACCGCTTGACCTTGCGGCACTGCTCGCCGAGCCACGTGATGACACGGCGGTCTACTGCTGCGGGCCTGAAGGTCTGCTGACGGCCGTGGAGAAGGCGTGTAAGACCTGGCCGACTGGAGCTCTACACATAGAACGGTTCGCCGCCAAGGCCCAGCCGATCGGACAAGTGGCCGAGCGAGCGTTCGAGATTATTTTGCAGCGTTCCGGGCTCACGCTTGAAGTTCCGGCGGACAAGAGCATCTTCGACACCGTGCAAGCTGCCGGTGTCAGCGTGCTCGGCTCCTGCTTTGAGGGCGTCTGCGGCACGTGTGAGACGGGGGTCCTCGACGGGCAGATTGACCACCGCGACTCCATCCTCACTGAGGAGGAACGCGAATCGAACGACTTCATGATGATTTGCGTCTCCCGCTGCCGCTCAGCGCGGCTGACCCTGGACCTATAAGCCGACGTGAAGGGCATGCGATGAGTCGCTCGAACCAGGCCGGCTTGCCGACCAGCCGTTCATTTCCGGCCAACAGCTGGTACGTCGCTGCGAACTCGGCCGAGGTGACGCGCCAGCTGCTGAGCCGGCGAATGCTCGACATCCCCGTCCTGCTGTTTCGCACCAGCACCGGCAGTGTCAGCGCATTGGAGGATCGCTGCGCGCACCGCGCCTACCCGTTGAGCAAGGGGCGGCTCGACGGTGACCGAGTGGTCTGCGGCTACCACGGTTTCGAGTACGACACGGCCGGCCAGTGCGTACGCGTCCCGTCACAAGCACACGTGCCTTTCGGCGCACAGGTCCGCTCCCTCCCCGTGCAGGACGACGGCACATTCATCTGGATCTGGGCCGGTGCACCGGCAATGGCTGAGCTTCGGCGCCCGCCGGGCGTGCCATGGCTTGGCGACCCGAGCTGGTCGACAATCGGCGGCCAAGATGACGTTGCCGCTGCTTACCTGCTTCTGCACGAGACATTCGCTGATGTCACGCACGTCCCCTTCATCGATCCTGAAGTGGCACCGCCGGCCCTCCAGGCAATGCCCCCGCCGCTTGACATCGAGGTCACTGAGACATCCGTGTCGTTCTCCCGCAACTACCCCGCGACTGCGCTGGCCGAATGGCATTGGCGCGCTACCGGACTGTCACCGCAGGAACAGTACGAACAACGCGAGACCGGTCGTTTTGTCGCACCCGGCCTGTGGCTGGACCGGTGGGACGTCCACGCTGAAGACCCCACGACGGGACAGCTGGGGGACTACAGCCTGCGGTTCACGCAGGCCGTTACTCCCGTGACGGACACGACCAGCGGGTTGGTGTGGCGAATCAGCCGGGACTTCAGCGTCGGCGACACCTCCGTTGACACGACCCTGCGCGCAGCGTTCTCGCAGTATTACGCGCGGGTCAAAGAGGCTGTCGAAACTGTGCAGGCGACCGTCGATGCCGGTGACAGTCGCCGTGACGTGGACGTCATCAGCGACGGTGCGGCGCTACAGGTCAGGCGGGTCGTACGGGCAATGATCGCCGAAGAGACAGGAAAGGCCGGACACGCTCGCAAGACCGCCCTTCGCGGCACCGGCGTATAACG
>JAABUM010002840.1_pt1 | contig 22366 bp, 23 predicted proteins | sample 5559161 | NCBI WGS metagenome assembly JAABUM01 (sample SAMN10711868, study PRJNA513369) | rock metagenome | isolation source: Antarctica rocks | place: Antarctica: Victoria Land, Siegfried Peak nord
CCTTCAGCTCCACTGCCGGCGCTCCGGCGACCAGCCCGCGGCGCAGCTGCTCCGTCATGGCCTGCACGTCCGAAGCATCCAGGCCCAGCTCCAGGGCGATCTGCCGGTTGGAAAGGTTCAGGCCCATAAAGTAGAGGCACAGCACCCACACACGCAGCGGCTGGTGATGCCCGGCCAGCACCGTGCCGGTCAGGTCGTCGAAGCGCCCTGAACACGCCTTGCACCGGTAGCGCTGCCGACAGGGCTGCGTGTCGTCGTGGCCGTCGCGGATCACTGCACTGTCGTCGCAGGCAGGGCACCGGGTGCCCTCCGGCCAGCGGCGCTGGCGCACGAAGGCGAAGCACTTCGCATCATCCATCAGGCCCGAAAGGTTGACCAGGTCGGATACAGCCATGACGCAAGCTCCTCGCGCGAGCCGGTCAGCTACTCCCGCCTCCACCTTCGCACCAGCCGATCTCAGCCCCGCGCCACGGTCCCGACACCACCACCCCGGAACCCAATAAGAGCCGAGGTGGATTGCCGATCAGGACGGCACCTCTGACACCAAGGCCCGCGTCGGAGGTGCGTCACCCGCCGGAACGGCAGGCGGGTGTGTTCATATTGAACACAGCCCGTTTCCAGGGTTCACGGCGGGGGATGCCTCGTGTGTTCATTCTGAACACGTTGCCGACGCTCGGCAGGTGCGTCCCATGTCGGCGCATCGGATGCTGGTCTGCCTTGCCGTGCTGGGCTGGTCGGAACGCGAGCTGGCACGCCGGACCGGCCGCCATCAGACCACGATCAAGCGGTGGACAAGCGGCAGCGGTGCCGTCGATGACGGCACCGCTGCTTGGCTGGAACGGCTGGTGGCGTTTCACCTCGCGCACCCCGCTCCAGGCAGGAAGGCGTGAGACACGTTCTCGTTTAGGGCAGCAGCACCAGGCTTACAGCCGGGCCTGCACTGTTTGGTTCGCGCCAGAGCCTAGCTTGTTGCCGAACTTCGAGTAGAACTGATCCACAGTCCAGCCCGTCATGTTGTTGTTCGAGAGGGCCTTGGCGGACACAAAGCTGCTGAGTGGAGTGGACGGATCGGCTGTCGCCATCATTGCGCCAGGTGTCGGCCCGAATACCCACGCTCCATAGGTCTGCACCACTGTTGCAGGCTGGTTAGTTGCTCGTGAGACTGCGTTTGAGTAGTCCTTAGCGATGTAGCTGGCCACCTGTGCCTGCGCTGCGGGATTGGTGATGTCGCTTGCCGTGTAGGGCAGGTTGTACTTGGCCACCGTGCCGTTCCAGGTGCCGGTGATGATCTGCCAAGGTCCCGTGGCCGAGGACGAGCCGTTTGAAGTGCCCACGTTCCGAAAGCCAGACTCCAACTGGCCGAGGCCAGCCATGGCTTCCGGGTTCAACCCCAGTTGGGTCGCCGCCTGCGATGCCAACGCGCCATAGGGGGTGGCCATCATCGCATCCATCGCCGCCGTGCCACCACCGGAGTAGCCGGTCCAATCGGTGGACGTCGCGGACGTGTCCGTGGACCCGTCCGTGCCGGTCGGGCCGCCCCCGTCCCCCATGAAGGAGCCGCCACCGGCCGGCGTCACGAAGGTCGGAGCACCAACTTCCGGAATGCTCGGGATTACCTGGGCCGGCACGCCGTTCATCGTGACCGGCGCAGGGTCGGCAATGGCAGCCGGACTTCCGGCCGCCAGTAGGAGGGCACAGCCCGGATATAGCCAGGAACGTCCCATGTTAGCGATACGCGAAGACAGGGGCGCCGTTGGCACGGACGCCCTCGACCGAGCAGGTCGATCCTGGTTTCACGTCGGACCGATATTCGTGGACGGCCTCGCTTGGCACGTAGCCGATCTGCCCACCATTCGTGAGGACGCGGCTGAACCCGCTGACATTCCTGCCTCCTACGGCGATGGCCGGAAGGGTCGTCCCGATCTCAGGGGCGGTTTTGGAAGGGCTGGCATAGATCGGCTGCCAAGCCGTGGTGCCCTTGCAGACCCAAGGCTCAGCGGGCTGGAAAAGCTGCAACCTTGGCAGGGACGATTGGGAGGGTGGCGGGCCATGGTCAACGCGCCCGCGTTCCTCCATCCGCTGTTGCGACATGCGGTCCAGCTCCTGTGGCGTGAAGCCCGGTTGCTGCTGCCCCTGCCGCTGCTGCGCCCGGGCGTGCGGCAAGCCGCCCGCCAGCAGGCAGGCGGACACCGCCGCGAGTATGGTCCTACGCATCATGGTTCCTTTCTGATCCACGCCTTCACTTTCTCCCGCCCGGATGCGAACGGGAACGTGCCCTACCACCCGGCTTGGACCGCCTTCACCTGGCAGAACAGCGTCCCGTCCGCGCTGCGCACGGCCGACTGGAGGCAACGCTGCACGCTGCCCGTCTCGAACCGCCACTGGTGGGCGTGCAGGCCATAGCCGCCCAGGAACAGGCCCAGCGCGACGCCGGCCACCAGCGCGGCCGATCCCCAGCGGTGGGTGCGGTCGTAGCGCCGTTGCCGCAGCACCAGGGCGCCGCTCAGCTTGGCCGACACCTGTTCCGTGAGCTGGTCCACCGTGTGGTTGACCAGCTTCTCCCGGTCGCTCTCCGATTGCCGAACCATGATCTCGGCCCGCTTGTTGTGCTCCTGTGCCAGGCCCAAAGTGGTCTTGAGCACCTCGACCTGCCCGTCCGCCGCCGCCTTGGCAGTTGTGACCACGTAGGTGACGCGGGTTTCCTGCTCATCGAGCATCAACGCCTGGGCAGCGAGGGCGCGCTCTTGCGAGCGCACCCAAGCCCCCAACGGTCCATCCGGGTCGATGCCATCCTTCCACGCGGCTTCCCGCGTTTCGAGGGCCGCTGCCCGGAGCGCGTCCGCCGCCTTGCTCACGGCAGCCACTCCGCCACACCCACTTCGGCGAACTGCTCCTCCAGACGGTCCAGCCAGGTCTTCACCATGAACTGCCGCACCGGGTCCAGCGGCTTGCCACTCACTCCAGGCTTGTTCGCAGCGGCATCATAGAAGCTCAGCCCCGTCGCCCGCATCTCCGCCATGCAGGGAAGGCGCGGGATGAGGATGATGCGCACACCGCCACTCACCAACTTGCGGAGATCGGGACGGTCCATGATGAGGTCGAAGGCGCCAATCGTCGTTTTGCCCGCCCGCACCAGGCTCTCGTTCAGGAACAGGATGGCCTGCGTGCCACGGAAGTAGCCAGCTTCGTGGATGGCGACAATGTGGTCGAAGTCGTCCTTCTCCGGACCGCTGAAGTAGAGCGGCAGGCAGGTCACGCCGGCCGCCTGGCAGAAGGTGGACAGCGGCAGGTCCTGCCCATAGTCGGACAGCACCCGGTCCCCGCCGCCAAGGTCCAGCACCAGTGAAGACTTAGTGCTGACCATCTGGCCCACCTGCTCGGTGATCCAGTCCTTCATGTCCGCCAGCTCATCGGTTGCCGGCACGCTCGCGCCACCCGGGGACCCAGGCGGATACAGCCCCGCCAGGGTCGGGTTGCGCCGGTCGCCATCGGCCACCATCACCGCCCGCCCGGCCTTGCGGGCACGCTGGATCAGCATGTCGCACACCGTGCTGCCGCCCACGCGGCCCCGGCCAAGCCGGGTGGCCAGGACGGGAACCCTGAGCTGGATCGCCTGCGGTTCGGAGATGGGCTTCTCGTTGTCACGCTTTGGAGGAATCGCGTTCATGTTGGTCCTCAGAATAGTGGATCGCCATTTGCCTTGCGGCCGCTACGGAGGTTCATCATCTCGCGCACGGCCTCGATGGAACCAGGGACAGGTCGGCTTGTGTCCTTGGGTGCCTCCGCGGACGGAGGCTGCGCCGGCTGCTGTTGCGGCAACGGCACTGCTGGCAGGGCAGCCGGTTTGCTGCCCTGATGCTCGCCCCCTATGGGAGACGGCGCATTCGGTTGAGCGAAGGCGGGTGGCCGCCAGTCTGACGGGGCGCGCGGACGTGTTCCTGAGCCAAGAGGCGCAGCAGGTGCCCGCTTACCCCCTTCCGCTTCAACATCACGGCAGACCCGTTGCCACGATTTGCGGACAGATTCGCGAGTGGGTGGATCGCCGCCGGCACCTATGATGCCAGCGTTGGTGAGTTCTTCAGCTACGGTTCGCCACGAGGGTTTCAGCTCCTCGAACATGGCGGAGAGTTCCGCCATGTTGGCTCGCAGGAAGCAATACAGGCCCTTCCTGCCACCGTAGGGGCGCTTCGCAAGTCCGGCCGCTACGCGGGTCATCTGTCCGTCTGTCATGCCAGCATCGTCGCTGACGCGGATGCGAACGGGATTCTCTAAAGTTGACGCCCTCTCTCAGGGCTGGCTGACGCCCGTCCGCCTCCACGGCGCCTCCACGGCGCATACGTGCGGCCTCCATGCAGCCGACATGATGCCTCCAGGTCGCATACACACTGCCTACGTGGCACCTCCACGATTTCAGCAGGAAGTCAGCATACACCATTGCATCCCTTCTGGATGCTTTGCGGCCGCCTCCGGCGCGAGGCGCCGTTCGCGTCCGCATCGCCCATGCTCCCGGAAGGCATGGGAGCACGCGCAATGGACATTGAGGCAGACGACACGCTGGTGCAGATCAGCAAGGGCGTCCGGGGAGCGAACGGCGGCATCGCCCTGATCGCAGGCGTCCAGCGCCAGCACGGTGAGAGCCTGGAAACCCTCATCAGGCTGGTCACGCCGGAGAAGAAGGACGCACCGGACGGCCCCTCCTTGGAGGAGTTGATCGGCGCGCTGCTGGTCCGCCTGGACAGCCAGTCGGCCTACCTCAAGGACATCACGGTCGGGCTGGCAAAGATCACGCGCGACATGCCGCTCAATGTGGTCCAGGCCATCGCCGACAACTTCGGCGTCGATCCCATGCGGGACGCCAAGGGATGATGACCTTCCGCAAGCTGGCCGCCAACTCGGACGGCAAGCTGATCCGCGCCTATCTCACCGAGCACGCGCCGGAGCCGCAGCCCGGCGCCGACCTGGAACCTGGCGCCAGGCCGGACGCCGGCGGGCGGCTGACCGCCTACTACACCGGCCGCGACACCCGGGCGACGTGGCGGCCGGACATGGCGCCCGAGATGGCTGAGGCCATGGGCATCGACCCGGCCAAGCTGCCGGCCGACGCCGAGCTGGACCGGCTGTTCGAGGCGAGGCGGGCCGACACCGGCGAGAAGTGGCCCAGCGCCAAGGAGCGCAAGATCAGCGCCTACGACCTGACCGTGGCGCCGCACAAGTCCGTCTCGCTGGCGGCCGAGTTCGCCGCCTCGCCGGCCGAGGCCGGGGCGATCTGGGAGGCGGTCAACCGCGCCAACGACGACACCATGCGCTACGTCGCCCGCGAGATTGGCTGGGCAAGGCGGGGGAAGAACGGCCAGGATGGCGCCGAGCCGGGCGAGGTCGGCTGGGTGTCCTTCCGCCATCACACCGCCCGGCCGACGCTGCAGGTCAAGGACGGCGTGACCGGCATCACCTACCTGGCCGACGTGCCGATGTCCGGCGACCCGCACGCGCACATCCACAACGGCATGTTCAACCTGGTGGTGACGGCGGACGGCCGGACCGGATCGCTCGACACCAAGCGGCTGAACGACCGGGTCCACGAGTTCGGCGCCTTCTTCCAAGGACGGCTTGCCCACGAGCTGCGCAAGCTCGGCATCCACACCGCCTACGACGCCAAGGAGGAGGCCGTTGTGCTGACCGCCATCCCGCAGGCGGCGGTGGACCTGTTCTCCAAGGGGCGGCGGCAGACGGAGCGGAACGCCAAGGCATATGCCAAGCGCCAGGGGCTGGACTGGGAGGGGCTGTCCGCCAACCGCAAGTTCGGCATCCTGTCCGCCGCGGCCGTGGCCGAACGCCGCTCCAAGGGGGACGGGCGAACGGAAAAGGAAGGCTGGCGCGACCAGGCGAAGGGCATCGGATGGGACCACAAGACGGTCCTGGACGGAGCCAGCCAGCCTGCCCTGACCGACGCCGAGCGGTTCGACCGGGCTTACGAGTTCGCAGCTCGCCACCTCGCCACCGAGTTCCACACCGCCGCCGTGATCGACCACAGCAAGCTGCGGACCCTCGCGGCGCGCGGGCTGATCGGCACGGGGGTCGCCGAGGCCGACGACATCGACCAGGTGGTGCTGCTGATCGAGGAGCGGGGGATCGTGCTGGGCGGCGAGCGCGCGGCCCTGGTCGTCGGCGAGTTCGACGAGAAGGTGAGCGTCACCAACCTGGTCCAGGTCAGGATCGAGGAGGGGCTTGCCAGCCGCGCCAAGGCCGCGGCGGACGACCGTAGGGACGCCCTCCCGGTCGCGGCGCTCCGGGCGGCAATCGACGCTTCCGGGCTGGACTTCGACCGTGACCCGGAGCACGGGGCGGCACAGAAGGCGGCGATCTACAGCCTGGGCACCGGCGGCCGGCTCGGCTTCGTCACCGGCGTCGCCGGGTCGGGCAAGACGACGCTGCTCAAGCCGCTTGTCGCCGCCTGGCAGGCGGACACCCGCCTGGACGCGGCCGGCCGGGAGGTGATCGGCGTGGCCGCGGCTTGGCGGCAGGCCGACGCGCTGCAGGACGCCGGCATCAAGCGCACCGTCGCGCTCGTGCCGTTCCTGCGCGGGGTGGAGGATGGCGGCATCAAGCTGTCCCGCAACACCGTCCTGGTGATGGACGAGGTGAGCCAGGTCGCCCCGCGGCCCTTCCTTAAGGTGCTGGAGCTGCAGGCGCGGCACGGCTTCACCATCAAGGGGCTGGGCGACCGGGAGCAGGTGCAGGCCATCGAGGCCGGCGACACCATCGAGATCATGCGGCGTACCCTGCCGAAGGAGGCGATGCCCGAGCTGCTGACCACGGTGCGCCAGGAAACGGAGCGGGGCCGCCAGATCGCCGGCCTGTTCCGCCAGGGCAACGCGGCCGAGGCGCTGGCGATGAAGCGCGAGGACGGCACCGTGCGGATGGTCGGCGGCGACCAGGACGAGGTGGTCGGGCACGTCGCCGCGCTCTACCTGCAGCGCCGGGACGCCCTGCGCGCGTCCGGGGCAGGGCGCGGCGTGACCGTCTCCGTGCTGACCAACCAGGACGCCGCCGACATCAGCCGCGCCGTGCGCGCGCTGCTCAGGGCGCGCGGCGAGCTTGGCGGGGACGAGATCGTCCACCCGGCCATCGACCAGCGCGGCGAGACCTACGACCTGCCGGTGGCCAGCGGGGACAAGGTGCGCCTATTCCGCAAGACCTGGGCGCACATAGACGGCGAGGGCTTCGGCTACATCGGCAGCAACGGCGACATCATGGACGTGGTCGGCCAGTCGGCCGCCGGCCTGCGGCTGCGTGATGCGGACGGCCGGGTGGGCGAGGTGGGGTGGCGCACCCTGAAGGACAGCCGGTCCGACCGGCTGCTGCTCGGGTTCGGCCACGCCCTGACCATCGACAGCGCCCAGGGCATCACCTCGGGCGAACACATCAACGCCCTGCCGCGGGGCACGGCCGGGATCACCGCCTTCAAGAGCTACGTGGCCGAGAGCCGCCACGTCAGCCAGGTCCACACAATCATCTCCGAGGCTGCCACCTTCGAGGCGGTCAAGCGGGAGCGGGCCTTGGGCGACCAGGAGCCAATCACCACCGCGCACCTGTGGGAGCGCGTCGCCAAGGATATGAGCGACAAGCCGTACAAGTCGCTTGCCACCGACCTCATTGACGCCATCAAGCGCAGCCGGGAGGTGGAGGTGGACCGCTTCATCCGCACCGAGCACCGGGTATTCGCCCAGCGCGCGGCAGGGCGGGACCACGTCAGCGAGCTGCGGAAGCGCCGGCGCGATGCGGAGGTGCGGGCGGTGCTGGCCAAGCACATCGTGCCGCTGGTCGCAGCCGTGGAGCGGCGGGAGACAGCGATCCGTGAGCTGGCCGAAGCGGTCAACGCCTTTCCTGATGTCGTGCGCGCGAAGGTCAGGGCTGCGGTCATCGCCGCGAACGAGCGGCGCGAGGCGGAACTGGCCAGGGCAGCACAGGCCAACAAACCTGGGTTCAGTCCTGGGTTCTAACGCGGAAGTCAGTCCTCCTTGGCGTCCAGGCCGCGGAGGGCCAGCTCCGCTTGGCCCTTGGCGAAGTTGGCGGTGCTGACGCGGCCAACCTTGCTGAGGTGGCCGTCGGTGTCGTGCGCGATGTGCCACTCGAACATCGGCCACTCCTTCCGGGGTAGGACGGTCAAATGCCACATGCCGCCCCGGCGTGCAGACGCCATGGCCCTGTGCGGGAAGCTCGTGGACCACTCGATGTGCATGATGCGGCGCAGCATACCCCTCAGGTTGTGTCATTTGCGAGGCAGGAGTTGTTTTGATCGGCCTTCATATCTCTGCGGGCTGCACACCTCGCCAAGGGTAAGTTCTTTTCACGCTTGCCAGTGCCGGCCATCGTCATAGCCGCTTGCGCGATGTGTTCTTCTTATGTTCTCATGCGGAAACGTCAAGGTTCAGCATGCCGCATAGCCCCGTCTTTGCACTCGCAGACCTTCGATCACAGATCGCCCGCCTTGAACGCGGCGGCTCCGAACGGCTTGACCAGCCTGTGCTGCCGTTCGGGGACCCCAGGATCGACGCTGCCCTGCCTGGTAGGGGGCTGGCCCGTAGCGCGCTGCACGAACTGGTGGGTGTCGGCCCTGACACCGAGCACGCAGCAATCCCGGCCTTGATGGTCGCCGCCATCGCCGGCCGGTTGTCTGGCCCGGTGTTGTGGGCCTATCCGCGCCTTCCCCCGTTCGCCCCCGCCCTGGCAGCGGTCGGCCTCGGCCCGGAGCGTGTGATCTTCGTCCAAGCCGACCAGGCGGTGCTGGGCGTCATAGAGGACGCGCTCAGGGCAGGATGCCTTGCCGCAGTCGTCGGGGAGATCCCTGGCCGCTTGAGCCTGACCGCTTCGCGTCGGCTGCAGCTTGCGGCGGAAGGGGCCGGGGTGACGGCCCTGTTGCTGCGTCTCAGCCGTAAGCACGATGATCCCGTCCTGTGTGAACCTTCGGCCGCGCTGACCCGCTGGTGGGTTGGCCCGGCGCCCTCGCCTCCAGCCTTGCCCCATGCCCCGGATGTGCCCGGACTAGGTCGGGCACGCTGGCGCCTGCAGCTTGCACGGGTGCGTGGCGGAGAGGCCCGGTCCTGGCTGGTTGACGCACCCGATGCGGACGGCTGGATGGTGGTGGCGGGCGACGACGCGGCAAATCGCAGATGGCCAGCTCGCCACAGCCAGGCCGCATAGGATGGTCCGCGAATACGACGGCGGCAACACCACGGGCTTCGTCAGCCCCGCCAGTGACAGCCTGGAAGGGCCGATAGACCTGTCGGAGGTGCTGGACCTGCGCCGGCCGCACCGCTACCCGGTCCGGGTCAAGGGCGACGCCCTGGTGGAGCGCGGCATCCAGCACGGCGACATCCTGATCGCCGATGCCGCCGCGTCGCCCGTGGCCGGACGGGTCGTGATCGCCATGGTGTATGGCGACGTGCTGGTCTGCCAGCTGATGCACCGTGATGGCCAGTGGTGGCTGCGGCCGACCGGCGCCGGCAAAGAGCCGCTGCCGGTTACGGACGAGGCAGAGATTTGGGCCGTCGTGGCCGCCCTGGTCCGCACCCAGGTGTGAGCGGGTGCGGGTCTATGGGCTGATAGACGGCAACAGCTTCTACTGCTCGTGCGAGGCGGCGTTTGACCCAGCACTGCGCGGCCTGCCCGTCGTGGTGCTGTCCAACAACGATGGCTGTGCCATCGCCCGCTCGGCCGACGCTAAAGCGCTTGGTATAAAGGCTGGCGATCCCTGGCACCTGATCCGCAACAGGCGCGAGATGCGGGACGTTCGCTGGTTCTCAAGCAATTTTGCGCTCTATGGGGACGTTTCGAGGCGGGTTTTTCAAGTTATAGCCGAGCGCGTGCCCCGTGCCGAGCCATACTCAATAGACGAAACCTTCCTTGACCTGACGGGATTACCTGGTAATCTGCATGAGCGCTGCCAAAAGCTGCGCGCCGACGTGCTGCGTATTGCAAAGATTCCATTGTGTATTGGGTGGGGCCAAACTAAGACTATCGCAAAATTGGGCAATTCCATTGCCAAAGATTCGCCAGAGTTGGGCGGTCTTTGCGACCTGACCGATCCGGAGGTGCGTGCCGAGCACTATGCCAGGCTGCCTGCGGCCGAGGTGTGGGGCATCGGCGGGCGCACCGTGGACAAGCTGCAGCGGGCCGGCATCGTCACCATCGCTGACTTCGTGGCCATGGACGCCAAGATGGTGCGCGACCTGCTCACCGTCGTCGGCGCCCGGGTGCAGGCCGAGCTGCGCGGCGTGTCCTGCCTCCCGCTCGCCCTCGCCGCCGCGACCCGCAAGGGCGTCGCCGTCACCCGGTCCTTCGGACACCCGATCACGACCTGTTAGGTATCGTGTTCTGCACGTCTTTTCTGTCATGGTTGAGTTGATGGTCAGGACGGATTTTGCCTGTGGTCAGGACCACGGATAGGGGAGCGCATGGCCGAGTTGATGTTCACCACCGACGCTTTCCGCCCGTTGGGACGATCCGTCCCGGGCGTGCCCATGCTCCTGGACGGCAACATGCGGCTCGTTGAGCCGGCCTGCGCCTGGCTGATGCACATAGCCCTTGTGCGCGGCCGCACTCGCAGCCCGCAGACCTGGCGCGCCTACGGCGAGGCGCTCTACGACTGGTGGCAGACGCTGGAGGCCAATGGCTGGGCCTGGGACCGGGTGGTCCACCACGAGGTCGCAGCCTACCGCGACCGCATGCTGACCGGCCCCAGCGACCACACCGGCCGCCCTTACGCCCGGGCCACCATCAACCACCGCCTGCGCGTCATCGCCCTGTTCTACCGCTGGTGCGCCGCCCGCGGCCTAGTCGCCTCCGCGCCTTTCACCTCGCAGGACATCTCCGTCGCGCGGTCGCGGCCGGCGCCGTTCCTGGCCCACGTGGACGCAAGCGGCGGCATCGTATCCGCCAACGAGCTGGTGCTGCGCGAGACCCAGGCTCTGCCGCGTCCCCTCGCGCCCGACGCGATCCGCCGCATCCTGGCCAAGCTCGGGACCCGCGACCGCCTGATCGTGGAATGGGCCGCGCTCACCGGCATGCGCCGCATGGAACTCGCGGGGTTGAGCAAGGCGGCGTTGCCCCGGACCGGCGGCGTGGAGTTCGCGTCGTCGCCGGTCGTCCCCGTCCGGCTCACCGTCACCAAGGGCGGCAGGCCGCGGCAGGTCTACCCGCCGCTACCCCTGATGGACCGCACGCACGCCTATCTGCGCGAGGAGCGTGCAGTCGCGGTGCGCCGGGCGGGAGAGCGCGGGAGGGATTACAAGGAGCCAGCGGCGGTGTTCCTCACCTGCCACGGCGAGGCGATGACCCCGCGCCGGGTTGGCGCACTGTTCGCCGCAGCCGCCTGCTCCGCTCGGGTCGCCACGACCTTCCATGCCCTGCGCCACACCTTCGCAGGCGTCATGCTGCGCCAGCTCCAACGCCAGACCGCGCGCAATCCGGAGATGAACCCGTTGCTGGCCTTGCAGGCCATCCTCGGCCACGCCGACCTTTCGACCACCTCCGTCTACCTACGCATGGTGGCCATCGACCTCGAGGCGATCGAGGCGGCGGTCGACGGCCTCTTCGGCGCACTCGGCTGAGGCCGCCGTGCGCAAGCGCAAGGACTATCGGCTCCCGCCCCAACCGGCGCACTTCTCCGACGTCGCCGCTCCCGAGAGCCTGGTCGTCCGTTTCCTGACCCAGCCGGCACGCCGACCCAATCGCTCGACCTCTCCGCATACGCGCACCGGCCGCGTCTGGCCGCGGAGCTTGCCTTCGCCTTCCGCCACCGCCTCGCGGACAAATCCGACGCCACCCGCCAGACGGTCCAGTACAACCTCCCATGGTGGTTCAGGTTCTTGGACGAGCGCGACCCCGCGCGCGAGGCGGTCCGGTCGGCCCGCGACATCGATACGGAGCTGCTGCGCGCCTACATCGCCTGGCTCGGCCGGCAACCGTTAGCCGTGGGCACCCGTGACCGCACCTGGGCGACCGTCAGACAGGCGCTGGCCTGGCTTCGCCGTCACAGGCCCGACCTGGTGCAGCCTGTACTGGAACTGCCCGTCAACGCCTTCCCGCGCCGCAACGAGCAGGCCCGCCCGCGGGCGGCGCTCGCGCGCGCCGAACTGGACGCCGTCCTCTCCGCATGCCGCGCGGAGATCGAGGCGAGCTGGGCCGACTTCGAGACCGGCAGTGCCCTGCTCGCGGCCAAACCCCATACCGCGCCCGCCGGACCGGGCAAACCCGACCTCAAGGACCTTGGCGTCCTGCTCGCGCTGTTGGTCGAGCACTACGGCGGCTTCGTTCCGAACCAACGCCGGCCCGATCGCGGCGACACCTTATTCTGGCCGGTGCTCCACGCGGTAAAGGCGCACGGGGGCTGGGTCCGGGTCAGCCGCTTCCTGCACGCCACGGCGAGCACCCTCGTGCCATACATGATCGCGATCGCCGCGCAGACCTTCGCCAACCCAGAGGCGCTGCGCAACCTGCGCCGGGACTGCATGGTCGAACACGTCATGCTCGAGGGTCGCTGGCTCGTGACGTGGCACAAGGGACGCGCACGCCGGGTGCAGCGGCGGAGCTTCCTGCGCGACCGCGGCCTGTCCGTCCCCAACCTGATCGACCGCGTCCTGGCGCTCACCGCGCCGCTTGTATCCCACGCGCCCGCGGCCGAGAGGGACAGGCTGTTCCTGTGCAGCGGCATAGGCGGACTGCGCCGCATCGGGCTGATCGACCCCGTGCGCGTGACCGCGCTCGTGCGCGCCTTCGCCGCGCGGCATGGCCTGCGCGACCTCGGTGGCGCCCCGTTGGCGCTGACCCTGGCCTCCTTCCGCCCGACCGGGCTGGCCCTGGCCCACGCGGCGCTCGGCCACGACGTGGCCAGGACGCAGGTCCTCGCGAACCATGCCTCGATGGACACGACGACGCGCTACGTCCACCAGCCTGCGGTCCGAGCCGGCCAGGCCGCCGGGCTGGCCCGGCTGCAGGGCCGCTTCGTCGCGGTGGTGCGCGGCGGAGACGGGGCGACCGCTGTGAGCGATGAGGCAGGGGTGGACGCCGCATCGCCAATCGACGCGCGCAACGCCACGGCGTCCGGCTTCATCTGCTCCGACCCGCTGGCCAGCATCGCTCCAGGACAGCGCAAGGGCCGCCTCTGCACCGCCTGGCTCGGCTGCTTCACATGCCCCAACGCGGTCATCCCGCTTGAGGCCGACACGCTGGCCCGGCTGATGCTCATGCGCGACGCCCTCGCCGAGGCCCGGGGCCGCATGGCCCTGGATCGGTGGGGGCTGCTCTACGCGCCCAAGCTCGCGATCCTGGAGCGCGACGTGCTGCCCCGCTTCCCCACCGTCCTGCACGCCGCCGCGTCGGGGCTAGTGGGGCGGCTCCCCCCACCCCCGCCGATCGAATGAGCCTGCCCGCGCCGCTGCCGCAGCTGCGGGTCACCCGAGCCGGCGACGACTGGATGCGGGCGTCCGTGTCGTCGCGCAGCCGCTTCGGCGACGACGTCTGGCACCTCGACATCCACGTCGCCGGGCTGTTCCCCGGCGCGAAACGCGTCTGTTGGAATGCCGTCATGCCCGACGGCTCCCGGTTGACCGATCCGCAGCACGTTGGCTTCCTGCGCGCGGCCAAGCAGTTTCTGTGGTCGATGGCGGTGGATCCTCCCTCGGGCCAGAAACGGTCGTCGCCATCCACCCTGTCCAGGAACAGCGTGGTCCTGCGCGTCATGATCCGGTGGATGATCTCCGAGGATCTGACCTCCTTCAGCACGCTTGATGCGTCCGCCGTCCAACGCCTTTGCGTCTGGCTCCGGAGAAGGCCCGGCAGGCGACCGGGGCGCACGGCAACGCCGAGCACCGTGCGCAGCTACCTCGTCGTGATCGCCAACATGCACCGCCAGCGCAGCAAGCTGGATGACGCTCCCCGGACCGACCCGCTGGCCGGCGAAACTGCAAACGAGGCCGCGGGCATGTCGCGCGCCACCGCGGGCGCGATCCCGTTCATCCCGGACGCCCTCGCCGTGGACCTGCTCTCCAAGTCGCTGACCTGGGTGGAAATCCACGCTGAGGACATCCTGCGGGCGTCCGAACTGCGCGGGCGGGTCGCCGACGAGCTGCGTGCGGCCGGCCATCCCGAATGGCGGGTCGTCCGAGAGGCCAACCAAGCGATGCGGCGCGCCGCGATCCCCGGCCCGGACAGGCGCCCGTTGGTCTTGGACCTCGCAATTTCCAAAGCCGGCGCGCGCCTGGTCGACGCCTGTTTCGCGCTCATCGCCGGGTTCGTCGGCATGCGGGTCAGCGAAATCCTGTCCATGCAGGTCGGCGCGGTCGAGCGCTATCCTCTCGGCGAGACCGGGTTGGACCAGGCCTACGTCGTGGCCCGCCTGTTCAAGGGGGCCGACGACCCCGAGGGCCGGATCGAGCGTTGGCTGGCGCCGGAGCCGGTCGTGCGCGCGGTCGAATGCCTGGAGCACCTCGGCGCCCCGCTGCGCGCCGCTTCGGGCCACCGCGATCTGTTCCTCAGCAGGCACTCCTCCCGGCGCGCGGTGACGCAGATCAGGGGTCAAACCATCATGCGCCGGCTCAACCTTTTCGCCGCACACGTCGGCGTGCCCCTGCACGAGGGCAAGCGGTGGCTCTTCACGCCGCACCAGTTCCGCAAAACCTTTGCCCGTTTTGTGGCTCGGGGCGATGGCTGTGACAATGAATTTCGGCCCAGCAGTGCTGATGAAGTCTGGCCCACCTCCCGCTGTGTGACCGGCTGGCCTGGGCCTCGGCCCAGGCCAGCCGGTCAGCGTCGCTCTTCTGGCCTCCCCGTCATGCTTTGCCTGGCTTTCGCTGGGCCGTAGTGCGGCGAAACCGGTAGGAGTCTGCGCCCGTGGTGATGATGTGCGCCCGGTCGGTGAGGCGATCGATCAGCGCTTTGCACAGCCGGGCGTTCGGGATGACCTGAGACCATTCAGAAAAGGGTAGGTTGGTGGTCAGGATCACCGCCGCCTTCTCCGCCCGGTCGGCAATCACCTGGAACATCAACTCGCAGGCGGTTTCGGCGAGCGGCACGTAGCCGAGCTCGTCGATGCAGATCAGGTCGAGCCGCTCCCACCGGCCGAGCGCGCGGCTGAGCTGGTTCGCATGCGCCGCTTCGGCCAGCTCGTTGATCAGCGCGGTTGCCGTCGTGAACCGCACCCGGCGCCGCTGGCGGCATGCGGCCACGCACAATCCGGTCGCCAGGTGCGTCTTGCCCGTGCCCGCCTCGCCGACCAGCAGCACCGGTTCGGCGCGGGCCACGTAGTCGCCCTCGGCCAGCGTGCGCAGTTGGGCGGCCGAAACGCTTGAACGGTCGAACTCGAACGCGTCCAGCGTCTTCATCCGCGGCAAACGCGCTTCATGCAGCATGCGGGTGACCGCCCGGCTTTCGCGCTCCTCCATCTCGGCCGCCAGCAACGCCTCGAGGTAGCCGGTATGGGACTGCCCTGCCCGGGTAGCCTCGTCGGCCAAGCGCGCGAACTGGCCGCCGATCGTCGGCATGCGCAGCGCCTTGCAGTGCTGCCGAATGGCTTGGTCCTGCAGGTCGCTCATCATGCCGTCCCCGCGCAGGGACTGGACAGGAGCAGCACGTCGTAGTCGGCCGTCGTCGGCAGCGGCCGGTCGTAGCGGGCGAGCGCGCCGACATCGACCGGATCGGGCTGGGCTTTGTGCAATCCCGCCTCGGTCAGCAAGTAGCGCACCGCTGCAACGTCGCACGCCCCCAGCGACACCGCCGTGGCGACCGCCGTTTGCAGCCGGTCATGGCCGAACTCCCGCCCCAGCGCCACCACTGCCACCATGGCGCGGGTGCCGTTCTGCTTGCCGTGCCGGGTCCGCAGCCGGTCCCAGAGTTCGTCGTAGCAGGCGGGCCACCGCCCGGCCTGGCGCCACTGCTCCAACGGCTTGGACCCAGCCATCGCGCCGGGCTTGTGGCTCAGCACATCAAGATAGTGCTCGAGATCCAGCACCTGCTGGCGTCGGCTATAGCAGCGCTCGTGGCGCGCAATCCGGTGGCCCGCGTGCCAAACCTCGACGTGCAGCGGATGCACACGCGCTTCTACCCGGACGCCCGCCTTGACCGGCACCGAGTAAAGGTTGGTTTTGACCGCCACGCACCCCCGCTTGTCCACCAAGGGGAACACAACCTCGGCCAGGTCGAACCCCTCGGCCGCCCCCGGCAGCAGGTGGGGGCGTTCCACCGTCATCGCCGCGCCGACCGGCTCGGTGCGCCCGTCCAGCACACGCGTCTCGTCCTCCCGGCACCACGCCACCAGCAGTGTATTCAGTGCGTCGAGGTCAGCAGCGGACGGCACAGGAACCAGGTGATTGCGCCGGAAGTAGCCGCCCTCGCCCTCCACGCCACCCTTTTCATGACCTTCGCCAGGCGTGCAGAACTCGGCGGCAAACCGCCAATGCGAGCGGAATGCCACAAACCGCACCGTCTCCTCCCGCCGGTGGCCGTGCAGGATCTTGCGCACCGCACTCGCCAGGTTGTCGTAGCGCAGCAGCCGGAACACGCCGCCGAAGTAGTCGAACGCCAGCTCGTGCGCCTCCAGGAACGCCTGCTGCGTCGCGTGCCGGTAGGCGCGGTGGAACGCCGCCCCGCTCGCCATCGAGCGCATCGCAAACACCTGCAGCTTGGTCCGCTCGTCCCCAAAATCCGCCCACGCCTCATACCAGTCCACCTGCGCCTCTTGGCCCCAGGTGTAGCTCTGCGGCACAAACGTCTCGCGCAGCACCAAGCCCATCTGCCGCTTGCGCTCGCGCACGTGGTTGCGCACCGTCGACTCAGCGATTGAGGCGCCCGGGAACTCCCTCAGGATCCGACGGTGGATGCGACGCGCCGTGTGCCGCTGCTTGCGCGGCGCACGCCGGTCCTCGTCCAGCACCGCATCAATGAACGCCATGACGCCGTCCAGCTTCGGCTTGACCCGTTGCGGGTAGGCGTGCGGCGGCGGCAACGCCCCAGCGATCGCCTGCCGCACCATACGGCGATGCACCCCGAACTTGGCGGCAACCCCCGCGATCGTCCCGATCCCAAACTCATGCTCCCGACGGAGCTGCTCAAACAAATCCACTCTGGCGTTCCAATCCACTCTGAGCTCCCCGGCAAAGCCGAGAACACCCTAGGTTTGAGGGACGGGAGCTGAGCCAAAATCCGTCAGCACTACTGAGCCAAAATTCGATAGCAGAGCCAGGGCGACCGTTCGCACCTCCTTGCGCTTGCCAACCACTTCAAGCACGTCTCGGTGTCCATGACCTCCCGTGGCTACGTGGGTACCGACTTCGAGCTGCACGAACTGGTGGACGAGGAGGCCCGGGCCGAAACAGCGATTGCGCTCGACCGCCTCCTGTCCAGCGACCGGCTGGGCGGGCGCATGGGCGAGCGCATCGTCGCCCGCAACCACGCTTTCCGCGGCCGGGCGGGCGAGCAGGTCCGGCGCGACTACATCGACTTCATCTTGGCCGAGACGGACCTGCGCATTCGCGGCTGCGACTACGGCTGGTGCGTGTTCCAGGCCGAGACCGCCCTGTGCGGCGGCGAAGTGGCGCCCAACGAGGCGGGCCGGAGCCCGTCCGTGTGCGCGAAGTGCGCGAACATGGCCATAGACGACCGGCACGTCCCATACTGGCAGGACCGGCGCCGGAGAAACCTGGCATTGTGGGACCGGGCGAGCCCGCTCGCCCAAGCCGTGCTCGCCGAGGCGGTCGGGGAGTGCGACCGCATGCTTAAGCGCATCGAGGAGGGCAGGGATGGCAGCCGGGCAGAGCCATGCCGAGCAGAGCCGGACGCGACCCCGCCGAGCGGCGGCGCAGGCTGAAAAGGCCGCGCGGGCCTACCGCGCTGCGCTCAACCGGTTGGTTGAGGGCAAGGCAACGCACCCGGCCCTCGCCGGACGCCCCGTGCGCATCAGCCCGGCCGCGGTCGCGCGGGAGGCGCGGCGCAGCCGAAACCCGCTCTACACGACGCATCGCGGCATCCTAGACGAGATCGCGGTGGCTGCCGGACAGCCGTGCGTGGCCGCCGATCTGGCCGCCACCGTGACGCGGCTCAAGGCGGAGAATGCTGAGCTGCGTGCGGCCGCGCGGCGGCATGCGGAGGAGAAGCGTCAGCTGGCGAGCGAGAACCTGCTGCTGCTCCACCGGGCGCGAGTGGCGGAGGAGAGGCTCCAATCCGCGTCCCACGCGGCAGTAGGATCACGCCGCTGATCACGGCCCGGCGTAGTCCCGTTTCTCGGTTCGGCTGGGGGCCGTTTCTCCGCCCCGGCCTGCACCACCCTGGGGCGCCGTGCGCAGCGGCGGTCGAGGATGGCCGCAGGCCACCGCCGGAGGCGGCGCGCAGCGTCCTCGACGGGCGTTGCGAACGGCGCCATGCTCGACCTCGCCGGACGCCCTCGCCTGTTGGATCCCGAACGGCGGTTCATGGTGGAAAGGCGACAGACCGGTTTGAGCGGGTAAGTGCCGGTAGCTGCCGTTCAATCGCGTCCGTTTGTTAGCGTCGCTACCGGCCTTGCTTGGTTCGTCAGGATCGCGCCTGCGATAACCTCGAAGATATGTTCCGAGCGCGAGGTGAGCGCTGGCTGATCGTTGACCCATGCGAGCGCCCCTACCAGTGCGAACAGGTCGGCACCGTCAATATCAGTACGCGCTGTCCCTTTTTCCTGGGCGCGGACAAGGAGGCGAGTACCAGCGGCTTTCATCGTGACGCACGATGCATGAAGGGCCGATGCCTCCTCCTCAATCGCGGCCACCATCGACTTGATGGCGCCGCTGTAGTTGTGCGCGACCGCGACGATTTCACGTAGCCAGGACACCAGTGCGGCGTCAGTCAGGCTGGATTGTTCAAGCTCGCCTGCCCTTCTCGTGAGCTGATCGAAGCTGGTGCGAAGCAACGCCTCCAGCAGCGCCTCACGGGTCGGGAAGTGCCGGTAGAGCGTGCCAAGACCAACGCCGGCCGTGCGTGCAATATCGCGCAGCGATGCGTCCGCACCTCCTGCTGCCAGGAGGTCGCGCGCGACCGCGAGTACCTGGTCATAGTTCTTCTTCGCGTCGGCGCGCATGTTCCTCGACTTGACAAACGGGTCACTGCTCCGGATAAACGGGGCGCTGCTCCATATAGCAGCGCATCTGGCGCGGAGGAAGAAGCGATGTCGATAGAGACGATGAAGGCAGTCCGGCTGCACGAGTTTGGCGGCCCTGACGTGCTGCGCTACGAGGATGCGCCGCGACCCGAGCTGGCATCAGGCGAGGTGCTTGTTCGCGTTCACGCGGTCGGCCTCAACCCGCCCGACTGGTATCTGCGGGACGGCTATCGGGCGCTTCCTCCCGAGTGGCAGCCGCATCCTTCATTCCCGATCATACTCGGAACGGACGTGTCGGGCATCGTCGAGGCGGTCGCCGATGACGTGGTGGGTTTCAGCGTCGGGGACAAAGTTTACTCGATGGTGCGCTTCCCTGCGAACGTTATGGAGGGGAGCAAAGCCTATGCCGAGTATGTCAGCGTTCCGGCGTCGGAGCTGGCGCCAAAGCCAGCCGGCATCGATCACGTCCACGCTGCCGGCGCCCCTATGTCGCTGCTCACGGCGTGGCAGTTCATGATCGAACTGGGCCACGACGAACCAAACCCGCTCCAATCGCACAAGCATGTGCCGGTGCCGCTCGAAGGCAAAACCGTTCTCGTCAACGGGGCTGGGGGCGGCGTCGGGCATTTCGCCGTCCAACTGGCGAAGTGGAAGGGTGCGCGCGTCATCGCCGTGGCGTCGGGCAAGAATGAGAAGCTGATGCGCAATCTCGGGGTCGATGAGTTCATCGATTACACCAAGACCGCGGCCGATCAGGTCATACGCGACGTGGACCTTGTCATTGATACGGTCGGTGGTCCAAATACTGGCCGCTTCTTCCGCACGTTGAAGCGAGGCGGTGCCCTGTTCCCGATCTTCCCCTTGGGCTTCACCGGCCACGAGGAGGCCGAAAAGCTAGGCATCATCGTTTCGGCAACGCAGGTCCGCTCAAACGGGGCGCAACTGGCGGAAATCGGTCGCCTGCTCGACAACGGCACCATCCGCGTCATCATCGATAGCACGTTCCCGCTTGCTGATGCGTCACAGGCGCATGAACGCGCCTCCAGCGGCAATATTCAGGGCAAGATCGTGCTGGCCGTCACGCCCGACTGAAAGCTCCATCCCCTGATCTAGACGCCGATCATCCAGGGTAGCCGAGGACAGACAGCGGTTCCTAAACCGAGGGCAGCTTTCGGGAAGCGCATACCATCTGCCGGACGGCCTAAAGTGGGCGATAGCGGCTATCACGAGCACACCAGAAGCAGGACACTTGCAAAGTGACCTAAGCGCTGGCAGGAGATGCGGGAAGCGGTCGCCGCGTATGCGAGCAGGGCAGGGGAGAAGCTGCGGGCCGAGGGCCTGCAGGCGTGCCACATGGCGGTGTTCCTGCAGACCAACCCGCACCGGCCGGACGAGGCGTGGCACTCGGGGCAGCGCGCTGGACGGATCGAGCCGACCTCCGACAGCCTGGCGCTGATCGGCGAGGCGTTGCGGATGCTGCGGCCGTTGTGGCGGCCGGGCCTGCGCTACTTCAAGGCTGGCGTGGTGCTCAACGACCTTGTGCCGGAGCGGCTGCAGCCCCGGATGCTATTCGCCACGCGCGACCCGGCCCGGTCCGCCAAGGTGATGGCGGCATTGGATGCGGTGAACGCCCGCTACGGCCGCGGCACGCTGCGTCCGCTTGCGACGGGGATCGCGCGGTCCTGGTCCACCCGGCATGACAGGCTCTCCCAGCGATACACGACACGGGTGGAAGAAATGCTGACCGCGACGGCCTGGTGATATCGCGCGCACTCCGCGATGGTTCGGCATCTGCGGTCAGGTCGGCTGCAACCCCATTGCCATGCCGGCCAGTGCGGCGGCGGCTTTCGTATCAGCGTCACTGCTTGTGCTGGCACGATCCGCCAGCAGCATCCAGACGGTTCGTATCGTCGCTGGCTTGCTTGCAGCCTGAAGCGTGGCCTCTGCGCGGGTGAGCACCGCCAGTGCCCGCTGTTCGGCGTCGCCCTGGATGGCATAACGGGTGCGCCAGGCTTCCCGCACGTCCTCTTGCATTTCGGCCAGGGCCAAGCCCAGGGGGCGGTCGTAATGCTGCGAGATTGGCGGAGCAGCCTCATCCTTCACAGGGTAGTTCCTCCTCTTCGGCCGGTCTGTCTTCCGCCACGGCTTGCTGCTGTTTCCAGATGAGATAGCGAGCGCGCCAGCGTGCCCTCCCCTCTTCGATCTGTACCGCAGAGGGGCGAACGGGGTTGGGCTGACCCTGAATGGCGGGGTCATCGGGCGTCATGCTGCCACGTCTTCCTGGACGGCTGGTGGCAGCACGTCGGCAATCACCGCCCCGATGAGCTGCGCGAAGCCGCCTGGCGGCAGGGGTGGCGGCTCGACCCAGTGTTCGGCCATTCCAGCGTCACGTTCGGCCAGAACGTGCATGGCGCCAAGCCGCGCGTCCGCCTTGGACCGGCCCGCGTGTTCCTCCACCTTGGTCAGCAGGGCCAGCACGTCCATGTCGGCGGCCCCCGGCAGCAGCACCGGCGCTGCATCCGCCTTCCCGGCCGGCGCGGCGCTGCTTTCCGCTTCCATCATCGGATCGTAAGCAGTGGCAGGGGCGTCCGGGATGGGCTGTCCCGGCGCGGGAGAGGGCGTCAGCGGCGCGGGCGCGACCGGGGCAGGAGCAGGAGCGGGGGCCTGCTCGCCGGCGGCGGCGATGGCCGCGGCCACGCAGTCGGCCACGGACTTCTTCTCCGCCCGCCCTTTCCGGAAGCCCTCCAGGACGGCCGCCAGCACCGGCCCGGTGTCCACCTGGCTCGGCGCCTGCGGCCCGCCGCTCTCGATCAGCCGGCGGATGGTGGCGGTCCTGGCCGCGGCACGCTCGACGGCATCGACTGCCGGCGGACGCAGGACCAGGGGACGGTTCAGCCGCAGCCGGCCCCGGGGGTCGATCTTGGCGTAGAACAGCTTGGCATGGACGCGCCGGTTGCCGAACAGCACGATGGCCTCGCCCTCGATCAGCCCGCGCAAGTCCTTCCAGTCCACCCGCGACACGCGCCGCACCTCGGCGTGCTGGGCGTCGCGGTAGCCGCCGCTGTCCGTGGCGGTGTACGAGGTCTGCTGCGTCACCTCGCTCTCGCCGGCGGTGCGCTCGACGTACTGCCGGGTCTCGCTGCCCTCCTGCAGCTTCATCAGGATCTGCAGGTTGGCGTTGCCCAGCAGGGAATAGACCGACTCGCCGATGCGGGCCTTGAGGCCCGGCAGCTCCTGGAAGCCGAG
>JAABUM010002841.1_pt1 | contig 22364 bp, 16 predicted proteins | sample 5559161 | NCBI WGS metagenome assembly JAABUM01 (sample SAMN10711868, study PRJNA513369) | rock metagenome | isolation source: Antarctica rocks | place: Antarctica: Victoria Land, Siegfried Peak nord
TTCGCGAGCGACGGATTCACCCTTCACCCCTAGAGTCGGGGGACCCATCCGAGGGGTCAGCAGGCCACTGACCAGCACCTTGACCGGCACTGGGGGGGCCGGATCTTAGTCCGACCCCCGATTCGAGCCCCGATCCGACGGGGGATACGACCCCCGATTCGTCTTGCCTGCCTCGACCTGGTGCAGCGCCGGGCAGCTGCCGTCCAACCAGCCGCCGACCCTTGGCGGCGGCGCGCTGTCCGTACCGGGCCCGCGACATTGCCCGAACCTGGTAGGCGCGGCCCGGTATTGCTGGCACGGGCGGGTCGGTAGCGATGGTGAACGCCGGCGTCTCGGCGCCGCCGACGACCAGGCGGGCAGCTGCGGTGTAGGCAGCGAGGTGGGACAGGTCGTGCGCCGACAGTTCGGGGGCGACGTGCCGCTCCAAGACCCGGGCGTCTTCGGGGGAGAGATTGAACAGCAGCTTGCTGCGGGCATTGGCGGAGATGCCTTCGCGTAGGTCGCGGGGCAGCTGGGCCAGGTGCTGGTGGGCCAACACCAGCGAAAGCCGGTAGCCGCGGGCTTCGGCGAGCATCTCATCGAACGATCGCGGCAGGGTGAGGAAGTTCTGGCATTCATCGACGTAGAGGGCGGCGTCGACCCGGGCCTGCTGACCTTGCCGGGCCCGGTGCGTGGCTGCCTGCCAGACCTGGGCAACGACGAACGAGCCGAGCAGCCGGGCGGTGTCCTCCCCGAGGATGCCTTTGGGAACCCGGGCCAGCAGCAACCCGCCGTCCAGGACGGCTGTCATGTCGAAGCTGGACGCGGCCGAGGCGACGGTGCCGCGGACGTAGTCGCGGAGCAGGAACGCTCGCAGCTTGTTCAGCAGCGGGCCGATGACTTGGGCTCGGGCGGCGTCGCCCATGGTGTCGTAGCCGGCCCAGAAGCCGCCGAGCCCGGCCGGGTCGCCGATGCCAGTGGTGTAGGCCGCGCGGAACCGCTCGTCGGACAGCAACCGCGGTATGTCGACCAGCGTCGCCGGAGGCAGGTGCGCGTTGGCGGGGTGCAGCAGGGTCAGGGCGGCGGCGCGCAGCACGTCGTCGGTGCGGGGTCCCCAGAACCGTTCGAAGATCGACCGGAAGATGCCGACCAGGTTGTCCACGACCAGATCGGGGTCGGGGCCTTGTAGGACGTTCAGCGACGGCGGGGCGGCGATGTCATCGGGGTCCAGGATGACTGTTCTGCCGGCGGCGTGGATGGGGAGCCGGTCCAGAATGTCGGTGACCAGGTCGCCTTTGGGATCGATGACCACGGCGCCTCGGCCGGCGGCGACGTCGGATAGGACCAGGCCGGTCAGCAGGGTGGACTTACCGGAGCCGGTGGCGCCCAGGATGTGCAGGTGCTGGCGGGCGTCAGCGACGGCCAGGGCGACGGGTTGGCGGGTGCCGGTCTCGGCATGACCGAGGGGCTTACCGCCGGCGGGGATGCCCGGCGGTGGGGCGACGGGTTTCGCACCAGCGCGGGTCAGTCCGGCGACGGTGATGTCGAGCGGGAGGTGGGCGAGGGCGGCGAGTTCGGGGACCGACAGCAGATCCCCGCGGCCCATGCGCCGGCTGGCAAGGGTCTGGGCAGGGCGGCGCAGCCGGTGGCGCGCGAACCTGTTCCGTCCCGAGTACAACGCGAACGCGGACGCGACGGCGTGGGCCCGGCCGCGTAGCCGGCCGGTCGCCGCCGGGCTGGTGGCACTGCTGGCAACGGCACTGCTGATGGCACTGCTGGCGATGGCGCTGCTGGCGACGGCGTAGCGGACGACGCTCTCCCACTGAGGGTGGGCCGCCTTGTCCAGGATTGCTCGCAGGTCGGTGGTGCGCTGCGGATCGGGTGTGGGCTGGGTCGCGGTAGTGCCGGGGGTGAGCAGGTCCAGCAGCCGGCCGGCCCGGGTCATCGGTTGGCCGGTGCGCAGTGCTCGGGCGGCGCTAGCGGCACGGGCGAGTCGCCGGCCGGTGACCGGGCGGGCCAGGACCTGCACACAGACCCGGTCGGTGGCCTCCAGTCCGGCGGCGGCGCCGAGCAGGGCGCGCAGCGGGTCGGCGTCGTGCTCGAAGCGCAGCGGGAACACCTCCGGCGCCGCTAGGCGCAGTTCGCCTGCGGTCACTGCCCCGACGTCGACTCCGAGCGGAGCCGATTCCGGGCCGGTCGCGGGTGTTGTGCTGGTCCGGGCGGCGGGCCAGGCGGCTTCGATGGCCCGTTCGATTAGGCCGGCTGGGACAACCCCCGGTACCCACAGCAGGATCTGCAACCCGGCGGTGTCCCAGTGGTATTCAAAGGCCAGGTGCGGCTGGCCGTCGGCGAGCCGCCGCCAGGCGGGGCGCAGCAGGGCCATCAGGTTCGACCACAACGCTTGGGCGCCGGCCGGGTCGACGTGCGGTGGCGGCAGCACGGTGATGAGCCGGGCACCGGCGGTCAGCAGCCGGCGGCGCCGCCGGCCCAGCAAGACCCAGCCGGTAACGGCGAGGATCAGCACGGCCGCGGCGGCGGCTCCCGCACTAGGGGCGCCAGCGACCGCGGTTGCGGTGAGGTGATGCAGCCAGCCGGTGAGCGCGCCGCTGGGGTGAAGCATGAATTCGCGCACCGGGCGGGCGGGACCGGGCACGGGTGTCGGCGGAACGGGGACAGGCTGCGTGGTCGTGGTGATTCTCCTGGCTGTCGGCGAAGGGCAAGGCGGGACAAGGAAATAGGGCGGCGCTGGGGTGGCTAGCCGGCGAATGGATCGAGGTGGTCGCCGGCTCCGGCCAGGGCGGCGAGCTGCGCCGGGTCGGTGGTGACCAGCCGGTCTTCCTCGGCGCTGGCCAGCACGTCGAACCCGACCCGGTCGGTGCCGCCGGCGAGTAGCCCTTGCCCGCGCCGGGCGGACAGCAGGAACGCCTGCTCCCCTTCGGAGAGCCCGAAGGCGCCGGCGACAGCGTCGATGGCCTGCGGGGCTTGACGGAGCAGGATCTGGGTGGCGGCGTTGGCGACGACGGCCTGGCCGAGTTCGGTGCCCAGCAGGTCGGCGGCGTCTTGGGTGACCACGGTGAGTCCGGCCCAGTGTTTACGGGCGGCTTTGGCCATCCGGAACAGGAACCTGGCCCCTTCCGGGTCGCGCATCAGCAGCCAGGCTTCGTCCACGACGACCAGCCGCCGGCGCCGGCTGGACCGGTCGGTGACCCGGCGCCAGATCGCGTCCAGGGTCAGCAGGGTGCCGGCTGCCTTGAGCTCGTCGGGCAGGTTCCGTAGGGAGAACACCACCAGGTGCCCGTCTGGTCGGCTGCTGGTCGGGCCGTCGAACAGCGCCCGGTAGCTGCCGGTCGTGAATGGAGCGAGCTGGGCTGCGAGCACGGCACCCGCCGGATCGTGGCTGTGGTCGTGGTTGTCGTCGCGGTCGTCGTCGGTCAGGGCACGGGTGAGGTCGGCGAGCAGCGGTGCGGGCCTGGCCCAGGTCCGCGGGTCGGCGGTGATGCCGACTGCGGTGTAGGCGGCGATGATGCCGCGGTCGAGCGCAGCCCGGGTATCGGGACCCAGCGGCGCGCCAAGCAGAACCGCGATCAGGGTGTGGACGAATAGCGCCCGGCGGGTCAGCGCGTCGGCAGCCGGCTGCCCGGCGGTGGGCCGGGGCAGGTCGAAGGGGTTGAGCCGGACACCGGGTTTGCCGAGGCGGATGCTGGTGCCGCCGACCGCGGCGGCGAGGCGGGTGTATTCGTCTTCGGGGTCGACGACGGCAACCTCGATGCCGGCGTACAGCGACCGGAGGGCTTCGAGTTTGGCGAGGTAGGACTTCCCGGCACCCGACCGAGCGAGGATGACGGCGTTGTGGTTGTCCTGGGCGAAGCGGTCCCACAGCACCAGCCCGGCGGTGGTCGCGTTCCGCCCGTACAGCACCCCTCCACCACCGGTCTCGCTGCTGCTGCTGCTGGTGACGCCGGCGAGGGCCAGGTCGGCGGAGGCGAACGGGAACCCGGCGGCTAGGGCGGCGGTGTCCATGGTGCGGGTGGTCTGCAGCTGATCGATCCCGAGTGGCAGGGTGGTGACCCAGCCTTGCAGGGCGCGAAACGTCGCCGGCCGCAGATCCATCAGCAGCGAGGCGGCCAGGGCGCGGACGTTCTCGCACGCCGCGTCAAGCTTGACGCCGCCGGCGGCGTGGACGGTCAGGTACAGCCCGACCCGGAACAGCTTTCCCTGTCCGCGGGCGAGGCGTTCGGCCAGCTCGCGGGCATCGGCTGCGGCGGCGTCAAGCTCGGGGTCTGCTAGCCGGCCCTTGCCGGCGTCGGTGCGGCGGCTGGACTCTAGGCGGGCGAGCTGGCGGCGCAGCCGGTCGGCCGCCAGCCGGGAGGGGACCGGGTCGATGTGGACGGCGACGTCGAGCTGGCCGGGATAGGCGAGCAGCGGTTCGAGCCAGCCTGGTCCGACCTCGCGGGGGTAGCCGACGACGGCGAACGTTCGGCAGACCCCGGCGCCGATGGTCAACGACCGGGCGCCGATCTGCACCGAGTCGGGGGCGGGTAGACCCGCGGGCGCCGGACCGGAATCTGCTCCCGCGGTCGCATGCCCGGTCGGTCGGGCGAGGCGGCGGGTCAGTCGGCGAACCATGCTGAGCCTTCCTGCCAGGTCGGCTGGGCGGCGGTGATGACGGCGCCGGGTGCGGCCAGGCCGACGGGTCTGGCCGCGCCGCCTGGGTTGGCCGCAGCGGCCAGCACCGCCGTTGCGGCCGCCCCGTTCAGGATCTCGACGGTCACACCGGCGGCGGCAAGCGCGGTCCGTGCCTGTTCGGCGCGGCGGCGCAGCTGCCCACTACCGCCTGCCTGCTGCGCAGCCTGCCGCCCGCCCGGCCAGCGGCCGGCCCGGGCGGGGTGCGCCGGTTCGCGGAGCACCAGCAGCAGCTGGCGGGACAGCAGGTCGCTGCGGCCGGCGAGCTGGGCCAGGAACCCGGCGTGGCTGCGGGCAGCGGCTTCCAGTCCGGGGTGCGGCAGCCCGCCGGCGGCGCCCTCGAGGGCGGCGACCATGCCGGTCAGGTCGATGCGGCTGGTGCGCACCACGACCTGCACCGCAGCGGACAGGGCGTTGAGGAACCCGGCGAAGGCGCCGATCAACGTTTGCTGCTCTGCGGGGGTCCGTAACGCGAAGTTCAGCGACGAACAGGTGCAGACCAGTGCGCTGCCTTGGGCGCCGAGGTCGATGTCACCGTCGTCGTCCAAACCCTCGCCCGGCAGGGTGAGCGTCGCCGGTGTAGGTGCAGCGGGCCAGTCCTGCCAGCCGGGGGCGGCTGGGACCGGCCCGTCGGCGGGAACCTGCCGGCGGGGGGTGCGCGCAAACCGGAGCGCGGCTGCGGCGAGTCGGTCGGCGGACAGCCCGTCGTAGCTGGCGAGCGCCAACACCCCGCCGGCGGCCGCTACCGGGAACGCGGCGATGGCGAACACGACCGGTGGCAGCAGGGTTCGGGTGAGGGTGTAGCCGGCGTAGAGCACCAGCACGATCCCGGCCAAGATGACGACCTGCCGGGCGGTCAACCCGGCCAGGATCCGGTCGGGGCGTTCCACGTCCGCCGGGATCCGGACCCGCTCGGCTCCCAGGCTGGAGGCGTCGGCGCTGCCGGGGGTCATAGGGCGGCCATCCCGGCGCGCACCGTCCGGTAGACGACGGCGGTCTTCACCAGCTGCGCTGTGGAGGTGCCGCGCCGGCCGCCGAGCACGATCCGGGCCATCCAGCTGGGGATCTTGACCAGCACATACAGCAGGGCGCAAGCGAGCAGCACGTTGACCAAAGCCCCGGACGCCGACAAGCCCAGTGCTGCGTTGCCGCCGGAGGCGAAGAACACCCGCACCGCGGTGATCAGCACCAGGCTCTGGCTGACCTGGGTGGCCAGGGCGCCGACCAGGGCGCGCCACCACAGCTGGGCGGCGCCTTCGGTGTAGGGCAGGGCGTGGCACGCCAATACCAGCGGACCGGCGACGACGAGCACGACCAGCAGGGCCACTCGGATCAGGTAGGTCGCCACGAGCAGCAGGGCCAGGACGGCGACGACCAGGCCCATCAGCACCAGGAAGCTGCCGCCGTCGGCCAGCGGGGCCAGCACCAGCGCCCGCAGCACACCCGTCGCGCTACCCGAATCGACACCCTGCCCAAGCAGCGCGCCGGACAGTGCGTTGGCGAACCCGACAGCCAGGCCGACCACGGCAAGGCTGAGATTCGCGGCGATGATCCCGACCACCAGCCGCGGCGCGATCTGCTTGGCGGCGTAGCGAGTCTGCAGCGTTTCGTGGCTCATCACGATCGCCCCGCCGGCAAGGACGAACAGCACGAACACGGTGTTGGCGACGCCGGCGGAGACCAGCCACAGTTGGTGCACCCGCCCGCCGGTGACCTCAGGGGTGGACAGCACGGTGCTGCCCAGCAGGGTCAGGACCGGGTCGAGCGCGGACGTGACCAGGTCCCGGAACCAGCCGTTGATCGCGTCCCGGATGTGGCCGGCGATGTCGAACAGTCCTGTCGCGGTCGACGTACCTGCGCCGACCTGAGGACCACCCGCGGGGGTCGCCGTTGGCAGCGCGGGGGAGTCGGGGCCGAGCCCGATGCCTGCGGGCCCTGCCGAGGGACCCGGCGCAGCAGACTCTGCTGCTGCTGACGGGCCGGCTGCGGAGGTCTGGGCCAGCGAGGGACCGGCCGTCGGCCGGGGGCTCGCCGTGGCAGTGGGTGAGGTCCTCGCTGCTGGGGCGGCATGGGCGACGCCGCCGGCGAGGGTGGCAGCCAGAACAGCCACGAGTAGGGCGCCGGCAACTGCCAGCCGGCGGCTCTTCAGTTCCCTCGGCTCAGCGGCGGCGTTCATCCACCGACGACCGAGGTCAGGATCGAGACCAGCAGGGGTGCGAGCACGGCCAGGGCATAGCCGATCGCGGCGGACTTGAGGGCGGTTTTGGCTCGTTCGACTTGCATCGGGTCGCCGCCGGCGAGCAGGTAGCGGATCCCGCCGATGGTCAGGAACAGGGTCGCTAGGGTGGCGAGGATCCCGACCAGCCAGGTCCGCAGCGAGTCGATCACCCCGTTCAAGCTCGGAGCGGCAGCGGCGTGCACTTCTGCTGGCAGGGGGCTGGCCCAGCTGGGTCCGGCAGCGACGAGCAGGACAAGGACGGTGCCGGCGACGGTGCCGGCGCTGAGGCCGGTGCGGGTGAGCAGATGACGAGACAGCGCAACCTTCTTCGGTCGTGAGTGAGTACTGCGGGTGGGGGTGGCCCCGACGCGGGATGTGAGCACAGCCGGGTTGGGCATTGCTCACCTCCTTGCGGTGGTTGGTCGGGTCGGGATGGTGGCGCACCCGGGTCGCCGGTCGTGCTGCGTCCCTGCCGGGGCCGCCCCATAGATGAACCCGGTTTTTGGGGGGGTGATTTGACAAAGGCAGCCGACAATTCTTCAGATTTGCCGGCGGTGCCGGTGCTCGCGCCCTGGTTGTGTGCGAGCCACTCGCTCAGGGCCAGCTCGGCTCGCGACCGGCGCCGGTGTGCCGACTGGTAGGAGATGGCGCGCAGTTCGGCGGCGCTGTGCAGGCTCAGCTGTCCGAGCCGGGTTGCGGCGATGAGCTCGGCGTCGTCGCTGGTGAGGACGCCGGCGGCGACCGCCCGGGCGAGGACATGGTCGGGGTGGCCGCCGGGGCGAGGTGGCGCTGGCGGCAGTTCGCCGGGTTCGGCGACGCCGCGTTCGGCGTGTTCGGCTTGCCGCAATCGGTCCGCGGCGCGCCGCGCCGCCCAGATCAGCTCGGCGCCGGGCCGGGCACGGATAGCGGGTCCGGTCCTGATCGCGGTCAGCAGACCGGTGAACATTTCGGCTTCCAGATCCGTGGCGAGTCCGGGATTGGCCAGCAGCAACGTCCTGGCAGAACGCCGTAGCCCGGGCAGCAGCAACCCGACCAGGACCAGCAGCCAAGGGTCGCCCTCGGTGCGGGCCAGGTGCAGGACGGTGTTGAGCACCCGGTCGCGGGTCGGGTAGGGGCACGCCGGGTGCAGCAGCCGGGCCCGCAGCTCACCGACGGAAATGAGCCGGTCGGGCCATTGGGCGGCGACGGCCCGGCCCTGAATGCCCAGCGGCGCCCAGCCGGTGCTCAGCAGTCCAAAAGCGGCCTCCAGCTCCGGGAACAGCGACCAGGTAGGGCCGCGCCGCGACGCCGGACGTTGGGGGGTGGGTGTGGATGACATGAGCGGCTCCTGACAACGGGGGAGCGCTTATGAGAAACCACCGACTCCATCAGTTTTCCATCAGCGGCGGGCAGCCCGCAGGCTGATGGACTCGCATTTGCGACCTGATGGAGTCACATCAGCCCTGATGGAAAACTGATGGAACCCCGATGCAGTGGCCGAACCTGCAGGTCAAGCGGGCTGATGGACATCCATCAGGCTGGGTCCGTACCGGTTCTGGCCGTCCGCCGCCGATGGCAGCAGCGTGGGCCTCGTTCGAGCACATGGAGGACGGTGGCCGCCCGGGACCTCTGCTCGACGCCCCGCGTCTAGCCACCCCCATGAGCACGTGCGTGGCCCTGATGGACCTTCTCGGCAAGCCCTTCGTGGACCCCGCCACACCCGCGGCAGCTGGCACGCCAGCCCAGACAGTGACCCGCTTGCCCTCCGTGCGGCAGACGTGCCATCACAGGCTGCAGGGTCTGTCCGTAACCAGGCTCGCTCGGTAACAAGCACCGCGCTCGCGCGGACTGGCGCAATGATCGTGCTGACTTTGGCGATTCCGAGGCCGAAATCCGGGTTTCTCTGGTGGCGCATCAACCACCGGGTCGTGGGCCATCCCCATGACACCCACCCCTCGCACACCAGCACCCTCCGTTCGCCCCGTCCGGCAACCGGGTGCGGCTGTTCCGCTGGCCGTCTGGCCCGTCGGGCAGACCCCCGCAGCCGGCCAGTGGGCCGCGCGCTACCTGCCCGGCTCCGCCGACCAGCCCGCAAGCATCACCCCGGAGCTGGCCCGGCGGATCGTCGTCGAGTACTCCCAGCCCGGTGAGCTGATCCTCGACCCGTGCTGCGGCGCCGGCGCCGGTCTGGTCGAAGGCGCCGCCCGCGGCCGACGCGCCATCGGCGTCGAATCCGAGGACAGCTGGGCCCGGCTGGCCGTCGCGAACTGCGAGCACATCCTGGCACCGGAGGTGTGGCCCCGAGTCGAGGTCATCACCGGCGACCCCCACCGACTGACCGACCTGGTCGGCGAGCACTGCGGCCAGGTCGACCTTGCCATCCTGTGCCCGCCGGCGGGCGCCGACGCTGCCTCTTCGCCGCCTGCGGCGAAGGGGCAGCTCACATCAAGCAGCGGTCCTGGCACCCCGACTGGCAACGCCGTACAGCCTCAGCAGGGGAACCTTGCCCGTGACGCGGTTGGTGAACTCGTCGCGGCTTGCACTCAGGTGCTGCGACCCGGCGGGCTGCTCGTCACCGTCACCGTCACCGGCAACACCCACAACCCCGACCGGCTCATCGACCGGGCCGGTGACACGGTCGCCGCGGCGCAGGCTGCCGGTTTGAACTACCTGCAGCACATCGTCGCCGTACACGCCGCCGTCCGCGGCAGCGCTCTCGCTGCCCCCCTGTCCGCTTCGACCAGCGAGACCAGCGACGCGTCCGGGTTCGCACCGCGCCGCCATCTGGTCGTGCACCACGACGTCCTCGTCTTTCGCAACCGGGCCGACCCGACGCTGCGGCGAGCCGGCTGAACAGTTGCTCTACCTCCTTACCCATCCCGTCCACACCCCTGCGCCGTCCGGCAGCGCTGGGCGGTACCCGTAGCCCCAACGATTTGGAGTCCTGTCATCACCACCCCCGTCCCGCACCTGCCCCTGTCGGTCTGGCCCACCGCCCAGCGCACTGCGCGCACCCAGCGCACCGGCCGGTACCTGCCGCTAAGCACCGAGCATCCCGCCAAGATGCTCCCGGCGATTGCCCGTCAGGCGATCGCCGCCTACACCCAGCCCGGCGACCTTGTCTTGGACCCCATGTGCGGCATCGGCACCACCCTTGTCGAAGCCATCCACCTCGGCCGGGACGCCGTCGGCGTCGAATACGAACAGAAATGGGCGCACCTCGCCGGCGCCAACCTGCGCCTCGCCCGACAGCACGGCGCCCCCGGACACGGCGAAGTCGTCGACGGCGACGCCCGCTACCTGCCAGGTGTCGTCGACCCCGCCATCCGGGGTCTGGTCGCTTTGGTGTTGACCAGCCCGCCCTACGGGGCGTCGCTCCACGGCCAAGTCAGCGCCACACCCGGCGCCGGTGTCGTCAAGAGCCACTACAAGTACTCCACCGACCCGGCCAACCTCGCCCACGCCGGCCACCACGCCCTGCTCGAGGGGATGGTCCAGATACTTATCGGCTGCACCCGGCTGCTCCGCCCCGGCGGGATCGTGGCCATGACCGTCCGGCCGTACCGCTACCGCGGCACCCTCGTCGACCTGCCCGGGGCGATGATCCGCGCCGGCGAGCGAGCCGGGCTGACACCACTGGAACGCAACGTCGCGCTACTCACCGGCCTACGCGGCGACCAGCTCATTCCCCGAGCGTCATTTTTCGCCCTCGAACAGGTCCGCCGTGCCCGGGCGAACAACACCCCGCTGCACGTCATCGCCCACGAAGACCTCCTGGTCTTCCGCGCCGGCTCAGCCCGCCCAGAGGCTGAGGGCGCAGGAGCGGACCGTGGCTGACACCCAACCAGCCAAGCAGGCTGAACCGGCCCAGCCGCCGGCGCCGTTGCTGTGGACGATGGAGCAGGCCTGCACCGCTTTGGCGTGCCGCCGCAGCTGGCTCTATGACCAGGTCGAAGCCGGCCGGTTCCCCGTCGTCCGGCTCGGCCGCCAGCTACGGTTCCGACCCGCCGACCTCGCCGGCTACCTCGAGACCCACAGCCGGCCCGCCAAGGACATCGCGCCGCCGCCACCCGTTCCACGCCGCCGGCGTCGACGAACCGCCGTGCCCAGTTCGCGACCCGACCGCTGGACTTGATCTAGCCGCCGAAACGAGCGTTCATCGACAGCACCGAGGCGCCCACCCTCGGTCGCCGCGGACCACTGACCGGGGAAGGTATGGCATCTATCCGGGAACGCAAGAGCACCAAAATCGACTCGCGGACCGGCCGGCGGCACCCGAGCCGGTATGAGGTCCGCTGGTTCGACCCCGACACGGGCGACCAGATCTCCCAAGGCGGCTTCCGAACCCGCCGCGACGCCCAAGCCTTTTGCCGCCAACTCGACGCCGCACTGACCAGCGGCGGCTACCTCGACCCCCGCCGGGGTGAGATCACCCTCGCCGACTACGCCGCCCAATGGATCGACGCCCATCCGGGCAAACGTCGGACCATCGCCGGCTATCATAGCTACCTGCGCACCCACATCCTGGCCACCGGGCTCATTCCCGCCGACGACAGCCGGCCCGCCCGGCAGCTCAATCTCGGAACCCTCCCACTCGCTGACATCAAACCCATCACAGTCCGACTCTGGCTACGTGCCCTGCAAGCCAAGACAGGGGCGGCCGGGGCGTCGCTCGCTCCCGCCACCCTCATCCAAGCCCGGCGGATCCTGCACGCCTGTTTGGGCGCTGCCGTCGTCGACGGTCTCATCGCCCACAATCCGGTGACACCCGCCAAGCTCAGCCGACAACCAGCAGCAGTCGAACGTCGCCACCTCAGCATCGAGCAGTACCACGCCCTGCTCGACAACACACCCGCCCGGTATCGGCTCGCGGTCGTGCTGATGGCCTACTGTGGCCTGCGGTGGGGCGAAGTCTCCCGCCTGCGGCTACGCAACATCGACCGCGACCGCGGGCTCGTGCACGTTGTCGAGACCGTGACTGAAGTTGGCGGCCGTCTTGCTGCCGACACCCCCAAGTCCGCCGCCGGCAGCCGGCGAGTACCCCTCCCCGAACCTGCCTCCCACGCACTGCTTGAACACCTCGGCAGACAGTTCTGCGGGCCCGACGACTACCTGCTGCACACCATCACCCGAGAACCGGTCGGCTACCGCACCTTCCGCCGATTTGGCTGGGACCCTGCAATCACCGCCGCCGACCTACCCGACTACCTCACCCCGCACTGCCTACGACACTCCTACGCCACCTGGCTCCTTGAAGCTGGGACGCCGATCCAGACGGTTCGCAAGCTCCTCGGACACTCATCCCTTGCGACGACGCAGATCTACACCCACAGCAGCCCGGAAGCCGACCGTGCCGCCGCCGAAAACCTCGCCACCCTGCTCGCAAGCTGACGGGGTCCGGACCTCCAAGGGGGTGGGGAGTGTCCGAGAGACGGTGTAACTGGTCCCTGACACGCCGGGTCTGATCCGGCGGGGAGGACCAACATGAGCGACACGATCAATGACATGCCGACCGTGATCGACCAGCAGCAGCGGCGCAGGAGCTCGTCGAGCAGCCCGGGCCGACGGGGTGGAACTCGTTGGCCCGGTCAGTTGATTGACATCGTCGCGCGCAACGACCTCGCAGCCGGACCGCAGCCTCGTGGCGCATGAGAACGATCTTGTCGGCTTCGGCCTTATGCCGCGCTCTGCGACGGCAGTCATCACACTTGGCATCGTGAGGTTGGCGCTCGCCTGGACCAGGCATAGACGCGAGTCTTGGCGGCGCACTTGGTCCTGACCTCGATCTGGGCAGCGCACGATCCTGACAGCTCTCAAGCTTGAAGAACCGCCACGGTTTCAGGACTTCACACTGCCCGAGCCTGGCTGACGCCGCGCTCAGCCAACCCGGCGTAGTGACACGATCCTTCGCGCCCCGCCCTGCCTTTCAGCAGGTCAAGCACCAGATCCGCACCACCATGTGCCTGTGATCTTCGGAAGTCCGGCCTGAGCCGACATCTCCAGTGAAGACCATGCAAGAGATTCCGCGTCTCGTTCATCGATTTTGTCACGCGGAGCGCACGGTCGCGAACCCGCCGCTGTCCCGGCTGACCATACGGCTCAGGAGCAGCTCTGCGTCTCCGACCGCACGTCCGTCTGTCTGCGACACGTCTCGTCCATCTCTTGTCCATCCACCGTACAAGAATGAGCTCCAGGGGGCGCCATTCGACACCACTGGAAAGCCGTCTGACCTGCACAAACACCATTGCCAGGCTCAGCCATTGATGCCCTTTTAATCCGCGGGTTCGGGGTTCGATCCCCCGACGGCCCACCCCGCTGAGCTGGACCTTTGCCTATGCATGACTGATCCCCCGACACCGTTTGGCAGCCACGGCGGCAGCCACCCGTCCGGGCCCACGGTGGCAGATGCTCGGAGACAACGCGCTCGGTTGAAGGACTTGGTGCGGCGTGGCCACACGCGGAGTGGGCCCGCTCAACACTTTCTCGAGATCATCACGATGCGCCCGACCTGTGAGACATCGGAGGCGTCCCGGTCTCGATACCCGCCTCAGACGACACCTTGCCTGGGCTTGGGGCAGCGGGCGCGTCCGCGGTGACTGGCCAAGCCCGCAGCATGGAGTCCGAACGACTGATCGGTCGTGCACACCAGGATCGGGTGAGAACTATCGCTACGTCCTCAAGCTGCGTGCACTCGAGGCTGACAAGACGGCGCTATGCGCTCGGGTCCGGGACCTGGAACAGCAGCTCGCCCGGGCCCCCGGCGAGCTGCTCACCCGGAAGCAGGCTGCATCCTCTCCGGACGAGCGACCCGCGACACAGCCCTGGACCTCGAAACGACGATCCGGCCCTGACTCTGACGTTCCCGGCCGCAGACGCCTGGAGCGGCGGCCGTGCCGATGTTAGCTAGCGAGCCCCGTCAGTACGAGCTGGTCGATCGCCGCACGGTTCTGCTGGTAGGACTGAACATCTGCCGCGAGCGTCACTTCGTCCTTGGCGTAGGTCGCAAGGAGCGCTTGTGGATCGACCGGGATGCTGGCCGCCGACAGCCCGGTCGCGCTCCCCCGAGTTGCGGCGAGTCCTCCAACCACGCGATTGAGGACGTCGTAGAGCTGGCCTTCGGTGTCGTGGTCTGGTCCGGCAGCTACCCGAATCCTCCGGGTTCCCTTGGAGCAATGCACATCAAGGCGTCGCCCAAACAACTCGTCGTCGACGACGTTGGCCTGTTCGACGACCCCGGACAGCGGTCCGTCGCCTTCGACGGTCAGCCAGGTGACGCTGCCGATCGTCCCCCAGCCGCGCCTGTGCGCGGTTGGCAACCAGGCACCCATGACCGGTGAAGTCAGCGTCAGATCGGCGCGAAGGACCGCAGGCAGCTCCGGCCAAGTGCGGCTGCGGATCGTTACCAGCCGGCGGACCAGATCGGCAAGGTTCCGGACGCTCTTCTCGATTGCTCTCGTCGTGGTGACATCGAACTGTGGCAGACCCAGGGAGGCGAAGTCATCTTGCCCGACGCTACCGGGGGCGAGTGCCTCCGCCAGTTCCTGAACTGGCGTCGAGTTGATCAGCCCGACGAGGTAGGCGGCGTTGGTGGTCGTTCCGCCAGTGAGCGCGTGCAGACCCGACAGAGGCAGTGTGCGCGCAGGCGCCAGCCCAGTAAGCAACTTGCGGTCACCCCAGCGGGCAGTGACGGCAAAGTCGGCCCACCCCCGAACATCGGGATCTGCAGCGACAAGATGCGCACGCGGGTTGTGAGCCGACCACCACGGGCGATACAGCCGGCCCCTGCCGTAGCCCCTGACCGTGTCTTCAAGCAGCGGCTTGAAGCGTTCGAGGTGCTGCTCGATGGTGGGCATGTCCGCGGGGAACTTGCCGTTCGGGCCGCCGTCTGATGCCGGCAGATACACGAGACTGTGAGCGTCGTCGGGGACAACGGCCGCGTAGGGGTAGACGTCGGCCGTGTTGATGACCCGGCGCAAATGATCCTGCTCTGTTTGGGTCAAACCACCTGAGTCGCGTTCGAGGGCTGTGCGTTCCTCCCCGGTGAGCTCGAAGATTCCCGCTCGACTGTCTGGTCCGCCGAGTTCGGTCAGCGTCTTCGCCGACAAATGCTCGGCGTGACGGGCGCGCAACGTTTGGGGAGTGGCGATCACTCCCTCGCTCATGACGAGGACAGCCTTGTCCGTGTACCGGCGCACGGCCTTCCGCCGGCCAATCTGCTTGCGAGTCATAGCAAGTTCAGCCCAGGACGCCCCTTCCAGCGCCGACGGGTCGTGTGTCGACCTGAAGGAGGAGATGAACGTGGTGGCAGGCGCATTCCTCCCCGCTGCAATCGCCGCGAGCGTCGTTGCGCGGCTGGAGGGTCGGGCCGGCCCGTCGTAGACCGAGATGAGCGGCCGGCCAGTGCCGTCTCGAACGCTGGGGTCTTCGGGATCGGTGACCCGCTGGCCGACCACAATCAGGTTGTGCTGCCCCGGCGCGTCCGGAAACAGCGTCATCTGCCGGAACAACACGAGCCGATCGATGCGAGTGTGCTTGGCCAGGTAGGCGCGCAGCGGGGCTGCGCCAGCCGCTTTCAGCCAGTACTCAGTGGTGATGAAGCCGAAACGGCCGCCCCGGCGAAGCTTTGAGATGCCGAGGATCAGGAAGTTGTAGAGGTAGTCCTGGTGAGCAGCGGAAAACTGCCGCCAGTAGGGATGGTGCTGGCGAAGCGACTCCATCGTCTTGGCAATCGACTTCTCGCCGACGTATGGCGGGTTCCCGCAGGCAACGTCCAGCCATTGGCCGCTGACGTGTGGGTTGCGGAGCTTTTCGAGCGAGTCTTGACGGGAACGGGCGTCCTCCAGATCCTCAATACCGGACTGGTCGGCGGGCTGCTCATCTGCGGCCGACCCGCTCGACAGCGTGTCTGGGTTGTGCAAGGTGAGCGTGTCGGCGCAGTGGACCCTCATTCCCGGCAGTCGAAGGTGGGCCTCTCCGGCCAACAGCGGGGAGAACTGCAGAACAAGGTTCACTTCAGCGAGGTAGGCGCTGAACTGTTGGACCTCGCAGCCAACGAAACCGTCGGTTACCTCGTCGAGCCAGTCCCGCGTCGCCAACGACTCGCCGGCCAACCTCCCGGCCTCGAATCGGCGCCGTTCCCGCGCGGCCCCTTCGACCAGGAACCCGCCCGATCCGGTTGCGATGTCCAGAACACGAAAGGGGCGATCTTGGTCAGCTGCGGTGTCTGCCAGGTCGTCACTGCCGATCAGGTCCCAGATGAGCTTAATGACGTCGCGCGGCGTGTAGTACTGGCCAAGTTGCTTGCGGTCGACCCGGGCCAGCTGTCGCTGGTACACCTCGCCGAGAATGTCATCGGACAGATTTCCCAGGTATGTGTTGGCTAAATCGTAGATCGCGTTAATGTAGACGTCTTCGCTGGGCGTGTACCAGGAGAAGGCGTTGTGCCGGCCGAACAGCTCCGGGTACCGATCCCCAGCCCTCTTGTATGCGATCTGAACGACCTCGGTGACGTTGGCAAGGGGCGCCATCAGGTTGTCGAATCCGCCGTTATACAGGGCCGCCGGGTTGAGCAGACCACCGTCTTCCCAAGCTCTCACGAGCAGCAGACGGGTGGCCGTGTAGAAGGCTGTATGTGCCATGAGCTGCTCGAGAGCCAGGTTCGGTTTCGTTTTCGGCGATGCCGCCAGGTAGTCCTTCAGAGTTCGTTTGGCGGCCTCCGCATCGGAGCTTCCGACGCGCTTGTCTGGCTCATGCAGCTCGTGCACGAGGACCGGCCGATCGCCGGGAGGCAGCTGCGTCGGGTCTGCCAGTGCTCCCGCCTTCACCTGCTCGGTGACATTGGACGTGAGGGCTTCCACGACCGAATCGAGCCGCGTCAGCACCCAGTCGGTCGAGGTGATCTCAAACTCCGGATTCCAGGCCGGCGACTTGCGGACCCGGTCGATTTTCTGCGCCTGGCTGAGAGCCTGGAAGCGATGCAGGTTGATGAAGTCAGCGAGCCGCCGCGCATCCGGCAGCGCAGCTGCGTGATGCTCCTGTGGGACAGTCGCCAGGGCCCGGAGGCTGATCTCTAGACTGCACTTCACCTGCAGCCCGTCTGCGTCGAGCTCGAATACACGCAGCCCGACAAGGTTCGTGAGGGCGACGCGGTGGATCCGGGGTCGGCCCTCTCGTAGATAGCGGCCTACTTGAGCTTCGTGCCCCGACAGACTCACCTTGCCGTCGGTTCCTTTGACCTCGAAAACGAACGGGTGCGTCAGAGCATCCGCTGGGGTGAAATCTGGTCGACCTTCCGGGCCAGTGACTTCCGCAGCGAGTGTGCGACCAACCTCGAACCCAAGGACCTGTTCGGCGAACTGGGGAAAGGCAACAGGTCCAACCATGGTGCGCTCGTCGCCGCGGCCGTTCGGATACCTGGTGAGGTACTCCGTCCAGGTGATGCTCCGTCCGTTGGGCGCCTGGACTTTCAGCACGCTCGCGAAGTCGCGCCAGCATCGCACGGCTTCCAGAGCGCTCAGTGTCTTCAGCGGGGTGCTCACGGCCTACTCCCTCTTCAGCTCACCTGCTTGAGCCAGCCTGCCTGAACGTCACACATCCACTGGATCGACTCGCCGACACCCACGGCCCAGAAACCGTAAAGCCGAGGCGGCCAGGTGAACCGGCCGGTCCGTTGCCGACGAGCTGATCGCAGGAAACCAAGTCAATCCGGTTCTGTCACGTCGCGTCGCTCGAACATAATCGGCTGGGCCTTGCCAGGCTTGCTGGCGCTTGCGGGCGGCGGCAATGCACGGACCGCGACCAAGTACACCGTGACGCCAGCGATCTCGACCCGCGAGGGCCAGCGTGCGGCAGCAAGGGCAGCGCACGTAGGTACCGGCGCGCACCTCCACGACCCACAAGTCCAACGGGTATGAGCAGCGAGGACAGTCCAGGGTCAGCTCCAGACCTCCCAGGTCGACCACGACCGGACGGTACCGGTGCCTCCGACGGAGCCCCACCGTTTCGCTGCACATCCTGGCAAGTCGGCCGTCGCGGAGCGTCGTCCTTGCCGTAGACGTACGACCCCTGGTCATCTCGGCTAGGCACTTTTAGGGTGGCTGGTACATACGGGATCACGGAGGAGAGTCCAGGTGGCGAAACGCAGGCCCGGAATGCGGGACCGACGTTCTCGGCGGCATCTATCCGTCACCGACGCTGCACAGGTGATCGCAATGGCGGGCCTGGTCGCGAATGTGGCGAGCGACTCTGGCGCTTCCCAGTCGAGGCGCCACATCGGCGCCGTAGCGCAGAACATGCTGTCCTGTTGGAACACCAGCCCGATCGTCGTCCGCGTCGACAACCAGTTCGCGGAAGCTTTGCTCGACTCCGACGTCAACGTCGAACTCGTACACGACTGGTTGAGCCGGATGCCGTTCCAGACACTTGCGTTCACGTTTCCGGTGCCCGTGTCGTTGCACGACGGTGAGAAGTTGTGTCACTACGTCGGTTTCATAGCCACCGGCATGCGCACCGCCCCGTCCGGAGGGCCGGCTGACAGCGACGGCAAGAGGGCTACCTGGACGACCTATCCGCCGCTCGGCGAGGGCGACGGGGTGCGGTTCCTTTGGATGTTCACAGAGGACGGAAACCCCAGCGCCCAGGCGCAGACCATCTCGGTGCTGACCCGCGGTCCGCTAGGCAAGCAGCTGACCCTTGCAGAGCTCATCGACCAGCGCCACGCGCAGACCGTCACCGACGGACTGCCCTGGGGAGACGAACTCGCTACCCTCGTCCCACTATCGGTACAGCTCGTGCTCTATCTCACGGCACAGGAACCAGACTTGGACTGGCCCGCCCCCGAGACAATCTCCCGGTTGCAGCAGCTGCAGCATGCCCGTGTGGGACACGTCGGATGGCGTGTTGGTTCGACACTGCGAACATGGCGTCGGGAGCGTGTCGAGAATCCCACAGGCACGGGCGACCCCACGACCGTCGCTGAGCCAGGCCGAAGCTGGCGGCTGCCGCCGCACATCCGGAAAGCTCACTGGCACCGGGTGCGAATCGCAGTCCGCGACGAGCGTGGAGCCGTCGTCGGGTCCCGCACCGGAGTTCGGGGAGCGGACTGGGACTACGAGATGAGGTGGTACCCCCCAACACTGGTCAACGTCGACGACAACAAACCCCTGCCAGCGGTTCGCGCCGTCGACGCCAGCCACGCGCCGATGTAGCTCCGTTCGGCCCGGGGAAAGCCGCACGCTAGTGAGCCGTGCCTGAGAACAGTGACACCAGCGTAACGGGACGTACCGCATCACACGCCGGACCCCACTCCGCATGCCGCTCTTGGCGCTACAGATAAGTCCGGCAGGGTGGCGTCGACGAACGGCTGGCTGACGTCGAGCCGCCGGCCGGAGGCCGAAGGCATCCGCTCCACCACGTCGGCCACCTGCTGCTCGGAGAGGATGGTCGCTGGTCAGCTCGCCGCGGCCACGGCGGGCGACAAAGACGCGCCCGGGCTCGATGACCCACGTCACATCCAACACCGGCAACAGCTACTTCTCGCCGTGCTTCAAGCGCTCCTCGTGCCCGCCGCGTGCCCGTAGCAAGGGCACGCCGGGGTCAGCAAGGGGTAGCACCGGTTAACCCGCTAGGCCTCTGAGCAGCACCAACGCAAGATGCGGCAGGTCAGCGAACCCCTGAAATGAACCTTCTAAGCCCTCAGCCGTTCCGAGTCACGTCAGCACTCAAGCCACCGCCGCTCGCTCAGCTGCCCCTCGTTGTCACGCGTCTGGAACTCTGCTGACGTTCGAAGTACTCGGCGAGCTCCCCCATCGGGACTGCCACTCTCGTTGCCGGCCGACCGTCCTTGCCCTCCGTCGTACCGGTGCGTCAGGCCGACGTGAGACATCTCGGGTAGTGCTTCTCCGTCCCGGCACAGGGCGAGACAAGACTGATCACGTTGATTTCACAACGACAGACAGCCTGGCTGGAAGCGTTTCGACCTCTGGCTCACGTCGTTCGTCGACGCCGACCCTTCCCGTCGGGGGCTGCTGCTGGGCCTGGCCCCCGGACGCTCCGGGGCCTGGGTGAAGAGCTGACTGGCCGAGCAGACCCCCGAGTTCCACGCCGCGGTGGGCACGGTCGTGGACCGGTCCGCCCCTACGCCTCGGGGACCAGGGCGGCGCTGCCGCACGCGCAGATTGCGGTCGACCACTTCCACCTGGTCCGCCTGGCCAGTGAGATGGTCATCGACGTCCGCCAGCGGGTCGCCCGCGAGCAGCTCGGCCGCCGCGGCACCACCGCAACCCAGCGTGGGCGCACCGCCGGATGCTGCTCGCGGCCGGCGCCACGAGCGCGAGGCGTGCGCATCGAGGTGCCAACCGTCGCGGAAACAAGGGCCGTGTGATCGAGATCGACGTAGATGGGTGACAGTCGCGACGGCCGGTGTTGCTCATCTGGTGCCGCAGCGAAGAGAAGAGAAAGAGAAGCGTTAGCGCTGGGTTCCGGCACCGGCACATCGTCACCGGTCAGGAGGGCCGCGCGTCTCGGCGGTGGCGCCTGCGAGAGAGTCGGTCCGATCAGGGCGAGCCTCGCGGCGCCTCGGATGACGTGGCGGAGGGGCAGGAAGCGGCTCACGCCTGCGCTCAGTTCCACGGGAATCCCGACCACTCGACTCCCTTCCAGCAGACCAATCGCACCGTCGAATTGGTCCTCCCCGGGCACGAGTTTGGTCGTGCGCCCTCCATCCTGACCGTTTTAGGAGCCAAGCTGGCCGGCGTCGTCCTCCCGCTCCAGGTCGTCAAGGAGTTCGCGACCGAAGTCGGACAGACGACCGACCGAGGTGCCGCCCGGCGAGAACGACAGCCCCGACGATCCAATCGCGACGCCCGTCCGAAGAAGCGCGGTCTTGACCGGGAGCGGTTGGTCGCGCGTGGCCTCCTTCACGGCGTTCTCGACGTTCTCGTCACGCGCTTGCCCGGATAGGGAGCTTCCTCCGCCGCTGCGGCGTCCTGGGCGTCGCGGATGCGGACCAGCGCCCGGATGTGAGGCGCGTCCAGCTCGCGTAACGCCAGAACGACGAGCTGGGCTGTGTCGACCTTCGCCTCGTGCACGGTTGCCTGCGCGATCACCTTCGCCAGCAACCGCCGCTTGGCTGCCAGGCCGGTCAAGCTGGCGGTCTCAGCCGCCGCGACGAAGACCGTGTCGAGAATTTCGTCCTTGGTGAGCCGATCCGCCAGGAGGTCAGTCCCGGTCTCCTTCGTGACCTCCTGGAGGAAGAGCCCCAAGCGGTCACGGTGTCGAGCCCTCGTGCCTTGGTAGAGGATCGCCAGCGCTCCCCCGACGAGCGGGATCAGAGACAGCCCGCCTGCGACGACGATTTCTCCGGCGGTCGGCACGTCCTCCTCGGTCACGAAGGCGCAGGCTAGCGGAGCGTCTTATGTTGCGCACGCCGTAGTCCGGCGGAACGCCTGGCTACGGACACGGCTACATCAAACGGCGGTCCGAAGGGAACTCAAGCGGTCGCGACAGCCATTCGTATTGGTCAGCGAAGCGCGCTCGGCAGCACTCGAACCTGCAACCTTCTGCTCCGTAGTTCCAGGAGGAGTCGTCCACCCGTGTGGTTCCCGGTCCGTTGGTGCAGGTCAGGCCGGTGCTGCTGTCCGCAGACGTCCGGTCGGATGCGGGCTCATCTGAGCGCGTGGCTACAGCCGTGGCTACAGAGCCGTGCTGGCTCCGAGGTGTGGCGGAGTCCATTGGCGAGGCCGCGGGTCGGCTGTCGTCGTCGGACGACGGGCGCCTGCTCCACCCGCTGATCATCGCGCGGCGCCAGGTGACAGGTCTACGCCTCTCGGCGGGCTCGGCTGTGGGCTGGCGGTCCAGGTCGTCAGGACGAGGCCCGACGCTGACCAACGCGGCTCCTGCGGCAGGGAGCACACGACTTGCGACATGAGCTGAGTTAGGGCGTCGGTGCTCCAACGCCAGGACGGCTGGCGAGGCTGTCGGTGACCCGCGGATTCAAAGGCGGCTGCTAGCAAACGGTGAGCACTCCCGCCGTCCCGAACAGTCCCGGACAGCGCGGCCGATAGTGCTCCGTCGCGGACCACCTCACTCGGGGTTCGATCCCCCGACGGCCCACCCCGCTGACCAGCCCATCCCTGATGTTGGAGAGCCGTCCGAGCGCCCGCTGGCAGCCACCGAGGCTGCCACTGGCGTCGGGAGTTCAGATCCGAATCGCGAGAGGGCGCCGAGGCAGCCCTCGCTTGCAACGCTCAACGCAGCGTCGGTCTTGGTTGGGCGCTGGATATTGCTGGTGAGTCGTCCGGCCTTGGCCCATGCTGCTGTGTCGGCTGCCAGCGCTCGGCGCATGCGGTGCGACCAGGGCTTGCGCACGTTCTCGACGTAAAGGGGGTCGGGTGGCCGGGGGGAGTTTCACCCCCCGGCTCCCACGGAACCGTGCGTGACAGTCTCCCGTCACACGGCTCTTCTCATCCAGGCAGCAGGTAGTGGCGCATCCATTGCCAGTGGGCGA
>JAABUM010002842.1_pt1 | contig 22362 bp, 38 predicted proteins | sample 5559161 | NCBI WGS metagenome assembly JAABUM01 (sample SAMN10711868, study PRJNA513369) | rock metagenome | isolation source: Antarctica rocks | place: Antarctica: Victoria Land, Siegfried Peak nord
GGTTGTGAACGCACGGTCACCCAGCGTGGAGACGTCGATCAGCCAGACCTTGCCGCTCCGGATGGCGAGTTGAAGCAAGGTGAGCTTGCCATGCCTGCGCATTGGCGGGACAACGGCCTTTCAGGTTGAAAAGTGAATTTTATCAACTTCTACGAAGAATTCTTCGAGTCAATTACATTGGATTTTATCTTACTTCTATTTCCTTGGTACACAACGTTTACTAATTTTGAGCAACTTGAATCGTCATCAGCAAGAGCCGTATAATGCATTCCGCCAGTGGTAAAGTTGCCATATATATTTGCCATGCTGGGTGTGTGTTCGGAACCCTGTGCCCAGCTGGAGAAGTTGGGCTGCTGGCCAATTCTAATTGACATTTCTACCTGCCGAGCTCCACGCCTTCGCAGTCGAAAGCATACATGTCTGCAGCCCGGATGTTATCGAGTGCTGTCGCCAGCCCTCGCGGCGTGTCCACCCAGACGTGACCCGCTGCACTGTCTTCTATGGAGGCTGTGGCCAGCAGGTCGGCGAGGCTCTCGACCACAGTCGCCATACTGATCAATGCAGAACCGCAAGCTCTGTGCAGCAGGTGGAAAGGAAATGGGAACTGAATGCAGCTTCGGCGGCAGATGAGCCCGGCACATCGAGCCGAAAGTGTGCTGAGCACGGCGCGGGCCAGGACTGCTTCTTGGACATTCCAAAGATAGACAGGCAGGACCGCTGCTGCACATTTTGTGACAGTGGTGCCGTCGGGGACGAGAAGCATGTGCTCGACATGAATATACATGATGGTTCATTGGTGGTTTGATGCCTTGTCAGCCTGAGTGAGGCTGGCGGGTGTTTTTTGCAGATGTGCGCACTGCATGTGCAGATTGCGGACTGACCGTGAATTGATCATGATGAGCAGCCGCCAAACATGCTATCGGCGGGCATGGGCATGTCTGCACAAGGAAAAGAGCGCATCGGATGATAGCTTCGTTTGTCCATTAATGCTCCTAAACCATCAATCTGCTGATAGCTACCGGTGCCGCTCACAGTCCGAATCTGAAGCTTCAGATTCCTTCAGATTCCTTCAAGGCGAGAAAACTGCTGCGGTTTCAAGCTGATCTGCTGTTGTTGCGCATCAGGTATTCATTGCAAACCCACGCACTAGGTACTAGGCATTCACGTTCCTTACAAAAAAGAAATCAGTATGCGCTTCACGTTCCAGTCATCTTGTTTTATACCACGTTAACGTACATAATATGATGCCGCGCTACGGCATTGTCAATGGCATGCTGACGCCGTGACACCGAGGGTGCTGCAGTGCAGCTCTGCCTTGCTGTCGTCAGGCCGTTTTGCCACTGCAGAGCCTGCTGGTGGCACGAACACCGCGATGCGGCGGCTGTTGCCGCAGCTGTCATAGTAGCAGAAACTGCAGTCACACGCTTGCGTCTTGGTCGCTGGCTGCTGCTGTGCTCCCGTGCGAAGTAGCGCCCTTTTCATGTCTTGAGCGGCCGAGTGCACTCCTGGCATTATGAGCTGCAGCGCCACGGGCTCTGCCACCCGCGCCACCTCCAGTGGCGGCGCCGCGGTTGCCGGCTCTGCAGCAGGCTGCTCCAGCATTGGAGGCAGCCTGCGCCGCAGAGAGCTGCCGTGGCTCCTGTGGTGGTCGTCGCCGCAGAAGTTGCAGTCGTCACCGCCGCAGCCGCTGCAGGGTGCGCTGTCCGCCGTCTGCCGCTTCGCAGCGCGCGGCAGCTGCGTCGCCGGCGCACACGCTGCTGCAGGCTCCCCTGCGGCGGCGCCGGTGCTGCTGCCAAATGGACTGGCTGCGGTAGGCGCTGCAACAAGCGCTGCGGCAGGCTCCGCGGGCGGCGGCAGAGCGGCCGGCTTGTGTGCTGCCGGCCTGCGGTGGCTGGCGTGATGGTCGTCTCCGCAGAAGCAGCATTCCTCCTCCGTGGCCGCGCCGCCGCCGATTTCTGAGCCCTCAAGGCCGGCAGCCATGTCCGACGGCGGCGCCAGCAACCGCGGCAGGGGCCCGCTCATGCCGTGCCGCCCCAGCGACGGCGCCACTAACAGGCTCGGATTGCCGTTGGCGCCCGGCCACGTCGCCGACTGAGGCTTCGGCGCCGCCTGTGCGATTGCCGCCGACGCGCGCCGACGAGGCATGGCATCGCTGCGTGCCAGCCGCGGCTGCGCTGCCGGCGCTGAGATCGCAGGCGGGGGCACCGCCGCGGCCGTCTTTGCGGCGGCGTACCCCGCGGCATGCACAGCAGCCTCCACAGCCGACAGCGAGCCGGCGCGCGCCGACAGGGATATCACCCTGCTGCGCCCCGCCGCCGCCGCACCGATGGCATGTGAGTCTCTCCCGGTAGAATCTGCGGCGGGCGCCACGTAGCACGCCGGCAGGCCGGCGCTGCTGCCGCCGGGCGCCAGCCGCGCGCGCGCCATGGCCACCAGCTTGGACAGCCACAGCGCGTTGAGGGCGCACAGCGCGGCAAACACGGCGACGCCGGCGGCGGCCCACGGCGGCGGCGCCCCCGGCAGCGCCCAGACCTCCGCGGCGAGCAGCGCACAGAAGTAGGTGCCGATGGCGACGCGGCACACCGCAAACTGAACCACCAGCGCCAGGCCTGCAGGAATCGCTGAGGACACCGCTGTCAGCTGACGAGGATTCACTGTTGGACCTGGGCAGGTTGATAGATAGATACATGGCACAGATGTCATGCTGTATCATGCCATGATGCACCCTGTACAGCGAGCTTGCAAAAGCATGTTCGCACACTCGACCTAGCATCCCCTAGGAAGACATCCCGGACAGCGCGTCCCAGAAGCAGGTGCCAGAAGTCAACAGGAGCCGCACCGGCGGCGAGGTACAGGCGGCCCCCGGCACGCCCCGCCAGCTTGAGGCAGCCCAGCAGGTGCAGCAGTGGCGTCGTGGACTCGAAGAACACCTGGATGGCCATGCCGAACAGCGCCATCCTGTGGCACAAAGGACCGGAAGACCACTGGAGATAGTGTGTTTCTGGTCGTCAATGTGGCCGCGCTTGGCAGCAGTGGCGTCGTGGTTCTGAAGAACGCCAGGGCAGCCATGCCTTGAAGCGCCATCGTGCGAGTACGACAGTAGGCAGTGTAGGGTGCTGGAGATGAGCTACTGTCAGTACACATGCCGGTGGCGGCCGCCAGGCAGCAGGAGAGGTGCATCCCGCCGCGGCGCAGCTGCCGGGGCTGCGTGCTGGACCATGGTTCTAAGAGATGAGATCGGTACCTCGAGGGTGTGGAAAACAGCAAAACACGTATATCGGGGTTCCGGGGCTAGTCGAAACACACGATGAGGACAATGAAGCACCTGTTGTGGTACAGGCCAAAGGCGCAGGCCGCCAGCCCAAGCGCGTGGTGCGCCAGGAAGGCCGGCGAGCCCACCGCGGAGTAGAATACCAGCGTGAAGGCAGTGTCGTATATCAGGTATCCATACATCACGGCGCCCCAGAAGAAGTGGCCCTCTGTATGCAAGCAGACATGAAGTTTGCCGTTTGCCATTCCATTACGCTTGGAGAGCGCCAAGGCGGTGTCGTACAGCAGGCAGCCGTACATCACGGAGCCCCAGAAGAAGTGTCGTTCTGCGGACGACGCAGCAGAGCAACATCGTCAAAGCGCCAGGATGCAGATTTGCCTGCAGCGGCCGACGCCCTCAACGGCATGCCGGGTTTCGTTTCGATAGCAGACAGCCACTTTCAGATGCATAGCTGGGCCAGAGGGAGAAGAGGCGCGCCACCATGCCAAGGGGCTAGAACTTTGCAGCCAACAGGCAGCGGCTCTGGTGGCCCGCCGCGACTCAGCATCCATCAGCATTGCTCTCGAGCCAGCTGCCCGACCCACTTCCAAGAAACCCCGGGCTACTGCTGGATGCAATTCCACTGACCTGTGACGGCGAAGAGCGGGTTCGCCCACAGCACCGGGTCCCGCAGGTTGCCCGCCTGCCCAGCAACCAGCACCAGCGCCTGCAGCCCAAGCTATTTAGGGTTTAGGGTTTAGGGTTTCGCAGCGCAGCGATGTTGAGGGTGGAGACGGTGCACTCCAATGAGGACAGACCAGCAGGACCGATCAGCAGGGGATGGGGGCGCCGGGTCCGAGCCTGCAGCAGCGCAACTGCTGCAGGCCCAGGGGCTGGCCAGGCAATCATGCAGCAGCACCACGATAAACCCCACAGCCCTGCTGCTCGCCTGACGGCAACACCAGCCCGGCCTTTCACTGCGGAAGATAGCGCTGGCGGTCCAGCAAGCCTTCCACACAAGGAGCATATGAGATGGAAGCAGATGAGGGGTAAACAGGAGCGCACATGTGCGGCGGAGGCAATCCGGTTGGTCCATGCCAGCTTCTGCGCGGCGCTCAGCCGTGCGTAGCCGCGCCACAGCCGCGGCGTGTACACATGCGCCAGCACGTTGACGACCACCCTGTAGCAGAAAGTGAGACAGCGAGCTGAGACAGCCTGCAAACTGCAACAGGAGCACAGACTAGGGTTTAGGGTTTAGGGTTTAGGGTTCGCTGCCAGCGGCCCGGCACAGCTGTGAGCTCTGCGGACACAGTCGGCAGCATTTGAATTTGCAGGAGTAAACTCCCCGAGACCGCACTGCTGACTGCTTACCACTGCAGACCTGCAACTGAAGGCCTCTGCGATGCCTCGGGTTGCCGCCTTCGCCAGGCCGACTGGTCATGTCAGGGAGGCCGGCAGGTCACTCGAGCATGTGCGAGAGTAGGGAGTCTGCAATGGCAAACCCGACTCAGAGAGCGTGACAACGAAGAAGGCAGAGCCACGCACCAGGTGAGGCACGACGCGGCGGCGACGGCATGGATGCGTTCCGCCGGGAAGTCTGGCGTGCCCATGGCTGCGGCAGGCGCGCTCCCTGGCCGCTGCGCTTCGCAACCGGCGCTGGCTGGTAGTTGCCGCGCCAGCGGCCGCTTGTGCTGCTGCTGCACGTGTTATTGCCGCCGTGGCAGCTGCAGCGCTCCTCACAGAGCCTGCATCACTTTGACAGGAATTGTTCATAGCACATTGAATCAAAGTTGAAGGCCGACAAGAAAGGACGGATCCGTCAAGTGCACAGACTGCAGGCAAGGATATGACAAAAGGTCTACCGGGCGCTGCATACAGACATTCAGAGCCAGGCTGCCCTGCTAGATATGTTACACGATCTGGCCCATATCGAACAGTGGAAACAGGTGGATGTGCCAGATGGGTCCACACCCTGGCGCGATGGAACACCAACCCCAATGATCGCATCTACGTGTGGAACTCAGCACTACACTGCCACCGACTGGTTCCCAGCAATGTGCTGTGAGGGTTTTGCTGCCGTGATGGCGCTGTTCAGGGTCTGGCTCTGCGCTGCCCCCGCCAAGACTGCTGCAGGGTCTGCTGCTGCTCTGCGGCTACGACCGTGGAGCGCCGTCACCGCTAGCTGTCAACGCTGGCGACACGCCGGCGGCTGACGGGGTCTAGCACACAGCGCCATATCTCTGGACGCGGCGGCTCACTGCCGCCGGCCGCGGGATCCGGCCGGCCGGTCGCCGCAGGGGGCTTCAGGGTTTATGCGCTCAGTACTGCGAGCTGTCCGACTTGAAGACGCGGCTTCTGGCGCACTCGTTCATGACCTGCAGGCGCATTGGAAGGAGTTCGTACTTTGAAAGGAACCTTTGCAGTGTTGCATGGGGACACTGGAGTAGCTGCAGACAGTCTTGCACGAAACAAGAAAACCAGACTTGCAAGCGAGATGCCAGGACACATGGAATCCACAAAAGATTACGCAGGTGGCCACGCAGGCGCACCTGTTCTGTCCGGAGGAAGAAGTAGAAGAACGCAGGCGAGACCTGCGCAGAGCAGGGCAAAGCTATGTGGGCGGGCGGCTGAGAGGGTCTGCGAGGGACTGTCTGCTGATCCACGCTGGTGACGTTCTGCCACACATGGCAGCATGTGTGCTGCCGTGCTGCTGTGAGATTCTGTAGGGTTGCTGTGAGGTTGTTGCGGTTTCAGAGACGGCAGTACGGCAGGTGGGTGTCGTGCAAGACAGCTGGCTGACAGATCTTTCGCCTGATGTCGAGGCCATGATGATTACAGGCTTAGGGTCATGGTCCACATCCAATTCTAACGTGAATGCTCTGCGCCTAAGACAATGAGCAAGAATGGCGGCCCTCTGCAACATCGTCTCGGCAATGCACGACGAAGTTCAGCTGTCCCGAAGAATGTTTGATGACGTTCCAAAAGACTGATGATGCGGACATTGCTGTCACCCAGTGCAGGAGATTCTTTCAAGCCACCGGCAGCAAAAGGTGCAAGCATGACTGCACCTGATGTGCTCGGCTGGCAAAATCACGGAAGATGCTGTGCGCATTTGCATGTCCCGCAGAATTGCAGCACTAGCGAGCAAAAAGAAGGGCTGCAGTGTATCATCCCCCGTGCAGCTGCATTCCCCCTTGCTGGCTGCCCTCATTTGAATACTGCCGCCGGCTGCTCCTTCGGATCGTCTGTCCAGATCTTGCTGCGGGCGCAGTTGTTCATCTGCGTGTCGCAGCGCAGCCTTCAGGAAATGTATATGTCCTAGCGCTGCAGAGTCGCGAACCATGCGCTGGTCAGTGTGCAGCCAGCCGTGTGCTGGGGGCATGCAAGACACCGACGGATGCTGCATGCTCTCAGGCGACACAACAATCTTCAGCGGGACGGGGGCGGAATGCTGCACACCGTGGTGAGCCCGTTGTAGAAAAAGCTGAAGAACACGGGAAGGGCCTGCGTCCAGGCGACGGGACCCGTCAGGCTGGTGGGAACTGATCAGGCCGGGCGGCGCATTCCGATGTGCAAGCAGGTGCTGCAGAATCGCCTCTGCGCGACTGCCGAAAAAACCACGACTCGAAGTAGTGGAGAGGCCTATGGCGTGCCGGGCTCTGACCTACGGTATCTGAAGGCATCTGACTGCTGGCGTCAATCAGAACTGCGCCCGCCTCCACTGGCAGGTGCGCAGGCCGCATGGAGTGATTTGTACTTTGCCAAGCGATCGCATAAAAACCTTTGGTTGACCAAAGACACTCCCAAGCTGCGAGGTTTCGCCGGAAAGAGCCTCTCGAAAGCAACAAGGAATGTCAATACTCTATGTGAGCCGCTGTGAAGGTGCGCTTTGAAATTGACAAGGGTGCCTTGCGAGCTACATCGGCAGCAGCACACTAGTACCGCCGCTCTGAATCAGATACCTTGACTGTGGCAAAGGGCTGTGTCTGGTCCCAGGCCCCGCTTGGGTGCTGACATCCTAAAGTGAAATGCTCAGGTGAACTCCCCTAAATACTCGATCAGCGTCGCACCACGAGCGCGGCCTTGCCAGAGGTGCCCAGAGCACGCCGGAAAGGCGGCGAGAAGGTGTTGGCTGCAAACACGCCCGCCCCCGCGGCTGCCAGCGCCACCACTGCTGACTTTGCTGCCGCCTGGACCGCGAGGGTGCTGCAATCTTCCTTGTGCTTCTGCCGCTCGGCTGTTAGCTCCTTCACACCATTGTCGTAAGCCATGGTGAGACCATCAGCGGGATCTCGTGTCGGCGTTGACTTTGACTCGACATGTTCGCTCGCCATCGAAAACTACGATGGACGGATAAACCCTCAGCCTGTTGCTACAACGGGGAAATGCAGGCGTCTGGGTGACAATTTCTGAGGTGGCATTTCCAGCTGATCTGTCGCCTTTCCGTTGCCTCTGCAGTCTTACACTTCCGCCGCAACAATGCTGGAGCTGAAGCCGAACGCCGACGCGCAGCAGCTGTTCGAGAAGCTCACGGGAACGAGTCCGCCTGCCCAGACCTTCAGCGTGGACGACCACCTGCGTCAGTGGGTCGCCAGCCGCGGCCTGGCGGCGCAGCAGGGCCAGACGACGCCGCAGGCCACGCCCGGCTCCAGCCCCGCGGCTGCTGCTATGAGCGCTCGGCAGTGATAGGGCAATCTCGGCGGACCAACCTCCGACACCGCCATGCGCATTGGTGGGGGTCTGCGTGGGTAGAATGCCCTCAAACTCTGCTTTTGAATGATTTCGATTGGAGTTGAACACGCTCGCGCGCGCGTTTGCTGCGTAGCTTGCAAGTGGGGCCTCCAGGGCATATTCGACAGGCACGCAGATTATCGCGATCGCTGCTTGCGAGAGCGCCAACACCTGCTGCACCGGGCCTAGAGCCTCTCCAGAAGCTCACTCATCCTTGCACACGCAAGTACACGACTCACTGCCCAGCTGCACCTGAGTGGATTCTGGGAAGTGTGACTTGTACCGCTATCCTTCTCCAGAAGCATCAGGCGCGTGTCACTTGGTCCGGTGCAGAGTGCTGAAGGGTCCAGGCTAGCAGCTGAGGCTGGAGACGTGCCGTCAACGACGGTGCAGCACCTTGTGAACGTGCACCGCGCCCTTGCTGCGCAGGCCGCATGGCGGGCTTTGAAGCCCTTCTGGCCATGCTGCTGCTCGCGGCCGGCAGCGCGTGCACAGCCGAGGCGTCGCTGCCGCGCATCAAGGGCTTCGCCAGCATCGTGCCGGAGGCCGCAGGAGAGCATGCGTCGGAGCAGCAACGCCCGCTGCTGTTGCAGCGCGATGAGGCGGTGCACTTTCAAGTGGTGGGAGCTGTCCAAATCCCACATATGCCAGCTGAAATGTATATTGTCGCCGGGTGTGAGTGGCGCTCGCTATCGTCCGCTCGTGTGGAACTGACGTGCGCAGACTGTTGACATGAAATCCAAGCCGCCAAGTCACTGTGACAAGATTGCGCGTCACCGGGCGCAACGCCATTCGCAGATTGGCGACTGGGGCCGGCAGGGGGAGTTCAACCAGTCGGACCTGGCGGAGGTCATGGCGGCGGCGGCGCGTGATGTGCCGCCGGCGTTTGTTGTCTCCGTCGGCGACAACTTCTACCCAAGTGCGTCACCCGCTCTGCTTTGCGAACGTTTCATGTCTGCGTGCTTGGTGCACGAATACAGCATGCGCCTTTTCCTCTCATGGCGTCGTGCTTGCGGAAGCTCAGGTGGATGCATGCCACCTAGGCTTACCACCAGGCACTCGATGGATTACGACATGCACCTGTTGAGCCTCACCTGCGCTTTTCGCAGGCGGCCTGACGAGCGTCGACGACCCAAATTTCGCACAGAGCTTCATCGACGTGTACCACCAGCCAGAGCTGCAGGCGCGCTCGTTACGCACACGACACAATGTGGCAGCTCGCCCGATACATGTCACCTGGCTGCGCCTCTGTGACAGACTTGAAAACAACACTGCGCCTCTTATGGTGTGGTGCTCGATATGCGAGGCCTGCTTCCAAACCACTTCACATTTACCGCGCCTGAACGACCAGCAAACTGGCACTGTCCCTTCAGGTGCCGTGGTATGCGGTGGCGGGCAACCACGACTACGGAGACGGCATCGCGCCGGGCGACCCGCCGCCGGACTGCCCGCGGGAGGAGCCGGCCTGGCGCTGCTCTGCCGGCCTGCTCACCCAGGTGCATTCCGACAGCATTTGACCGCCTGAAAACATAAGATCCTGCTTGCATATCTTATGGACACGGCATCGCGCCGGGCGACCCGCCGCCAGACTGCCCGCCGGGGGAGCCGGCCCGGCGCTGCTCCGCCGGCCTGCTCACCCAACTCTGTGCGGGGCCCTCCAACCTTGCTGAAGCACCAGCCTGGCCGTGTAAGCTTGGCTTCGGGGCATGTGCCTCATTCTGCGTTAGTGCGACCGACATGTCTGCCTGCACATCTTCCTGCGCCTCTGCAAGAGGCCTGCTAATGCCCAGGCGATGTGCCATGCTTGGGGGAGGCCGACCTGTGCCCGCACCGTCTGCTGGGCGGCTGTACAGATGCGAGCGATTCCAAAGCTAGCCACTCTTGAGGCTGACGCTCACAACGCGTCGCGCAGCTGTCTGCGGAGCTGCGGCGGCGTGACGAGCGCTGGCAGTGCCGCCGCTCGCGTGTGGTCTCTCTGGCTAGCGGCGCCGTCGACATCTTCATGTGCGCTTCCAGATTTGCCGACCAGAAAACCCCTTGTTTGCTGTGTCATTCGCGCTCCTGCTCTGAGGAGCAGCCCATGAGTATGTCAAAATGTCAACACATGTTTCTGTGATGGATGCAACTGCTGTGCTTCCAACTCAAATCACCGCCGCCCCGGATCGTCGATCTTTGGCTTGGTCACCGATATTTGTGGCATGCGGTCATGTGCGCAGGTACGACACGACACCGTTCGTGCAGTACTACTACGAACGGCCCTGGGCGGCAAACCCGGGTACGCGAATCACCCCAGTGCCAAACTGCATCCCATCTCTGAGGCAGCTGTCCAGCTGGTTCTGCAAGCATGGGCATGCCAGCTCGAGACACCAGGGGTCAGGTGGCGCTCCTGCTTGCAAGCTTCGGCCTCCCAGCACGTGATGAGAAGAACAATATCAAGTATCTGCAATGGGGCGTTTGGCCATGCGCGAGAGAAAATCTCGAAATCTCGAAATCAGCGTGAGGCAGCCATTGTGGATGTTTGCAGTAGGTCGAACAGTCGGGTTTCATATTCCTCCGGTTTCTTCGAATGGACCTGGAACATCATGTGCCGGCAGGCGGCATCCGGGAGCAGTCGTGGATGGCCAACCTGGTGGAGCTGGAAGCAGAACTGGCGGCGTCGGAAGCCGGCTGGAAGCTGGTGGTGGGCCACCATCCAGTCCGTTCCAACGGCTTCGAGCACGGCGACACGCCCGAGCTGCGACGTGCGCACTTTCTCCATCTCCGCACTTCCTCCATCTCGCACACAGAGCCGTGCCGACTGACCTGGAAACACTGCGCAAACTGAAAAGGCTCAGTGGCAGCCAGGGCACAGCTCGGTGCAATCCAGCGGCGTCAACGGCACAATTCGCTCGCGCCCGGCCTCTGTCGCAACATCCTTCCTCGCCATTCGAAGTGCAACTTGCGCCCGCGCATAGGTGCGCGCATAGGTGCGCTGCCAGTGTGCCGGTCCTGAAGTCCTGATGGACGACTGCATCAGGCAGGCAGCATCGACTGCTGCTGGAGCGCCACAGCGTGCACCTGCACCAGTCTTGCCTGGTCGACATCAGAAACTTCTGAAGCTAATCAACTTCTGGTACAGACCAAGCTCTCCGTCCTTGCCAGCAGGTTGGACCTGGCCGGTGCTGGAGCTGCGGCTGTACTTGGCAGCGCACGACAAACCGACCAAACAGATAATCATCGCCCAAGGAGCCCCTACTCTGACGACTCTTGCAAGGTGGTTTGGATTTTTTCGCAATGATTTTTTTGCGCAGGCTGGGTGGAGCCGTTGCTGGAAAAGTACGGAGTCCAACTGTATCTGGCGGGGCACGACCACGACTTGGAGCACATTTGGCAGCCGGGGCGGCGCACGCACCACGTTGTGAGCGGCGCCGGCTCGCAGACGCGGCCGCTTGGCGGCAGCGCCGACGCCCTGTTCCAGCACGACCGCCAGGGTGAGATACTCGATAAGGGATGTGTCTGATGATTTGATGCACCACATCGCGACGCGGCCGCTCGGCGGCAGCGCCGACGCGCTGACCCAGCACGATCGCCAAGGGGAATCTAATCATGGGAGGGAACATGCAATGTTTTCTGTCATATGAACCGCGCCATCAGCGGCGCCGGCACACGCGACCGCTGGGCGGAAGCGCGGACTCGCTGCTCCAACACGAAACCGGCAAGGTGCGTGCCTGGTGAAAGAATGTGACAACTCCTGTGTTACGCGCACCACATCATCAGCGGCGCTGGTTCAATGTAACGGGTGCTGGGCAGCGCCGCCAACGCGCTGTTTCAGCACAGCCGGTCAAGTTTCGTGCGACTGATGACTGGCTCAGACGCGCTGTTGCAGCCCGACCAGTGAGGTGCGCGCCTGCTGAAAGAAGCGCATGGGTCGAGGGGGATCAAGATCTAAGATCTAAGACCTAAGATCTCCCTTGCATGGGTTTCAACCAGCGTGCAGGGGTCCATACACGAAACTTGGAAACGTTAGCAACGCTCTATGAAATGCGATTTGAATTGCGCAACTTATGCCTTCGAGTTGCTCTGTGCCACTGGCCCACGCCGACGCAACTGCTGAATTGCGATGCGAATGTCTGAACAAAGAACTGGCACACGAAGTATCCGGTATGGCGCGCAGGCTTTGTGACGGTGTCGCTGCGGCGTGACGCCCTGGAAGTGGCTTTCTTCGGCCTGGAGGGGATGCAGCAACCGATGTACACCGCCACGCTGTCCCGCGAGGCGGCCGCTGACGAGACCGCACCAGACGAGCCTCAGTGGGATGAGGAGGGCGCCGCAGCGGGCGCTGGCGAGGCAGCGGAAGAATCAGAGGACGCTGCCACATCGGCCTGGCCGGAGGCGGATGGCTCGGCGGCTGCGGCAGACAGAGAAGGAATCTCGGTGGCTCAGCTGCGTGTCCCCGACTCACAGGCGGCGGCGAGCGGCCCGGATGGCGGCTTGGGCGGCGGCTGGGATGGTGACGCAATTCTTTAGGCAGGGGATTTTGTTCTTACGATGGGTCCACGTGGGGGGCGCGGGCCAGGCCACCGCTGCGATCAGACATGGGCGCTGGCATGCTGTCAGGCTGCTGGTGGCGCTGTAACCAGCAAACCTCCTTTTTAGGGCGCTCGCCCGTCAATGTTGCCGCTGATGGACCAAAACTTCAGCGAACGCTGTCTCGCTTCCTGCGTCGTTTCTGAGCCTCACTGGACCAAGCAGCATAGCAAGTTTCAGCGCTTTTGGGCGGAGCTTTCACTTCTGGAGCCGCTCCTGTACCAACATGACTCGGCTGGCACAAGGCAGTCGTTCGGCTGATTTCAGAGTCCAGGAACCGCTTGATTGCCCAAGCGAATGGTGGAAACTTGTGCCAGCATCAGTCCTGTATCAGTCTGTGTACACCCACACCCGTCCCGCCACACTAAAGTCTACGCGGCAACATCCAGCAGCAATGCCATCATCAGCTCAGAAACGAACCTATCCAGTCTCTCCCGAAGCAAGCAGGTGCATCAATATGACCGACAGCTTGCGCCTTGCAGAGCGGCAACGCACATATGTCCCGCAGCGGCCGCATCACACTGCAGGAGCTGGCACCCCTAGAAGCTGCAGAGGTCTTTGCCGTACGCACACATCCTACAACAAAATGCTCCAACAGCTGCCTGATTCGTACAGTGGTTCCATCCCGTCAAAGGTTCGGCAAGGCTATCCGGCTCAGCATTGCTCCCGCGGCTGCCGCTACCACTCAGCTTGCGCTGAGGTTATATACCCAACAGCTCGGCCAAGCCCCTCGTGCACAGACGCCTGCAAATGCCTCAGCGGTCCAGTCATCCAGGAGGCTCTCATGTGACCCCAACAGCTGTTGCAGCTGCGGACATCAGCGTGGCCATCGTCAGTCCAGGGACACGTGCAGGAGGTAGGACGGGTAGGCCTGCGTGCAGAGCGGCACTTGTGTCATTGATGACCACAGTGCTGGTCAAAGAACATGCTCAGTGCAAACTTAGCAACGTGCTGGCATACGCCGCCATGATGCCAGTGATTGTGACGGTACCCAAAGCCTCAGTTCTCAAGCAACCAGGCAGCACGGTGTGCCTGATGCGGCTGCAGGTGCCGCTGCAATCTGACAGAAGGCGGAGGTCTGCCGCGCGCCTGCGCATTGTCGTAGCAGGCGTAAATCTCCTGGTGGCCGCCGGTGCCAAAGGCATGGCCGCGCCCGGTGAAGGTGGAGTCGAAGCCCTCCGGCGGCCGCCGCAGCCGGTGCTGCCCTGTAGCAAAGTACACTTGTTGCGATCCTCGCTCAGTGATGGTACTTACGACTCAGACTCAGCAAGCAGGGTCTGGACGGTTGAGTCCTGCAGAGGTGCAGTCGTGCAGCCTTGTGCCATGAGAAGAACAACCTAATGCAGCTCCTGCAATCACGGACGGTACATCAGGCTTGGATGCATGTTAGATAAGGCAGGAAGCTGCGGAGCCGTTGGGCGGCGCACCTGCACAGGTGCGGCCCAGGGCCACGTGGCAGAGCAGCACCACCATGTGGTTCTGCGCCGGCTGCGTGGGCGCCGGCTGCGTGGGCGCCGGCTGCGTTGACTGCGAGCCGCCTGAGAAAGGCCACCAGGAGAGGCTCGGGCGAGGTCTCACAACTGCAGTGACTGTGCGTGAGAGCCGACTTCGAGGTGCGCCAAGCGTTTCAGCATCAAACAAGCTATGTGTATAGTATCAAGCAAATGAGTTTGAGGCACCAATGCTACTGAGACCCAGCGCTCAGGTCTCTGAAACGAGGCCTGATCCGTCTGCTTCCGGCTGCATTGGCGCCCTCACAATCTCTCTCACTGTACCAGTGCTGGTACTCAGCATGCCTGCAGAACCTTGCCGGTGCCCGGAACAGGTGCCTCGGCCATATCGGCACCTCCGGCATCTCGGAATGCATGCCATGCCAGCAGTGCACTGATCAGATTATGGCACACATCTCAGGACAACCGGAGACTATCATCGCACCGAAGCACCCATCTTCCCCGTACCTGTCGCCTGCAGGCTCTCCCGGCGTGCACGCGCCGATCGGGTCTCCACCGCCGCGGGCTGCCTTGTTGCTATTGGCTCCTCCTCAGCCGCCGGAGCCGTGGCCGGCACATGCGCCGCCGGCAGCGGGTGTGCCCCAACGAGCTGGTCCCAGCTGTTTGCCGCCTGCTGCGACGCTGCCAGCAGCGCCCACTGCGCGCATGGTGGACATCTCTGACAAGCAGAAATGGAACAGAGCGCCTCCGGCACGTGTTCACGTTTGCTTGGCATTTGCTCGGCAATGGAATTCGCCCGCAGTGTATTCCAGCTGTTGGACGCTTGCCGCAACGCCGCCAGCCGCCCACTGCGTGCATGGCGGATTAATTTCAAAAGTGAAACTCAAAGTGCATCCGGCACGGGCTCGTGTTCCATTTAGCAAGCGTGTTTGCCCACCAGCTGGTTCCAGCTGCTGGCCTCCTCCTGCGACGCCGCCGGCAGCACCCACTGCACGCATAACCGAGCAGTCTCAAACATATTAATCGCAACAGCATGTCCAGCGAGTGTCCATACTCGTTGGTATAAGGCACTTGTATTCGAGAGCCAGAGGGTCCCAGCTGCTGGCGGACTCCTGCGATGCCGCCAGTTAGCGCCCACTGCATGCACGGGAATGTCCCCACTGCGACTTACGGTCTCTGCGAAGCGCATATCAGGTTTTGGACTGCCACATTCGCCTAGAGATTCTGGAAGCAGTGGCACAGTCTTGGGCGCTGACGTCAAATGTGTCTGTGCCAACAATGGGGGTGCTGAGCTCCAGAAGGCGCTCATCCCCTGGGGGCTGATAGCCCCGGGGCTATCAGCCTCCAGGGGAAGGTGCAGCTCTCGACAGGTGCAGCTCTCGAAAGGTGCAGCTCTCGAAAGGTGCAGCATCCCCTCGGGTGCCACCCGGCAGCATGCACAACGCCTGCTGCTTGTACCTCTCACCACATCTTCCCGAGTCCACCAGGATGTGCATGGGCCATCGCAGAGCATCTTTTGAGAGAGCGCGTGCCAACCGTCCGTCATGATACGAATGCACACATTCCGCGGACAGAGGCGCACCCGGCGCGAGTAGCCCTCGAGGGAGTAGGAGGCGGCCCAGGCAAAGTAGGCGCCCTGGCCCAGCATGCCCGACTCCCGGCTCACCCGCGTGTCAAAGCCCTCGCCTGTGCACGGGGATACAAGGCGTCGTTGTGCGCCTGGCAAAACTGTCATGGTTTGCTGATGTGCACTGCGCCGTGAGCTGTCAGGTCCATGGAATGTGAGACAGACAGCAGTCTCGTGGCAGGTTTTACGCCACCATGAAGCACGCCCCGGGGACAGTGGATGCGGGATGCCCTAGAGATGGCATCATCGCCGAAACGAGCAGGCAGGGAGCACAATGGAACAGCGCACGAGTGATGAGGGACAGCGTCGCCGGAGAAGATCCATGGAACAGCAGCTGCTCGTTGACCTGGCCGCCTGCAACGCAGAGCTCTATGTCAGCCCCTCGCACAGATCAGCTGAACAACCTTCTCTGCTACCAGCTGCTCATAGAGCAAATGCGCCACGTGCCAGGGATCTTCCACCCCATGTACTTCTGCTTATTGTGTGCAGTGATCACGCGAGCCGCAGAGTCTGTGAGGGTGGCAGCACGCTACCTGCTTCCTCGGTGACATCCTGCCGCCGCCGCACGTACCGGCTCCAAAGCTTCCTGCACTCAGCCAGCGGCGTGATCGATGTGTCGCTGTTGCCATTGACACTTCACCTTCCTATCGGACATGCCAGGAGCTGTCGCAGCTTGGATGTGGTAGAGCAACGTAACTCAGACTGGCATTGGTACTGTACATGAAACCTAGGACTATCAGCAGCATGTACAGATATCTTCCCATGCCCAAGGGGCAGCGCTGCGCATATGACATGGCGTGCGCGGTTGGTGTAGAAGAGCAAGCATGTATTGCTGCTCAACGGGGCGAAGCCCTCCATTGCGCTGGCACAAGCAAAAACTGAAGACCACGGGGCTTGGGCTGGCTTGAAACCCCAAAGCATCGAGGACAGAAGCTTGGAGAGTGCGCCCTCATGAGGGCGGGCATGCGAAATGTGCGAAACTCACCACATGCGGCGAACAGAACGACATTTCTTTGGGGACCAGGAGCTCGCGCCTGTTCTGCACGCGGTGGATGGAGACGACGCGGGAGCGGCCGACGGGGGTGCCCTGCATGTAGTACATCTGCTGCTGATCCGGCGGGCAGCGGTCCACTGCCGCCAGTACCGCCTCCACCTCTGCCGCCTCCGCCTCCGCCCTGTGCGTGTGCAGGACACAGTTCGACCCAAGGATGCGCACCCCATATCTGCAAAACAGTTCAACTGCCGCCAGCACCGCCTCCACCTCCGCCGCCTCCCTCCTGTGAGGTTTGACGCACAATGCTGGTGTCGACGCCTTGACTTTTGGAGCATCAGTTTCAAATCCTGCACATGTCCGGTCCACCGCCGCCAGCACCGCGTACACATCTGCCTTCTCCACATTCCTGTGAGCTTCGACAGGCTTCGTTCAAGCGTGTTGTCTGTTGAAACCTAGTCTATTCACCGCCGTCAGCACCCCTTCGATCTCAGGCCGCATTCCTGCATGTTCAAAACTGGCACTGAGATGGCTATGGATGCAAAAGTCCAAATAGTTGACCGCTGCAGCTCCACAAACACCACCTCCACCACCTCCTGCACCAGTTCCCAAAGCGTTCAGGCTTTCAATATGAGACATGCACGCGCATTGACTAGGCGGCCCTTCCTACTGCAGAAGCACCAGAGGTGGCCAACGACAGCCCGCAAAAAGAGATGCCGGATTACGCTACGCACTTTGACATCGAGGCTTTGCCCTCTGCTGCTGGCTAACATGCCTGCTGGCGCCACAGCTATGTTGGATCCCACAGTTTGCAAGCCCCAGCCACCTTGCCACTGACAGCGATACTGACATCAGATCTGCTGACCCTGCATGCAATGTGGACGACCCGAAAACTTCAGGAATCCTGACCTGTTGCCGGCCGAGACAGCTGCCTCCGCGGGGGTCGCTGGCGGGCAGGCAGCTGACGGCATGCATTAGCGCAAAGTCCACATTGCCGTGGTACGCCTCCAGCGCCGCACAGGGCTCCAAACGCATCAACTCAAGGTCTGATTGTCACTTCATAGCGTAGGTTGACTGATAAGCAACAGCTCGCCTGTTGGCCGCCGCCGCGACGGAGGTCGCCGCGCCGCCGACAGGCAGGCAGCTCACCGCGTGTACGAGGGCCGCGTCCACGTCACCGTGGCACGCCTCCAGCGCCGCACGGGCGTCTGCTTCCGGCAGCCCCGCGGTCATGAGCTCCGCAATGGCGAAGATGCATGGTTGGAAGGGCGGCGGGTCGTCGCCTGAAGATGATCAGACGATGGCTGAGGCAGCTTTCGAAAGACCTTTCAGCACGAACGGTCATCATATACCCCTGCGCCAAGGACATGCACGTCAACAGGACCTGTGTTCGAGGCTGGTTGGCTGTGCAAGGAAGAATTCTCAGTGGCCATCACAGGCAGAAAGCATGTATTTCAGATTTTTGCAACCAGACCTGTGCCATGCAGGTTCAGCGGCACGAACTCGACGGGCGAGTCGCCGTCCCGCGGCGGCGCCCACTGCCTCGGCGGCGCCGCTGCCACCTCCGCTATGCGGCTTCTCACCGCAGCCGCATGCGACGCCTCCAGCAGCTGCAGCATGTGACGGCAGGCAGCTTTCATGATGAAGGCAGATCACACATATTCACAAGGTGTTGGTTTTCAAGTCTGTCAATTAAGCGCTACCACCTATCCTGAACTGATGCAGTGCTACCCATCAGTGGAAGCCACAGAAGCCTACTTGAGCATCAGTCTTCACCTTAGGTCCATGGCCCACATCAGAGAACTGAAACACGCATCCCAGAAGAAACGACTCCACACCTTGACCTTGCGTTGCAGATCCTCTTTCTCTGCCTTGCTTGCCGCCAGCAGCTCTTCATGCGATGGCAGCGGCGGCACTGGCGGCGCCGCTGGTGCTGCCAGCGCCGCAGGCGCCTCCGGTGCCGCTGGGGCCTCCGGTGCCGCCGATGTCGTAGGTGCTGCAGGCGCCGAGGGCACCGGCTTCTGGCCAGCTGCCGCACGCGGCTTCTTGAACTGCAGCGCAAAGGCAGGCCCAACATCAATCGCACAGGAAGGGACGAACCACATGCATTGCCGTTCAGTTTCAGCGTTAATACACGAAGCTGCATGCGATGGCTGTGTTGCCAGCTGGAGACTGTTGAGAGAAGGTGAGCCGTGCGGCGCTGAGCGCATTGTGGCAGTGAAATGGAATTTACAGCACAGATAAATATTGGATACTGCCCATACAGTTGCGCAGCTGCACTTCTTAGCATGACGGTACCTGCTGATTTATGGCCCGAGCCTTTGGCGCCTTTGATGCCACCCTCGCCGTGCGATCCACGAGGCTGCCGCCGCTGCTGCGGCTGCCGCCGCCGCTGCTGAGGCCGCTCTGCCGTGCCGCGTGTGAGTCCGCCGCTGCTGGCCGTGCGAGTGTGGTGGCTGCGCTGGCTGCATGAGGCAGACCTGCCGCTGCTGTTGCCGCCGTCGCCGTAGCGAGATGATGGCGGGTGCGCTTGGCCGGCACATCGTCATCTGCGGCCGCCGCTGTCGCAGCGGCTGCGTCTGCTGCGGAGACGGCATCTTGCCAGGGTGCCAGGCCGGCCTGCCGCAGGGAGCGGCGGCGCTTGGTGCCAGCCGTGCGGGACCCTGCTTGGAGCATGTGAAGGCTACACATTTCCCGTTTGAGTATGTGAGTTTGAGCATGGACGACCGCACACCTACCCAATGCTGGCTCTTTCTTGGGCAGCCGACATGTAGCTCGCAAGCGCACCTGGCGCGACGGTCACGCACACGTTTGCAGCATCATCGTCCACAGTGAGATCCAGTACCGCCGCCCCAGCAGCCATCCTCCCTGTCAGCGAAATGTGCCTTCGCTCCTGCATCCTGACAGCAACAGAGTAACAGAGCAGAGCGACAGCAGCATAGTTTGAAATTCGAAAAAAACATAATCGGGTAGTGATCAGATCGGGAGCGAGTCGGTCTCGGAGTTGAGGCCCGCCCTCGATCATCAGCAGGCGCGGGCCCAGCGCTTCACGCTGACTCCATTGTCAGCAAGGCTAGAGCTGTGTAGCCCAGTCCAGATCACATGCAAAGGCTCGAGGATGCACACACATGTCAGTGCATCAGGTCTTCGAACTGTCAATAGACATGTTCACTGGGCCCAGGCATGACTCGGATGGAGACACCCTCTCAATCAACAGACAGCAAGAGCGCACACAGATACGCGACTTCACCCTGAAATAAGGTTGGTACAAGTATTCATTCTCGATAACACCTCTTAAAGCAACTGAGACGCCAGGCAGCCCACTCAGGGTTGGAGCATAGGAGCCAAACCTGTCCAGTGGTCTTCAGCCGGCTGCTTTAGCGGTGCAGCAGCACCGAATCATGCTCATACTTCAAGAGCTCCTCGAAATGCGCCGGAACAGGTCGACAGGACGGCCAGCCAGGCGCTTTCTGTTCCGGACCAATCACCTGCAGAATCTGGCAACTTCAGCTGCGCGGCCGTGACAGGCCGGTGCCTTGCTGATCGAAATGCGTTTCTGCGTAAGGTTGGCACTTCGAGAGCAAGGGAACAGCAGGTAACTTGCAAAAAGGCATGAATGTGTCCAAGGCCGCACCGAGATGCAGGCCAAAGCACGCCCAGCACGAACTCCGACACCCGACAGATCCGGCGGCACTCCTTTTTTGCTTTGACAAAATTTTGCTCTCAGCGGCGAGAAGGGAAGACAAGTCTCAGTGCCGAAGAGAAACTTCGGATCCTGACTGGTGATTCAACCTGGTCATCGAAATCGAATGCCACAGGCGATGCACGCGCTGCCGATGAGAATTGCTCGCTGAAACGCGGACAAGCTCAACGTTTATCTACTGGTGCACATGCCTGCAGGCTCTGACACGATGTCAACCACCAGCGGCAAGTCAAGTCATTAAATTGCAACAGCAACACCCATGCGCCAAACGTGCCATCCTGCCGCCGACGGCTGCCGGGCGCTGAACGATGAGCATCACACAGTCACATGATGTTGAGGACCTGCGATGAATGTGTCAGGGTCTGCCAGACCCTGACACATTCATCCCAGGTCCTCAACATCCACAACAGACGGCCGAGCCGCATGCCGAGCGGTCCACCGTCCTACTCTGCCGTCACGAGACACCTGCGCTACGGCCTTTACCGCCCTCAGCGGTCAGCGCCGTCAGTAGTAGCCCACCGCCTCGGGCGTCTTGTACGAGATGATGTAGGCCGGGTACAGCGACCTGTCGTCGGCAAACGTGGCTGTGCAGGCGGTCAGCTGCCGCGTGCCCTGCCGCTGGATGCCGTCCACCGGCGGCAGCGCCGCGGCGGCGGCGATCATGGAGTACTCGCAGGACGTCTCCGCTGCGGCGCGGCACGCTGCCGCATGCTGCAGCGTCACGGGCAAAGCTGACGCCGCGCCCCCGCCGCCTGCGACCGCCGCTGCGGCGTGCTGCGCCGCCCGCGCTGCTGCGATAGCTTCACCGTTATCGCGCTGTCAAGACTACTCGGCTGTATCGAAAGACTTCAGGGCTGCTGATGAATGGCAATAGTGCAGCGGATGACTAACCGCCATGTGCTGATGAGTGTGAACCGAGTCGTGCTCGTTTGTCTCAAACAGCATTCAGCTGCCTGGTGGAGCGAACCCAGCGTCACTCCGGCATCACCTGCTCTGGCGCTGTAGGTGTGCGAGTAGCTGGACCGCGATGCCACCCAGATCAGCTTCTGCACCTGGCGGCTCATCTCGGCCTTGAAGCCCTCCTGTGTGCAAGGAATGCAAAGCATCAACAAGCAGGGTGGCAGCATCATGGTTTCGGACGAGTTCGGGCTGGACATGGCAGTCAATTGCACCAGCGTTGTGCATTGTGGCTGTACAGGCTGGGCATCGGCATCACCTGCACAATGCTCTGGATGGCGGGCTCGCTTGTGCCGTGGAAGCACACCTGGCCTCGAAAGCCCAGCTCGCCCTCCGGGATGCCTGCGGAAGGCGAGCGCGTCGTTGAGCTTTTGAGATGCATTCTGCCAGTACCAATCTGCCTGGTCATGGCCGATCCATCTGCCCCTCTAATACTCTAATACCTTATGCTGACTCACTCCCAAGGCTCACCACCACCAGGCGCCACAGGCACGGTCTGTTTCCCCAACAGGTGGTGCAAGCAGGAAGCCGGCAAAACACACCGCAGGAGGTGCAGTAGTTCTGGAAGGCGTCCGCCAGGCCAGGGTTCTGCACCCGCGCAATGCGAGTCACGGTCGGGTGGAAGTAGTCGGACGCAGATTCTGCAAAGCGCTCCGCCACGGTGTGCACTTCGTGCCCGCCCTCGTACTGCCGCGCAATGCGCTGCCTGCGGCATGGCGAGAATGCCTTGATAACCATGGCTGAGTTCATAGAGATCCGGGCTCAACAGCTGTGGGATCATGCCGTGACATGTGGCCTGTGCTCATGGCGAGTACTGAGTGCTATCATCATGGTGACATTTACGGCAGTGTGAGCACAGATCACGTGGTATTTAGAGATATAGATATGGAAGTATATATGATACAGATATAGATGGCAAAGCAGTGCCATGGGCTGATGCTGACATGTACTCTGTTGCCGCCACACTGGCATTTTGCAGGGCAGCTCTCAGTCGCATTTCGCGGCATGACGTGTTTTGGCAGTACCTCACATGATGCGCCGGCAGGTGCTGCAGGATCACCGCCTCCGCCGCGGCGCTGCTGCCAG
>JAABUM010002844.1_pt1 | contig 22359 bp, 21 predicted proteins | sample 5559161 | NCBI WGS metagenome assembly JAABUM01 (sample SAMN10711868, study PRJNA513369) | rock metagenome | isolation source: Antarctica rocks | place: Antarctica: Victoria Land, Siegfried Peak nord
GTGACCGTCCTGAACCGGATGCTGCGGACAGGACGCCCGAAATCCGTCCGTTGCCAGCGGGTCGTCGCATAACGGACCGGGGCTGGGGTCATCTCGCCCTCCATCCACCGAGTGCACCAACGCCGGTGGAAGCTACCCACGAGCTCCTCGCGGCCTTGCCTTCCCCGGATGACCTGTCTTTCCTGCACAGCGGAATGTGCCAGACCTGCCTCCCTCATAGCCGTCCTGAAAAGAACACGACGATCTGGCGGCGGCACAGTGGTCGGTTCACGTTGATCATCACGCCCGGCCTGATCGACTCCAGCGACGTTGGGATGCGGGACCGCCAACCCACGGAGACTGAGGCCAATGCCATGTTCGTGGGCGTGCCGTTCGGATCGAAGGCACGGCTCATCCTGATTCACCTGCAAAGCGAAGGCCTGAAAAGCAGGGTCGTGCCTTTGGGCAACTCTCTCAGCGCCTTCATGCGGTCGCTCGGGATTGGGGTTTCCGGAGGCAGCACGGGGACGATCGCACCTTTCCGGGAGCAGTGCCTGCGGATCGCCTGTGCAAATTTCAAGTTGCAGTGGTCGGACGGGCCACGCACGGTAATTTCAGACACGAAAATCGTTGATGGCCTGGAGCTTTGGGGAACAAAGGGCCAGGGGGGCTGGGCAGGCACCATCGAACTCTCCGCCAAGTTCCACGAGCATTTGCGGGAGCACGCCGTGCCCCTCGACAAGCGCGCGATTGCGAAGCTGTCCCGCAACAGTCTTGGCCTCGACATCTACACCCTGCTCGCCTACCGCCTTCCGCGGCTGAGCGCACCGCTACATCTCCGGTGGGCGCATCTGGCAGCGCAATTTGGCGCGAACGATACGACCAAAGAATTGGCCCGGCGGATCCGGGATACTCTTCCCCAGGTTCTGAACGTATACCCGTGGGCGAAGGTAGAGGTGACGTCATCTGGCCTCACCATGCATCCGTCGAAACCGGTCGTCCCCAAGACTCTGGTGAACGGCTTTACGGTGATAGAATCTCAAGCAAGTCCGGCCGAATCCAAAACGCGCTGACGCGTTCATGCTCGCATGATCCTTCTGGTTTTGAGCCATATTCAATTCGCGACCTCGGCCACTACATCGACGACAACGGCTGGGGCAACTACCCCCACCCGAACGGCTACACGACCGCGCCGATCCATGGGCCGTTCGAGGGCGCCTTCGTCCACGACTGCGCGTGCCGCTTTACCTCGCGGAAACGCTGAGCCCGGTTGCGCCGACCTGACCTACGCGGCGGCGCAGGCGTCGGGCAACGACAATTATCGCGTGCGGCCGGACTCCCGTAGGCTGATCTGTCGCAGAAGAACGAGAGGCGCGACGTCGCGTTGATTACAAGTTTTGGGACGACGACGCGGTCCCGCCCCTGGCACGTCGCCGGGTTAATCGCATACAGGGCCTTGGGCGTTTTCCTGGTAGGGCCTGTCCCCCTACCCTGCTTCTCGCATGCTCTCCCGCCGTCGCCGGTTATCTGGTGGGTTCACATCTGCCTCCGGCACATCATAACCGGCATCGCGCATCAGTCGGGCGAAGAAGCGGCGGGTCGATCCTGCCTTTAGCCCCTCGGTGGCGATAAGGTCGGCTAGGGCTTCACTGGCTTTGAAATTGACCTGGATCACCGGCGGTGGCCTTTCGCGGGCGTACGGGTGCTGCTGCGGCGCCTCGGGCCTTGAAGTCGCTGCAGGAAGGTGAGCGGTTGCCCCGGAGAGCTGGGCGGCCAGGTCGGAACCGCTGACCCGCTTGGGCTTGAACGTGCTCATGCCGCTTTCCCCCTCGTATGGGCCGGCCGCGTCGGCAAGGCTCTCTGCCTTCTCAGCTCCTCGATCAGCGCCATGGCCTGCTCCGCCGTACGCCCACTGATGGGCACCTGCCCGCTGAATGTGAGCTTGGTAAAGTCGCTCAGATCGCCAAGGGTTTGTTCCAGGACGGCGATCTTCTCCTCGCGCAGGCTCTCCAACGCGGCGCGCTCCGACAGGCCGCGGAGTTTCCAGCGCGTCAACACAACTCCATAAGGGATGATGCGCCTGGCTGCCTTGCTTAGGCTGGCGACCTGCTGCGATGTCCGCAACGTCTCGCGGACGGTGCCTCGATCAGGCATGCAGGGTATCAGTACAAAATCTGCCATTCCGATCGCCGAGGCAGCCGTCAGGCTCTCGAACCCCGCCGTATCGACTAAAATCACGTCGTGGCTGTCCGAGAGCTCACCAGCTAGGTCGACAACCTTGATGTGGTCGATCTCACTAAAACAGTCGAACGCCGGCCCCTCATAGGCCTGCGTGTGCCAGGATGCGAAAGACTGATTCCGGTCAGCGTCGATCACGGCCACACGGAAGCCTTGCCCAGCCAGATTGGCTGAGAGCAACATTACGGTGGTGGTCTTCGAGCAGCCACCTTTGCCGGACGCAATCGTCACGATGTTGCCCATAGGCGCCTATCCCCTAAACCAATGAGCCGGTTTGCCGGCTTGGGGGATAGCAGCATAATTCCCGTTACTCGCCTAGGCTCATATCCTCCAAGACGGCGAGACACCTAGGCAGATCTTGTCACGTCAAGACGTATCTGATCTCGCACCAGTGAGCCTCTGAGCAGCTAGACGGGCAGGGGCATAGGCTCCTACACCGGCTAGCCGATGTCTATATATGCGGCTAACGGCCTAAGAGGGTTGCCGCATAGCTTTAGGACACGCCTAGAGTCACCTCATCCAAGGCACCCAGGCATATCTCTGGACGTATGAACACATCTCACCTCGCACTAGCGATCTTCTGAGCATCACGAAGGGAGGGACCCTGCGCGCCTAGTTCCCCTTGCTGCTATCCGCATATGCTCCTAGCAGCCTTAATGATAGGCCCATACGGGTGCACGCCGTTTACAAAACCCCGGCGAGCAACAGGTCACCGAACTCCAGGTATTCCCCAAGCACGTCGAAGCTCTTGTGGCGGCCGAGTCGTTTGAGCTTGGCCGGATGGATACCGCGATCCATGCCGGTGGTCAGCGCGCCGCGCTTGAGGCTGTGGCCGCCCAGATCGCCCCATGCGAAGCCCGCGGCCATGGCGCGCGCCTTGACGATCTGCGCCACCGTCTGTGGCGAGATCGCGGCCGTGCCGATGCGGGGCGTGGCATTCGGGGGCAGGGGAGGGAACTCATCCGGCAATCCGCCCTTGCGCGGACCCGGCGGCAGCCAGATGCGCCGGAACACCGGGCCCTCGGTGATGCCGGCTGCCTGCTGCCAGAGGGCGAGCGCATGCACCGGGCAGAGCTCGGTGTCGCCATAGGGCAGGGGGACGGTGACGGACCGCGTCTGCTCGCCCTTGGTCTGCGGCAAGGTCAGCTTGATGCCGCGCTCGGTCGGCTCAAGCTGCTCCACCCGGATCGCCGCCAGTTCGGAGCGGCGGAGTGCCCCGGCAAAGCCGACCAGCAGGAGCGCGCGGTCACGCAGCCCGCGCAGGTCGTAGGGGATCGGCGCCAGCAGCCGGCGCAGGATGGTCGCGGTGGCGGCCACCTTTTTCTTGGGGACCTCGCCGCGTTGGGCGGCCTCGCGCCGAATGCCGGAAACGGCCTCGGACACACAAACGTCGTCGGTGGGCACCGGGCACCCGGCGGCGCGGTGCAGGTAGCGGATGGCGGCGCGACGCAGCTCAATGGTGTTGGGCGACAGCGCGCGGCCGCGTTCCCCAGCGAGGAAGGCGGCGATGTCGGCGCCCTTGGCCGGCAACGGCGCCAAGCCGTGGCGGTGGCACCAGCTGCACCAGGCGCGCACCGCGGCGCGGTAGGCGCACCTTGTGTTGTCCGACTTTGCCATGCGCGCGTAGAGGCCGGCCGCGTCGCGCTCGCTGGCGAGCGTGCCGTCCAGCACCGGCGGCGGCGCCTCGGCGGCCGCGTCGAACCAGCGGCGGACGCTGGCGGGGTCGCCGCCGACCGGCGCGGAAGCGGCGCCCGGCGGCGGGATCGTCACTGCGTTAGTGGGATGCAATGGGCCGGACTCGTCACGTGTCTGGCGGTCCAAGGCGTCTCCTTTCGGCTCCGGCCTGCGTGAAGAAGGGGTCACCTCACGGTTTGCTCAAAACAGCACGCTAAGCCGAAAAGCCAATGAAAGCAGGGCTTTTCACAAACGAGGGTATTCGCACGACTTGTCGTTCCGACGCCAAATCTGGCTGCTGCCGTTGCAAAATCCTCTTTCAAAACGCGGCCGAAAGGTAAGCGGTTTCTGCATGCGTCTTAACGTGCGATTTTGAGCAAACCGTGAGGTGACCCCTATTTGTAGGCGCTTGCAATCATCGGCGCTCGTGCTCGCAAACAGAGCAGATTCCTGCTCGGATTTTCTGACAATGGGGCGAGCCTCGTGCTCACATTATCTGCCACTGTGCTTGCTATTATTGGGTCGTGCTCGCCAACGGAGGTTTCTGAGGACCTTCGGCGCTTGCTGCCCTAAGCCGCGCATCAAGGCACTTTCCCTTCTCAGAACTGTTCTTGGTTGCTCTGTTCCGAAATGCTGGGCATTCGGCGGCTTTTGAGAACAAAGATGCGGGATGCAGATCGGCTACGCCGCCGCGTTCACCGTGCTGGTGAGGCTGAACCCGCCCAGATGCGTGATTTCCCAGCGGGTGCCAGTGTTATCCAACCTCAATTCGGCCATTGGCACGGAATGTGAGCACAACCCTCTGTTGGCGAGCACGACGCGATGATGGAGAGCACAGTGGCAGATAATGTGAGCACGACGCTCGCTCCATTGTCAGTTAATTCGAGCAGGAATCTGCTCCGTTTGCGAGCACGAGCCTCGATGATTGCGAGCGGCCACACCTATCAAGCTGCTTCGGGTACCACGTGCAAATCCGGCAGGGCGTCCAGGTGGCACGCTGCCTTCTGCCCTTCCCCCACGTCCCGCAGCACCGGCTCCTCCACCCGGCAGCGGTCGAACACGTAAGGGCAGCGCGTGTGGAAGCGGCAGCCCTTGGGCGGGTTGATCGGGCTGGGCACGTCCCCGGTCAGGATGATGCGATCGCGCTTCGCGGAGGGGTCCGGCACCGGCACGGCGGACAGCAGGGCGCGGGTGTAAGGGTGGCGCGGGTTGGCGAACAAGCTGCGCCGGTCGGCGACCTCCACGATCTTGCCGAGGTACATCACTGCGACGCGATGCGTCAGGTGCTCCACGATGGCCAAGTCGTGGCTGATGAACAGCAGCGCCAGCCCAAGCTCGTCCTGCAAGTCGGACAGCAGGTTGACGATCTGCGCCTTCACCGACACGTCCAGCGCCGACACCGCCTCGTCGCAGATGATCAGGTCGGCGCCGGGCGCCAGCGCGCGGGCGATGCCGATGCGCTGGCGCTGGCCGCCGCTGAACTCGTGCGGGAAGCGGTGCATGGCGTCTCGCGGCAGGCGCACGGTGTCCATCAGCTTGGCGACGCGGTCGTCCAGCTCCGACCGGTTGCCGACCGTGCCGAAGTTGCGCAGGGGTTCCGCGATGATGTCACGCACCCGCATCCGCGGGTTCAAGCTGCTGAACGGGTCCTGGAACACCACCTGGATGCGCTGGCGCAACGGGCGGAGCTGTCCCGCCGGCAGGTTGTCAATGCGCTTGCCGTCCAGCCACACCTCGCCGTCGGTCGGGTCCACCAGGCGCAGGATGGCCTTGCCCACGGTGCTCTTGCCGCAGCCGCTTTCGCCGACCAGGGACAGCGTTTCGCCCTTCCTGATGTCGAAGCTGACGCCGTCCACCGCGTAAACCTGGCCCGTGACGCCGCCCAGGAAGCCCCCGCGCAGCGGGAAGTGCTTCTTGAGCGCCATGACCTCCAGCAGGGGCGCGCCGCCGCTCATGCCGCGGCCTCCGCCATGGCGCCGGGCCTCGCGCCGGGCATGGCGTACTCGGCGTAATGACAGGCGACGCTGTGGCCCGGGCGCTTCTCCTCGACGGCCGGCGCCACGGTGCGGCACAGGTCGGTGGCACTCAGGCACCGCCCGGCGAAGGCGCAGCCGATGATGGGATTGCGCAGCGACGGCACGAGGCCGGGTATCTCCGCCAGCTTCGACCGCCCTTCGGCGGCCAGCGACGAGCCGAGCTTCGGCACAGCGCCCAGCAGGCCGCGCGTGTAAGGGTGCTGCGGGTTGGCGAACAGCTCCGCCGCCGTCGCCTCCTCCACCTTGCGCCCGGCGTACATGACGACGACGCGCTGCGCCATCTCCGCCACCACGCCGAGGTCGTGGGTGATGAGCACGATGGCCGAGCCGATGCGCGTCTTGAGGTCGCGCATCAGGTCCAGGATCTGCGCCTGGATGGTCACGTCCAGCGCCGTCGTCGGCTCGTCGGCGATCAGCAGCTTGGGGTTGCAGGCCAGCGCCATGGCGATCATCACGCGCTGCCGCATCCCGCCCGATAGCTGGTGCGGGTACTCCCGCACCCGGCGGCCCGGCGCCGGGATGCCGACCAGCGTCAGCATCTCCACTGCGCGCGCCTCGGCCTGGTTCGCGCTCAGGCCCTGGTGCAGGCGCAGGGTTTCTCCGATCTGGCGCCCGATGGTCAGCACCGGGTTCAGGCTGGTCATCGGCTCCTGGAAGATCATGCTGATGTCGTTGCCGCGCAGCTTGCGCATCTCGGCCTCGGACAGTTTGAGCAGGTCGCGTCCCTGGAAGCTGATCCGCCCGGCGATGCGGCCGGGAGGCTCCTGGATCAGCCGCAGGATGCTCATTGACGTGACGGACTTGCCGCAGCCGCTTTCGCCCACGATGGCCAGGGTCTCGCCCGCGTCTATGTGGAACGACAGCCCTTCCACGGCGCGCACCACGCCGTCCAGGGTGGCGAAGTGCGTTTGCAGCCGTTCGACTTCCAGCAAAGCCATGCCGTTAAACCTTCTTCGCCATGCGCGGGTCCAGCGCGTCGCGCAGCCCGTCGCCCAGCAGGTTGACCGACAGCACCGTCAGCGACAGGAAGATCGCGGGGATGAACACCAGATAGGCCTTCACCTGCCACAGCGCCCTGCCTTCCGCCATGATGTTGCCCCAGCTTGGGATGGTCGGCGGCGTGCCGGCGCCGATGAAGGACAGGATGGCCTCCGTGATCATCGCCGACGCGCAGACGTAGGTCGCCTGCACCATGATCGGCGCCAGCGTGTTGGGCAGGATGTGCCGCCAGATGATGAGCGGCACGCGCGTGCCGGACGCGACGGCGGCCTCGACATAGGGCTGCTCGCGCAAGCTCAGCACAACGCCGCGCACCAGGCGGGACACGCGCGGGATCTCGGCGATGGTGATGGCGGTGATGACGTTGCCGACGCTGCCGCGGGTCAGGGCCATCAGCGCGATGGCCAGCAGGATCGGCGGTATGCTCATCAGCCCGTCCATCACCCGCATGATGACGCTGTCCGCCCATCGCACGAAGCCCGACACCAGGCCGATGGTGATGCCGATCAAGGACGACAGCGCCGCGACGGAGAGGCCCACCAGCAGCGACACCCGCGCGCCGTACAGCACGCGGGAGTAGACGTCCCGGCCCAGCATGTCCGTGCCGAACCAGTAGATGGCCGATGGCTCCCGGGTGCGCTTGCTGGGCGCCAGCGCCGTCGGATCCACCGTGCCCAGCAAGGGCGCCGCGATGGCGACGAACAGGATCAGGCCCAGCAGCAGCCCGCCCGCGAAAATGGTGGGATAGCGCCGGATGAAGGTCCGCAGCCGCCCGCGCGGGCGCACCGGTGCCAGCACGTCCGGCATGGCGGGGGCGGGCGTGACGTGCGGCTGAACCGATGCTGCCACCGGGGCCACCGGCGCGTCGGGAACCAGGGTGCCAGATGCCAGGGCATCGGGGGGGAAGATCGCGCTCAATAGCGTATCCTCGGGTCGAAGACTGTGTAAAGCAGATCAACCCCCAGGTTCACCAGCACATAAGCGAAGCTGAACAGCAGCACGACCCCCTGGATAACCGGGTAGTCCCGGCGCAGGATGGCGTCCACGACCAGCCGGCCCAGCCCGGGGATGGCGAACACGCTTTCCGTCACCACGGACCCGCCAATCAGCAGCGCCACGCCGATGCCGATGACCGTGACGATGGGCACCGCCGCGTTCTTGAGCGCGTGCAGGAACAGCACGGTGCGGCTGCCCACGCCCTTGGCCTTGGCGGTGCGTATGTAGTCCTGGCTCAGCACCTCCAGCATGGTCGCGCGGGTGATGCGGGCGATCAGCGCGATGTACAAGCCGCCCAGCGCCACCGCCGGCAGCACCAAGTTGTTCAGCCAGGGACCGAAGCCGCGGGACAGCGGCGTGTAGCCCTGCACCGGGAACATGTCGGCCTGCAACGCGAACACGTAGGCCAGGATGTAGCCCACCACGAACACCGGGACCGAGAAGCCCACCACCGCGAACAGCATGATCACGCGGTCAATCCAGGTGCCGTGGTTCCACGCCGCCAGCACGCCCATCGGCACCGCCGCGCTGATGGACAGCACCAGCGTCAGCAGCATCAGGGACGCCGTTGGCTCCAGCCGCTGCGCGATCATGCGCGTGACTGGCAGGTTGGTGAAGATGGACACGCCGAGGTCACCGTTGATGACGTTCCACGCCCATTCCCCGAAGCGGATCAGGAAGGGCCGGTCCAGCCCCAGCCCGGCGCGTATGCGCTCCACGTCGGCTGGCGTCGCCTGGTCGCCCGCGATGATCGCGGCGGGGTCGCCCGGCGCGATGTACAACAGGCTGAACACGAATAGGGCCACGATCGCCATGACCGGTATGGTCGAAAGCACGCGGCGGACAAGGTAGCCGAACATCCCGCTCTCCTGCCGTTCAGGTCTTCTGCACGCCCCAGAACACCGGGGACGGCGCCCTCACGACGCCGCTGAGGCGAGACACGCGCGAAGCCAAAGTAAATGCAACGCAAGGCATCGCCAAACTGGCCGTCGCGACCAGACCTACGTTCTGAAGCAGACGACGCGCCATTTGCTCTTATCCTGCTCGACTTTACAGACCGGGTTCAGGCTGGACGCACGTTCCAGAAGTACGAGGACGGACCGGGCAGGACGCCGGTGATCGACCGGTGGAATGCGGTGCGGCCGAACCATTGACCGAGGGGCACGGTCGCCACGTCTGTCATCGCCAATTGCCCGAGCGATCGTCCTGCACCTCGTCGTCCGGCCTCGTCGGGCGCATCGAGCCATTGCTGGCTCAGGTCTTCCGCGGCCGGGTTGCGCCACCAACCGAACCAGCTGGCCTCGTCGCTGGCAGACATCAGGTAGTTCAGGGCCGGGTTGCCAAGCGACGACGCGGAACCATAGCTGTAGAGTGCGCTCCACCCGCCTGCCTCGACTGGGCCACGGTTGGCCCGGCGTTGCACGACGCTGGCCCAGTCTGACGTGGCAAGCTCGGCATCAAGGCCGACCTTCGCGAACAGGTCTGCCGTTACTGCCCCATACGGAGCAAGCAGCGGGTTGTCGGTCGGCGCGAGAATGATGGCCTTGCTTCCGGAATAGCCGGCGTCCTTGAGCAGCTGCCGGGCTACGGTGAGACTGGCCGGCATGGATCGCCCCTGGTCATCGACCTCATAGGGCGTGCCGCACGGGAACTGACTATGGCAGATGCGCCAGAGGCTGGGATCGTCACCGAGGACCGACTGCATGTAGTCATCCTGGCGCACCCCGGCCAGCACGGCCCGGCGCACGCGCACGTCGTTGAAGGGCGGCTGCAAGTGGTTCAACCGCAGAAACGACACCTTTCCGGCGGGGTCATCGATTTGCAGGAGCACGCCCGGGTTCTTCCCGAGGCCAGCGTAGAAGTCAGGTGACGGAAGCTCCCACCAATCGATCTCGCTCGACACCAGCGCCGCATGGGCGGTGGATGCATCGGGAATGCTGTGCCACTCGATCCGCGGGAAATGCGCGACCTTCCCGCCCGTGCTCCGGTCCGGGGGCTCGTCGCGCGGCAGGTAGCCGGTGAAGCGCATGTAGACGACCCTGCTGCCGCTAACATACTCGTCCGGGACGAAGCGATACGGGCCTGAGCCGACCATCTCGGTTAGGGGCGTGAATGGATCGGTCCGCGCCAGCCGCTCCGGCAGGACGAATGCGATGGTGGAACCAGGTTGCGCGATGGCGTCGATCAGCATCGGGAACGGCCGATGCAGCACGATCTCAAAATCCCGGTCGTCGATGACCCTCCACTCCGCCACCGTCGCGGTCATCTTCTTGCCGAACGCGTTCAGGCGCGCCCACCGTTGCAGGCTCGCCATGGCATCAATGGCGCGGACGGGAGCGCCGTCATGGAATCGCAGGCCGGGCCGCAACCGGATGCGCCAGAGCTTGCCATCCAGCGACACCACGTGCCCCTCGGCCATCTGCGGCCTCGCGGCGCCATTCGAGTCCATGGAGTAGAGAGTGTCGAACAGTGCAAAGCCGTGGTTGCCGACGACCTGCGACGAGAACATCGGATCGAGTGTCGGCAAGCTGGACTGCGGCACAAAACGCAAGGCGCGGCTCTTGGCAGGTTGCGCCACGGCTGGACGGGCCAGGCCAGCTGCAGCAGCCAGCGGAAGGGCGGCGGTGGCCTGCATGAGGGCGCGCCGTTGCATTGGCATCCTCATGGATGCTCCGGTCATCCGGTCATCCAATCGTACGTTCGAGCAATCGCAGCCAGTTGAGCGCCCCGATCTTCTGGAGCAGCGTCTCGTCGTAGCCGTGGCGCCGGAGGGCGTCGTACAAAACGGGCAATCCCACCGCCGAACCGATCTGTGCGGGCAGGATGCAGCCGTCGAAGTCCGAGCCCATCGCGACGCCGTCCTCGCCCAGCTTCTCGATCAGCTTGTCGAAGTGACGGACGACAAGCTCGATCTCCGTGTCCGGGCGCATGGCGCCGTCAGGCCGCAAGAAGGCTGTGACGTAGGACAGCCCTACCACGCCGCCGCTGTCCCTAATGGCATCCAGCTGCCTGTCGGTCAGGTTGCGCGGCGACGGGCAAAGGGTGTGTGGGTTGGAGTGCGTGGCGACGAGCGGGGCGGTCGAAAGGCGCGCGACATCCCAGAACCCTTGCTCGGTGATGTGCGACAGGTCGATCACGATCCGCAGCCGGTTGCAGGCCCGTACCAGGTTCTCGCCGGCCGGGGTGAGGCCGGGGCCGCAATCGGGGCCGCCGGGAAAGAACGTCCGGACGCCGTGACCGAAGATCGTGTCCCGGCTCCAAACCGGACCGAGTGACCGCAACCCTGCGGCGTGCAGCACGTCGAGCAGATGGAGTTCCGGATCGATCGCGTCGCAGCCTTCGAGGTGGACCACGACGGCGAGCGCGTTGCGGTCCATGGCTGCGCGGATGGCGGCCGTGTCGCGACAGACCACGACAGCGCCGGCCGACTCGCGCTCGACGCGCAGCAGCAGGGACAACATGGTCAGGATGGTGCTGCGGGCGCGGTCCGGGTCCATGGCAGGGGGCTTGGGGAAGTCGTAGCCGCCGCCGGTCAGCCGTTCGAAGTTGAGCGACGTGGTTGACGGCGCGAACAGGGCGAAGAACCCGCCCGCCAAGCTACCGGCCCGGGCTTTCGGCAGGTCTATGTGCGCGTCGCCGCGCCCGTCCAGGAAAGCCCTCGCTGCGTCGGCGGGGCTGTTCCAGAACAGCCGCAGCGCCACGTCGTTGTGGCCATCGAACGTCTTAATCATTTCCGTAAGCGGCACGGACCCGCCTCATCGAACATGGTTGCACGCCTTCCGGGGGCGGGGAGCACCTTCCCTCACGAGAGCGGAATGCCGAGCACCGGGATCTCCATCGGCGCGAGGCCGTGGGTCAGCACCCGGTTGCCGGTTTTGGTGATCAGGACGTGGTCTTCCGTATGATAGCAGCTGCCCTCGGCATCGACGGTCATCGGTTCGATGTTGATGATCATCCCAGGCGAGAGCGGCGTCCTGTCGCCAGGCCGGATCATCGGCGCCTCGTGCGCCTCGATGCCGAAGGAGTGGCCGATATGTGGCAGAGTGCAGGGCAGCCCACGCTTCTCGAACTCGGCCTTGCAAAGGAAGAAGATGTCTTCGGCCGGAACGCCCGGTTTCATCGCCGCGATCGTTGCGGCCTGGACCTCGATGAGCTTGCGATAAGTGTCCTGCTGCATCGCCGTAGGCTTGCCAGTCGAGTAAGTGCGCGCCAAGTCGCTGCAATAGGCACCGTAGATGCCGCCCACGTCGAGGCGCAGGATTTCGCCCTCTAGCGGCACGTCGTCGCCGGGATGATTGTGGATGTGCGGCGAGCGCTCGCCCGAGGCGAGATGGACGTGCTGCAGCCCGTTGGCGCCGTCGTCGATCAGCTTGTGCACGATCCGGTTGGCGATGACGCCCTCCGTGTCTCCCAGCCTGCTCTCGGCCAACGCATCGAGCACGGCGCGATGCGTGTCCTTGCCGGTCCGCTCCAGCAGAGCGATCTCGTCCGGGGACTTGATCGCCCGTACGGCGGCCACCGCCTCGGTCGTGTTCTCAAGCCGCAAGCCGGGCAGCTTCGCGCTCAGGCGCTCGTGCGAAGAGGCAGGCAGGTAGTCCAGGTCGAGGCCGATCCGTGCCGCGCCCAGGCCCTCTGCTTCGAGCACCGAGGCGAGCACGCTCACCGGGTCTTCCTTGAATTCAGTGTAGAGCCGGATGTCGGCAACCCAGCTCTCAGCCTTGGCAAGTGACTTCTCAATCGCACAGACGACCAAGATGGGGTCGCCGTTGCGCCGGACGATGGCGAAGGCCTGCCGCGGTCGCATCGTCTTCACCGTGGTGATATGGGCGCCGGACAGGTACGTGAAGTTTTCCGGGCTCATGCAAACGAGCGCGTCCAGGCTCCGCGACGCCATGAGTGCCGTGATGGCGTCAAGGTTGGGCCTGATCTTCACGTTGCTCTCCCATTTCTGCCGCCCGGGGAACAGACCATTCGAGGCCGGGGCCGAGTAGCGCCAAGTTGTGGGACGGCTGATGCCCTGATGGCATCACGCGAGATCAATGCCGTGATGCTCCGCCAGCATCGCGGAGTCCGCAAAACGGCAATATCCGGAACCGAGGCGGCATGGTTTCAATTCGATGACGGGCGATCCCGCATTGCAATGTAGCTTCGCTGACTTTGGAGGCCATCCATGACGTCGATCGGCCAAGGTGATCGCCCAGCGCGCCTCATGCAGCAGGATGGCCCTTCGCGCCGCGGCCTGCTGCCGCTGGCAGCGCTGCCGTTCCTTTGGGGCCGGGCCGCGCTCGCCGCTGAGCAGACTCTCGTCGTGGGGGTGGCGACCTTCCCGGAGTCCCTGATGACCGGGGTGTCGTCGATCACGTCGGCCAACATGCTCATGCAGACCTATGACCCCCTGGTCGCACGGGACAATTCCGGTGCCTTTGTGCCGGCCCTGGCCGAGAGATGGGAGTCGGTGGGTGACACCGCCTGGCGCTTCCACCTGCGCCGCGGCGTCAAGTTCCACGACGGCGTGGAGTTCACCTCAGCGGACGTGAAGTTCACGATCGATCGCATCATCGACCCGAAGACGGCTTATGGCTTCCTGGGCCGGATCAACCAGGTGAGCGGCGCCGAGATCGTCGATCGCTACACCGTGGACATCGAGACGCGCAGCATCTTCCCGACATTGCCGAAAGGCCTGTCTGACGTCCCTATGGAGGCCGAGCACTACTACGCGCAGGTCGGTCCAGACGTGCCGAAACGCCGGCCGCTCGGGACCGGGCCGTTCGCCGCCCGCAACTGGGTCCCGGGCGACCGGTACGAACTGGCTGCCAACAAGGACTACTGGAAGGGCGCCCCGAAGTTCGACCGCTTGTTGATACGCCAGATCCCAGAGCCTGCGACCCGGTTGGCCGCCCTGCTGTCCGGCGAGGTGCAGATCATCGAAGAGGTGCCAGTCGATTCGATTGACCAGATCAATGCCTCGCGCGTCGGCAAGGTCGTGAGCGTGCCCACCAGCGTCGGCCTCGTGCTGACCTATGACGTGCGCCGCCCTCCGTTCAACGACCCCAAGGTGCGCGAAGCCTTGGACTATGCCATCGACAAGGAGCTGATCGCCAAGGAGATCCTGAAAGGCCGGGCCGAGGTGCTGCAAGGCCAGCTCGTCACCCGCCCGACCTTCGGCTTCAACCCTGCTATCTCCGCCCGGCCTTACGACCCGGACAAGGCACGCACCATGCTGCAGGAGGCGAAGTTCGATTTCAACGCCCCCGTCCCGATCATGACGCAGTCTGGCAAGTACGTGTCCGACGTCGAGATCACCAACGCCGTCGCCGGGATGCTACAGGAGATCGGCGTGAAGGCGACCGTTGCCGTGGTCGAGAGCGGAGTCTACCTGAAGCAGTGGTCGGCGCTGGAGATGGGTCCGATCTACATGGTGGGCTGGTACAGCCTCGGCGACGCCGATTTCGCGACGGTCTGGTACACCAAGGATGGCAAGCGGACGACCTGGACCAACACCGAGTACGAGCGGCTGTTCATCGAGGCACGCTCCACCACCGACCCGGCGGCACGGGAGCGCAGCTATCACCAGATGATGGCGATCATGCACCGCGAGAACCCGTCCATGTTCCTGTTCGGATTGCCGAGCATCTATGCCGTTGGCAACAAAATTTCCGGCTTCCACGCCGCGGCCGACAAAATTCTCCGGTTGGGTGACGTGACGTTCGCATGATGACCTCATGCGGGGGAGCCGCCGCGTGATCGTCTACATCGCGCGCCGGCTGCTCTATGCGCCGGTGTCTTTGCTGCTGGTCTGCGCCGCCGCCTTCGTGGTGCTCCGGCTGACGGGCAACCCGGTTGACATCTACCTGAACATCAATCGGACGCAGGAGCAGGTGGACGCGCTCACGTCCCGGCTGCACTTGGACCAGCCGATCCTCGTGCAGTTCCTGATCTACCTGCGAGACGTGCTGCAGGGGGATTTCGGCGAGTCGCTCCAGTTCGGCGAACCGGCGATCCGGGCGGTGCTGGAACGGCTCGGCGCCACGGCGGAGCTGCTTGTGGTCGCCCTGGCCGCCGCGACGGTGCTTGGCGTGTTGGCAGGGGTGCTGTGCGCCGTCCGCAAGGATCGGCCAAGCGACTTCATCGTTTCGACGCTTGCGGTCGCGGCGCAGTCGATGCCGAGTTTCTGGCTCGGCATCCTCCTGATCCAGTTTTTCGCCGTGAACCTGAGATGGCTGCCCACCTCAGGACGGGGTGGGGCTGTCAACCTCGTGCTGCCCGCGGCGAGCCTCGCGGCCTATATCCTGCCCAACTTCGTGCTCATCACCCGCACCAGCGTGCTCGAAACGTTTAGCGAGCCGTTCGTGGTGACGGCGCTGGCCAAGGGCGTCTCGCGGCAGCGCGTACTGTTCCGGCACGTGCTGCCTAATGCGATCAACCCGGTGCTGAGCTTCCTCGGGCTGCAAGTCGGGCGGCTGATGGGCGGCGCCATCATCACTGAGACGATCTTCGCCTGGCCCGGCATCGGCCGCCTCATGGTCGGCAGCATCTTCCAGCGGGACGTGCCCGTGGTCCTCGCCGGCGTCATAGTGATCAGCTTGATCATCGTCGCCGCCAACCTGGTCGTGGACGTGCTGCTCTCGATCAACGACCCCCGTATCCGGCTCGGCTGAGATGCGACGGTTCGGCGGCACGCGCTTCAAGCTTTACCTGGGCGGCGGGATCATCCTCGCGATCTGCGTTGTGGCCCTCTTTGCGCCCTACGTCGCCCCGTACGATCCATACCAGCAGAGCCTGGTCCGGCGCCTCAAGCCTCCGGCCTTCATGGCAGGCGGCACGGTGCGGAACCTGCTGGGCACTGACAACTACGGCCGCGACCTGCTGTCCCGTCTCATCTACGGTTCGCGCACTTCCATCATGGTGGGCATGGCGGCCATGGCGCTGTCCTGCGGGCTGGGCACCGCGGCGGGGCTGCTGGCCGGGTTCAAAGGCGGCTGGTCCGAGCAGGTCATCATGCGCTTCGCCGACGCGCACATGGCGTTCCCGGACGTGCTGCTCGCCATCGTCATGGCCGCGGCGCTGGGCGGCAGCACGCTCAACCTGGTCATCGTGCTCGGCGTGTCCGGCTGGATGATTTACGCACGGCTCGTGTTCGGCATGGCGCGCTCTATCAAGCAGCGCTCCTTCGTCGAAGCGGCGGTGTCATATGGCGGCAGCGACCGCTACATCATGGTGCGGCACCTGCTGCCGCAGATCGTGCCGGTGCTGACCGTGGTGGCCACGCTGCAGATTGCGCAGATCATCCTGCAGGAGGCGGCGCTGTCTTTTCTCGGGCTGGGACTGCCGCCCCCGGCGCCGACCTGGGGCAACATCCTGGCCGAGGGGCGCGAGCGGCTGTTCGGGGCGCCCTGGATCGCGAACACTGCCGGGCTTGCCATCATTCTGGTGGTGTTCGGGATCAACATGCTCGGCAACGGGTTGCGCGAGCACCTCGATCCCAAGGCGCAATCGCGATGACGGCTCCGTTGCTTCGTGTCGAGGGGCTGACGGTGCGCCTGCGCTCCGACCGCGGCCCGGTCGCGGCCGTCCAGGATGTCAGCTTTGAGTTGCAGCCCGGTGAGGTGCTGGGCCTCGTCGGTGAGTCCGGCAGTGGAAAGAGCGTCACCGCGCTGTCCCTGCTGCGGCTAATTCCGGACGACGCCGTCGAGAGCGTCGTCGGGCAGGTCTGGTTCGGCGGCGAGAACCTGCTGCGCTTGCCCGAGCCACGGCTCCGCCAGGTGCGTGGGCGGGAGATCGGCATGATCTTTCAGGACCCGATGACCTCCCTGAACCCGATTGCCTCCATCGGCTGGCAATTGCAGGAGCCGCTGCGCCTGCACCTCGGCCTGGGCCGCCGGGCTGCTGTGGCGCGGGCGGAGGCGTTGCTGGACCTCGTCGGCATCCCTCAGCCGCGCAAGCGCCTGGCGCAGTTCCCGCACGAGTTGTCTGGCGGCATGCGGCAGCGGGTCGTGATCGCCATGGCGCTCGCCTGCGAGCCGAAGCTGGTCATCGCCGACGAGGCCACGACCGCGCTGGACGTGACGACCCAGGCGCAGATCCTGGACCTGCTGCGCAACCTGCAGGCGCGGCTGGGCATGGCGGTCATCATGATCACCCATGACCTGGGGATTGTCGCGGAGTTCGCGGACCAAGTGCAAGTCATGTATGCCGGCCGCGTCGTGGAGCGAGCGCCGACCGGGAGCCTGTTCGAGGTGCCGGCGCACCCCTACACGCAAGGTCTGCTCCGTAGCATCCCGAGCTTCGATGACGGGCCGGGGCGCTTATTCGGGATCGAGGGCACCGTGCCCAGCCCCTACGACCTGCCGCCGGGCTGCAGCTTCGCGCCGCGTTGCGCCCTTGCTGACACGGCCTGCACGGCGGCGACTCCAGCATTCCGGCCGGTCGCAGCCGACCGTTATGTCGCCTGCGTGCGACCACTCCTGGCGGGGACGCCGTCGTGACGGAAAGGCACGCGAAGGCTGGCGTGACGGACGGGGATGGGACGGACGGCCCTTTGATCGCTGCGCGGGACGTGACGAAATCCTTCTCCGCCGGGTCGGGCGGCCTGTTCGGGCGGCCCGCGCCGGCGGTCAATGCCGTTGATGGCGTCACCCTCGACATCTTCCGCGGCGAGACGCTGGCGCTGGTCGGCGAGAGCGGCTGCGGCAAGTCCACCACGGGTCGGCTGCTGATGCGCCTGGTCGAGCCCACCAGCGGGTCCATACGCTTCGACGGGATCGACCTCATGGCGCTGGGTCGGGCAGAGCTGCGGAGGGCCCGGCGGCGTCTCCAATTGATGTTCCAGGACCCATCCAGTGCCTTCAACCCCCGGATGACGGCCGAAGCCATCATTGCCGAGCCGATGCTGCTCGCAGGAGCAAACGCGGCGACGCGGCAGGCGCGGGTGCGAGAACTGTTGCCGCTTGTGGGTCTTGCCGAGTACCAGGCACAACGCTTCCCGCACCAGTTCTCGGGCGGGCAGCGGCAGCGCATCGGAATCGCCCGGGCGTTGGCGCTGCAGCCGGATTTCATCGTGTGCGACGAGCCGGTCTCCGCCCTCGACGTGTCCGTCCAGGCTCAGGTCGTGAACCTGCTGACCGACCTGCAGGCACAGTTCGGCCTCACCTACCTGTTCATCTCGCACGACTTGCGCGTCGTGCGGCACATCGCGACGCGCGTCGCAGTCATGTATCTCGGGCGCATCGTCGAGCTGGCGGACAAGCACGACCTGTACCGCCGACCGCAGCACCCCTACACGCAGGCATTGCTCGCAGCGGTCCCGCAAACCCAGCCAGGCGCTCGTGCGGCGGTCACGGCCATCCCGGGCGAGGTGGACGCTCCGGCCCAGTCCAACACCGGATGCCGCTTCGCTGCTCGTTGCCCGCATTTCATGCCGGTTTGCCGTCAGGAGCGGCCGAAAATCCAGGAGATCGCGCCAGGCCACTCGGTCGCCTGTCACTTGATGAGCGACGGCCCCTAAGCAAACCTCGTGAGGTCAGGCGAGCGGGTGAAAAGCTAAGCAGGCTGGCGCGGCCTGCATCATCCACGTTCCAGGCCGCGCCAGCCTGCTTAAGTCCCGATCTCTTCCAGCAGAATCGACAGGAACTGCTTGACCGCGATCGGCAGCGTTCGGTCCTTGAACGTGAACACATCTATCGTCCCAGCGAACAACTGCCTGTCGAGGCCAAGCCCCGTGAGTTGTCCATCTTGCACCGACCCGGCAATCGTGTGCCGCAGCAGCAACGCCACACCCAGCCCCAACGTCGCCATGCGCTGCATCAGCTCGACCGAGTTGGTCTCAAGTGCAGGCGTGACTTTGATGTTCGCCGCACGGCACGCCTCCTCGAAGATCACCCTGGACGCGCTCGGGTGGGGCGCGAGCGCCATCGGCCATTGCGCCAGCTCTTGCAGGCTGACCTGCTCCTGCTGGGCGAGAGGATGCGACGCGCTCGTCACGGCCATCAGCGACTCGCGCGTGGACGAGACGACGTGGAAGTCAGCGCTGACCCGGGCGCTCAAGCCGATGCCGATGTCGGAACTGCCCTCAAGGACCAAGTTGGCGATGCGCTCGGACGCCGTCGCCTCAACCGCGAAGGTGACGCCGGGATAGCTTTCCCGGGACCGCCCAATGGCCCGCGGCAGCACGTAAGGGACCATCGACTCTATCGTTGCAATTCGGACATGGCCGCGGAGTAACCCTTGGAGGCTGCCCAGGTCCGAGTGCAGCTCGTCGGTTTCGAATTCGACCTTGCGGCCGAACTCGTAGAGGATTCGGCCTGCCTGCGTCAGCACGACGCCGTTGGTCAGCCGGTCGAGCAGCACGGTCCCGAGTTGGTGTTCGAGCGCCTGCACCTGCCGGCTGACGGCAGACTGCGCGACGTTGAGCTGGCCTGATGCCGCCCTGATGGAGCCAAGGCGGGCCACGGCCATGAAGTAACGGAGGGAGGTCCTGAGCATCGGGGCGCCGCGGTGTTCGTCGTGTCACGCAAGCGTAATGTGTGATGCCAGGCGCGCATAGGGCCGTTCTCGGAACAGCGATTCCCGCACTCGGTCCGGCTCGGTAGGCAGAGTGGTAGAAAAACGGCAAGGACAAGCCCGATGAGCATGAGCAGGCGGCATGTCTTGGCCGGCACCGGTGCGGCGGCAGTGCTGGCAGGCACGCACAAACCGGTCTTGGCGCAGGCCAAGGCGACGACGCTCCGGTTCATCCCGCAAGCGGACCTATCGTCGCTGGATCCGATCGTGACGACCAGCTACGCCGTCCGGAACTACGGCTACATGGTCTTCGACACGCTCTACGCCATGGACAGCAGCTTCACCGTGCGTCCGCAGATGGCGGAAGGACACGAGGTCTCGGCGGATGGTCTGACCTGGACGATTCGCCTCCGCGACGGGCTCAGGTTTCATGACGGGGCGCCGGTGCGGGCCCGGGATTGCGTGGCGAGCGTCAAGCGCTGGGGCGCGCGGGACGGACTTGGGCAGTCGCTCATGGCAATCACTAACGACATGCCCGTGCTCGATGACCGCACCTGTCAGTTCCGGCTCAAGTCTCCCTTCCCGTTGCTGGCGGACGCGCTCGGCAAAGCCTCGACCCCAATCCCCTTCATCATGCCGGAGCGGCTTGCGGCCACTGACCCGGCCACGGCGATCCGGGAGGCCGTCGGCTCCGGCCCGTTCCAGTTCCTCCGCGACGAATGGGTCTCGGGCAGCAGCGCAGCTTTCGCCCGGTTCGAGGGCTATGTTCCCCGCGGCGAACCGGCGGATGGCACCGCAGGCGGCAAGGTGGCCCACGTGGACCGGGTCGAGTGGCGCATCGTGCCTGACGCCGCCACCGCCGCTGCGGCCCTGCAGGCAAACGAGGTTGATTGGTACGAGCAGGCGGATCTCAACTTGGTGCCGTTGCTGCGCGGGTCGCGGGGCGTGGTGACCGAGTCGTTCGACAGCGGGACGGCGCCATTCATCCGCTTCAACCACGTCCAACCCCCGTTCAACAACCTGACGGTTCGCCAAGCCGTCCTCGCCGCGGTCGTCCAATCTGACTACCTGATGGCGATGGCGGGCGACCCGGGCCTGTTCCGGGAGTGCAAGTCCTACTTCTTCTGCGGCACGCCTATGTCCACCGGTGCAGGGTCCGAGGCGATGGTCGGCAGCCTCGATGCTGCGAAGCGCATCCTGGCCGGCAGCGGCTACAAGGGCGAGCTCGTCCGTATCATCTCGCCGACCGACCTGGCTTACCTGCACGCTGCGGCCCTCGTCACCGAGGACCTGCTGCGGCGCATGGGCATGAACGTCGAGCTTGCCGCGACCGACACCGGCACCTTCTTCTCACGGCGCAACTCGGCCGAGCCCGTGTCGGGCGGCGGCTGGAGCATCTTCCACTCTGGCCCGACTGCGGCCGACACGTTGAACCCCGCGCTCCACATCGGCCTGCGCGGCAACGGTCGGAAAGGCTGGCCCGGCTGGCCCACCGACCCGGACCTTGAGGCGCTGCGCCAGCAATGGATGGACGCGCCGGGCCAGGCGGCCCGCGCAGGGATTGCGGCCGAGGTGGAGCGGCACTGCTTCGCCAACGTGCCCTATGTTCCGCTGGGCATCGTCAGCAACGTCACGGCCCACCGGTCCAGCGTCAGCGGCCTGGTGAAGGCCACGGCGCCGCTGGCCTGGAACATCCGGAAGTCTTGACGCCATGAACGACATGACCGACCTGGGCGCCCTGCCCGCGGCCGCCGCAGCCGCAGCCGCTGCTTCGCGCAGGATTTCCCGCATGGACTACGCCGGCGAGGCCATAGACCAGCTCGTCACCATTGAGGTGAGGAACATGGGTATGCCGCACAACGTCCTGCGCCCGATGTACGAGGCCGCCCGTGCCCTGGCCGGGGGCCGCCCGATCTCGGTTGTCTGCGCGGAGCGGCTGGCTGCGGCGCTACAACCGGGCGACACGGTTCTGGTGCTCACCGGGGCCGGGTACGCCCCGACCATGCCGAAGGGCGAGGACGACGGGCCACCCGGCGCCGCCTCGCTCGCTCGCGCGCTTTACAAGGGGCTTGGGGCCGTCCCCGTCTTCGTGACGGAGGCGTGCCACGCCGATCCGGTCGTTGCGGCAAGCCAAGCGGCCGGGCTGATGGTCAAGACGTTCCAACACGCGCGCAGCCACCGCCTGGGCGCGGCCCTCGCGGTCGCGCCGCCCGCGCAGGACGACGTGCCCGCCTGGGTCGAGCGCCTGTTCGCGGAAACCCGGCCGAGGGCGGTGATCAGCACCGAACGCCTGGGACCCGGCCGGGACGGCATGATCTACAGCGCGACCGCCATCCCGTTCTCAGGCCCAGACAGTGCGGTGGAACACGTGGCGGTGGACGTCGCGCCGGTCGTCGCCGAGGCGGCCCGGCGCGGCGTCCTCACGATCGGTGTCGGCGACCACGGCAACGAAATCGGCTTCGGCGCCATCCGCGCCGCCGTCGCCGCCGCGATGCCAAACGGCGGGACTCTTTGCGACACCACGGTCACGGACCTCGTGGTTCCCGCCATGATGTCCAACTGGGGCTGCTACGGCATCGAGGCCGCGCTGGCCTGCCTGCTGCGCACTCCGGCGCTGCTGCACTCTCCCGCGCAAGAAGAGCGGATCATCCGCGCCTGCCTCGGGGCTGGGGGGGTCGAGGCGATGTTCACCAGCACGGACTTCCTGGTTGACGGCCTCGATGGCGAGACATCCATGGCCCTCATGCAATTCCTGGGAAACATCGTTCGGAAGTCCCTGGAAGACGAGACGACCGGGCTGGCGCATTGAAGGGGGTGACGCCAAGAACTGTGCGTAGCTGTACGACATCGCGGAACGTAACAAAAACATGCTGTTCTGCGGTTCATGCGGCGGCGAAGTTCCCTTTGGTGATGCGGAGCGGTCGGAAGGTGCCTTTGG
>JAABUM010002845.1_pt1 | contig 22359 bp, 37 predicted proteins | sample 5559161 | NCBI WGS metagenome assembly JAABUM01 (sample SAMN10711868, study PRJNA513369) | rock metagenome | isolation source: Antarctica rocks | place: Antarctica: Victoria Land, Siegfried Peak nord
CCACATCTCCAAGGAACCGGCATGTCACAGCCACGTGCTCCCCCTCCCTGGCCTCCACGCCCCATATACCTCGCGCACTTCCTACACCCTCCTGGGGGCTCACTACATCACAGCGTTCCCGAATCAGCATGATTGTACCTGCGGTACACCCGAGTGCGGCCCACTCTCACTCGCGACTGCCTCCCGTGCGGTGCAGTGCGGACATTGAAACGACGATGCACCCCTTCTGATGCAGCGCCAGTGTGAGTAGCCAGCGGGCATTGTTCGCCCGTCGCGTCAGGCATGCTGACATCCGCACACCTCGCGAACGCGTGGACGGTGATCCTGCTCCTGACGGCCGGGTCTGTCGAGTCGCATGTGCAGGTCAGTTTCTTGACATCATCAAGAGGCAGGTGCCGAGCACCAACATGCACACAGGAATGCCGCAGGACGCTGTGTCCCCCGGACCCTGACCTCTAGTTGCTGACAAGGCTTGCCTCTGCTCGAGCGTTTCGTTGCCCGTCGCTGCAGGTGGCCGCCTCTACAGCTTTTTCAGGTGTTCTATTGAGAGGTAAGACGCTCCAGGTGCACTCACCTGCCCAGTGACCAGATGCATGGCATTTCTGAGTTGGTCCGTCCTGTGAATCGCACCCATCCGCAGTGCTGCGCTGTTGCATTCTAATACCCTTCGAAGCGCCAAGTGCATGCTTTAACTCGGTTTTATGAGGTTGCCTGACTCCTCAATCTCCTGTGCATGGCAGGGCGGAGCCTGCAGTCTGGTGCCAACAACGCAGTCAGCGGCGCACATGAAGTCGTAGCAGGGCATCAGCAGCAGCCGGGAGGCCCGAGCCCCTGGCTGCCGGGACTCCTGCAGCGCTCCGAACACACAGCAGCAGCAGCAGCAGAATCAGCGGCGGCGGCGGCAGCGGCCGGCTCTGCTGAGGTCATCGCGTCGCACCGTCCGATCTGGATCAGCATCGGCAGCGAGCGCCATGACGCATCCTCAGGCGGCTTCGAGTATGAGGATGGCGAGGAGGTGCACTCATTCGTTTGGGCATTTGCTCAGAGTGGCGGGCGTCACCTCATGTGACGACTTCAGCAGTGACCAATTCTGCAGAAGCATTGTAGCGGTCTCACGGTGTAAGGCTGTTGAAAGCGATCTGCCGCTTCTGCTGACACGCAGGCGGAGCGCAGCGGCCCAGCGGATGGCGCGCTGAAGGAGGGCTGGCGGCCGAGGGGAAGACGCCACCTAGAGCGCGCGCCTTACGTCCGAGCGGATTTCGCCGATGAGCGCGCGGCAGCATGGCAGCGGGTCATGGACGGCGCCTGAGCTGGTCGGAGCGACATGTGACAGGAAGTATTGCTGACCATACATGTTGCAGTGTCCGTCGCTTTTTGAGTCTGAAGGGCGCGACTAATACCTGGTTGCGCCGTCGCCAATCTCATTCCCGGCAGTAGCTGCGATGGGCAATTTGGGGCAATGTCGGCAGCCTTCAGGATTGCAGTTTCGTCGTGTTGCAGTCTGACCGTCCAGCACTTGGTTGGCATTGCCACACCCGATGGTGTTGTGCAGATGCCAAGAATAGTCCTAGTGCAGCATCAAACGACGTCGCTATCTCTTTGTGTCGCCAGTAACATTGTTGTTCTGCGTCTTATCTTGCTTTCATTGACATGATTTAGCTTTGACACACGACGAAGTGCAGCGAAGGCAGCAAGCACCGCATTTGCCAGTTTTTGGCACTCAGACCTATTCTGAAATGTAAACGAGAGGTACCTCGACTGCACTCTGGCATCTGCACTTGCGAATCACGTCTGACGTCTGGCCACAGCACTTTTGGACACGCCTCAAACTGCGTTGCACAATTGATTGACCTCCGAGGGATGCTTGTATACATCATCCGCTGTTCCCTGCCGCGCCAAGCGCCACCTTTGCTGCCTGCTGCATGATTCCGTCGTGTTGAAAGTTCAAACCCTGATTGTTATCGAAACTAGCTCTTGGCTGCCGCGAGCCGTGCGCCGGGTCGCGTCGGCGCCTCCTGGCCGGCAGTCAGTGCCTGTGCCAGCTCGCTCCTGCACGCGCAGCAGCGGCCAGTGACGAAAGCAGTCATCTTAATTGGACGAAGAGCTGGCAGCATCAAGTACTGCTACTGCCGGCATAATGTGCCACAGCCTCTGCTGTGGCTAGGCCGCCACGACGCCGCCGCGCCATGCAGGGCGTGCCCCACATGACTGCTGCACGCTCATACAATATTAAAACCATGGCGTCATAGTGGCACGCCCAAGCGCCTCTACGTAGCAGTTGCAGAGTTGTATTACCTGTAAATTGGGCGCTGGCCACTGCCGAAAACTGTAGCCGCCATGGCGGCCGCCTTTCCGCTTCCGATCCCACTTCCCCCTGCCGCATTTGCCACATTCGGCACAGCTGTCGCCGGCGGCGTCCTCCGCAGCGCCGCGGCCGGCGGCCTGGGGGTCCGCGGCGCTGGGGTGGAGTCCCTGCCGCTTCCTGCTTCTAGCTTCCCAGCTTCTGCACCGCCGACAGCCGCCGACTTGGTGGCTGCCGCAGGAGTCATCGCGGTTGAAACCGGCTTTGGAGGAGCCGCGGCATTTGTCGAAGTGGCTTCCCTGAAGCCTGGCGGGGCTGCCATGTAGCCTCCACCGCCGGCAGAGGACGCAAACCTCCCGATCGCGTGGTGTGGTGTGGAGTAGCCGCCGCCCCGGAAGGCGTGCTGCGGCGGCGGGCCGCGGCCGGCTGGTGGCATGGATGCGGGCATCGCCGCCGCACCCGGCGGCCGGTTTGGGTATCGGCCGCCAAGGCTGCTGTACGACAGCTGCGCGTCATTGAGCTGCACAGAGAAACTTCAAACATCAAGAGAAGCTGGCAATGTTTCAGCTTCTGGCACTAAATCAGGCTCTACTGCGTGAAACATGCTGGCTTGGCGGCGCAAGAACGCAGCAAAGCATTAATGCAACACCGCAACACCATCAATGCAGCAGAAACAGAATCGATGCAGCAGCAGCAGCAGCAGCAGCAGCAGCAGCAGCAGCAGCAGCAGCAGCAGCAGCAGCAGAGCATCGCGCCTGGTTGTTGAGCCAGCGGATCATCTGGTCATTGCCCTCCAGCGCCTGCCGCGCCTCTGCCAGCTTGCCCTTCAGCTCCTGTGCCTCCGCCTGCAAGAGTGCGTGCGTTTCACACAATGTGTTAGCGATGCAATATTTGAGTCGTGACAAGTGATTAGTCAGGCGAGTTCGTCAATACCCACTCCCAGCGCCTGCCGCGCCTCCGCCGACTTGCTCCTCCGCCTCCGCCTGCAAGAACACAAACATGCCATTTGTCGCGAAGTTCATTCATCAAAATGTTGCTGGTTTACGCTTTCTGTGATCATTGCCGCGCCTCCGCCAGCTCGCCCTTCAGCTCCTCCGCCTCCGCCTGGAGCTGTTCACAACGAAATTGTCTCCCATCAACTGGCTGCGGGCTGATGCGTATTGCTGACTGTTCTGCCAGACTTTTTGTGCCTCCCCAGCTCGCCCTTTGTCCATCTTTGCCTGCCAGAAAACGAGAGGTGCTTCATTTACAGTCTCATATGTCACATACGAACAATTTGCACCTCAAGCCCCTCCCGCGCACACATTCGAAACAGATGCGTTTTGGAACGTGCATGCGAGCGAATGCTCAGGGACCTTGATGCGGTCTCTGTCCTCTGCCGCCACGTCCGAGGCACGCTGCGCCGCGGCCTCCGCGGCCGCCGCGGCCGCCAGTTCCCGGCCGCGGGCGGCCAGCTCGCTTTCTTGCCGCGCAGCGAGGGCGCCGCGGCGGCGCCCCTTCTCCCGCGCAACCCGCAGCTCCGTCTGCGGCAGTTGAACATGCGTCGGGTCCATGTGTTCATTGCTTGCGGCGGAAGCGGGCTCCCAAAACACGGGGTCTGGTCAATGTTTTCTTTCACTCAGATTCGCAGCTTCCCGGCCAGCAGCAGTGCCGACGCCCCGTTCCCCCGTCCGCATTGCAGTATCTGCAGCAGGCATGGCAACATACGACAGAACTGTCACAGTGACTCACCGACAGCTTGTCGATGACCTGGTTGGCTCGTGCCGCCTCGCCGGCAGCGCCCTCGGCACGAGCTGCCGCCGCTGCGCCCGCCTCTTTCAGCTCGCCCGCGCGCGCCTCGGCGCTGCGCACTGCCGCCTGCAAGACATGACAACTAGCATGAGCCTCGGGATCAGTGTTCGAATGTACATGATTCTGCAGCAGCAGTAATGGCGGCTGCCGCCCTGCCCGCCTCCATGAGGCCGTCCGCCCGAGCCTCGGAGCTGCCTACTGCCGCCTGCACAATACGGATGCAACGAGCACTGCGCCGGCGGAAAGTGCAGATGGCACAACAGCAGTGGCCACTAGGGTTTTCAACTCGTGCAAGGACAATTCGGGGTAGAGTGCCAGTGCGCTCGAAGCACATCGACTCGCCGTCATCGCATCGGCCATGTGCGCATGGTCTGCAAAGACTGGGCAAGGAAGTACGCTCACCTCCAGGCCCCGGAGTCGTTCTGCCTGTTCCCGCAGCGTCTCCTGCTGCGCTGCCACCTGTTTGCCATGCGCGGGCTCAAGATTAGTACACAGGCTCAAAATTAGTACATTCCGCAGCTTGAGTTCACGGCATCATTGAGCCAGTCACGGTTGCCTTGGACTGCACGGCAGACCAGCAGCCAGACCTTGCTGTAAGGGCACAATGCCGTCTGGGGCAACAAAGGACCTTGTTCCCTCAAATCGCACGGCCCTCTTGCGACGATGAACACAATCGCACCTTCTCCTCCCGTGCGGCCAGGGTGGCCCGCGCCTTGGAGAGCGCCACGTCCACCGCCGCGCGCTCTGCCGCTGCCGCTGTCCCCACGGATCGCAGCTGCGCCGCCTCGTCTGCAGCCTCGTTCCGGCCCGCCTCCGCGCTGTGGAGCCGCCGCCGCAGCTCCGCCACCTGCCGGGCGATTGAGTGAGTGGGCCCGCATGCTGTGCAGCCATTAGGCGATTGACACACTGAGTGTCATGCATGGGAGCACAGAGCTGTGCGTCAGACGAGTTGCATCACAGCAGCCTTTGGAGCAGTCACATCCGTCACATGCGCCGCGCGCCTGGTAGCACAGAACACAAACACACAGCTGCGAGCTAGACCCACCACCCTGCCATCTTGCCTCTGCTCTGCCGTCTAGCCCTACCCGTATCTGATCTCATGGCTGCACTGGCAGATCATTCCCACCTCGGCCTCCAGCTCGCACTTTGCAGCGGTCAGCTCCCGTGCCTCACTGCCGAGTGCATCGTTTCTTGCGGCGGCCGCCTCCAGCTGCGCCCGCAATCGCGCCTCCGATTGGCCGCGCTCGCTGCGGGCCAGAATGACAGGGTCTAGAAAGACATTCGCTGCTGTTTATTGTGGAAAGGCCATTTCCTTCAGAAGTTGAAAGGTGGTCTGACAGCGGATTCATAACATTGCGGTGCTGCCTGAGGCGCACCCAAATCAACTCTCACGGTCTACCACCATCTCTGTGGACTGATGACCAGCATTTTCAAGAACACGAAATTGAGGAATGGCACTAAGCGTTTACTGCGCACCTGTCCAGCTGAGCGCGCAGTGCAGCCAGCTCTGTCGCTTTGGCCTCCATCACAGCAGCAGCCGCCGCCGCATGCTGCGCCGCCGCGGCCGCCGCCGCTTTGTCCGCCGCGGCTGCGGCGTCGGCCGCCTGTTGCCGCGCCTCAACCAGCTGCTGCGACTTCGCATCTCGATCCGCCTGCACGCCTGGCGCGAAATGTTAGTCGTGCGATATGTGAGTCTCTTCGCTGTGGTATGGTGGAACCAACTTGTCATCTGTTCACTTTGCGCTGCACCCACCTGCGCAGCTGTACTGTTTTTGACGCACCTTTGTAGCGTGCAGCTCGGAGGCGAGGCCCTCGCCGCTGGCGGTGACCTCCCCCAGCCGGAACGCCAGGAAATGCTTCACGGCCGCATCCGTTCTGCAGGTCACGAGTGATGCTACTTCGCACATTGGCAAGCCCTAGAGCCCTGAAGCATTTGCCGCGCCGCAGGGAGCTGCCCTTGCTGGCAGCTTCAGAATTTTGCAGGCAGCCTCTGCAAAAGGTGTCAGACATAAGGTGACTGAACGACAGGAAAGCACACCCGGGCCGGAAGGCGAGAGTGAGGTGCGGCAGCTGCTTGAAGTCGTTGGTCTCCAGGAACTGCAGCGCCGACTCCCCAGCCGCACGCCCGCCGGCCAGTACTGCCTGGAACCTGTAGTGAGCGACACCATGACACGTGATGTGCCGATATGTGATGCCAGTGCGGCACATGTCTGGGCGCCAGGATGTTGTGAGCGGGCCGGCATTGCTTCTTCAGTAGGCTGAAGTGATTGCATGAGCCTGCCATGACGACGCTTGTGGACACAATTTACCTGTGGCTGCTCTTGCGCCGCGGCGGAAACCCAGCAGTCCAGCAGACCAATAACCTTGTCTGTGTTCTGTTTTCTGTTACCTGCAGAGAGAGCTGCATACAAACCGCACCTGGGCGGCTGCTGCTGCTGCGCCGCTGACACGCAGCGGTCCAGCAGGCCGATGAGCTTGCCGGGGAAACCGCCAAAGTCGACCAGGATGCCCTGCTGCGCCTTGAGCCCAGCAAAGTCCTCCTCGCCGACGTCGAGAGTGTGAAGGAAGCAGGCTTCTGACTCGTCCGATACCCACACCCGCAGCACCTGTGGGTAGGTGTACGTTGGGCTCGCTGCGGCGGATGAGCGGCATGGCGTGATCAGCTATTCACATTCGCAAGTGTTCATGATGGCAGGCCATCTGTGAGGCATGTGCATGCGCAGAATGGCTGCCTTATGACGATGTTCGGTGACTGAAGTCTGCATTTTAAGGTCTGCGTTCTGATCCAGATAGCAGTGGCTCTTGCGCTGATGCATGGCTCTCAATAGGCGCGCACCCTGGATGCATGGCCGCTGCGCGCAACGCCGCTCATGATGCGGACGGTAAGGCTCGCTACATGCTCCTCTCGATCTGCCAGGCGGACCGTGACGGGTACCGCCCGCCAGTACAGCCTGGTGGCCGATGCGACATCAAAATCTGACGCCCACTGCGCAGCACCCTGCCGGCAGGCCGCCTCCCCGAGCAGCGGCATCGCGCTTGGCTCAAATGAAGCAGCTTCGAAGTTTCACATGAATCGAGCTAGTACGTTACACGCTGTGGGGCAGTGAGATGCCGGAGCGTGCCGGTGCACATCTGCACGGCCGATCTTGCATGCAGCTTAACAGGCGGTTCGATGGATGTGGATCATGCGGACGGTCGAAGTTGTGTTAGCTATACGGATGAGTGTCGAGAAGGAGTCCTGCGATTGCAGATTCAGACTCGCCCTCAAAGGAAATCGGCGTTTTGGCGCGCCCTTTGCGGATCACACCAGTCCCGCTGCGTTCCCCGCCTGCCTGACTGACGTGGCGCTCCAGGACACCTCGGCCAGGGCGATGACTGCTTGCATCTAACGGCTTGCCGACATCTTGCATCTGCTCTTATCGACATCTCGCCTTAAGCTTTTGTCAGCAGCGCAATCTTTCCGTGCTGATCTCCGCTGCAGCCAAATCCGACCATCATGATGCTGTCCTCCCGAATTGCGTTTGCGACGCCGGCGGCATTCGCACCTCACAAGCGGATCGCCGCGAGGCCGCAGGCCGTCAGGTGGGATGTGCACACATTTCACAATGTTTGAAGCTCTACATCGCCAATGTAGCTTCAGGATCGGGTACCGGGCACCATGCATGTGCGATCCTCTGGACATCAGCAACGCTCGTGAAGATTTGCACGGCCTTCTTGACGCAGTGCATCCCAAACGGTCTTACCATTCCACATCTTCATTTCTTTGATGGGGACTGAGTCTTGAGTGCGGTTCCCGTGTGATTTACAGGACGGTGGCTGCGCTGCCGGAACGCCAACAGTGCGTCTTCCAGGTGCCTGATTCTCTGCCCAAGCTTCCATATAGGCACAGCATCGCTCGTCAACCTGCAATGAAAGCTAGTACAGGTCCTGCCCAACTGCTCAACTCGTTCCACTTTGGGTGCGGGAGCTGACACCTGCAGCGACTCTTACCTGCCATGCCCAAACTACAGGAATGCGCCACCTAAATGTGTGCTCTGCCTGGTGATGCAGGCCGCCGGCAGCAGCATGCTGGCCGCTGCCGTCGCCGCAGGCATGCTGCTCGCCCCCATGCCCGCCAGCGCTGACATGACCTTCGGCAGGAAAGCCCTGGTCGCCGAGCGTCAGGTGGGCGCAGAAGCCAAGGGGATCTATTCTATTTCACAATCCCGGCATGTTTCAGGTTCTTTCATGCCCCCGCGGAAGGAGTCACCGGCGCTGGGACGGCCTCAGCTACGAAGCATGCGGCCACTTGCCCATCAGACGGCGCAGCGCTTACTCGCCATTACGAGTGGCGTCCGTCAGAACTGATCCCCATCGTGGCGCTGATTGTGCGGTACACTCGTTCGTGCAGGCCGAGTTTGATGCGGTCCTGGCGCGGATGAACGATGCGCTGGCGCAGGTTAAGAAGTCCAGCGCTGGTGCCGCAGGCGCAGTGCAGTCCGCTGCGAGCGACGCCACCAGCCAGGTGGGAGTTTAAGGCGCACGCTCGCCTGCGCTGTATGCAAGTCAGCAGGCGTCTTGGTAGAGCCTGGCATAGTCTTGCTCGGGATCCAGACCCTCATGAGGGGACCAGGACCGCGCTGCAGGCAGCTGCCATTTCGTAGCATGCTGTGTGCACATTGCTCGGCTGCCCCTCTCATGCGTTCCTCGAACTGGATCACAGGTGGCCTCGGTGGCTGACAAAGTGAAGGGCGCGTCGCAGGCTGCCCCCAGCGTGAGTCTCGAACTGCTGCTCATGTCGAGTGACCAAATGCGTCCTCTCCTCTCCTTGTCTGCTGGCGCTGTGCCACACACATGCTTGTTGTGGGCTGCGTCAATGTCGCGAAATCCCAGATTAGTCATGTTTTGGTGGAACTTTACAGATCAAGTCGGTGAAGCAGGCAGCAAAGGACGCTGCTCCGAAGCCGCCGCCGTCTGTTTCTGCCGCCGTGCGTTTCACCGGCTGCTCACACACACCCATATCGCGCAAGTGCCAAGCCAGCATGTCATGCATGCATTGCAGTGCACAGCGGCCGCACAGTGCAGAGGTGTACAGAGGTGTACAGTGTCCTGCCAAGATGTCGCCGACTAGGAGGTAATCGCGCTTTACAGTTCATGCAGGTGACTGCTGTCGTCGACAAGGTCAAGGAGGCGGCTCCGGCGGCCCCGGAATCCTTTTCAGACGCGACCGACAAGGTCAAGGGGGCGGCTTCTGCCGCAAAGTCCGTCTCTGACGCGGGCGACAAAGTCAAGGGGGCGGCTTCGGCCGTGAGGTCCGGCTCTGATGTCAGCGACAAGGTGAAGGAGGCCGCTCCCGCCGCGAAGGCTGTAGCGGACGCGAGCAGCAAGCTCAAGGAGGCAGCCCCGTCATCCGTCCCTGGCGTGAGCCCTCAATCCACTTTAGCGCACATTGCAGAATTGTGAGTGGGGCACTACACGAGTAGAGGAGCATGTGTCATGCGTCTTCTGGTGAGGGCATGGCGAGGCAGGCAGCTGTGAGGGTCTTGTATGTGTGTATTATATCATTATCATAGATATCGTATTATCACCTTTATTTTTTGTTCAGGACTCGGATGTGAAGGGCGCCGCCGCCGGCGCCACCCAGGAGGCCAAGTCCAACATCGACAGCGCTGTGAGCGACTTCATCGGCAAGTTCTGAGCGGCCGTACTGTTGTTGACGAAGGACACACCCTGCGGCGCCGGCTGCATTTTGTCGCGCCCCTCGATTCAGCGGAGGCGCAGTCCGCAGCATGCTGCTGCGTGTGTTTGCAGTTCCAGCTGTCAAAAGATGGCGGCCGTGGCCCTCGCGCTGATGGAACATACGGATATCCAAGTCTGCGACTGCCTCTAGACGTCTGTTCTGCCTGTTGGTCAGCTGGTCTGCATCAAATTTTATTGGCGGATCAAAGTTCTGTTCATAGGAGGCATGTGACCCTCAAGTGCCTGTGAGATGATAAAACATACGGTTGCACGACATATGTAATGACACAGGCAACACGAGTACGAAATTGTACCGCGGATCTAAAACTTACACTTCGATTGTTCAATTCATGGAGTAAGGTGCGAGTTTTTCGCTGTGTGAGTGTCAAACCTAAACAAAAGAACCTCGTCACTCAAGTTCTCCGACTGGCACACTGATGGTACACTGCGCAGGCGACACAGGCAGCGGCATGTAGCAGCTGCACAGCAATAAACGGATCCCGATCCCACAGACGCATTTCAGCGTGCAGGCAGCGCTGCTTTGGCATGCTGGCTGCGGATCCTGTCCGCCACAGCACTGGCGCAGCAGGATGCGGCAGCGCGCGTTCCGAGCCCTCGCCTTGGAGGACCAATTCCACAGCGTCGAGCCCGGCCTTATATCAGGCTAACCCCCGCACGCCTTCGCAGTGCCCTCCACCGTTGGCATGCCACGGCTTTGGAGCAGCCTCGCGGCGCCTGCGTGGCGCGCGCAGTGAGGAGTGCGCCAACGCACAGAGAGCCCCCACGCCGCAGAGCTCGATCAGACCCGCCGCCGCCGCCGCCGCATCGAGAGCCTCCGCTTGTGTGCGCTGCGCCGCAGCCCGCCTGCGCCGCTGCGCCCGCCCCGCCGCCTCCAGCGTCGGGTGCGAGAATTATTCCTGGCAGAATGCTGCCGCTGCCGCCCGCGGCAGACTTGCAGCTCTGCTGGCGCGCCACGTCATGCCACGCCACGCCGTCCTAGGACGAGCAGCAGGCGGTCTTCTTGGGCTGCGCCGGCGGCTCGGCCAGCGTGATGCCGCCGGCGGGCGCAGGCGCCGGCGCCGACCGCGGCAGCCTGCAGGAACCCACACATGGCAGCGTGAGTTGCTGCTGCAAGGCAGTGCCGGCACGACCAAAGACCAAAGCAGGGTTTCTTTGCAGCGTGACCAGGCCCGCTGGCGCCGGCGCCGACTGCGGCAGCCTGCAGAAACGGTACGCGTGGGAGCTCTGTCAAGCACGACAGATACGCAGGCTGGTTCTGGCCACAGAGAGGCTTCCTTGCAGCCGGCATCACCCTGCGTCACTTGTGCCACTGTCCCAAGGGACTGCCAGGTCAGTCCTTCGGAAGCAGGTCACCCCATGTACGCCAAGGTACACACGCACAGGGGGACAGACCCCAGGCACCTTGCTACCCTTTGCTCAAACGCACCGCTTTGCAATGTCCTCGAACAGCTCGGACACATTCGCGGAGGTCTTGGCGGAGGTCTCCCAGTACACTAGCCCGTTTTCGTCTGCATACGCCTGCGCATCCTCCGTCGACACCTGGCGCGCCAGAAAGCAAACACAATCAATGATTGGACAAACAATGACTGACATATGAGTGTCATTTTTTGTTGGCGGAGGTCACCCAGTAAACCAGCCCAGATCGTCCGCATACGCCTGCGCATCCTCTGTCGACACCCAACGCCAGGACCAACACAGACCGTAGATAGAGGCATTGACGATAAAAAATAATAATAATAAACAATGATAAACATTGATAAGGCGTATGAATGACTGAGGTACGGCTGCGGCATCAATATGTAAGTTTCAACACGGATGCCAGCTCGGCACTTCGGCCGAGGCAGTCCCGGTGCCGGAAAGCGCTGCCGATCCTTTTCGTGGTGTCTTTCTTTCTGGAAGTTCTACCCCATGCCCCTGCCTGGCCTTCCCACGAAGCCTGCACCTGCAGCCGGCCCCGAAGCACACTACCCAGCCTGCATGTGCAGCCGGCCCCGCACTCCCGTGCCACCCAAAGGCCGAGGTTGGGCGGTGAAACCCAGTCGAGAGGCAGTGCAACCTGCTTCGCACGTCTCGACCAAGTCAGCCTTGTTGCGGGCAAGCGACATGAGCATGCCCTGCCGCAGCAGCTGCTTCTGCCATCTCAGTTGGTTGTGAACATTCCCCGTTTCATTCTACTATCTCGGTCAAGTCTCTGCCCATACTGTATTGAACGCCAGAACAAGACTCGCCTCGCGCGTCTCGGCCAGGTCAGCCTTGTTGCCGGCGAGCGACATGATCATGCCGGGGTTGCCCTGCCGCAGCAGCTCCTTCACCCACTCCCGCGCCTTGGCGAAGCTGTCTGTGCTGCTGATGTCGAACACGATGACCGCCGCTGCCGCCCCCCTGTAGTACATCGGCGCTAAGCTGTGGTACCTCTCCTGGCCTGCTGTGTCCCTGCAGTCACTCAAGTCGGGGCGTCAGGGTACTGACCGCATTATGATCGGGTCAAGGCTTTCCAGTGTCGGCAGGGATGCAAGATGATTTAGTGAATGCTCATCAGCAGTGCAGCCTGTGAACATGGATGGTATGCGCACCAGATCTCGAATTTGACTTGCTGGTCTGGCAGCGTCTTTGTGAGGAAGGCCGCCCCGATTGTCGACTCCTGATAGTCGAAGAACTGCGACTTGACGAACCGCAGCACCAGCGACGACTTGCCAGACCCCTGCGCATCGCCACACCAAAGCGTCAAACCGTCAAAACTGACGGCGATTGTTAAAACCCCAAGGCTGCACATCTGCGCAACAGCTGAGCTGCTCGGAGGCACAGTAGTGAGGTATGAAAGCAGACGCGCTGCATGTGTGGTGACTCACCATTTCGCCCAAAAGCACAAGCTTCGCCTGCTGCAGCGGCTGCAGGGTGGGCGAGGGCGCCGCCATGCTCCCCTGTCTGCTCGTCTGTGAGCGGGAAAGATGCGCTTTGAAACGATGCCCTGTAGCATGTGTGAACCCTGCTCGTCACTTTGCCGAAACCCCGCGCTGCCCACGCGCTGCCCACTGCTGAGCGACAGGCAGTCACAGCATTTCAAACCCAGTCAAATGACCAGCCCTCACGCTTGCTCGTCTGAATGCCGCGCCCACAAGCGCCAGCGATGTCGCTTGCACTGGCAGCCTACCGGCGACTGACTTGTGACCCAGGATGCACTATACTGCTTTCGCAGCTTCCCGGTTTGCCTCAAGTGCTCCTGAGTTTTGTCCTCGTCAATATGTCGCTGCCCTTCTGCACCGAGCCTGGGACGTAACGTCCGATGAAACGCCGAGTACAGGCCCCTCAGACGACATTATTGCAGCTGAGACACGATACAGCCTCCTTCCTGACCAGCTGACTGGCGCATAGCCATCATCAGGGGAGTCTCTCGAGAACATGCCCTGGCTGACACGTGTGCCTGGAGCTGCAGCTTCGCCGTGTCAGGCTTTCGCCTTACATGCAGAATGTCCGCTGCTTCGCACCTGTAGCTCGGCTGCAACTTTATACCCACTTGCAGGGCCAGCGCACGAACCCGTTGACCCACAAGTTTCCGCGAGCGTGGCTGGACTCAGCTCCTGGCGAGGACTGTCTTTGAGGGTCCAGGTAGCAGTTTGACCGTTCACGGTGAACGACAGCGTAAGACAGCACGCAAAATGTAGAAGTCCAGAGCAGGAGCACAACAACTTCACACATGATGACGTGATCGATGGCATGGTCCCGTGTCTGCAATTCTGACAGTCCCCCAGTGTGAAAACCCCACAAGTTCCAATCCAAATTCTCGGCGGCAGCAACGGCTCTCTTTGCTTTCGCCCATCCTACCTGTGCCATTGATTTACACGTCGATCGGTAGCGCAATCCTAGATGTGCAGCCCCCCAATAAACAGCCGTGTCAAACAATAATTGCAGAGCATGACGCACATGCCGCGTTTGCTTTGCTGAATGCATCTGCCCGACCCTCAGCATGGACCCTTGTTGAGGAACAGTTGCTCTGTCCCCCTCTGCGATGTCCTGCTCATCACTGTTCAACAAGAGCTCCACGGCTACTTTCAGCCTGCCGCAACTCGACCGCAACCTCTCATCGGTTTTCGGCGGCGCCCGGGTTCTTGTTGGCGTCTGCGCCGAGCTCTTTGGGCTGCCCCGCGTCGCGGCCGCGGCCGCTGTCGGCGCCGATGGTCCCCATCTGGTCCAGGGCGGCCCGGCCGGCGTGCCCCCCCTTGAAATGCTCGGGCTTGAGGAGCTGGCGGCGGCTGCGGCGGCGCATCAGCAGCCTCGCCGCGTCCGGGCGATCCAGCTCTGCCTTGACCGCATCCTCGATCGCCGCCATCTACATCGAAATTTCACAGGGCCAGGCGTCAGGTTGTGGCCTTTCAGTATCTCAACGTCTCAAAGCGTGTGGCTGCTAGTGGTTACTGCATGTCGAGCGCCAGACGGGTTGTGACCTTTGACGCATTCGCTCTGCGTCCGGGCGCTCCAGTCCCGCCTTGACCATGTCCTCGATTGCCGCCATCTGCACATCTTTGAGAAACCGTATCCAAAGAACGAGTTCCGATGCCCTGAATCTTCAGAGTTTCACGAAGGCATGCGTCACGGTGTGCATTCATGTATGACATCTGACACACAGCTCAACTGACGCGCACATCTTCACGGGCCAGACTGCAGAGTCGTGAGACTGCAGAGTCGTGCGTGACGGCCTTGGGCGCGGGCCATTGCGGCTGTGCTTGCGGCCGGTGACATCCATGACAGTTCAAAATGAAAGCAGCGTGAGAACGACCGGTAAAAAGGCTTGCAGCTGGTTCTGAACGTGCCTGGCGCAGGCCCTCCCGGCTGTGGTGGCAACTATTCCCAATTCAGCAGGAACTCAGCAGGAAGTTGGTGACCGATAGGTGCAACTTCACCTGGCGCAAGCCCTCCCGGCTGTGCATGCGGTCGGCGTCGGTGGTAGCGGAGCCCAGGCCCTGCAGTATGGTCTCCGAGCGGCGCGTTGTGTCATCCCGCAGCTCCACCAGGTTCGCGTCCGCCAGCTGCGCCTGCACAACAGTAATAAAGTCGGATTTGTCAGTGCCAATCCGATTGGGCATGAAAACCCAAGATGGACACCGGGCAACGTGTCGGCGGCTCCACCAGGTTCGCGTCCGCCAGCTGCGCTTGCGCAACAGAATCAAAGAGACGTGATGAAGCCGCTTCAACAACGGTACCGGGAAGGTGAAACAGCGGCGTCGTGTTACCCAATAGCGCCACCAGGTGCGCGCCCGCCAGCTGCGGCTGCACACGGTGCAAAGGCAAACATCCCTCAGGGAGAATGTTTTGGAAAGTACCACATGACTGAAATGTGTTCTTCCAGACCTCTGGTAGTACGGTGCAGTCGGCGGGCTCTCAGTCGCTGACCGGCGGTTGCTGCAGGCGATGTAGCAGCGCAACTCGCAGCGGCATTTCCGTGGGCCACTGCGAGAATCTCAGGGACATACTATCAGTCATGCAGTGCCACGTGTCCACACGCCAGTCACCTTCCACTCGAAGATCTTCAGCTCGACGACGGTTGGCGGCACGTTCAGCGCCAGCGCCACCCGCCCCAAGACGTCCACCTCAGCATCCTGTGCAGCAGACGGAAGAGGCAAGTCGCACGTACAGATCGAACCTGACAACGTTTCACAGGGAGGCAAACGGTGTGTGAAGCAACGCTGCGTTGGGCGCCAGCCACTGCAAAGCGATCGCCGTCATGGCATGTCGCCTCACACCATGCTCCCCAGAATGTGCTGTGAGCAGCAGACAAGCGGCGGAGCTGATTTGGAGGGCACCGCACCGCCATGATGCCGTCGGCGGTGGCCATCGCGAAGGTGGCCTCCAGCAGCACCTCTCGCTGCACGTCATCCAGGTTGCGGCACAGCTTCCTCAGCTTGTGCTCGATGCCCTGCGGCCAGGGAAAACCACAATCAAGATGACAAGAACAAACGTGAATGAACATTGGCTGATGCGCCTCCGGCAGCACCTCCCACTGCACGGGCGTCCAGGCTGCAGCACAGCTTCCGCAGCTTCTTCCCAATGCCCTGCGGATAAATTCGATATCGTGTGATTCGATTTGTGTTTCAAGGGATCAGTCACCAGCGTTACCTCCCGCTATACGTCGTCCAGGTTGCGGCACAGCTTCCGCAGCTTCCTCTCGATGCCATAGAGGCCATAAACAGAGGCATGAGGACATACGTAACCAAACTACTGCACATTTGCATGCAGCAGCTCCGTCGGCTGCCCAAACCACAGCCCTCACTGCATGCAGTGCCAATGTCACCGCACGACGCGGTGTGCAGCGCACCTCGAATTTCAGGTCGCGCACGCTGTCACAGATGGCGCCGAGGTCGTCCTCGTCGGCCTCCTTGTGCAACAGCTCCTGCATGGAGTTGTTCGCAAGGTGTCAGATTCGCCAGAAACCAGTTTGAACTGGGAGGAGAGAGTGGGAGGAAAGACCTGAACGAGAGACTGCAAACAGAGAGTCGTTCGCCATAGGGTCAACCCAATGCCACTGGTCAACGGCAGCAGCACGCATGCAATGCGCAGCGCAAGCCAAGGCACGGAAGGCGGACACCACCTTCGAAACACAACGTCAACATCCGCAATGCCACATTCCGAATGCTGCAGCAGGTTTGTCAACCTGGTAGGCGAGCTTGAGGGCCGCCACCTCCTCCGCAGTCACAACGCCGTCGGCGCATGCGGTGGCCCACAGCGTCTCCAGCAGCAGCGTCCTAGCCAACAGAAGTTTAGGTTGTTTTGTTTCTTCGATCAAAAGGGGTACTGTGGCTGATGCATGTCAACACTTGGCATCACATTGACGGAGTGTCCTCACGAGCCATTCGCAAAGCGACGACACATTTTATGGCTGTTGAGCTCCTAGATTCTCGTGAGCAGGCCCACAAGTCTGCATCCCACACTTGCCGTCGGATGTCAGTGAGAAGACCAAGCCATGTGGGGCAGTCTGTTATTTTTGTGTGTTTTTCCCTAGCGCTCACTGGAACTCGAGGGCGTGCACGTCGCCATTGCGGATCGCGAAGCGCAGGTTTGCCAGCTCCATCTCGTGCACATGGTTGGCCGAGAGACGCGGGTCCTTCTTGCAGCCCGTGTGCCTGCATGGAGATTGCACTATACCTTCAGTTCAATTCGCGCACGTTCATCAACTTCAGCCGTGAGGGTTTTGCAACAGCGAGCGCATGTGGGCGGGCATGTGCACTGCGGCATGCGATGTTTGGGAGATGGAGCGCATGCGAGCGGCACCACACGCTAATGGCAGCGCAGGCTGGCTCCGCATCCAACAGCAGGGCAGAAAAGTCAGGCAGGCAGTGCGCTCACATGGCGGAGAGGTTGTCGTAGATGTGGAACGCATGCGTCTCCACCTGTAGTCACAGAGACACGCTCCTCAGTGCAGCGCATGCCAGGCAGTGACTACGTATCTGATGCGGCTGCAACTTGCGGTGTGCTGAGAGCTGATGGCACAGAAGTCACTGCTAGCAGTACTGTGACTCTGCCCATCAATCCAGCTCACCAGCATGCGGTTGAACTTCACGCCCCTGCAGCAACCACATCCATGGTCAGCCAGCACATTCTGTTTGCGTGCGAGTAAACACTAGGTTGCAAGCCAATGCTTCAAGAGACGCCAAGGCGTGGGGGAATGTCCTGAGCTAAGAGCAACCACGAGACTGAAAACATTTCAGCCGAGCTCGCAGCATAAAGACAGCACTTCCCAGCACTTCCCAGCTTCTGATACATCGGGAAAATTATAGCTTTGAATGACAGGTGCGGATCTGACGCTGCTGCCGAAGCCGCCGAGGCGCGGCGAGAAGTTCGCCAGACCCACCACAGTGGACACCAGAGGCTATATTCCCTTTGAAAGCACAGAGACTTCTCGACGTTGAGGGGTAAGAGCGCGCCTGACGCTGTTGCCAAAGCCGTCGAGGCGCGGCGAGAAGGTCGCCAGCCCGAGCACATTGGGCACCACGCTGATGACGATGCCGCTGACGCCGCTCTTGGCCGGCAGGCCGATCTCTGCGGGCGATGCAGAAACGGTGTTGTCAAGCGGAGCAGAAGGTGCATGCACGCTGATGGCAATGCCATTCGCGCCGATGGTTGGCAGGTCGAAATCTGCCACAATGCAGAAGGGGGCATGAGGAATGGTGGATGCACATGCGAAACAAAGAAGGAAAACAGAGGATCGGTGGGAACGAATCCACAACATGTCATCAGATTTATAGCCCGGCTCACCGTAGAGGAATTCGCCGCTGCTGTCGTACATGCCGCACGACTGCATCGTGGACAGCATCTGCACAGGAAATGAGATGCGTTGATACATCAGACTACTGCTGCTGCTGTACTGCTGCCTGACTCGTATGCTGAACATGAATATCAGTACAATTTGTGCGTGTGTGGAATGACCACGTTAGGCAAGGGATGTAATTATCACATCATTCGCATCATCTGCAGTTCACCTTCTTCACGAGGTCTGCGGAAAACACCTCCTCGTCGGTGAGGGGGCACACGCCGCCGTTTGCCAGCGTCGCCGCCACAACCGACATGATCTTGCACGTCGCCTGGGAGGAACTTTGCAAGGGTGTGTGATCATGTAATATGCATCGGCTGGGCATCTGCACGCAATCTGAAATCGCTTTAAGGACTCTCTACACCTCGCTCGACATCCTAGTGTTGTGCGCTGCCACACACGATCTCACAATTCATGAAAAGCTGAAGTTCAGTGCGTGAAAAGAAACAGACATCGTACCTGGATGGAGCAGCAGGAGAAGTACAGGTCGGTCGCAATATCCAGACTCACGTCCTTGGGCAGCCCCCGCCGCGCCTGGCAGGGCACTACATCGTCAAGCGCCCGCAAATGCATTGCCAATTCACAGCTTCTTGGTGCAGGTTTGCACGGTGACAGGCGAAGAAACGCGGCAGATCAGTCAGAGGCTGTAGAGACTCGACTGGCTCCCACAGCAGCTGCAGCAGTGGCACTTCATCATCAAAATCTGCCCTCAAGGAGTGGATTCTGTCACGGCATCCCTATTACTGGCATGCCCGCATAGGCATCCCCGCGTATGGCATCCCTGATAATGGCATGCCTGAACCATCTTTAGGGTCTTGAGCGCGCACCTTGATGAACCAAGCCAATGCAAAGTTGTTGCTGGCCGTCGACTTCTCTGCCTCCATGGTCTCCTTGTCGAACTTGATCTGCAGGGCGGGGATGAACAGCGATCAACACGAACCAAGTTGAAATATGCTTGTCATGGTTGAAAAGTGCTCTTCATAGCGCAGGGCCATGCAAGTCGACCCACTCCACCTACCATGCTATTTGGCATATCCATCCCTCCCCTGATGCATTCTGCGTACTTATGCCAGTACATGCCCTCGCAGGCGCAGGGTGAGGCAGCAGGCCTCTCCTACACCACTGCACGGGCACAAAGCAAGCATTGTGTCACCTCTCCAATCTCGCCGCAGAGCCCTGACCAGATGTCCATTAGATGCTGCACCATCTCCGGGACGCTCTTGTCTGGATGGCCCGCTGCCTGCGGTGCCAACGGTTGGGTTTTGGCGAAACGCAGATTTCCATGCTGATTGCTGATTTCGCCTGCGGCGTGCTGCTGTGCTCCTCGGGCGGACGTAAGCGCAGCTCCAGAAAGAGACTCGTCCATTGGCGCCATGTCATCATTGCACACAAGCACCCTAGAAACTCTCACCACGATGGCCGCCGTCATGATGGCGCCGGCGTTGACGCAGCAGTTGTGCGGCTTTTTGTTGGGCAGGCACACAATCGCGTTGAAGGGCTGCCCGCTGGGCTCCATGCCTGTGTGTAGGGTGTCAGACTTCACACAGCTGTGCGCGATGGTGCGGCGATGGTGCGCCAAACACTGCCGCAGTCCGGCGGTGCCTGCTGGCATGCCAAGGACACCACGGAGACAGGCAATGAAGGTGCGGCCAGCAAGCCGTGGCGCTGGTGTTGCTGAGGATTTGGTGCATATTTCGAACAGACATAGGCAGGCAGGGGGCGCGGGAGTGGCGCACCGACGAAGTCGTGCACGAATTCCTGGCCACGTTCCTCGAGAGCGACCGCGTACGTGATCGGCTTCGAGGTGCTCTGTATGCTGAAGTAGTCGTTCACGTCTGCACACGCAAAGGGAGCATGAAATCTGTACGATGGAGCGCATCAGCGTCTTGGAACGTCTTGGAAACCCTAGACTTGGAGCGTCTTGGAAACTCTAGACTTGGAGCGTCAAGTCAATCAAGTCAAGCACCGTCTGGCTCCTGCTGCCCGCTTGCACATGCAAAGCAGGCAGGGGTCGGCCTGCGCAGGGTTGGAGCATGACGGCGCATGCACGAAGATCCACAAGCATGTGAGCCACTCAGCTGCGTGGTTGCTTCCCCGTCTCACCTCCGTGCGTGAACAGCTGCCCGTCGGTGGTGCACGCGGCAACGCCCCACTTTTCCGGGTCTGCATCCCTGCACTTACGCATGACGCTTACTTGTTGACACGATTGGCACTTGTGAAAGACTGTGGGCAGAGTCACTGAACCCTTGACAACCCAGACTGGTGCCGCCACGCCCCACTACCGCGGGTCTGCGTCCCTGCTTGTGCACAGGTCATGGATCGGTGCATTAGGATGCGGACGGGCATTGCTGCGCAGTCCAAACTCGCTGGAGCAGGTCATTCCATCGTGTCAGCCACCGAATTTCCGCACCCACATTGTGTACATCGTCAGGGGACATGCCACCCCAGGCTGTCGTGTTGAAAAAAACTAAAGCGGGCGGGGTGAATGTCCGTGTTGCGCCACTGCGGTCCTATTCGACAAGATTGAGTCAGGAGCCTTGCTTGTTTCTGCTGCTTCCCCTCATTGACAGCGCACGCACACCTGAGGGGCGGATTGTAGTAGGCGTTGGCGGTAGGTTTCACCGCTGCTTGTCCGACATTTCTGTTTCTCGATAGGCAGAAAGTAGCACCGCAGAGGGGGAATGTAGTCTGCGTTGGCGCCGCTGCGGTCCGATTCGACGAGCTGCGCGAGCGCGGACAGGTCGTGCGAGAACGCCAGGAAGTCCGGCACCACCAGCTGCCCGTTCAGCACCTTGATGAGGAACCGCAGGTTGGGCCTGCAAGTGGAAATAACAAAATCCATGGATATGATGCCAGGCTTAAGGGTTTGCCCTCCCCGGTAATGGTAGGCACCACCAGCTCTGCCAATTGAGCACCTTGACAGACAGGGCCGTGGTCATTTTGTGACGCTTTCTCTGGCGATTCTGTCTGTGTCATACGTCGAAAGCCATGTCCGCCGCCAGGCCGGAAGCCGTGCTTTACGACTACCCGACAAGCATCACCCTTGCACCACCCTTGCGCTTTAAATCTCGGATGGATCCACCACAAAAAAGCTACCACATCAGGTGGTGAGTAACAGCAATCTGCAACAGCAAGAGAATGTCGTGTATCACCCCAGGTGAACGCATCATCTGACAAGGGTTGAATTTCTCGAGCGTCAGCGGCCTGACAGCGCCAGGGCACTTTTGACACTCCCCCCATGGACAGCGCTGGGTCGTTTCAGCTGAACCCCAAAGACGCTCACCTGACGATGCGCTTGAACTCCTCCAGCGTAAGCGGCGTGTCGGCATCGGCGCACTTTGACATCTTCTCCATGGACAGTGCGATGCGGCGGTCCTCCGGCCGGATGCCCGACTCCTCGATCAGCGACTGCAGGGCTGCGGATTGGGAACAGAGAGCTGTTAGGATGTGATTGGCTCAGGGATTGTGACTGGACAGCTTGCCAATGGACAGTGCAGTTGCGCGGTCCTTCGGCCGGAAGCCCAATTCCTCGACAGCGACTGCGGGGTTGCGCAGCGGCATGCAGATAACGTATTTCCCGCAATGTACATATATACATATATATTGTGGTGTTCTCGCAGCTCGGGTGCACTCTGGGGACGTCCAAGCACAAACGCAAGCACGATCCACCAGTAGAACGGCGGTCCCTGTTGTGCAAGCGTGGCCGGAGCCTCGGGAAAAGCAGATGCTGAAGGGCAAATCGAAAGAGCACCTGCGGCGGACGGCTCGCAGCAGCAGTCGTGCGCATACAGCAGCAGCTTTGCGTATAACGCCTCGAAGCTGACACCGGCGGACATGCGCGCCTGCAAGCACACGGCAGCAGCAGCTCATGTGTGATGCTCGATAAGGCTGGGCGCTCATGTGGGGTGGCCTTGATGTATGAGACATGCGTCAGGCTGCATGAAGTGGAAGGGCCGGCGTCACCAAGCATGTCACATATTCCTGATTTTTGGGGATGTGCCAGCATGCATGCCTTTTGTCCCGTCAGCATGCCGCTGCCGCCGCCGCCGCCGCCATATTGGAGCGTCTCATCGTCGCCTCCGCCGCCGCTGCCGCCGTGCGCCGAGTCCGGGCCGCCATGCTTGCCGTACGAGGAGCTCAGCGGCTGCAGAGCCGACCACGTCAGCGCCTTGCCCGATCCCGCGATGGCCTGCTGGCCGCCATTCGGCGCTCCGCTGTCGTCCGA
>JAABUM010002847.1_pt1 | contig 22350 bp, 27 predicted proteins | sample 5559161 | NCBI WGS metagenome assembly JAABUM01 (sample SAMN10711868, study PRJNA513369) | rock metagenome | isolation source: Antarctica rocks | place: Antarctica: Victoria Land, Siegfried Peak nord
TGCCTGACGCGGCCGGTGGGCTGAGCAGGGCGACGTGCGCAGCAGCTTCGCCCGTCAAGGCGTCCAGCCGGTTGGACAACTCAGGCAGCAGCCAGCTGGTGGCAGTGTTGCCGGCGACCTGCTTGCCTGCGGTCCACACCTCTGCGGCGCCCCGCTCGATGCGGTGCACCTGAGCCAGGAAGGTCTCAAGCAGCACCACGGCCGCGGCGGCAGCCACGAGCCCCAGGCCCAGTGCTACCCACCAGTAGCCGTTGGTGCTCATCGGGATGACTCCCCGGCAAGGGAAGCACGTGCGGCCGCAGCCGCAGCAACGATGCGCTCAGCTGTCGCGACGGTGGTGTGAACCTCCCACAGGGCGGCAGTCCCGTCTCGCGCATCCCGCAGGCCGACGAGGACCGCCTCTACCTTCCGCGCCGTGCGCCGTGCGCCGACGATCATCAGCAGCAGGACGACAACGACGACCACAACGACGACGCCACCGATGACGTAGCCCATGATCCAACCATTCACGGGGCCTCCCGATGCACGCACCCGGCCAGGTTTCGTGACCGTACACCCGCCGATTTGCTATGTGTACTGTGCACCTACGCGCCATGTGGTACACGCCACATGGGGCTCTTTCTCCGGGAGCGGCAGATGGCTAATCGGCAGGCCAGGTCGCCACAACTCGACGCGCGCCCCCCGGCACAAGAGCTACTCGATGTGCTCGGACCAGTGAAGGCCTTTCACGACACCACCGATCTGGGCGCATTCGGCATGCCGTCGGGAGCCATGACCGAGGACATGCTCGCCCCGGCGGCGGAGGCCGGCTTGGCCACTCGTTTCGGGCCCCTGGAGAAGGTGCACGCGTTCTGGTTCGCCGGCATGAGCTGCGACGGGTGCAGCGTCGCGGCCACCGGTGCGACCAACCCTTCGGTCGAGAGCATGATGCTCGGCGCTCACCCAGGCATCCCGCGGGTGGTCCTGCACCACCCGGTCCTCAACATGGAGTCGGGTCCGCACTACCTGCGCCCGGCCGAGCAGGCGATCGAGGGCACGCTGAACGCGCCGTACGTCGTCATCCTGGAGGGCTCGATCGCCGACGAGGTGGTGGCCCACGCAGCCGGGGGCTACTGGTCAGCGACGGGAGAGGAGCCTTGGGGGGCAGACGGCGAACTGCGCCCAGTCAGCTCGACCGAGTGGATTGCCCGCCTGGCACCGAACGCGGCGGCGATGATCGCCATTGGCACCTGCGCGACGTGGGGTGGCGTGCCCTCGGCGGAGGGCAACCCGACCGGCGCAATGAGCCTGATGGACTTCCTCGGCAAGGACTACAGGTCCGTGCTCGGCGTGCCGGTCGTCAACGTCCCGGGATGTCCACCGGTCGGTGACAACTTCACCGAGACGGTCGCCGCCGTCCTCTACTTCTTGCAGGGCTTCGGGCCCCTCCCGGAGTTCGACGAGCTCGGCCGACCAGCGTGGCTTTTCGGTGAGACGGTGCACCGCCGGTGCGTCCGTGGCGCCTACTACGAGGAGGGCACCTTCGCCCAAGAGTTCGGTGATCCCGAGTGCCTCGTCGAAATTGGCTGCTGGGGGCCGGTGGTCAACTGCAACATCACCTCTCGCGGGGCTGTGAAGGGCATCGGTGGGTGCATGAACGCCGGGGGTGCCTGCATCGGCTGCACGATGCCCGGCTTCCCCGACAAGTTCACGCCGTTCTACAAGCGCCCGCCCGGCTCGCTGGCCTCGACGACGGTGTCGCGGATGGTCGGTAGCGTCATCCGGCCACTGCGCAAGTTCAGCAACAACAACCTCAACCGCGAGGTGCGCTGGGACCGCCAGGGAGCCGCGCCGAGCGCGTTCTCCCGGGAGAAGGCCGAACCGTCGGCCGTGTCCGACGTGGGCCACAAGTTCTACGACAAGATGCGCCGGGCAGGCGACACTGCGCGTAATGATGCCGACGTCTGGGGCAAGCGGCCCGACGAGGCGCCCAGCGGGGGCAGTCCCCGCGTCCGTAGCTGACCCGACCGAGGAGCCCCGCATGTGCTTCAAGACCCTCCCGGTCGAGTTCGACGACCGAGGTAACGCCACCCTGCGTGGCGGTATCCCCAACCCCTACGACGTCACGATCGCCAAGCCCGATGTGGGTCTGAGCGAGACCGAGCGGCGGGAGCGCATCGAGCGCCTCGTGGCCCGCAACGGCCACATCAAGGACCTGAACATGGACCCGGTCACCCGCATCGCGGGGGCGCTGGCAGTCCACGTCACCGCTGACCTGGACAAGGGGGCCTACCTCGACTCGCACGCCCAGGCCACGCTTTTCAGAGGTTATGAAGTCATCCTCATGGGTCGTGACCCGCGAGATGCCATCTTCGTCTCGTCCCGGGCCTGCGGCGTGTGTGGCGGGGTGCACGCCCACTGTGCTGCGTACGCGATCGAGCAGGCCATGGGCATCGCACCGCCGCCGCTGGGCACCGTGGTGCGCAACATGACCGAGGCGGCGGAGATGGGCTATGACAACCCGCTGCACCTCTACCTGCTGGCCGGTCCGGACTACTCGGAGTCGGTCATCCGGTCCTCCAACCCCGAGCTGTGGCCCAAGGCGGAGTCGTGGCCGTGTCCGAGCGCCCACATCCACGGCTTCAGGACGATGGCCGAGCTGATGACCGCGCTCAACCCGCTGACCGGGACGCTCTACCGCGAGGGACTTGAGTTCACCCGGCTGGCGCGGGAGATGGTCGTCATCCTGACCGGCAAGTACCCGCACCCGCAGAACGTCGTCCCCGGTGGCGTCTCGACCACGCTGACGATCCAGACGCTGAACGAGTACCACTCCAAGCTGGGCAAGATCTTCGACTACGCGCAGAAGATGATGGCTGTCTGGGATGACATCCCTACTTTCTTCTACGAGGCGGACGAGCGTTACCAGATGGTCGGCTACCGGCCGACCACGCAGATCGACCCGGGTTACTGGGACGATCCGTACGCCTACGACGCCACGTACGAGAACTGCAACGCCTGGGGCGAGAAACGCTGGTCCACGCCGGGGGTCGTCATCGACGGCAAGCTGGTGACGACCCGGCTCACCGACATCAACATCGGCTGGGAAGAGTTTGTCGAGCACTCCTATTACGAGGAGTCCGCGTCCTCGCGCTACGCCGCCGACCCGTTGGGCAACCCGCTATCGCCCTACCACCCGTGGAACAAGCGGACCCTGCCCAAGCCGGGCGCACGCGACTGGAAGGACAAATACACCTGGGCCTGCGCCCCGAGGTGGGACCGGCAGGTCGTCGAGGCCGGCTGCTACTCCCGCCTGCTGGTCACGGCGCTGGCCCAGAAGATGCCCGCCAGCGACTTCATGTCCTCCACCGGGTCGAGCATGCGTTTCCTCGTGCCCAAGGGCGAGCGCGGCGAGCGGGAGGTCGAGTGGCGCGTTCCCGAGCGGTGGAACGCCTTCGAGCGCAACCGCGGTCGTGCCTACCACTACCTGTTCAGCCAGCTGGTGGGCCTGGAGAGCCTGTTCGAGGCCTACAAGCTGTTCCAGCAGGGCGAGCGCAAGGTCGCCGCCCTGAATCCGACCGAGCTGGAGAAGGCCATCCCGCAGGGCGAGCGGGTCGCGGTCGGCTGGTGGGGGGCAGGGCGAGGCTTTCTCACCCACCATCTGGTGATGGACAAGGGGAAGATCACCAACTACCAGATCTGCACCCCGTCGACGATCAATGCATCGCCGCGTGACCCATGGGGCCAGCCCGGTCCCTACGAGGAGGCGGTGATGAACACGCCCATCATCGAGGACCTCACCGACCCCGGCAGCTTCACGAGCATCGACATGCTGCGGGGCATCCGCAGCTTCGACCCCTGCATGCCGTGCACCACCCACGCCCACACCGGTGAGGGCGAGATCGTGCGCGAGGTCAACACGTGCTCGTGCGGCGGTGACTGAAGGCCTTTCTGCCCCCGTCGCCGTCCTCGTCGGCGGCGTCAGCGAGCTGTTCCAGAGCGACCTCGACCTGGGGCGCCTCGCTATCGAGCGGCTCCAACTCGAGGACCTCGGGTCGGCTGTCGTCGTCGAGGAACTGCACTACGGAGCTGTCGCTGTCGCTCAACGGCTGCAGGATCTGCGCCCTGCCGCGCTCATCCTGATCAGTGCCGTGCGACGGGAGCGTCCGCCCGGCACGGTGGAGCGCCGCCGGCTCGCCGTGCCTGACATGACTGCCTCGCAGGTCCAGGCCGCGGTCGGTGACGCCGTGACCGGCTACGTCCACCCGGACCTCGTCGTCGAGATCGCTGCCGCGCTCGGCGTCCTGCCGGCGCGGACGGTGGCCGTGGAGGTGGAGCCTGAGTTCACCGGTTCGGGGGAGGGGCTCGGCGTACTGGCCGCAGCCGGCCTCGAGGACGCCCTGGACCTGGTGCGGACCGAGGCCCGGCGTGCTCCGCTGCTCGCCCTGGCCGATGACCTGCGAGCGACCCTGGACAGTGGCCGGCTGCAGGCGTCTGCCACGCTGACGGCCCTTGGGCAGCTGCTCGACGAGTTGTCGCTGCTCGACTGGGAAGGCCGATGGGGACGCACGTTCGCCCTGCGGGACCGGTTGAGGCTGGGCATCGCCGAGGGGGCCAGCAGCGAGGGGATGGACCACCGGGACTGGGGTCTGTGGTGGGCTCTGATCGAAGAGCTCGACAGGCTTGAGAGGCTCGAGGTGGCCCGCGGTTAGGTTCTGCGCAGCGGGATGCCGAGCAGCTCAGCCGGCGGCTCGGGCTCGGCGGCGGGAGGCTCGAGCAGACCCAGGTTGTGCGGCGGGACAGCGACCCGGTTGCCCCGTTGGGTCAGCAGCACCAATGCTCCGTCGGTCAGCACGTCGACGGCTTCGCCGGTGACCTCCGGCCCGCCGGGTCCCATCGGGATCAGACGGGCTCGCAGGTGCTGGCCCATGGTGGTGCATCGCGGGAGATAGTCGGCCAGTACCTGCTCGGCCGGCGCGGCCAGCCGCTGCTCCAGAGCTTCGACCAGCTGCGCCAGCAGCGGTGCCCGCGGCGGCTGTGCGGCCTCGACCAGCACGGTCATGCTCACCCACTCGGTGCGCGACGGGCCGAGCTCGACGTAGACCCCGAGCCGGGCCTCCGCGTCGCCTCCTGGGCCATGCACCGTGTCGGGCCAGCTCAGCCCGGTGTCGTCCGCGCCGAGCACGTCGTGCAGGGCGAGCAGGGCGGGGACATAGGGCCAGCCTTCACGATCGGGGGGAAGCTCGGGGCGCGCGAGCAGGGTGAAGCCGAGGCCGTGCCCCTGCCGGACCGTCCACGGCAGCCCACCCCGGCCGCGCGGGGAGGCCTGATAGTCAGCGACGACGACCGCGCCTGACGGCGCGCCTTGCCGGGCCCAGGCCGTCGCTGTCACCTCGGTGGACAGCACCGCGGGGTAGGCGCGGATCGGCCGGTCGCCCGCAGCCGCCGCCACCGCCTGGCCATCAAGGTCGCCGGTCAGCGCCACGTCGCCGGCTCTCCCGCTTGCTGGGCTGCGGCGTTGAGTGTCGCCGCGAGCCTTAGCCACTGCGGGACGGCGAACCTGGCCATGGCCGAGCAGATGACCGCGTGCAGACGTTGGGTGTCCTGCTCGGGGCGGCCGGGGCAGGCGTCGACGACAGCGGAAAGGATCAGCTCGTAGGTCCTTGGCGGGAACTCCAGCACGACCTGCAGCAGGCTCTGCGCCAGGTCGTAGCACCGTTCCGGTCGGGTAAGCAGACCATCGAGGAAGCCGCGGATGATGGCCTGCCGCTGCCCGACCGGGAGCCGCGAGGCCCGGAGCATCTCCTCCCGCAGCACTGGGACCGCGCGCTCCTGATCGTCCTCGTCGAGGACGGCCAGCAGGTCTTCGGATGCATCGCCTGGCAACCGGGCCAGCAGCTGCTGCGCCTGGGCCCGCACCGGTCCGGCGGCCTCGGGCGCCGAGAGTGCCTGTCGAGCGGCGAGCCGGGCGCGCGGCCCGTCACCGGCCTGCTCGTGCGCGAGCGCGAGGTTAGCCCGAACCATCGCGTCATCCGCCGGTCGCACACTGTGGGGGAAGGCGCTCAGCGCCCACCGCAGTGCCATGAGCGCGGCCAAGGAGTTGTGCTCTGCGAGGTGCGCAAGCCCGAGGGCGTTTGCCGCTGCCCCCATCCCCGGTAAGTCCCCGCATCGCTCCGCGAGAGTCGTCGCCTGCTCCAGCAGAGGGATCGCAGCTGAGGGGTCACCGGCGGCGAGCAGGGAAGCGCCCTGTTCGCGGGCCGCAGCTGCCGCCTGCGCCGGGTGGCCCGCGGCGAGAAACAGCCCCCGCGCGGTGGCCCACGCTTCACGTGCAGCTCCCGGCCGGCCGCCGTCCTGAAGCACCAGCCCGAGGTTGAACAGAGCTGCCGCCTGCTCGGCTGGCTGGTCCAGCCGGCCCAGCTGGGCGCCGGCTGCCGAGAGAGCCGCAGCAGCCTCCTCGTGCCGGCCGGCCGTCCGCAGCGCGACACCTCGCATGAGGGCCGCCTTGGACTGTTCCAGGCGCATGCCGACACTGCCGAAGATCTCGGACGCCACCGTGAGCGCCTGCAGGGCCGCCGCCGTCTGGCCGGCATGCAGCAACGCTGAGCCGAGGTGGAACTGCGTCGCCGCATGCTGCACCGGGTAACGGTCAGCGGGGTAGCGACCCAGTCGGCCCACCAGGCTGTCCTGACCCGGCTGCGCCACGACCCCTACTCTTCCACTGTGATCGCTGTGGTCGCCTGCTTCGGCAACGTGCTGCGCGCCGACGACGGCGTCGGGCCGGCCGTCGCCCAGGCGCTGATCGAGCAGGGGCTGCCGGACGGCGTGCACGTCCTGGAGGTGGGCATCGGGGGCATCCACCTGGTGCAGGAACTGATGAGCGGGGTGGACCTGCTGCTCATCGTGGATGCGGTGGACCTGGGGCGCCCACCCGGCAGCGTGGTGGTGCAGCGGCCGCAGGTGCTCGACGTTCGCACGCTCAGCGTCGAGCGGCGCCGCGACGAGCTGGCCGATATGCACCTCGCGTCCCCAGCCCGGGCCTTGATGATGGCACTGGGCCTCGGCGTCCTGCCGGCCGCGACCTGGCTCGTCGGGATCCAGACGACCGACACCGTCGAACCCCGGCAGGGACTGTCGGAGCGGACGGCCAGGGCCGTTCCCGTCGCCGTGCAGGAGGTACGGCGACTGCTGTCCGCGCATCCGCAGACCGCTTCCTGACCGCCCACGGGCATCACTCCGGCCGCGCAGTGATCTGTAGCAGGACCTGAGTCGGCGGAGGATGGGCTGCGGCACCGTCGTCGGGGGCGACGACCATCGCCACGAAACCCGGCAGGTTCTCCCGCAGCGACTCCTCGACCCCGTGCCGAAGGGTGTCGGCTGCCGACGTACAACCCGAGCAGGCACCTATCAGCCGGACCCGGACGACGCCGTGCGCGACTCCCAGCACCTCCACCTCACCGCCGTGCTCATGCAGATAGGGGCGTACCTGCTCGAGTGCCGCCGAGGCAGCGCCGGCATCGTCGACACCGACACCGTAGGCCTCGAACAGCCAGTCGATCGCCGCGTCGCCGCCCCGCAGGCTCCCGATGCCGTCCTTGAGGGCGTCGGCGAGCCTGGTGACCGCCAGGCGGTGTACCGCATCGACGCCGTCGAGGAGCTCGAACACGTGATCACGCACGGCCGCGTCAAGTCCTTCGACGTCACCGAGCAGCTGCTCCAGCCGATCGAGCAGCGGACCTAGCGCTGCGAGGCCGGCATCGAACGGCTCGGCGTCGACATCGGACTCAGCGGTCGGCTCGGCCACTCGCCGGCCGGACCTTGGTCACCGCGTAGTCGATGAGCGTCTGGTTGAGCTCGACGCCGTGCTTTGCCTTAGCGTGGGCGGCGACGACGGCGGCGAGCTCGTCCGCGGTCTCGGCTCTGGCAACGTTCTTGCAGGCGACCCCGACGTCCTGGCAGCAGAACTCCAGTGCCATCAGCTGCTCCTCGGTGAGCGCGTCATGACGCGCGGGACTGCTGCTGGGGCTGGAGGTCGGCGGCGAGTGCCTCCAGAGCGTCGGCCACGCCTGTGAGGTCATTGTTGATCTCGGAGACGAGGCCCTTCACTGGCTGCACACGATGGGCGATCGACGACACGCCGAAAACCACCTTCCCCAGGGTGTCGGTGAGGCGACGCAGGATCAGCACCACCCAGAGCAGGTAGAAGGCGAGGGCCGCGACGAGCACGGCGGTGACGACCAGGGCTGCAACGGCGGCAGCGGACACGGCGCGCTCCTCAGGACCGGGCGACGAGACGCCGCAGGGCGCCGACGTAGGCAACGGCGTTGCCAGTGACCTGAGCGGTGAGCTGGCGGGTCGCCACCAGAGCCGGTACCGGCTCGAGCGCGGCCGTGATCCCGACCCCGTGCTCCAAGATGTCCTCGGCGTAGCGCATGCACTCGCGCGCCGGCCGGATGACGTAGCTGGCGAGCAGCACCACGAGCGGGGCCACGACGAACAGTCCGACCGCGCTCATCACCCAGAAAATGGCCATCGACCCTCCCACCGCGTTCGAGCGGACGCTGGTCCAGTGTGCTCCGGGTAGATGTTGTGCGCCAGTACCCCTACGACCTACCTGCCGTGGCTGGTGGACCCGGGTTCAGCCGGCTGCATCGACAGCCCCGACCTCGTTGCCTAGTGCAGCCGCTATGGCCGCGACGAGGGCGGTGAGGGCCTGTGCCAGCGGCTCGCCCGTCGGGGTCACACCGACCGCCCCGGCACGGTCGTCGTCGGCTACCCGGGCGTCATACGGAAGCACCCCGGCGAGCTGAAGGCCTTCAGCGGCAAACGCAGTCGCGAAGAAGTCGACGTCATCAGCCGTCTGTGCCTTGTTGCCGACCACCAGCACCTGAGGAATGCCGAGCTCGTCGGCCAGCGCGGCGGTCCGCACGGCCGTGAGCACCGACTTGCGGGTCGGCTCGCAGACGACCACCAAGGCGTCGGCATACGCCAGCGTGCCGCCGGAGCGGCTCAGGTGCTCGAGGCCCGCCTCCATGTCAACCAGGGTCACGTCCGTGTCAGCAAGCGCATCGGCGAGCAGGCTACGGACGGTGGCGTGGCCGCTGCACGTGCAGCCCGCACCCGCCGCGGCGACCTTGATCGCTGACAGCAGTGTCACACCGGCTGGCGTGGGACGCCCGTACTCGCCGACCAGGTCAGCGGCGGCCGGGGCGCCCCCGCCGGAACCGACCAGCACCGAGCGCGGCAGGATCGGGACCGCCTCCGTCTCCTGCAGTGACAGGCCAAGAGAAAGGCCGAGGTTGGGGTTGGAGTCGGTGTCGATCGCGATCACCCGCTGCCCCGCCTGGGCATAGGCGCGCGCGAGCAACCCGGAGACGGTGGTCTTACCGACACCGCCCTTGCCGACAACCCCGATCTTGCGCGCGGTCAGTGCGACCGTGTCGGTCATGGTGTCGGTCCTCTCGGCAGGCGGATGGGGGACTGGTGCTGAGGCGCGGCCAATCGGCGGGGCCACTTCAGGGCGGCGGCAGCAAATTCAGGCCCAGGGCGACCAGAGCCCGCACACCCGGCGACTGCGGCGCGGCATCCAGCGGCGCGACGCCATCGCGCTCGGCCAACACGATGGCCGGGTCGTCGGGTACGAGCAGCACCTCGACGCCGGGCAGCTGGGCCCGGACCCGGACGGCATCCTGGTCATCGCGTACCCGGTTGGCGGTGACCACAAGGCGCCCGAGTTCGCCTTCGCGTACCACCTCCGCCGCTCGACGCCCAACCTCCAGTGAGCTGGCTGTCGGCTCGACGACGACGACGACGACGACGTCAACGGGCCGGCCTTGGAGCCGAAGGACCGTTCCGAGACCGGCCTCGAAGTCAGCGACGATGACCAGATCGGGGCGTGCGAGCTGCCCGAGCAACTGCTCAGGTGAGACCCCGCATCATGGACAGCCCGGTTCGGGGTTCTGGATCGCGCTGACCACCGCGAGGCGGACACCGTCGGGTGCGTCGACGCCGAAGCGTTGCACCAGGTCGTCGGCTCCTTCGGCATGCTGCTCGGTCCCGGCGTCCACGCCGTCGCGGACCGTCACCAGCCGTTCGGTCTGCTCGGCACCGACGCCGAGGGAGATTCCAAGGTTGGGATTGGAGTCGCAGTCCAAGGCGAGGACCTGGCGCCCGGACCGCGCGATCGTGCGCGCCAGTACGGCTGACGTCGTCGTCTTGCCGGAACCGCCCTTGCCCACCACGGCGATCTTCATGAGGGCTCCGTCTCGCTGCGTAGCGCTTGCGTGAGGGACCGTACCGCTGCGACGGCCGGCGCGTCGGGGTCGACGTCGAGTATCGGGACTCCCGACCGCGCGGCCTGGGCGAAGGCGGCGTCGAAGGGAACCGCGGCCAGGACAGGCAGGCCCGTCTCGTTGGCGACGCGCTCCACGTCAGCCGGCTCCCGGACCCTGTTGGCCACAGCCGACACCTGCGGCGCCCCTGCCATCCCGGCCAGCCGAGCCAAGCGCCGCCCGGTGAGCAGCGACGCCGGCGTCGCCTCGACGACGACGAGGAACGTTCGGGCATACCGTCCCCAGGTCAGGAACGGCTGCCGCGTTCCCCCCGGAAGGTCCCCGACGACGCTCCAGCCCGCATCCGGCAGATCGTCCAGCAGGTGCTGAAACCCGAAGTGCTGACGGGTGTTGTTCCAGCGCAGGCCCCGGGCCTTGCCCAGCTGCAGGAAACGCACCCCGTCCGGGCCGCGAGTGGCGTAGCGCTCGACCGCTGCCTGCCCGGTTAGACCAGTGCGGAGCCGGTAGCGCGCTCGGCCGGCGTCGTCGTACTCCTCCACCGCATCATCGGGAAGGCCGCTGTCGGTCTGCGGCACGCCGAGGGAGAAGGCCATGCCCGGCATCGGGTCGGAGTCGAGCGCAATGACCAGCTCGCCCTGCTGAGCCAGCAGCCGCGCGAAGGTCCCGGACAGCGATGACTTGCCTGCTCCGCCCTTGCCCACGAAGGCAACACGCATGGCCAAACAATAGGAGCCGGCAGCGTGAGGAGCGACAGCTCGTTGCGGAAGATGTGCACAACACCTACCGATCTGCCTACAGTCGGTTGACCACGTGAAGGACGGTGCGGCATGTGCCTCGGGATCCCTGGCCTGATCGTCGAGATCAGTGATGCCGCACAGATGCGGGCCAAGGTGGACATCGACGGCGTGCGCCGCGAGATTTCGGTCGCGATCGTCGGCATCGGCGGCGACGACGGCGCCCACGTCGGTGACTGGGTCCTGGTGCACGTCGGCTTCGCGATGGCCCGCATCGACGAGGACGAGGCGCGCGAGACGCTGGATGCCCTCAAACGTCTCGGTGACATGTACGAGCAGGAGCTGTCGGACTATTCGGCGCCGGTGGCGGAGGTCCCCGCCGCGGTCTCGGGCAGCCGCATCCCGTGACGGCGGCGACTGCGACCGCCACCGACGGTAGCTTGCCGGGGACTTTGCCGCAGGACCTGGCGGCAGCCTCGCTCGCACTCGCACGCCGGTTCGCGCACGGGGCGACGCTGTGGTGCGTGTCGCCGGCGTGGCCGCAGCACGCCTCGCACGTCGCGGTCGAGTTCGTGCATCCGGTCGTCATCGGAACGCGTGCCCTGCCCGCGGTCGCGCTTGACGCCCGCGACGCGGTCGTGGCACTGCGGGCAAACCTGCGAGCCGGCGACGTCCTGCTGCTCGTCGGCGCGGCGGGTGACCCGGCGGTGGCCGACCTGGCAAGGCGCGCTCCCGCCTGGGGCGCCACCGTGCTGTGGCTCGGTTGCGGCCCACCCCCCGAGCCCGGAGCGGCCGACCACGTTCTGTGGCTGCCGGACGAGCCCGAAGGGCCGTACGACGGGCGGCTGACGCTGCTCTATCACCTGCTCTGGGAGCTGACCCACGTCTGCTTCGAGCATCCGGGCCTGCTCGAGCCGGAGCCTGCGCTCGACGCTTCCGTCTGCCTCACCTGCTCCGATGAAGGCCGGCTCGCTGAGGTGGTGCAGGCGGACGGTGTGAGTGCCCGGGTCCGGACACCCACCGGTGTCGAGGAGATCGACGTGGCGCTCGTCGGCGACGTGGACCCCGGCGACCTCCTGCTCGTCCACGCCGGCTCCGCCCTGACCCGCCTAGCAGCACCATGAGCGGGTCGTTCCTCTACCCGTTCCTCGAGGCGCAGGAGCGGAACGCCGGACCGTTGCTGGTCGACTTGGCTGCCTCGGCGGACGCCAAGGCCCGGGGCAGCACCCAGTTGCGCGCCGACACGTTGCAGGCCGAGGCCGAGCAGCTGGACAAGGCAGCCGAGGCACTGGCCGGGGTGTTCGCGAGGGACGGACGGTTGCTCGTCATCGGCAACGGGGGATCGTCCGCCGATGCCAGTGCTATCGCCTCGCTGTTCACCTCACCGCCGACGGGGCAACCGCTGCCCGCCCGGTCGCTGGTGGCCGAGCCCGCTGTACTGACCGCACTTGCCAACGATGTCGGCTTCGAGGTCGTCTTCGCGCGGCAGGTGTCGGCTCACGGGCGACGCGGTGATGCTCTGTTGGGGGTCTCCACCAGCGGCGGGTCCGCCAACGTCCTACGCGCCTTTCGCGCCGCGAGAGACGTCGGGATGCTGACCGTCGGGCTCGCCGGGTACGGCGGCGGCGCCATGGGGAACTCGCCCGACGTGCAGCACTGCCTGGCGGTGGGTTCGGACAGCGTCCACCGCACGCAGGAGACGCAGGCGGCCGTCGTCCTGGCCCTGTGGCGTCGGGTGCAGGACCTCCTCGGAAGGCGGGCGCCCACGTGAAATTCGTCGATGAGTACCGAGACCCTGCGGCTGCCCGGGTCGCTGTGCGCCGCATCAGCGAGCTGGCACAGAGCCGAGCCGGTGGGGTCCCGTACGCGTTCATGGAGGTCTGCGGGGGGCACACGCACACCATCTACCGGCACGGGATCGAGCAACTGCTGCCCGAGACGGTCGAACTCGTGCACGGACCAGGCTGCCCGGTCTGCGTCATCCCGATGGGCCGCGTGGATGACGCCATCGCGTTGGCGGAGCAGCCCGGCGTGATCTTCACATCGTTCGGCGACATGATGCGTGTGCCCGGTAGCCGTTCGAGCCTGCTGGAGGCCAAGGCCCGGGGCGCGGACGTGCGGATGGTCTACTCGCCGCTGGATGCCTTGAAGATCGCCCAGGCCAATCCCGACCGGCGGGTAGTGTTCTTCGCCGTCGGCTTCGAGACGACCGCGCCGTCAACCGCCGTCACGCTGCTGCGGGCGCGAGAGCTCGGCGTCACCAATTTCAGCGTCTTCTCCAACCACGTCACGATCGTGCCGCCGCTCAAGGCGATCCTGGACTCTCCGGACCTGCGGCTGGACGGCTTCCTCGGCCCGGGCCACGTCAGCACGGTCGTGGGCAACCGCCCGTACGACTTCGTGGCGCAGCGATACGGCAAGCCGATTGTCACAACCGGCTTTGAGCCGCTGGACATCTTGCAGGCCATCGTGATGCTGCTCGAACAGATCACCAGCGGCCGGTGCGAGGTCGAGAACCAGTACACCCGAGTGGTCCGCGAGCAGGGCAATCCCATCGCGCTCGACTTCTTGCAGCAGGTCTTCACCCTGCGCCCGCACTTCGAGTGGCGTGGGCTCGGCTTCATCGCGCAGAGCGCGCTCGCGCTGCGAGAGGAGTTCGCTGCGTGGGATGCCGAGCGGATCTTCCAGGTACCCGGGGTGCGAGTCGCGGACCCCAAGGCATGTCAGTGCGGTGAGGTGCTCAAGGGCGTCATCAAGCCCTGGGAGTGCAAAGTGTTCGGTACCGCCTGCACGCCAGAGACGCCGATCGGCACGTGCATGGTGTCCTCGGAGGGTGCCTGCGCTGCGTACTACACCTTCGGGCGGCTGCACAAGACGGCCCCCGGACTCGCGGCCGCGTCGAGGTGACGACGCGGGCCCCTGAGCCAGACGGCCGCCAGGAGCTGGTGCTGGGCAGGATCGAGACGGTCCGCCGCCGCCGGCCACGGCTCACCGACGAGGTCGTCACTCTCGCCCACGGGGCAGGGGGCAAGGCGTCGGCCGCGCTCATCGACGCCGTCTTCCTCGAAGCGTTCCGCAACGACTCGCTTTCCCCCCTGGCTGACGGGGCCGTGCTCGAGCTGCCCTCCGGTGAGCGGCTCGCGATGTCGACCGACTCGTACGTCGTGAAGCCGCGCCGCTTCCCAGGCGGCTCCATGGGTCACCTGGCCGTGCACGGCACCGTCAACGACCTGGCGATGTGCGGGGCGCAACCGCTCTGGCTGTCGGCGGCGTTCGTCATCGAGGAGGGCTTCGCGGTCGCGGAGCTCGCCGGGTTGGCGGCTGACATGGCGCAGGCGGCGGCCCGGGCCGGGGTCACCATCGTCACTGGAGACACCAAAGTGGTCGACAAAGGCGCCGCCGACGGGGTCTACATCACCACGGCTGGTATCGGTCTCATTCCCGCGGGCCGGCGGCTCGGTGCCGACCTCGTCCAACCAGGGGACACCGTCCTCGTCAGCGGCACGATGGGCGACCACGGCGTCGCGGTGCTGCTGGCCCGCGGCGACCTCGACCTGGAGGCGGACGTCAGTTCCGACACCGCGCCGCTCGGGCACCTCGTCGAGGCTTTGCTCGTCGCGGCACCGGACACGAGGTGGATGCGGGACCCGACCCGCGGCGGTGTCGGCACCGTGTGCAACGAGCTCGCCGCCGACGCCGACGTCGCCGTCGTCCTGCAAGAAGCGGCCCTGCCCGTGCGGCGGGCGGTTGGAGGTGCCTGCGACCTGCTCGGTATCGACCCCCTCTACGTCGCCAACGAGGGCAAGCTCGTGGCAGTCGTACCAGCACAGCAGACTGAAGCCGCCCTGCTAGCCCTGCGTAAGCACCCACTGGGCCGTGAGGCGGCTGTCATCGGGCGGATCGCAGCGCAGCCCCAGCGCATCGTGCTGCTGGAGACGGCTTTCGGCGGCAGCCGGATCGTCGACATGCTGGTCGGCGACCCCCTGCCCAGAATTTGCTGACAGCTGTTGAGCGGGTCGGGCGTGAAGCATCTGGGTTGCACGTCCGATGGACGGCCTCGCCTTGAGTGTTTCTCGACGGCGCCTCGTGGTCGCGGACGTGAAGCCGCGGCAGTTCGCCAACCATCCGGATGTCGCCCAGCTCTGGCGTGGACCGGGCGGTTGTGACACCAGGTCGGCCGGGCGGACGAGACCTGTCCGGCGATGCCCCGGTCCGGGTGGGAGCCATCCGCTGGCTGGGATAGGGGCGCTGCCCGGGAATGCTCCGCCAGGACCGGACCTGTTAGCCGCGGTGCCGAAAGCCTGGCTCACGTTCCGGGAAACTGACCGCAGCGTTCGACGGGCAGCGTGATGGTGAGGATGCTTCAGCGGCGGCGCTGCAGGCCTCTGGTCGTGGCGAACTTGCCGGGTGAACACGATGGGCCGGCGCAGCGGCCTTCGAGAATGTCGTGCGGGACCGACCACGCTGCCGAATCGGCAGCCCAGCGCGCTGCAGAGTTCATGACGGTCCTAGGCGGGCTGAGCAGCCAGCTCGCCCCTCTCCGCAGAAACCGGCATCACCCGATGTAGATCATCGTCGAGCGGCCGTCGGCGACTTCGGTGAGAATGTCGGCGAGGCTGCGCCGGACTCCCCCGATGGAGTCGACCTGCTCCTCGGACACCGCACGGGTGTCCACGCAGGACGGTCAAAGGGAAATGAGGTACGGCGCTGTCGCGCCCTCACGGGCCTTGTCGCGCAACGCGTCGAGGTCCGGGTCGTCCGGGGCGTCCTGGAGCTGCGCTACGCGCACAGCGTCGCCCGCCAGTCGGACCTCTGCGTCGAGCCCTGCCCGCGCGGCGACGGCCGCGAAGTGATACGCCTGCCCAGCCGGCCTGGGGGAGGTGCGGGGGTCCGACGAGACGAAGAAAATCAAACGCTTGCGGTCCATCCGTTGCTCCTTCATCAGCGGACACTCTTGCTCGCCGCGAGCAGCGTCCGGGTGTAGGGGTCCCGCGGGCTGCGGATCACCTGCTCGGTCTCGCCCTGCTCGACCAGCCGCCCCTCATGCAGGACGGCGATCCGGTCGGCGACGCATCTGGCCATCGCGAGGTCGTGGGTGACGAAAACGAACGCCGTCCCGTGCGCCGCGCGAATCTCAGTCAGCAGGGCGAGGATCTCCGCGCGCAAAGAGGCGTCGAGCATCGACGTCGGCTCGTCGGCGACGACAAGGTCGGGGCGCACCACCAGCGCGCGTGCGAGCGCGACGCGCTGGCGCTGACCGCCGGACAGCTCGTGCGGGAACCGGTCGATGAAGTCTGCCACCGGGGTCAGCCCCGCCTCCTCGACGGCCTGCAGAACCCGCGGCAGCCGGTCGCCACGCGCTACCCCGGCGATCGCCAGCGGCTCACCGACGAGGCGGGCGACCCGCATTCCGGGGTGGAGTGACTGGTACGGATCCTGAAGGACCAGGTGCATACGCCGGCGGGCGGCCCGCAGCGCCGGCGGCGCGAGCGTCCCCAGGTCGACCCCGTCGAACACGACCTGCCCGGCGTCCGGCCGCTCCAGGCCGAGGATCAGCCGGGTGAGCGTGCTCTTGCCCGCGCCGCTCTCGCCCACAACGCCGACGATCTCACCGTGAGCGACGGTGAGCGACAGCTCCGCGACCGCCCGGATGACGGAGGTACGGCGGCGTAGCGGCGAGCGCCGCAGGTAGCTCTTCGACACTTCGCGCAGGACGAGCAAGTCCCCCCTCACGCCGGTGCCAGGGGCGACTCTTCGTACCGCGTACTGGGCGCGAGGTCCGCACGCGGACCGTGGACCGTGGGGAAGGCGCGCAGCAGGTGCTGGGTGTAGGCGTGGTTCGGAGAACTGGTGATGGCTTGGGCCTGGCCCGACTCCACGATCCGTCCGCGGTGCATGACGAGGAGCTCGTCCGCGGCGTGCGCGACGAGTGGGAGGTCGTGCGAGACGAGCAGCATCGACATCCCGAACTGGTCGCGCACATCAACGAGCAGCTGCAGGATGGCGGCTTGGGTGACGACGTCCAGACCTGTCACGGGCTCGTCGGCGAGCAGGAGTGCCGGGTCGTTGGCGAGCGCCATCGCAATGACGACGCGTTGGCGCATCCCGCCACTGAGCTCGTGCGGGAACGCGCCGTGCCGCGCGGGCGGGATGCCGACGCGCTCAAGCAGGTCACCGGCGCGGATTCGGGCGGCGTTCGCGTCACGGGTCAACGCCGCGGCCTCGGCGACCTGGCGCGCCACGCGGTAGGCGGGGTTGAGCGCATTCATCGCACTCTGCGGAACGAGCGCGATCTGTCGCCCGCGAGCCGCCGCGAGCAGGGACGGCCGCGCCCGGCCGAGGTCGTGCCCGTTGAGGTGCACGTTTCCTTCGACCACCCGGCCGGGCGGCCGCGTGAGGCCGAGCAGCGCCGTGACCAACGTGCTCTTGCCGCTGCCCGATTCACCAACGAGCCCTACCGTGGTACGTGGCGGGACGGTGAGGCTGACGCCGTCGACGGCGCGTACGACGCCGCGCGCCGAGCGGTACTCGAGGGACAGGTTGCGGACCTCGAGCACCGGTCCCGCATAGCCGGCTGCCGTAGTCAGCGGCGCGGCGGATGCGCGGCGCACCAGGCGCCGCGGTGGCATCCGTTCCGCAAGCCGTGGGTCGGCCCACTCCTCGACCGCGTACCCGAGGTACGCAAGTGCGAGGACTGTGGCGGTCAGCGCGAGACCAGGCGGCAGTATCCACCACGCCCACGCGTCGGTCAGGATCGCGTCCCGGCTGTCGGCGTAGTGCAGGATGCTGCCCCAGCTGACACGGTTGGGGTCCCCGAGGCCCAGGAAAGACAGAGATGCCTCGAGCATCACCGACACGTTCGCCGCCCGCACGAACTGCGCGACGGCCAGCGGGGCGATGCGCGGCAGCAGATGGCGTGTCAGCACGCGGTAGGGGGTCGCGCCCATCGCCTGGCTGGCCGTCACGTGCTGGAACTCGCGCGCCTTGATCACCTGTGAGCGCAGCACGCGCGCGGGCCGCGCCCACATCACGGAGGCGATGACCAGGACAGTCGTGAAAAGGCCGCGCCCGAAGAACGCCGCCAGCACGATGACGAGGACGAGGAACGGCAGCGACAGGGTCAGGTCGACGAGCCGCATGAGCACGACCTCGACTCTTCCGCGCCAGTACCCGGCGACGAGGGCGACCAGCAGGCCGATCGTCACTGCGACGAACGCGGAAAGCAGTGCGATCGTCAGCGAGATCCGCGCACCGTAGAGCAGCTGCGCGAACAGGTCCTCGCCGATGTCGTTCGTGCCCAACCAGTGCGCCCAACTCGGCGGATCGTACGGCGCGCCTGACGCCGTCGTCGCCGGATGCCGGGCGAGCAGCGGGGCGAGCGCCGCGCCGGCGACGAGGACCGTCAGTAGCGCCGCACCCACCGCACCGAGCCGCCGGCCAGGTGACCGCCGCGGGCGAGGAACCGCGGCGGGGACCGGCTCCGCGCCGAGCATCGTGGGTAGCTGCGTGCTCATCGGCCGTTGCTCACCGGCCGCCGCACTCTCGGGTCAAGCAGCGGATAGAGGAGGTCGCTGACGAAGTTCGCCGCCAGCACGGCGAGAACCAGCATCAGAAAGGCGCCCTGCAGCACCGGGTAGTCGCGGGCCAGCACGCTGTCGTAGATCAGGCTTCCGATCCCGGGGTAGCTGAACACGGTCTCGACCACCACCGCTCCGCCGGCGACGGTGCCGAGCCCGATCAGTGTGATCGTCGACACCGGGACCAGGGCGTTGCGCTGCGCGTGCCACCGCACCTGCCGCTCGGACAACCCCTTCGCCTGCGCCATCAGGACGTAGTCCTCGCGGAGCTCGGTGAGCAGGGCAGAGCGTGCCACGAGATAGACCGGTCCCGCCGATGCGAACGTCAACGTCGTCAGTGGCAACACGAGGCGCTTGGCTACCTCGGTCAACAGCTCGAAAGCGCTGTGCGCGGCCGGCGGCTGCGCGCCGAACGTCGGCAGCCACCGCAGCTGGACGGAGAACACGAGCAGGAGCAGCATCCCCACGAAGAACGACGGCAGCGAGTCGACCAGCATGACGCCCGACAGCTCGGCGGCGTCACCGGCGAAACCGCGGCGCCAGGCGGCGCGGAAGCCAAGCAGCGTGCCGACCACCGTCGCCAGCACGAACGCGGTACCGACCAGCAGCAGGGTCCAGCCGATGCGTTCCGCGAGCAGGTCCCTGACCGGGCGGCCGTAGCGCACCGACAGCAGCAGGTCGCCGTGGGCGAGTCCGAGGAGGTAGCGGGCGAACTGCGTGGGCAGCGGCTGGTCCAGCCCAAAGGTCTGCAGCACGTGAGCGCGCTGCTCGGGAGTGAGAACGCCCGCCTGCTCCGGCGGGAACAGGTAGTCGACGACGTTGCCGGGCGCCATCCGGGGCAGCGCGAAGTTCAGGCAGATCGCGGCCGCGAGCACCACCGTGTACTGCAGGAACGTGCGGGCGACGTGCCGCGCTGCCATCACTCGTCGTCGTCTCCGATGAGACGCCTGCGCCGCCGCAGCCACGCCCCCACGGCGAGTGCGACGAGCAGTACGCCGGCGGCGCCGAGCACCCAGGGTGTCGTCGAGGAGTGCTGGGCCGGCTTCACCGCGGAGGCCGCGCCGCTGTCCCGTGTCGGCCGGCCCTGGCGCGCGTTGCCGACGTACTCCGGCAGGAAGGACCGCTTGGTGAAGATGCCCTGGCCCGGGTCGGCGACCCAGCCGTCGTACGCCGCCGGTCGGTAGGCCCACTCGCCGTTGCGGTACCAGAGCACGATCGCTGGGGCGTCCCGGGCGAGCAGATCCTGCGCCTGGGTCAGCAGGGCTTTGCGCTCGGGCAGGCCGGCGGCCCTCGCCTTCTCGACGAGTTGGTCAAATGGGCCACTCGTGTATCCGCTGATGGCCGCCCCGAAGCCCATCTTGCCGGGCGAGTGAAAGAAGTAGTAGAGCCCGTCCGGATCGACGTGCGTGTGGGCCTCCAGCGAGGAGATGTAGGCGTCGTAGCTCGGCACGGCGCCGGGCGTAGTTGCCCGCGCCGCCCGGAGGGCTGCCGGGTCGAGGGTGTCTACGCGCAGTCGTACGCCGAGCGGGGCAAGCTGCTGCGCAACGAGTTGTCCTGCCCGGATGTCCTCCGGGGCGAACGAGGAGACCAGAACCGAGAAGCTCAGCGGCTTGCCGTCCGGCGCAAGCCGGACGCCACCGGGGCCGGGCTTGTAGCCCGCCCGGTCCAGAAGCGCGCTGGCGCCCGCCAAGTCGAGGTCGGACTTGGTGTTCGCGTCGCTGAGCGGGGCCGCGAACGGTGAGTCCGGGTGCAGGAACGTCGGCCGGCCCGGTATGCCGTGACCGAGCAGCACCGTGTCGACGAGCCGCCGACGGTCGATGCTCATCGCGATCGCTTTCCGCAGGGTGGGGTCGTTCAGTGGCGGCTTTCGCGCGTTGAACACGACCTGCGTGGACTCGAGCTTCGTACTGTCGAGGATTTTGATGTCGCTACGGTGCGAGAACTGGTCGAACAGCTGCGGCGGGACCTCGGTCGCAACCGATCCAACCTCTCCGGTCCGCAGCGCCGCGAACGCCGCCGACGGGTTCTTCACAACAGGCAGCTCGAGCCGCTTTACCGTCGGCGCGCCCTTGAAGTAGTGCTCGTTCGCCTCCAACCGGTAGAGCTGGTCGGGCACGACCTGCACGAGTTTGAACGGACCGGTGCCGACTGGCAGCGCGGACATCGTCTTCGGGTCCTTGACGCCTGCCCAGACGTGCTTGGGCAGGATCGGCAGATCGGCACCGGGCATGATTTTGAAAGCGGGAGCGGGCTGGGCGTAGAACAGCCGCACGGTGTGCGGGTCGAGGACCTCGCTGGAGACGTACTTCGGTGTGTCGTAGACGTGGTGGCCCCAGCGGCTTGCCGCCGCCCCCGCCGGACTCGCGTAGTAGTCGAAGGTGAACTTCACGTCCTCGGCGGTGAACGGCTGCCCGTCGTGCCAGGTGACGCCCTGGCGCAGCTTCACGGTCCACTGGGTGAAGTCCCCGTTCGGCTCGGCGCTTTCCGCCAGCCACGGCTCGGGGTCCTGCTTGACCTGCGACCAGAACAGGGAGTCGTACACCAGCGCGACGAGGTCATTGGTGTTGGGGAACGCGCCGAACGTGACGTTGAACGGCGTCAGGTTGTTCTCGAAACCGTTGATGGCGACCCGCAGCGGCGGCTGAGCCTCCTGAGCAGAGCTCGCGCTCGCTGGCAGCACGACGGCGAGCGCCGCGAGGCAGGCAACGAATGTGCGCACACCTCTCATGCTCCGAACCGCGGTGCTACGACCGTCACACCCGTCACTGGCCCGTTCCTCGTCATCGCCGTCCTCCTGCTCCGGCGCGCGCGGATGCCACGCCAGGACTTGTCAAATGTGGACCCTGGCAGACATCCGACCTCTCAGGTAGATGTCCCGGACACCTACGCAAGCGGAGGTTCAGGCGCGGGAGCCTGTGGTCTCGGCCCGTCCACCGGCTGCGCTCGGTTACTGCTACCCGCCGGGCACCCCAGCAAGGTCACGGTGCAAGGCCCGGTAGATAGAGGTCCGACTGACCCCCAGCACACCGCCGATCTCGGCCAGCGTCAGCTCACGCTCCTCATAGAGCCGCCGGGCGGTCCGCACCTGGTCGGCGGTCAGCTTCGGTGGCCGTCCCCCGACCCGGCCCCGGGCCCGGGCTGACGCCAGCCCGGCGACCGTCCGGTCCCGGATGACTCCCGCTCGAATTGCTCCAGCGCCCCGAACAGGTGGAACACCAACCGGCCACCCGAGGTCGTCGTATCGATGCTCTCGCGCAGCGACCGGAACCCCACACCTTGGGCGTCGAGCCCGGTGACCGTGTCGATCAGGTGCCGCAGGCTGCGACCCAACCGGTCCAGGCGCCACACCACCAGCGTGTCCCCGGCCCGCAGCTGCTCCAGCGCCCGGTCCAGCTCCGGGCGGCGGTCCACCGCACCGCAGACCTGCTCGGTGAACACCTTCACGCAACCCGCCGCCCTCAGCTCGTCGGTCTGCAGATCCACCGACTGCTCAGCCGTCGACACCCGCGCATACCCGATCAGCGAACCCATGGCCGGCAACGTAGCGGAACCCTCCTACAGCCCTACTTGCGACACCCTGAATCTGCAACACAGTTCTGGCGCGTCCGTATCTCGTGCAACACGCGAATTCCGCTACACCCATAGGGGTCAGCTGAGTAACGGTGCCAAAGTGGCCAACAATGCATCCACTAATGCGGGTTGCTAGCGGCGGAGGGGTCGTCGGGACCGTCTGAGGACGCCGGCGATGTCGAAGGTGAGCGTCCCGTAGGG
>JAABUM010002850.1_pt1 | contig 22337 bp, 20 predicted proteins | sample 5559161 | NCBI WGS metagenome assembly JAABUM01 (sample SAMN10711868, study PRJNA513369) | rock metagenome | isolation source: Antarctica rocks | place: Antarctica: Victoria Land, Siegfried Peak nord
ATGCCACCGACCACGCCAGCGCCGAGCAGCCGACACAACACCCTGGACGAGGCGGCACGCTCCCGGACCCGGGCGGGTTCAGCCGCCGCGACATTCAGCAGCGCGCGGACACGATGGCCGCGACCCCAGGAAGCGGTGAGCACGACACCCGGCTCCGGGACGTGGTGTCCGCGGCGATCCCGGCCACGGCCCAGGCCGTGCTCACCGACCCGGCATGGCCCGCCTGCGCGCGGGTCTGCGCCACCTCGAGAACAACGGTGGCGACCCGCGGGCCGAGCTGGCCGCTGCCGCGGCGGGCCGGCCATTGCGCGGCGCGGACAGCGCCGCCCGGGTGCTGCGGTGGCGTCTGGCCACCCGAAGCGCCGAGCACGACCATGCGAACGGCACAGCGGCGGTGCCGGCCGACACCCGGGACCGGGATACGGGCTCGGTGCTGCGTGCCCTGGCCGAGGACCCGGTGGGCACGGCTGCGGCCTACGCCGACGCCGAAGCCCACCGAGACACCCACCCGGCGGCGGCGCAGGCATGGGACGAAGCGCTGCGCGCCGAGAACATCGACCCCCAACGGGTCCGGGACGACGCCGCCGCCCACCGCGACAACGCGAGCACCGACCACCCCGGCACCGACCAGGACCTCGACACTGTCGACGATTCCTCAAGGGACAGCTTCGCGGAGGACTACCTGTCCGCGCTGGCCCGTGACGGCATCGACCCCGACACCGCCCGGGCCCAGCTCCGCGAGGGCGACACCACCGCAGAGCGCCCCGCGGCGGCGCAATCGCCTGCTCCGCCGCGCACCATGTTCTCCGACGGTGCCGAGGCGGCCCGCCTGGCGGGCTTGTCGCATCCACGCAGCGTCGCCGAACAACTCGCCACCCGCAAACCCGGCGGGCAGGACACACCGGCCGCTCGCGGACGCGAAAACGACCCGATCCGACACCGCGACCGCGCACGGTAACCCGGGCCGAGGGTGCTGACCCCACCGCTACCGTGCAGCTGGGGACACGCCCAGGAGGAACCGGACACCGTCTCCAACGGGCGCCACACTGAAACCCCCCATGGCCGAGGGCACCCTTACCAGCAGCAGGGGAACCGGGCGTAAGCGGTGCCGCGCCGCCTTCGGTGGCACTGCTCTGATTGCCCTCCTCGCTTCCCCGGTCAGCTCACGGTGCGGTCTCCGGGCCGGTGCCGCCGGTGTCGGCGGCCTTGGCCAGGTCGATCGGCGGGGCGTCGGGCACCGAACTGGGCTTGGTCTCGCCGCGGAAGGTGAACGTGGCGTCCTCCCCGGTGCTTTCGCCGTCCCAGCCCTCGACGTCGATGACCACGATCTGGCCGGGCTGGATCTGTCCGAACAGGATCTTCTCCGACAGTTGGTCTTCGATCTCGCGTTGAATGGCGCGGCGCAGCGGTCGGGCACCGAGCACGGGGTCGAAACCCCGCTTGGCCAGCAGCTGTTTGGCCTTCTCGGTGATCTCGATTCCCATGTCCTTGTTGCGCATCGCCGTCTCGACCCGGGTGATCATCAGGTCGACCATCTGCACGATCTGGGCGGTGGTGAGCTGGTGGAACACCACGATGTCGTCGATGCGGTTGAGGAATTCCGGGCGGAAGTGTTTCTTCAGTTCGTCGTTGACCTTCTGCTTCATCCGGTCGTAGGTGGCCTCGGCACCGGAACCGTTGGTGAAGCCGAGGCCGACGGCCTTGGAGATGTCGCTGGTGCCGAGGTTGGAGGTGAAGATCAGGACGGTGTTCTTGAAGTTCACCGTCCGGCCCTGCCCGTCGGTCAAACGACCGTCTTCCAGCACCTGCAGCAGGGTGTTGTAGATGTCCTGGTGGGCTTTCTCGATCTCGTCGAACAGCACCACGCTGAAGGGTTTGCGGCGGACCTTTTCGGTGAGCTGGCCGCCTTCTTCGTAGCCGACGTACCCGGGGGGTGCACCGAAGAGCCGGGAGGCGGTGAACTGGTCGTGGAACTCGCTCATGTCGATCTGGATGAGCGCATCATCATCGCCGAACAGGAAGTTCGCCAACGCCTTGCTGAGCTCGGTCTTCCCGACACCGGAGGGTCCGGCGAAGATGAAGGAGCCGCTGGGGCGTTTGGGGTCGTGCAGCCCGGCCCGGGTGCGGCGGATGGCTTTGGCCACCGAGGTGACCGCCTCGGTCTGGCCGATGATGCGCTGGTGGATCTCCTCTTCCATGCGCAGCAGCCGGGTGGTTTCCTGCTCGGTCAGCTTGAACACCGGGATACCGGTCCAGTTACCCAGGACCTCGGCGATCTGCTCGTCGTCGACCTCGGCGACCACGTCCAGGTCACCGGCGCGCCACTGCTTGTCCCGCTCACCCCTGCGGGTGCACAGCTGCTTCTCGGTGTCGCGCAGCCTCGCGGCCTTCTCGAAGTCCTGGGCGTCGATCGCCGATTCCTTCTCCCGGCGGGTGGTCGCGATGTTCTCGTCGAGCTCGCGGAGGTCCGGGGGTGCGGTCATCCGGCGGATCCGGATCCGGGCACCGGCCTCGTCGATGAGGTCGATGGCCTTGTCCGGCAGGAAACGGTCGGAGATGTAGCGGTCGGCCAGGGTGGCCGCCGCCACCAGGGCGCTGTCGGTGAACGACACCCGGTGATGCGCCTCGTAGCGGTCGCGCAGGCCCTGGAGGATCTCGATGGTCTGCTCCACGCTGGGCTCACCCACCCGTACCGGTTGGAAACGACGCTCCAGGGCGGCGTCCTTCTCCACGTACTTGCGGTACTCATCCAGGGTGGTGGCGCCGATGGTCTGCAACTCACCGCGGGCCAGCATCGGCTTGAGGATCGAGGCGGCGTCGATCGCCCCTTCGGCGGCACCCGCACCCACCAGGGTGTGCAGCTCGTCGATGAACAAGATGATGTCCCCGCGGGTGCGGATCTCCTTGAGCACCTTCTTCAGGCGCTCCTCGAAGTCACCGCGGTAGCGGCTGCCCGCGATCAACGAACCCATGTCCAAGGTGTAGAGCTGCTTGCCGGTCAGGGTCTCGGGCACCTCACCGGCCACGATGGCCTGCGCCAGCCCCTCGGCCACTGCGGTCTTGCCGACCCCGGCCTCCCCGATGAGGCACGGGTTGTTCTTCGTGCGCCGGGACAGCACCTGCATCACCCGCTCGATTTCCTTGCCCCGCCCGATCACCGGGTCCAGGGTGCCCTCCCGCGCGGCTTGGGTGAGGTTGCGACCGAACTGGTCCAACACCAGCGACGTGGACGGCGTGTTTTCGCTGGTGCGCTTGCCCGCCTCGGCCGGCTCCTTGCCCTGCCCGCCGGACAGCAGCGCGATGACCTGCTGGCGGACCCGGGGCAGGTCGGCACCGAGCTTGACCAGCACCTGCGCGGCGACGCCCTCGCCCTCGCGGATCAGGCCCAACAGGATGTGCTCGGTGCCGATGTAGTTGTGCCCCAATTGCAGCGCCTCCCGCAGGCTCAGCTCCAGGACCTTCTTGGCCCGCGGGGTGAAGGGGATGTGCCCCGTCGGGGTCTGCTGGCCCTGGCCGATGATCTCCTGCACCTGGGCCCGCACCCCCTCCAGGGCGATGCCCAGCGATTCCAGTGCTTGAGCCGCCGAGCCCTCACCCTCATGGACGAGGCCGAGCAGGATGTGCTCGGTGCCGATGTAGTTGTGGTTGAGCATCCTGGCTTCCTCTTGCGCCAGCACCACGACGCGCCTCGCACGGTCGGTGAACCTCTCGAACACGGCGTTCCCTCACACTTCTGCTACCTGGCCTCCCGGCCGGGCTGCCCGGGGCGGAGAACCTTCCACCTACGGTAGTGACGCGGCGTCGCCGCAACCGATCGTGGCGATGCACCCCGCGGCTGATCTCACTCGGCGTCCTCACGCTGCCAAGGGGTTCCGGGCGTCCTACGCCGGAAGCGAACACCGCAGAACACAGGCGACCTCCCACCAAATCGGGTGCGGCAACCTCACCCGCGGTGAAGACATCTCCGGTGGCGAGGATGCAGACAGGCAAGGACCCGGGTGCGCATCCTCCCCCGCACCGGCAGACTCTTGGGCACCTCCAACCCGACCGGTCGATCGGCGTCGTGCTCGCCACCTCCATCCCCGGGGGACGCACGCCGACGGACCGGACAGCATTGGCGTGCGGCCAGCATCGGGGAACAATGGCGGGTATGAGCGTGGACGCGGGATTCGTGGAACCGCCTCGCTTCGATGTCGGCGATCGGGTGATCGCCGTGGAGAACATCGGCGGGCGGCTGCGGCCCCGGGTTGCTCGGCACAGCCGGGGAGTGGTCATCGCCCGCATGCTCAGCGGTGAATTCCAGGTGCATTTCGAGGGCGATCAGACCGAGGTCCTCGGCCCGGAGAAACTCGCACCCCAGTGACAGGGCTGCCCTCGCGGCCCCGGGCACGTTTCGTGCTTGCCGAGCTGCGACGCACACCGCCGGCGATGGGGAAGCACTCAACGCTGAACTGCCTGCCAGCTCGGAGCGCCGGTCCGAGGACGGGTGATCGGTGTATCGGGGTGGTCTGCGGGTCGGTGGTGGGGGCTGGGTGGCCGATAGCATCGGGTGGTGCGGATTGTGTCGTTGCTGCCCTCGACCACCGAGATCCTTTTCGCCCTCGGCGGGGGTGATGATGTCGTCGGGGTCACCTTCGAGTGCAACTTCCCCCCCGCGGCCCGGTCGCGGCGCATCGTGTCGACCTCGACGTTGACCGCGGGGTTGACACCAGCCCAGATCGACACCGAGGTGCGGGCCCGGCTCGCGGCCGGGCAGGACCTGTATCGCCTCGACGCGGACGCCTTGGGCGAGCTGGATCCGGATCTGATCCTCACCCAGGACCTGTGCGCGGTGTGCGCCGTGGACGTCGGCACTGTCGACGCGGCGCTGGCCCACCTGGGCTGCCGGGCGCAGGTGCTCACCCTCGACCCGGGCACCCTGAGCGAGGTGCTGGCCGCCATCGTCACGGTGGGCCAGCACACGGGGCACGTTGTGGCGGCGCACCGGTTGGTCGCTCGGTTGCAGGCCCGGCTGGACCAGGTGGCTACGGCGGTGGCGGGCAGACACCGGCCGCGGGTGGCGGTGCTGGAGTGGACCGACCCGCCGTTCACCGCAGGGCACTGGGTGCCGGACATGGTGGCGGCGGCCGGGGCAACCCCGACCCTGGGTGAGGCGGGTCAGCGCTCACAGGCGACGACCTGGGAGGCGGTCGCCCGCAGCCGAGCGGACCTGGTGGTCGTCGCGCCATGTGGCTACGCCCTGCCCGCCGCGGTCGAGGTCGCCTCGCAGCTCCGGGAGGGCGGTCACCTGCCGGCGGGGGTGCCGGTGTGGGCGGTGGATGCCGACGCCGCGTTCGTGCGACCCGGTCCGCGCCTGCTCGACGGCGTCGAGGCCCTCGCCGCGATCGTCCACCCCGACGTGGTGGCGGCGCGACCCGACCTCGCCGCACGGGTCCACCCCGGCCGGTAGCTCCCGCAGGAGTTCCTCGTCATACCAACGTCCGGCGAGCTCGGCCGGGGCATGGGCCAGGTCGACGCAGGTGATGACCGCGCGCAGCCCGCAGGCGAGCATGTCGGTGGCGAGTGCGGCGGTGGGCTGGTGCCACAGCGGGAACACCGGGGTGATGCCGGTGCCGTGCAGGGCCTGTTCCCGGTAGGCGCGGACATCCGCGAGGAACAGGTCACCGAAGACCAGCTGGTCGGCGCCGGCGCGGCGCGCCGCCGTCATCGCCTCACCCATCGCCTGCTCATAGACGTTGTTGGGGCACGGGGTGGGCAGCTCCACGACGTGCAGCGGCAACCCGAGTGCGTCGGCTTGGGCTTGCAGCAGGACCCGGCGCACCCCGTGGCTGGTCACCCGGTCCGAGGCGGTGTGCACGGTGCTCAGCAGGGCGGTGATCGGGACCTGCCCGGCGGAGCGCACCGTGTGCAACGCGAACGCACTGTCCTTACCGCTGGACCAGCTCATCCACCCCCGCCCAGGATCGGCCACCCCGCTCACCGGCCCACGGGGGGAGGGGAGTGGGTCAGGGCGCAGTCACCGCACAGGCCGCCGCCGGGCACCCGGTAGAACAAACAGCAACTACGGCGGCGGTGCCCCCCGTCGGAACCCTGCTCGATGCTGCCCTCCAGCGGCCTACGGCCCAGCAGCCGATCGGCCACCGCCCGGGCGGGACCGGTCGGGGCGCCGTCGATAACACGGGCGGCTCCCAGCAGCGTGGAGGCCACGTTGCCCCACAGCAACCGGTCCGACAGCGGGCCCAGGCGGTGCACGGCGGTGATCATCGGGGCCAGGTGCTCACCCATCACCGTGGCCGCCAGCACGTCCTCGAGGTGTCCACCCGCCCAGCCCTGCGCCCGTTCCAGGTGCAGGCGCACACTCCCGTCCTCATCGCGCCACCACAGGACGTCCGGGTGCAGGTCGGGGACCAGCCCGGCGTGAAACCAGGTGCCCAGGCTCAGCGACCACAGCCGGGCGGCGTGACCCTGAACCAGGATCGAGGCCGCGACCCGCCCGTCCCCGACACCCCGGCGCGCCCGGACCCGCCCCGCCAAACCGGCCAGTGCGACCGGGTCGGTGTCGAGGGCACGGACCGGGCGCCACCCGGGCTCGGCCACCGGGCCCGTCGAGACCGCAAAGTACGGGCCGAACTCCGCCACCCGACCCAGCGTGTCGGCGGGCAGCCCGACCAGGGACACCCCGCCGACGGTGCTCGGATCGCTCACCCCCCAAGCCTAGAACCGACGGCGTCCGCGTCGGTCGAGGCAGGACAAAGCCCCGTGGTGCCTCACTGACCGGGGGGTGGTCAGCCAGAGGTCACGTTAACCCACGGGGCGATACCCTTATCGTAGGTGGTGTGTGAGTGACCCCAATCAACCCGCGCCGTTGACCTCCGCGCAGATACAGGCGTGGTTGGGGGCCCCGCGTTTCGCCCGTTACACCGGCGCCGCTGGCGGCGATGAGCCGGTGGCGTTGCGGTTGGATCAGTGGAATGCCCAGATGGCGGCGGCCGCCTTGGTCGACGTCGGGCACTTCGAGGTGGCGCTGCGTAATGTCTACGACGGGCAGCTCAGTGCCCGGTTCCCGCAATGGGTTCCGTCCTCGCCGCTGTTTCATCAGGTCTAGGGCCGTGGTCCCACGCGAGATGAGTAGCGGCGGATGAACCAACGCTCCCGTGACGAGCTGGAACGAGCCCGGCGCGGCCTGGGATCACGTCCCTCGCATGGTCAGGTCGTGGCCAGTGTGAGTTTCGGATTCTGGGCGCAGATGACCCATCGGCAGCGCACACCCACCTTCTGGGCACCCGGGTGCGGTCTTGGGCAGGGTGGTGCTGGCCGGGATGTTCGGGTCGTGCTTCATCAGGGCCTCCTCGCTGCTAGTCCCAGTGGGAAGGCACCTGACGTGCGGTGCCAGGACGCGATAGCCGGTTCGCTCGCTGTCCGGCGCTCGGTGGCGCTCAGCCCTGTCGACGGTCGACGCGTCTTGGGCAATGGCCAGATCTCGCAGAGTTCGTGCTGGACGTCGAAGCATCAAGCGAGCAGGGCGATAATCCGGCGGCACCTCAGGTGCATCAGCAGTGCTTCTGGAACTGCCGACGTGGTCACACACCCCCGCAGAGGTCGGGCAGTCCAAGGCGGAATGGCTGGGACGCGATTCCCGCGACTGCCGGGTCATTGTCGGCGCTGAGCAGGAACTCAACTCCACCCAACACAGACCGGGGAAGTTCTTCTGGTTCTTGAACGAGACGATCCTTCTCACCTGGGACGCGAACTCCAGCGCCACCGTCCGCCAGGGCCAGTCCAGGCCAGCGGTGACCGGCTCGCCATCGGGAGGCAGATACGTGATGCGCAGCAGGTTCCGCTGCCCCAGTGTGATAGCGATGCGCGGTGCAGCGGGGAAACCGGCTAACGGACAGATGGGGCTACTCGAAGCCGGGCTTCCCCGCCAGCAGCTCGTTGTTATCTGTAGTAGGTAATACCCAAAACTAATTGCTTGGCCGTGGCGTGAGAGTCGCCAACCGGCATTAGGTTGATCCGCGGGACGCCCTCCCCGAGACGCGCGGCTGCGGTGGCTGGGGGTCCGTGTGGCCGGTTTGTTGGAGCCCGATGATCACGTCGCCTCCGGCATAGTCGACCCGATCCAGGACGCTGTCGGGGATGCGGAAGACTCTGCCAGGTGATGCAGGCCACACGATCCTGCGGGTGGCGATCTGCTGTCCGTCTTGATGCACGGTGAGGTGCGGTATCCGGATCAACTTGTCGGTCCATAGCAGCAATCGCCTGCGTGGGGGGGCGTGGTCGCCGTCGCGCAGCAAGCCGGGGGTGATCCAGCGGAACGGTTCGTCGACCAGGATGCGGACTCCCCGCCGAGACGGCTCGGTTCCACGGAGGTAGCAAAGTACGGGGTCGATGACATGGCGTCCATCAAGGGCAGCGATGTCGGCCGTGTCGACAGGGTGCACCAGATTCCCAATGGCGAAGACGCCGGATATGGAGGTGCGCTGCGCGGTGTCGACGAGCGGGCCGAGAGTACGAGGATCGAGGTCGATGCCGGCGGCACGCGCTAACTCATGATCGGGAATCCAGTCACCAGTAAAGACCACGGTGTCACAGTCGATCCGCCGGCGCTCGCCGGAGTCGAGGTGTTCTATCTCGACCGCTTCCACCCGACTCTTGCCGATGATCCGGGTGACGTGGGTGCGAGTCGCGACAGGGACGCGGAGAACGAGCTTTCCGGGAACGTTAAACGCAGCGTAGGACTCGGGTGATGGATAGCAGGTCGTCATGAGGACTGTGCGGGCACCGGCCTCGCGCAGGGTGAGGACGGCGGACCAGCTGACCAGCTCGCCGCCGACGACTACCGCTCGACGTCCGGGAGCTCTGTGGTGCAGGTGCACGAGGTTCTGCAGTTGTCCGGTGGTGAAGACGCCTGCGGGCCGGTCGCCTGGGATGAGTCGGGCCGGACGGGGCCGTTCGCGGGCGCCGGTGGCGAGAATGATGGCTTTGGCGTCAATACGCAGGCGGCCTTGCGGGGTGGTGACTTCGACCGAGCGTGGTGCCGCCCAACCGGTGACCATCGCCTGGGTCCGTATGGTCGCACCGGAGTGGACCGCTCTCTCGACGAGGCGGTGGGCGTAGGCCGGGCCGCTGATGAAGGTCTTCATGTCGCGGATGCCGTAGCCGGGATGGTTGCTGTGGCGCGGGATGCCGCCCGCATCCTTCTCGCGATCGACGACGAGCACTCTTCCTTCGATACGGGGAGCGAGTGCAGCGGCGGCGGTCAACCCGGCGGGACCACCGCCAATGATCAGCACATCAACGGCAAGCTCAGTGCTGTAGCTGGGCATCAGGTCTCCTCCGAGAGTCGCGGGTGGGAGTCGCCGCAGGTTCCACCGCGGGTTTCGAGGAGGGCGGCGACGTCGGCGCCGCAGTAGAAGCCTTGGCAGCGACCGTTCATGACGCGGGTACGGCGGCGCAGTCCCCCCACGTCGGCCGGCGGGATCAAGGATTGGAAGGCGTCACGGATCTCCCCGGCGGTTACACGTTCGCAAAAGCAAACAGTCTGTCCGTAGGCCGGATCAACGGCGATGCGGTCGGCATCCTGGTACGGGCGAGGGGATGCCTCCCCAATGTTGGGCATGTTCGGTGCCTCGGGCGGGTCGGCGCGGGGCGTCAGCGATAGTCCGGCGTCGGTCAGCAGGTCGCGGACGTGCTCGGCGATAGCCATGGAAGAGGTCAGGCCGGTGGAGCGGATGCCACCAACGAGGACGTACCGTTGGGCCGCGTCCGGTTCGATGAGGTAGTCGCCGTGATCGATCGCGGCGCGCAGGCCGGCGTAGCTGGCGGTGACTTCTTCCCGCAGAAGCCGGGGCATCAATTTCTCGCCCTTGCTGCTCAGGAACTCGAAGCCGGATTCGGAGGTGCCGGTCGCGGTTCGGTCGTCCAGATCTTCCGCGGTGGGGCCGAGCATCACGTTGCCGTAGATGGTGGGGCTCACCAGCACACCCTTGCCCAGCTTGCTCGGCACGGGCAGCACGATCGTGTTCACCAGCGGCCGCGCGAGCTTGTCGAACACGAGCAGCTCACCGCGTCGCGCGGTGACAGTGAACCGGTGGTGGCCGAACAGTTGGTCGATGTGGTCGCAGCCGAGTCCGGCGGCGTTGATCACCCATCGGGCCCGGATGTCTCCGGCGGCGGTGTGCAGCGTCGTCAGATTGTCTGCGACGTCGACGGTGGTGACGTGATGATTGAGCAGCAGATTCGCGCCGCGCAGCTTTGCGTCGGTGGCTAGCGCCAGGGATGCCGTCCACGTGCAGATGATTGACTCGTCGGGCACCGTTAAGCCGCCGTGCGCACCGTCGCCCAAATCGGGGACCGTCCGGTATATCTCGGCCGCGTCGACGATCTCACAGCTGCGGTATCCGTTCTGCTCTGCATTGTCTTTCAACGTCGGCAGCGCGTCGAGCTCTTCCTGGGTCCAAGCGACCAATAGAGCGCCGGTGTGCTCGATGGGAACTCCGGTCTGAGCGGCGTACTTCAACATCAGCTCGCGCCCGCGGCGCACCAGGCGGGATTCCAGCGTGCCGGGTTTGGCGTCGAATCCGGTATGCAGGATGGCGGTATTGGCCTTGCTGGTGCCGTCGCCGACATCGGACCGCGCCTCAATGAGGGCAACGGAGAGTCGGTAGCCCGTCAGTTCCCGGGCGATCGCGGCGCCAACGACGCCGGCACCGATGATCGCGACGTCGTGCACGTCGTGGTCGCGGAGGGCCTGCACGATGGAGGTGCTCATGCTGGGTCCTTGCCGGCGAGGTTTGCGCTGGCGGTGCTGCGCCACAGTTCGCGGAACCCGATAGCCCGGTCAGGCGACCAGCATGGCTGATAGCTGGTAACTGGAGCCCAGTCCATGACGGCGTCCTCGATGGTGAGTTGGGGCTGTTGTGCGATAAGCGCCAGAGCGGCCGCACCGAGGGCTGTGGCGTGCGGAGATGGGTAGACGTCGACGGGGATCTGCGTCAGGTCCGCGGTGGCCTGCATCAATGTTCGGCATTGCGTGAGGCCGCCGTCGACCCTCAGTCTGGTCAGCGGCATACCGAGATCTGTCTCGATCAGGTCGGTCAGCGTGGCGACCTGGGCGGCGATGCCCTGCAATACCGCGAGCACCAGGTGCTCGGGGCGGGTCGATAAAGTCATGCCGGTGAATGTTGCGGTGGCATTCGGTCGCCACCAAGGGGCCGCCAACCCTGCAAGCGCGGGGACGCAGAGGACCCCTTCGGCATCCTCTGCGGCGATGCTGTCCATCTGTGCGGCGTCGGTGATGAAGCCGAGGTCGTTCAGCCACCGCACCGCCGAGGCGGCGGTGTATACCTGCCCGTCCACACAGTAAGGCGTCCGGTCGCCGACCCGCCATGCAACTGAGGACGTCAAACCGGCCGACGACCTCACCGCGCGGGTACCGGTATTCGCCAGGAGGAACGCCCCTGTGCCGAAGGTGCATTTGGCGGATCCCTGTACCCAGCAGCCCTCGGCCAGCAGCGCCGCCTGCTGGTCGACTAGCAGCCCCCCCAAGGTCATTGTTTGCCCGAATGCCGTCGTGGTACCGACCCGCTCGTCGCAGGCGACGATGCGTGGCAGCCGTTCGCCATCGAGTCTGAATAGTTCGAGGAGCTCGCCGTCCCACGCGACCGCGTCCAGGTCCATGAGCAAGGACCTGGAAGCGGTCGTTGCGTCAGTGACGAACTCACCGGCGAGCTGATGCACCAGCCAGGTGTCGGTTGTCGTGACTACTCCTTCGCCGGTCACCTCCCGGCGTAGCCACGCCATTTTCGGTGCGGAGAAGTAGGGATCAAGTACCAGCCCGGTGCGGTGGGCGACCCACTCGCGCTGCTCATGCAACTCGTCACATACGGTCGCGGACCGCCTGTCTTGCCACACGATCGCCGGCGAATGCGGCTGGCCGGTCACCGGGTCCCAGGCCAGCACCGTTTCGCCCTGGTTGGCGAGGGCGACCGCGGTCACCGAACATCCGGCGGCCGCGACGGCGCGGCGACCAGCGTCGAGAACCGACGACAGCAATTGCTGCGGGTCTTGCTCTACCCCACCGTTTGGTAGGTAGCTCGGCCGGAGGGCTACTTCGATCGCAGAGAGCACCCCGACGCCGGGATCCACGACAATCGCCTTGGTCCCGGAGGTGCCCTGGTCGATCGCGAGGACCGGGTTCAAATCCGTCTCCTCTGCGTGGACATTCGCACCTCCAGGAGGGCGTGGGCATGTGGATCTGCGTGGACACACGAGGGCCACTGTGTGACTCAGGAGACATGGTGTGCCGACGGCGGTTGGAATGTCAAGACGCCGCGTTAACCCTTGTGGCATCAGCGCAACGGCATCTTGTGGACCGACAGGGGGATGCTTTTAGGTTCAAGTGCCACGAACAAGGACCACAAAATAACACATCAACCACAGCACTTGCGTGGGTTGTCGTGGCTGTTTATGGTTTACGTCACACACACGTTGTTGACTGCGCTGCAGCCGATAGCAACGGGAGCTGACCGACGAAGCGAAGGGGCAGGGATGCTGCTGACCGGCTACCTCGACCAGCTGAGTGCGCGGCCGGGCGATGACATCGCCACGATGATCAGCGCCGAGCGGGGACCCGTAACTATTGACTTGGTCCGGCTGATGCACGGTGACACGAACCCGATGGGCCCCGGATTCAAGGAAGAGACGGTCACCGACGTGCCCGTCTGTGAGGTGCCGGCGCACGTCCAGGACATCTGGACGGGTTCCTGCCTTCGAGCCGAGCAAGTCATCCCTCCAGGCACCCCACAGGTGCACCTGGACATCATTATCTGGCCTACACGCCCTACGGCTGGCCGGGTCCAAGGAATCTTCTCAGTAGTGGACGAAGTCGGCGCCGAGGTCGTGTCGCTCGCACTGGATGAGACCGGCTGTGTACATCTGCGCGCTGACGACGGACGTGTCCTCGCCCGTGCGGACCGCTCGCTGCGCGAGCGCCGTTGGTATCGGCTGTCCGCCGAGGTGAGCGCCGAAGAGGTGGCCTTGTCGATTGTTGCTCTGGAGCCAACTATCGAGGATGCCGAACCGCAGATCCTGCGCGAGGCCACGGGGGTCGACTTAGTCCGAGCAGCCGGGGTCACAGTCGCTGCCCAGAGCTGCACCCGCGACAGTCAACGGTTTCAGGTTTTCGGCGCCTTCAACGGCAAGGTCGAGCGTCCGGTCATTCATGCCGGAGAGACACTGCTCGGCTCGTGGGCCTTGGAACGGGAGCCAGCTGATGAGCTTGCAGTCGACATCTCCGGCAATGACCGGCATGGGCAACTGGTGAACATGCCTACCCGCGCTATGACTGGACATAACTGGAATGGCGATATCGAAGTTTTCCAACACGCACCGGCTGAGTACGGCGCCATTCATTTCCACGACGACGACTTCGTGGACGCCGGCTGGGACGTTGATGCGGTACTGCATCTCCCGGAGGGGCTGCGAACCGGGATTTATGCGGTGCGGCTGCGTGTCGAAGGACAGGTGGACCGCATTCCACTCGCAGTTCTGCCTCCACCGGCGGCTCCCCGATCCCGCCTCGCCTATCTGCTGCCGACCTTCACCTACGTTGCCTACGCGAACGAGCGGCTCATGCACCGGCTCGACTACGAGGCGGCCGGCATTACGGATCATCCAATCGATGCAGGCCGCCACGACCGTCTGCTCGCGGAGCACCCGGAGTTTGGGGGCAGCCTCTACGACCTGCACACCGACGGATCGGGTGTTTGCTACTCGAGCTATCTGCGGCCGATCCCGAACTTGCGGCCGGACTACCGGATGTGGTTGCAGAACGCGCCCCGCCACCTCGGCGCGGACCTCTATCTCATCGACTTCTTCGAGTCCTCGGGCATCGACTATGACGTCATCACCGACCACGACCTGCACGCGGAGGGCGTCGGGCTTATCGACGCCTACCAAGTCGTCGTCACAGGTTCACACCCCGAGTATTACAGCGGTCGGATGCTCGACGCTCTGCAAGCCCACGCCGAGACGGGTGGGTGTCTGATGTACCTCGGTGGGAACGGCTTCTACTGGGTTACTTCCCAGGACCTCAAGCGCCCGCATGTCCTGGAGGTGCGGCGGTCCGGTGGTGTCCGCACCTGGGAGATCCGCCCGGGTGAGCAATACCACTCGACCTCTGGAGAGCGGGGCGGTCTGTGGCGCTGGCGCGGCCGGTCGCCGAACAAGCTGGTTGGCGTCGGAATGTGCAGCCAGGGCTGGGACGAAAAAGCCCCAGCCTTCACGCGCACGCCGCTGTCCTACGAACCTCAGTGGGCGTGGGTCTTTGAGGGAGTCGAGGACGACCTAATCGGCGACTTCGGGCTCATCATGAATGGCGCCAGCGGCGACGAGGTAGACCGATGCGACGTCGCACTCGGCAGCCCGCCGAATACCGCCGTGCTGGCCACGTCGCAGCGACACAGCGATTACTACCAGTTGGCCGTCGAGGACGTGCTCATGCTCGCCCCGGGTCTCGGTGGATCGGAATGCGAAAACGTGCGATCAGACATGGTCATTGTCGAGCAGCCCAGCGGAGGTGCCGTGTTCTCTGTCGGGTCGATCTGCTTCACCGGGTGTCTCCCCTGGAACGGGTACGACAACAACGTGGCGCGTCTCGTTGAGAACGTCCTGCACAACTTCGAACAGCGTCAAAGCAAACGGTCTTGACCTCCCGTGCCGGCCAAGAGGGCCAGCACCTCATCTTGCTGAAGGAGATCTCATGTTCCAGCGCACCCTGTCATTTCAGCCCCGGTGGCGAATCCTCGGCGCCGCTGCGGCAACGACACTCCTACTTGCCGTCGGCGCATGCGGTGGTGTCCAGCAGGCCAACACGGGCGGGGCTTCGAGCGGCAGCTGTCAGCGATCCAAGGACAAGGTGATTGCCTTCGACTACCCGCTCACGTCGCTTGCCGTCTATGGAGACCTCCAGCGTTTCGCCGAGCAGCGTGCCAAGGAGCGCGGTTACGAACTGCGCTACACGGCAGACGCCGAAGACTTGCAGAAGCAGAACCAGAACGTTCAGACGTTGGTCACGCAACGGGTGCCGGCGATCGTGTCCTATCCGTTGGAACCGGCGTCCATGGAGCCCCTGGCCCAGCAAGCACGGAGCAACTGCACGGTCTTCGTCTCCTATGCAACTCCGCTCAAGAACCAGGACGCCGCGGTCTTATTCAGTGGCAAGGAGAGCGGAAAGGCACTCGGCACAACGGCGCTGGACTGGGCGAAGAAGCAGCCGGGCAAAGTCAAGGTACTCATCCTGAACAACCGGGACCTCGCCGTCGGCGCCGCGCGCGACGATGGGCTTAACGCTGTCTTCCCAGGAGGTGCGTCGAACGTCGAGGTCGTCGCGACCCAGAAGGCGGGAACTCGCGCCGAAGGCGAGCAGATCACCCGCACCGAGCTGCAAGCACACCCGGATCTGAACATGGTGCTCGGCTACGACGACGACGTCGCACTCGGAGCACGGCAAGCCTTTCTCAACGCAGGCAAGGATGCCAAGGACCCGCACATCTTCATCGGCGGCCAGGACGGCTCCAAGGAGGGGCTGCAGGCCGTTGCGCAAGGGGGCATCTACCAAGTTTCGGTTGCCGTACGAATCCGCGACATCGGCTACGCCGTCACCGACGTGCCCGCCGACCTGCTCGAGGGCAAACAGAACAATGGCGTCAATGTCCCCCCGGTGGCCTTGACTGTGGACAGCCCGAAGCTTAAGGACTACCTCAGCGACTACAGCTGAGCGCCATCATGCTGCCCCCGCCAGCACCGTCCACTCATGGCGGGGCCGCTCACGGAAGGAAGGTCGACCGATGACGTTGCAATTACGTGGACTGACGAAGAGTTACGGCGGCTTCCGAGTGCTCCGCGGTGTCGACCTCGACATCGCTCCCGGCGAGGTCCACGCCCTGCTAGGACCCAATGGCGCCGGTAAGTCGACGCTCATCAAATGCCTCGGAGGTACCGTCCCTCCCGATGGTGGCACCATGACCCTGGACGCCACGCGTCTCACGGATCTCACGCCCTCGCGGGCCTTTGCCCAGGGCATCGCCACCATTCATCAGCACCTCAGTTTGATCGATGTCCTGTCCGTCACCGACAACGTCTTCCTAGGACAGGAGCTATGCCACGGCCCGCTGATTGACCGGCGCAACCAGCGCCGACAAACCGCCGACCTCCTGAACCGATTCGGCCTCCACGTTTCACCCGATGCGAAAGTCGGGACCCTGCCCATCGGCACCAAGCAACTCATCGAGATCGCGAAGGCTTGGCACCGGACGGCTGTCCGGGTCCTCATCCTCGACGAACCCACCGCCTCGCTGTCTGAGGGTGAGACTCAGCGCCTGTTCGACGAGGTCACGCGGATGAAGGAGCAACAAGCACACATTCTTTACACCACCCACCGCCTCGGTGAGGTGTTCCGCATCGCTGATCGAGTCACCGTGCTGCGTGACGGGGCCGCCACACTGCAAGGCCGTGTGAGCGACATGCGACCGGAGCAACTCGTGAGCGCGATATCCGGCGGCACCGTGATGGGGCAAACTCCGGGTTCTCCACGCCGACGGGGCAGTTCAACCTTGAAAGTCTCTGGTTTGTCGGGTCCCCGATTTGGGCCGCTCACCTTCGAGGTCGCCGAGGGTGAAATTCTCGGGATGTACGGTGTCCTCGGTTCTGGGAGATCCTCGCTGCTGGAGACACTTGCAGGCCGATACGGCCGGCCGGCTGGCGAGGTCCGAGTGACAGATCGCACGGTTCGTCTCCGCAATCCCGCTGCAGCGCTCGACGCCGGAATCGCCCTCGTTCCATCCGACCGCCTACGCCAGGCGCTGTGGACCAGCCGCAGCGCCGCCGATAACGTTCTGCTGCCCTCCTATCGACGCCTGTCCAAAGCGGGTGTACGAAATGTCAGCAAGGAGCGGGCGCAGTTTCGAGACACGGCGCGCCGCATCAACTTGCAACCCGCAGACCCGCGGCGGCTCGGATCGGCTTTCTCCGGTGGTAACCAGCAGAAACTTGTGCTTGGCCGGTGGCTCACCCAGGCCGATCGGCTGTCGGTGCTCCTCCTGGACGAACCAACGCAAGGGGTTGATGTCGGAGCTCGCGCCCAGATCTACCAGGCGTGTCGCGAGCTCGCCGGCCAAGGCATAGCGATCGTCTTCGCCTCTTCCGAGGCGGAGGAGGTCTGTGCGCTCGCTGACCGCGCACTTGTCCTCGACCGAGGCCAGATCATCGCCGACCTTCATGGGGACGACATCACCGAGGAGCGTCTCCTGCACGGCGCCCACCAGTTCAGTGAAACAGCCCGCGGGGTCGCGGACACTCAACCATCGGGGAGACACCACCCATGACCACCACCGCGACCAAGCCAGAGACCGCCGCACCCCCTCCTGCCCGACGCAGCACCATCGAAATCGCGCTCCGGTTCGCACTCCTCATTGGCCTGATAGTGATGATCGGCTTCTTCGCCTGGAAGTCCACCCTGTTCTTGACCACCGGAAACGTGACCAACATCGCGCTCTCGAGTGCGGTGCTGCTCGTGGTCTCCGTCCCCCAGGCACTGCTGGTGATCATGGGCTACGTCGACCTCTCCGTCGGCTCCACTGTCGGGCTGGCCGGCGTCGTCACCGGACTGCTGATTGTTGACTATCACTGGTCATGGCAGCTCGCTATCGTCGCCGGCCTCGTCCTCGGGGCGCTGGGCGGTCTCGTCAACGGGTTCCTCGTCTCCTACACACGACTCAGTCCGATCATCGTCACCCTTGGTACGCTGCAGCTCTACCGAGGAATCGCGCAGCTGCTTCGGTCCAACCCGCCAGCCGACTTCGGCAAGGGCATGTCGCTACTGGGACGAGGTCTCTACCTCGGTATCCCAGTGCCGGTCTGGATCGCCCTGCTCGTCTTCGTTGTAGGCGCCCTCTACCTGTATGGCACAGCGTCAGGCCGCTACGTCTACGCGATCGGAGTGAACAAGGAAGCCGCCTATCTCTCCGGCGTCGCGACACGACGCCTGCCCATGGTCCTCTATGCTGTGACTGGATTAGCAGCAGGAATTGGCGGAGTGCTCCTGGCGGCCCGCCTAGATTCCGCACCCCCCAGCACCCTGGGATCGGGCTTCGAACTGACCGTTCTCACCGCGGTCCTTCTCGGCGGCGTCGCATTCAGCGGGGGCCGCGGAACGATGTTCGGCGTGCTGTTGGGAGTTCTCTTCCTCGGTGTACTCACCAACGGACTGACGCTGCTCAACGTCCCCTACTACGGTCAAGCCATCGCTACCGGAGCCGCACTCATCATCGCTGCCGGCCTCGACGAACTGAGCCAGCAAACAGGAATCATACGAAGAGTCGCACGACGAACCTGACCCGCCGGGATGAGAAGACACCATGTTGCTACCTGATGGCCTGACGATGCTGCCTGAGGAACGGAGGACGCAGATCCTTCTGCTTCTCAACGAGCGGGACGTCGTGCGCCCACCCGACCTGGCGCAGAGGCTCGACGTATCCCTTGAGACGATCCGACGTGACTTCGTTGCTCTCGAGCGGGCAGGAGCGATCCGCCGCATGTATGGTGGCGCGACGCTAGCACGCGGAATCTCCCGACCGACCGAACCGACGCGTTCCGAGCGCGCTCGCCTAGAAAGTGCAGCAAAAGAACAAATCGCTGGCGTCGTCGCATCTCTCGTCTCCGACAGAGACACACTCTTTCTCGACGTCGGAACGACGGTTGAAGCCGCCGCCCACAACCTTTCGGGAAACTTCCGTGGGCGCATCATCACAAACAATATCTCCGTAGTCACCACGCTCGTGGACCGTCCGCAGGTCGACTTGCACCTGCTCGGCGGTCGGGTACGTCACGACGAAATCAGTTGCTCAGGGCCCGACACGGAGTCACTTCTCGGGCAGTTCTATGCGGACAAGGCTTTCGTAGGCTCGGGCGGCGTCCATCCCACCGCGGGGCTGACTGACTACCATGTCGGCGAGATCGCCGTACGTCATCGGATGATCGCCAACGCGACTCGGGTTTACGTCCTCGCCGACGCCAGCAAGATCGGGCATGTCGCGTTGCGCCGGGTCTGTGACCTCGACAAGGTGTCTGCCGTCATCACAGACGAGGACGCAGACCCTAAGCAGGTGTCGATGCTGCGCGATGCCGGTGTCACCGTCCTCCAAGGTCCCGTCACCGGCGGCGACGCTGAGGCTTCCGACTGGGATGCCGGCGAACACTAACGGTGACTGCACGCTGATCGGGCGGGCCACGCACTACCGCCACACACGACGGCCGGTGCACGGACCGGCGGCGGCCCAGGGCCGTCCTCCGCCAACGGGCAAGCTCTGTCGGTGACCGAACGGAAGGCAGTACTGGCCCCGATCAACACCACCCCGGCTAATGCCGATCTGTCGATCGGCCAGATCTGGGCCCCATGAGAGCTGGATGCCGAAATCACGGCCGCGTTAGAGCAGCATCGGCGTGCTATGCGATCATCCCCCCACAGACCGGGGAAGTTTGGCTGGCCACGGTACGACGGAAAGCCCACGCGCTGGCAGCGCATCCTCGAACCGCACCGTCGCGCACGACATCAAGGGCAACCGGTGCACGGCGCCATCTGTGCGCCGCCGACAGCGGCATCAACATGCTCCACGGCGACCGCCCTCCCAGCGCAAGCCGCCAATAATACCCATTACTGGCGGTCTCGAAGGGGCTCGGTGGAGAGCGCGGCGTCGGTGGGGGAGTGGTGGTGCAGCTCAGTTGCTCTTGGCGGGGTGGGTGGTGGAGCGGGTGTGCCGGTATTCCTGGGCAGGCCCAGTCCCGGGTTGTCCCCACTCGTTGCCGATCTTGCGTCCAGATGCTGACGAACACCAGCCGCCGGGATCCCTCGGATGATGGACCATCGGCACGCCGTCCTTCGATCATTAACGGACACTGCTCGCGCAAGCCGGTGGTAGCGTCGTAGTTGCCTGTTGCGTTGAGCCTCAGGAAGTGAGCCCGAGACCCGTCCCGGATGGACGCGGCGCTCGGGCTTTGCGCTTTCTCGGATCAGACCGTCCGGACGGGCGGGACCTCGCCGCGAACAGAACAAGGCCCCGGGGGGTTTCCCTAACCGAAGTCGGTACGCCGTGATCCCGGGGCTCTCAGCAGGGACACTACCCGCACGCGGGCGACGCCGCCACGACGACGATCGGGCATGATCATTCCGATGCCTACGTCCGGTCAACCGCACCAGCTGGAGATCCGATCACGACTGTCGGCGCCACGCCTGGCCCGCTACGAGCGATCGTCGGGCGGCGACGTCGACGCGGCGCTCGACCTGTACTTGTGGAACGCCCGCGTGAGTGCGGCCTTCTTCGAGTCCCTGCACCTGCTCGAGGTCGGCCTACGCAACACCATGCACGACGAGCTGCAGAACTGGGTCGTCCAGCAGTCCTCGAGCGCCGCAGGGCTGCCGTGGTACGTCGACCCGTTCGTCCCGTTGACGCGCCGCGCCCGGGACAAGATCGCCGAGGCCCGCGGGCGGGTTCGCGCGGATGGACGCGCCGAACTGCCCGGACGTGTCGTCGCCGAGCTGTCCTTCGGTTTCTGGTGGTCCTTGCTCGCCGAGCACTACAACCGCCACCTGTGGTCACCCTGCCTCAGGTTCGCCTTTCCCGGCGCGCGACGAGCACGGTTGCACGGTGACCTGGGCACCCTGCTTCGGCTGCGCAACCGGATCGCGCATCACGAGCCGGTTTACGGCCGCGACCTCGCCCACGACTGGCAGCGTCTGGTCGACACTACGGTCAGGATCTCGCCCGTCTACGCCGACTGGGTACGCGAGTCCAGCCGAGTGCCGGCCGTGCTCGCCGACCGTGCGCCGTAGCCCGCGGTGGTCGCCGCCGGTAGCTGCACGCAGTTACGGGGAATACGTTATGTCACCTACGCCGGGGCTGCCGCCGGACGCCGTCGTGCGGCTTATAGGCCATGCCCTCGCACCGGCGGCCGCGTTTCATCGCAGCCGGACGCACCTGGGCCGCAGTCGCCGGGTGACGGATCCATCGGATTGGCTCGGCGCGCGACTGGTCGACCTCACGCAGATTCGGGCGTCGGAGAAACCGCACACGTGCGTCAGGGACGCTGGCCACATGTCAGGTCAACGGGCAGAGGGCAGCCGACGCAGCGGCGGCGGCATAGCCGCCGTTTCGCCCTTCCCCGGCCCCAACATAGGGCGCCGATAAACACGATTATCGGCGCTACGGCCTCTGCGCTCCGCCACGTGGCGCCCGGGGCCGCGCCGTGGCGGTGCGTCGCCGCTTCGCGCCCGCCGGCATCGCGCCGGGACCGAAGATGTCCTCGTCCAGGTCCATCGTCAGTCGCGTGTAGGTGTCCAGGGGTCGGGCTCTTGCGCCCGTGCGCGCCCGGCCTCGCGGTCATCGATCTTGAAATCGCCAGCCGCACCGACGGCCGCTCCGTGCATGCGCCCCGGGACGAACGCTTTGCCCCCACCGCATAGTTCAGGCGTCGCCGATAATCGGACCACCATCGATCTGGCTCCGCAGTGGGCAAGACAGGGTGAGTGTCGACTCATTACGCCACGGTGACGAATTGGGGCTTCGTTTCACACACCTTGATAGCCCTCTGGGCGAACTGTCGAACAATTAGTAAGATGGTAGGTATCACCAAGAAATGCAGACCTCGGCCTTCAACGCCACGCGGGAGATTGCCGGGGCTGCCGCTGATGTCCGTTCCCGTTGCAGATGAGTCAGCGGCCTGCGCATCTGAGGCAACTCGGCGCGATCCTCGGCGGTTACGTTCGGTTCCGGTCGTTTCCATCCCAGGTCAACGGCATCGGCGCCGCACAGATGCTTCAGATAGATGGGACTGCAGCCCGAATGCCTCAGATAGACAACGCGTGACTCGACTGCGATGGGACCGGACAGCTGAGCCCGGCGAAGGCGACCCTTGCGTTGTCCGCGATCCAGGCGGGAGGGCCGCGGAGCGGCTAGAGCAAGGTCTTGCCGCTGCGCATCGCCATTTAGCTCGACCCCATAGAGCCACCACCAGGGGCGCTGGTTCACCAGCCCACGTTGGCAACAGAACGACGGCGACACGAGTCGCCCGATGGGGCAGCAACGGTCGGCCCGCCTAAGCGGGATCCCTGCGGGAGCGCATACTCATGAGACCGCAGGGATCAATTGGGGTGCCCATGCAGGGCTCCGGCAAAGTCGTATTTCAGTAGGTCAGCAGGAGTGTGATTGGGCGGTGTGGGTTGCGGCTGTGATGTCGTAGGGCGGCGGTGATGCTGGTCTGGCTGCTCAGGCGTATGAGGCTGA